>PVMK01147841.1_pt1 | contig 10237 bp, 5 predicted proteins | sample 1853481 | NCBI WGS metagenome assembly PVMK01 (sample SAMN08533507, study PRJNA380276) | Marine sediment metagenome, whole genome shotgun sequencing project. | reverse complement strand
GGCCTCGTGCCGCTCGGCGAGAGGACCGAAGCAGGGGAGCCACGCCTGCGCCACACGGTGGGAGGGCGGGCGGATGGGACCGGGCCCGGACGCCAGTCGGCCGTCGACGACCCGGCTGTTGGAGAGGTCGGCGAGAATCTCGCCGGTATTGAGGTCGGACAGAACCTTCCTATCCCACGCGGTGGAGGATTTGGAATAGCTGTACTCCAGGGCCAGGTTGTTGCCGACGAGGACTGCTACCGGTCGTCCGCTGCCGTCGCGGATCACATCCGCGACCATCCCCTGCTTGTCCTCCACCGATAGCAACGTACCGGTGTGGAAATATCGCTCCAACCGCCAGCCGCCGCGATCGTCGCTCACGGCAAGGCCCCGATCGCCGAGGCGGCGTACCGTGGTGGTGAGCTCGACCGCACCGACTCGGGTGGTTTCGGTAGCGGTCGCCGCAGGATCCAGCGGGCGCCGAATCGTCACCTCACCAAACGGGTTCGACACCGAAAAATCTTCCACGAGGTTGCTGCTCCGATCGGTCATCTCCATGCCGGCGAGCGGATCGGCGATGTCGAAGACGCGGCTGAGCTCTTCAGCTGCACCAGTCTCGGTGCCCGCGGAACTGAAGACGATGTTACCTTTCTCGTCGTAGAGGTACTCCTGCCGGCCGAGGCGCCGATCTCCGTCGAAGAACGATTTCGACATCACCGAGCCGTTCTCACCGTACTCGAGGATGACGCGCCCGCCGCGGTCATCAACGCTCTCAACCAGTCGCCCGTTTTTATCTCTTCGAAAAATGATGCGAGCGCGGTCGCTCGTGACACCGGCTAGCTCGCCGGCCATGGGGTTGCCATCGAGGATCGCCTCGTAGTAGGCGAGGGGCTGGAGAGGCTCTTGAAAGCTCGACTCTGTCGCTATCACGTTCGAAGGGAGAACGACCTGAAACGCTGTGACCACTACCGCTGCACGCATGGGTGAATCCTCCCGTGTCGAGTTCCCCCCCTTACCTGATTTCTCTATGGCGGTATTCGGCAGGCGGTTACACCGATGCGTGTCCTGATTCACATGTTCCCGCTCCTCCGCTGCCCTGCCCACTCACCCTCGGGCAAGGGAAAGGTCGGGTGGGATCTCAAAACTCAAAACTCCTCCGGGGCCGGACGAGTGGGTCAATTGAGAATTGAGAATAGAGAATTTCCCTCGAATCACGCCTCTTCCGCCAACACCTCGTCCGTGCGCCCGTGTTTTCCCCGTCTGCCGCGCAGCTTCTCTCCGATCTGGTCCATGTAGGAGTAGACCACGGGCACCAGAAAGAGGGTGAGCAGGGTCGAGGTGGTCATGCCGCCGGCGGTGGCCACCGCCATCGGCGCCCGAGCCTCAGCGCCCTCACCGATGGCCAGCGCAACCGGCAGCACGCCGAAGATCATCGACACCGCGGTCATCAGAATCGGCCGCAACCGGATCGGGCAGGCCGCACGCAACGCCGCCTCACGGTCGAGACCGGACTCCTGCTTCTGGATCGTCAGGTCCACCAGCAGAATCGCGTTCTTGGTCACCAGCCCGAAGAGCAGGATGATGCCGATCACCGACATGATGTTGATGGTGTAGCCGGTAATGAAGAGCGCGAGCAGTGCGCCCACCATGGCCGGTGGCAGCGCGAACATGATGGTGAAGGGATGGAGCAGCGAGTCGAACTGACTCGCCAGCAGCATGTAAACGATGAGGATGGCGAGGCCGATGGCGAAGAGCAGCGAGTTCATGGACTCCTCGAATTCCTCGGCCTGGCCGGTGGCCCTGGCGTAGTAGCCCTCGGGCAGCTCCTCTGAAAGGACGCGGTCGACGGTCTCGAGGGCGCGGTTGAGCGGTACGCCCTCGAGGTTGGCGGTCAGGAGCACGCTGCGCTCACGGTTGGTGCGATTGATGTTGATGGGACCGACCCCGTAACTGATGTCGACCACCGAGTCGAGCCGTACCATCTGGCCGGTTTTGGTCCGCACCTGCAGCCGCCCGATGTCCTCGGGAGTCAGCGCCTGTGACGGATGGACCTTGATACGCACGTCGTAGCGTTTGCCTTGGTCGGTGAAGGAGCCCACCTGGCGGCCGGCGATGAGCGCGTAGACGGTTTCGAAGATGGTTGCGGCATCGAGATCGAGGTCGGCCGCGCGATCGCGGTCGACGGTGACATAGAGCTGCGGTTGCTCGAGGTCGAGGTTTGTATCGAGGTCGACAAAGCCCGGTTCTGCGGCCAACCGCTCCATCACTCGATTACCGATGCGATCGAGCTCCCTCAAGTTGGGGCCGCGAAGGGAGTAGGCAAGGGCGCTTTCGCCGCCCTCACCACCCACATTGTAGAAGCTGAACTCGATGACCGCTGTCTGGACCCCCTCGACCTCGGCCAGCTCTCGTCGCAGACGTTGCACGATCTCAGCCTGCGTGGCTGTCCGCTGCGATGGTTTGTACATGCGCATGAACATGATGCCGGAGTTGACTTGGCCGCGCTCCTCCATGTCGACGGCCGAGAAACCGGAACGGATCTCGGGTTGCTCGAGCACGATGCGCTCGATCTCCTGCAACTTGTGATCCATCGCCTCGAGTGAGGTGCCCACCGGTGTCTCGATTCGCATCATGAACGCCGACATGTCCTCGGCGGGGGCGAACTCGGCACCGATGAGAGGAGTCAATGCAAGGCTTGCAAAAACGATTACGGCGGAGACCAACAGGGTGATGAGCTTGTGACGCAACACCCAGTCGAGAGCACGGGCGTAGGCCTGCTCGAGCCGTTTGAATCCGCCCTCGAGGATGTCGTACAACCGTCCATGCTTTGGCTTCACCTTGAGAATGCGCGAGCACAGCATGGGGGTCAGGGTCAGCGCGACGAACAGCGAGATGAGGATCGCCGCCGCCACCGTGATGCCGAACTCGAACAGGAACTGGCCGATCATCCCCTTCATATAGGCCACCGGGATGAAGACCGCAGCAATGGAGAAGGTGGCGGCCATGGCGGCGAGGGCGATCTCCTTCGTTCCCTTGAGAGCTGCGGTGAACGGGTCCTCGCCCTCCTCCTGATGGCGGTAGATGCTTTCCAGGATAATGATGGCGTCGTCGATCACCACCCCCACCGACAATGCGAGCGCCAGGGTGGTGAGGTTGTTGAGCGAGAAACCGAAGAGCCGCATGAAGCCGAAGGTGGCGATCAGCGAGGTCGGAATTGCCAACGAAACGATAAAGGTGGAGCGCCACGAACGCAGGAAGACAAAGACCACCAGGACGGCCAGCACGGCGCCGTACACGATGTCCACCTGAACGTTCTCGATCGACTTCTCCACATACTCGGCGCCGTCGAAGGCGACATCGTAGAAGAGGCCGGGTGGGAAGTCCTTGGCGAGCTCGTCCATCCGCTCGCGAGCCGCGCGGTTGACGTCCACCAGGTTGGCGCCGGACCGGGGGGCGACACCGAGACCGAGGGTCGGCGTCAGGTTGTAGCGCGCCATGCCGCGTTCGTCGGCAACGCCGAGCTGGGCAAAGCCGACGTCGGAGAGACGGATGGGCCGGCTGTCGACGGATGCGACGATGAGGTTGTCGAAGTCCTCCACCGTTTCAAAGAGACCGAGGTTGCGAACCGCCAGCTCGGTCAGAGGCCCTTCGATGAAGCCGCCCGGCAGCTCGAGGTTCTCGCGGCCCAGTGCCGCGATGACGTCGTTCACCGCCAGGCGGTGGGCGGCGAGCTTGTCGCGATCCAACCAAATGCGGATCATGGGTTCGCGGAAGCCGGGAACCAGCACGTTGCCGACGCCGGGCACCGACTGCAGCTGTGGCTTCACCACCTGATCGGCGTAGTCAGAGAGCTCGCGAGCGTCGAGCCCGGCGAGCGCCATCCACAGCATGGGCTGCGTATTGACATCGAACTTCTGCACGATGGGCGGTTCGGCGTCCAGCGGCAGCTGGCCCACCGCACCCGACACCTTGTCGCGCACGTCCTGGGCGGCGATGTCGATGTTGCGATCGGAGGTGAACATCACGGTCACCTGTGACACACCCTGGCCCGAGTAGGAGGTGAGCTGGTCGATGCCCTCGATGGTGTTGACCGCTGCCTCGATGACGTCTGTGACATCCGACTCCATGACTTCCGGCGACGCGCCGGGAAGGATGGTGATGACCGTGACCATGGGGAAGTCGATCGAGGGCAGGAGGTTGATGGGCAGCGTCTGATAGCCAAGAACGCCGAAGACCACCAGCGCCACCATCATCATGACGGTGAAGACCGGACGGCGGATTGCGATTTCGTAGAGATTCATGACTTCTCCCTCGGAGAAGAATTTCGAGTTTTGAGTTTTGAGTTTTGAGTTATGGCACATAGCTGCGGTGAGTAGATCAACGGTTTCTCCAACTCAAAACTAATAACTAAGAACTCAAAACTACTCATCGTCGGCTCCGCCGACGATGAGCACGGGGATGCCGCGACTGAGACCGGAGACGTCGGCGATGACCTTTTCGTCTGCCGACAGGCCGCCGGCGATCTCGATCATGCCTTCCGCCCGCCGTCCGATCCTGACCGTTCGTAAGGCGACGGCATCGTCTTGGATCGTGAGGACTTGCGGAAGATCAGAGGTCGCCACGGCCGACGCCGGCAGCCACAGCGATTGTTTGACGGTCGGTGACTCGAGCGCCACGTTGGCGAACATGCCGGGTTTGATCGATCCGTCGTTGGCGGTGGTGCCGATTATCTCAAACGAGCGGCTGGCCTCCTCCACCACCGGCTGGACGCTGTAAAGCTTGGCGGTGTGGACCGGACCGGAGACGCCGACGGTGAAGGTAAACCTCTCGAGGCCGGCGAGCTCGGGCGCCCACGCCTCGGGCACTCTTGCCGACACTTTGATCCTGTCGCCGATGGCGAGGTGGAAGAGCCCTTCACCGACCTCGGCCCACTGGCCCGCCACGACCAGGCGTTGGGTAATGGCTCCGGCCGCCGGCGCGCGGATGACGCTGCGGTCGTAGTTGCGTTTTGCAAGGTCGAGGGCCGCCGAAGCAGCCGACACTCGCGCAACCCCGAGATCGTGGGCTGCCTGCGCCTGATCGAAGGCGGATTGTGGGATCGTCTCGTCCGAACGCAAATCGCGCTTGCGTTCGAGGTCCTTGCCGGCCAACGCCAGATCGGCGTTGGCGGCCGCGAGGTTGGCCTCCGCCTGCTGCTGATAGATGCGGAAGGTCTCCCGGTCCACCTCGACGAGCGGGGTGCCGGCGGCGACGCGGTCGCCCACCTCCGCGAGCACGCGATCGACCTTGCCGGCAACCTCGGAGGAGATGGCAACGGTGTCGAAGGCGCGGACCTCGCCCACCAGCTGCACCGAAGGTCGCTCTTCACGAACTTCCGGGCTGATGAGCCGCACCTCGCGCGGCGCGAGCGCTCGCTCGAGGGTCTCGGCAGCGGCGGCGAGGTCATCGTCATCAGTGCCGTGGCAACCGGCGAGCACGGTGGAGAGGAGGGTCACAGTAAGGAATATCGGGAAACGGCGTTGGATGGTGTTCATCTCAATTCTCCTGGGGGTCGGCCTGGCTCATCTGGTGGAAATCGAGGTCGGGGAGCGGTGGCAGTCCCACCGCATAGCGGAGGGAGATCGCCTGAAACTCGCGTTGAACGCGAGCGACGATTTGCGAAGTTTCGGCATCGGTCGCCTCGGTGGTGGCGTTGAGGAGGTCGGTTGTCGAGGCCTCGCCAACGCGGTAGGCCCTCTCCACCTGTCGATAGGCGAGCCTCGACGCCTCGGTTCTCTCGCGGGCGGCGTCAAAAACAGCGCTGGCGGCTCGGTAGCCGATGGAGGCCGAATCGACCTGGTCCTCGATGGTGCGTCTGAGGGTCTGCTCGAGCAGCTCGACCTGGCGCAGGTCTTCCTTGGCCTTGGCAACTTGCGCCTTGGCGATGCCGCCGTCAAAGATCCTCTGGCTGAGGTTCAGGGTCAGGGACAACCAGTCATTGGCCGGGAAGCCCGACTTTTGCTGGAAGTACTGGGCCGAGGCGTCGAGTTGCGGATACCAGACCCCGCGTTCAAATTTGATCATGAGGCCGGCGGCTTCGAGCTGGTGTATCAGAGTCAGCATCTCAGGCCGCCGACTGAACGCGTTGGTGGTGAGTTCCTCCTCCGTGCCAGCGGGGATCGGGATCGCTCCAGGAGATTTCAGCTCGCCGAAGTCAGCCGTTCCGACGAGACGGGCAAGCCGGTTGCGGGCAAGGGCGGCATCGCCGACGGCCACCGTCAACGCCTGTTTGGCGGACGCCACCTGTGCGCGCCACCGGGCGACATCGGCGACCGAATTCTCACCGACCTCGAAGAGACGTTCGGCGACCTTGAGCTGGTTTTCGTTTTCCTCGAGAACAATCTTGCGTACCTCGACCCACTCAGCCAACGCCACCGCGTCAAAAAACTTTCTCGCCACATCGAGGGTGAGGTTGTTGATCGTCGTCCACCGGTCAAGATCGGCGATGTCACGGTTGAGCTTTGCGATGTCCCTCGCTCGGAAGGCGCGCAGACCGGTAAAGAGGTTCTGGCGAAGATCGATGCTCGCCGTCCAGTCCTGCCGCGGCCGAATGACAAAACTTTCGTCGGCCGAAAGCTCGATCGAGAGATCGTCGTCGTAGAAGGTGTAGGAACCGTTGGCGTCGAGCCGTGGCAGCAAAATCGATTTTGCGAGAGTGACATCGGCCTGTGCCCGTCGAATCTCGCTGTCGGCGATCTGGACCATTTCGTGGGTCTCGATGGCCTGCAGGACGAATTCCTTGAGAGTGGCGTCCTGAAGCTCTTGCGCACGTACGGCGTACGGCAACACGACCGTGCAGAGAACGAACAGCGCGAGGACCATTCGTCTTTTTTTCATTCCCATTGGCTCCCTCCGTTGGCTCACTGATACGCCGGTCATGGATATTGGTTGCGGTGAACTCATGGCGACTCCGTCGTCAGAGCCTCGTACAAAAGGTGAGCAAAGGTATCAGCGATCTGATGGGGATCGATCGACGGATCGAAGAAGAGTTGGATACCGAGTCCGTCGACGGTCGCGACGATCATCACTGCCAGGGCCTCCGCATCGACATCGGCCTTGAACTCACCACGTTTCTGGGCGCCGCAAATGAAGTCGGAGATCATGCTCCGGAAGAGCCCGTAGCTGGCGATCACGGCCTCACGGTAGTGCTCCTCGAAGTCCTTCCCGCGGGAGGCTGCCCAGAAATCGAGGATCACCGGTTGCAGCTCGACCTGCTCCGAGATCACCTCGGCGCCGAGCTGCAGGAGGGCGATCAGCTTCTCTTTCGTCGACTCGCCCTCTGAGAGAGCCTGCTTCATGCGGGAGGAGATCTCCTCGTTGATCGACTCGAAGACCGCAAACAGGAGCTCCTCCTTGGACGAGAAGTACTCGTAGACGGTGCCCTTGCCGACCCCGGCGCGCTCGGCGATGTCGGCGACCCGGGTCGAGGCGTAGCCCTTCTCGGCAAAAACGGCGGTTGCCGCCGTCACAAGGCGGGGGCGCTTGTTCCCGCCGCCGGATCTCGTTGAAATCAAGTCTTGTTCCTAATCTGACCGACTGGTCGGTCAGCGTAGGAAAATAGACTTTCGAAATGGGTTTGTCAAGGGGGAGAACGGCGAAGATTTCAGGGCATTTGGTCCGAATCGACCCTAGAACCGATGTGCGTCTCGGCGCCGACTGAAAATGCTTCCAGTGATCCAGCGTCGAGTGTGGAGGCCCAGACAACGACGGGCGTCAGGGCGATGGCGATCTCGTAATCCGGGGCGGTGTCGGGGAACCTCAGCACGGCGGTCTCGCCGACGCCGAGACGCAGGGTGCTCTCGGTCTGGTCCCACGCGATGGGTGCGCGGTCGCCGTCCGGGTTGGGGGAGTCGAGGTGGAGGAGCTCGGCCGTCACATCGAGGGTGATCTCCTTGGCTGCGGGGTGCTGGCGGACCCGCAGGGTCAGGTCCAATCGGGTCAAAGGCGAGCGCGGCTTTCCGGACTCGAGGTGGAGGCGGCCGCTGCCTGCCTCCATCACGCCGACGGTCGAGCGGGCGAGGGATTCCGCGCCATCCGAGTTGCGGAGGGTGAGAAATTCTGCAGCGCCCAACCGCAGATCCGCCCCGGTGGTATCGCGCTTCCTGCGCAGGCGGAGCAGCTCCACCTCCACGTCGACCTCTCCGGGCGGCTGGTCCACAACCTCGATCAGGCGTTCGATCGTGACCATCTTCGCCGCCGTTTCCCGAATGATGATTGACTTGATCTCGGGATGGGTCGACAGGCGACGCACCTCGACGAGAGACCGGAGGAGCCTGTCCACATGCTTGACGTCGACGTATTCGAGGACGAAGGTTTGGATGTAGAACGTCTCGTGTTGCCGGCGCTTGGCCGGAGTATCGTCGGCAACGAGAATCGTGTTCAGGTCAAGGGGGACCCAGAATTGGCCGGCGGTGGTCGCGATGCGGTCGAAGGCGACCGCTGCGGTCGTGCCCTCGAGGTCGATCGGGATACGCTTTGCATTGAGCTGCGTGTCGAAGAGTATTTCGATGCCGGCGGCCTCGCCTACGGCGCGATAGATCTCGGTCGTCATGGTTGGTTCGCTGAATGCGAGGTGGATCGGAACCTTGGCACCTTCGCCGAGGGCGAGCGGTTCGATGGCTGTGGCATCGTCCACGAAAAATCCGAACCCACATGCCAGAGCCAAGGCGACTGCCGAGATCCTATGCATCATGTCCTCCTCGGGGTGGTCTCTACTCTCACTATCATCATACGTTTTCGAAAAATCGCCTGTCGGGGCGGGTTGGCCAAAACAGCATCCAGCATTACACGACCCGCGCCTTCCAACGGCCGCGGCGGAAGACGAGGATGCCGACGACGGCGATCAGCGACTCGGCGGCGGTGATCGCCATGAAGACGCCGGTGGCGCCGAGGCCGGTCTGCTTGGCGAGCAAATAGGCCAGCGGAAGCTGGAAGAGCCAGTAGCAGAAGAAGTTGATGATCGTGGGAGTGTAGGTGTCGCCGGCACCGTTGAATGCCTGCACCATGACCATGCCCCAGGCGTAGAAGCCATAGCCGTAAGAAACCCATCGCAGACACGAGACTCCGTAGTGAATCACCTCCTCCTCCTGGGTGAAAAGTCGGATCAGGGGGTTGGCGAAGGCGATGAATATGATCGACACGCCGACCAGGAAGAACATGTTGTACGTGCCCGCACGCCACACCGAGGCCTCAGCACGTTCGGGCGAGTTTGCGCCGAGGTTCTGGCCGACCAGAGTGGCAGCCGCGTTGGCCATCCCCCATGAGGGAAGAATGGCGAAGACGATGAGCCGGATGGCGAGGGTGTAGCCGGCCACGGCCGCGTTCCCGAAACCGCCGATGATCCACACCATAATTACCCAGCTCGACGTGCCGATCAGAAACTGGAGGATGCCGCCCACCGAAAGGCGAAAAAGACGGAGGATGATGCCCATCCTGGGTGCGAGATCGGAGAACCGGATTTGAATTCGGCTGCCTCCACGGAACAAGACCCACAATTGCAGCGCCACCCCGGTGCCGCGTCCGATGGTGGTCGCCACCGCCGCGCCCATGACGCCGAGCTCGGGAAAGGGACCGAGACCGAAGATCAGACAGGGATCGAGGAGAATGTTGACACCGTTGGCGATCCACAAGACGCGCATCGCGATGGCGGCGTCGCCGGCACCGCGAAAGATCGCGTTGAGCAGGAAGATCAGCATGATGGTTGCCGAGCCGCCGAAGAGCACGCGGGTGTAGCCGTGGCCGGTGGCCACCAGCTCCGGGGACCCGCCCATGACCGCGAGGAGGTCCTTCGCAAAGATCACGCCGGGCACCGCAACCGCCGCCGACAACACCAGACCGAGGAGGATCGACTGCGCTGCGGCGGTGCGCGCGCCCGCAATGTCGCGTTCGCCGACCCGCCGTGCCACCATCGCCGTGGTTGCCAGGCCGGTTCCAATGGCGATCGCGAAGAGTAGGGTGATCATGGCCTCGGTCAGCCCCACCGTCGCCAGGGCATCGGTGCCGAGTCGGGAGACGAAGAAGGCGTCGGTGAGCGCAAAGACCGACTCCATCACCATCTCGAGCACCATCGGGATGGCGATAAGGATGACTGCCCGCCCGATCGGACCGGTCGTGAAATCGAGCTCCTGGCCGGTCAGGGCGAGCTTGACTGTCGGCCACACGCCGGTCCGAGGCGTGGCCTCCGCAGGGGGAATGGCCGGTGATTTGTTCTTCGTCATGA
>PVMK01120157.1_pt1 | contig 10237 bp, 12 predicted proteins | sample 1853481 | NCBI WGS metagenome assembly PVMK01 (sample SAMN08533507, study PRJNA380276) | Marine sediment metagenome, whole genome shotgun sequencing project. | reverse complement strand
GGCCCGGCACATTTCTCATTGGGAAATAATCGATTATGCTCATTCGGGTAAAATTGACGCACCCAGCGGGACGGTGCGGGAGTTGTCACACCGGCTGGGCCAGATCCGCGAATCGGTTCTGGATGTTCCCATCGAAAAAACACAGGGTGTTCAAGAAACCCGTGGTGCGCGACTCAACGGTTCCCAGGTCCACGCCATCCGTCTTCCGGGACACGTCATCGGTGCCGAAGTCATATTTGGCATGCCGGATCAAAAGCTCATTTTGCGCCATGAGGCCGGTGCCAGTTCCCAGCCCTATGTTGATGGCGCTTTGCTGGCCATCAGAAAGGTGGGTACGTTTTCCGGTCTTAACCGGGGGTTGGATTCGGTAATGGAATTTAATTAGAAACCGAATTAAATGATGGCGTCGATATTATCAGCAAGGGTACTCATGAGCGCTTCATCATTGATGCTGACAAATTTAATCAAAAGGTAAAACAACAGTATAAGGAGGTATAAATGTCAGAGCAAAAAGAAACCGCACTGGTAACCGGAGCAAGCAGTGGAATCGGACGCGAGACCGCCCTTAAACTGGCCCAAAAGGGTTTTGCGGTCATCGCGGCGGCCCGACGTAAGGAGCGTCTCGTCGAATTGGCCGATCAGGTTGAGGGCATCACTCCCGTGCAGGTGGACCTTTCACAGCCCGAAGACACTGAAAAGTTTTGCGGCTACCTGTCCGAACTGCCGGCCCCTGTTTCCGTGCTCGTAAACAATGCCGGCTACAGCGTTCGCGGTGCCCTGGAAGATGTTTCAATTGAGGCCGTGAAACGGCTATTTGAAGTCAACCTGTTCGCACTCATTCGCATCACCCAGGCCTGTCTGCCGGCCATGCGCAGTCAGAGAAAGGGAATTATTGTTAATTTAAGTTCTATTGTCGGCAAGTTTACCTTCCCCAACAGCGGCGTCTATGCCGCCTCCAAACATGCTCTGGAGGCCATCACGGATGCAATGCGTTTAGAATTGGAACCTTTCGGAATAAGGGTGGTAACCATCCGCCCTGGCCCCATCGACACGGAATTCAATGACGCCGCAACTAAAATGACAGGTGATCTTATGGCCAGAACAGATCCGGACTACAAACCCATCTATCAGACAGCCGGAGAGTATACGGGAAAGTTGTTCGCTGATCTGCATATTCCCGGACCGGACCTCATCGCCAATCTGATCCTGGAAGCCGTTCTCTCGGAGACGCCTAAATTAGTCTATTCCGCGGGTCCCATTAACGATGAGTTCCTCGGAAACCGCGGCCGACTTGATGACGAAGGATTTCACCAATTCATGCAGGAAAAATTCGGCTTAAAGGACTTGAAGGTATAGTATACAACTGGGAAAATATAAATCGGATCCACTAAGTTTTTTTATGGGAAAAAAGAAAACTACTACCAGTATCACAACGGGCATAACTGTGGGATCTGCTCGGCGGTGTGCCCCTATAGCTTAAAGGCGCTAAAATCTTAATTATCGTAAACAGTTTAGTAACAAATATCAAAGTACAATTGTGTACGTGATTGAATAAATTCCAAGCACCAAATCACAAATAACAAATAAATTCCAAATTCGTATTCCCAATAATCCAAACAAAAATGACAAAAATACAAAATTTCAAACTTGTCCATAAGTTCGGAGGAGCATTGCAATATTTCAATGTTTTGGTCATTGAATATTGAGATTTGAGATTTGTTTGGAATTTGCGATTTGTTATTTGAGATTTAATTGACTGTTCTTGGAATATGAAAATCAATTACAAATATATAGATTTCATAACGGTTAAAACACAGGCAATAGTCTAAAGGAGGAAATTATATTGGGCAGCTCTACACTCTTGATCATCATAGCTGTAATTGGCGGCGTCACAATAGCTTTGCAGGCCCAGATGATGGGCCTGTTGGACAAAACCATCGGCACCCTGGAGGGCGTTTTCATTACCTATGCCGGCGGCGGTTTGCTGATTACCTTGGTATTGATTTTAATGCGCGGCGGGAACCTGGGAGCCTGGCAGAGCGTGCCTTGGTATGCTTACTCTTCTGGGGCTCTGGGATTGATTATCGTAGGTGCCATCGGCTACAGCGCACCTCGATTGGGCCTGGTTGCCACCTTTACCATTATAGTTTCTTCCCAGTTTGTTGTTGCGGCCCTGATAGACCATTTTGGTGTTCTGGGGGCGGCAACACGACCCCTTGACCTATCGAGAATGCTCGGTATCGCGCTATTGCTGGCAGGTATCTGGCTGACGATTCGGTGAGCATTCTTATGATCAATGTGTTGTCATCAAATTTGCGAACCAGGCCGCCATACAGGAATGGTATAATTCCGAAACTTACCAGGGACTGATACCCACGCGTGATCAGGCTGCTGATGTCGTTATACTAAGTTATGACCTGAGATAACGTAAATGGGTTAGAAGAACTGACACGGGGTCCTGATTGCTCACAGGTAACAAACTGACGGTTTGATCAGTGGCAACTCGCGGCAAACGGGGTTTGTGGATGGTAAGCCCGGGATTTGCCTTTTGCAAAAAGTCGCAAAGGATTTCACCGGCCATTTTCGCTGCGGCATACTCGCCCATATCCAAAGGAAGTTCATCTATCGCTGAGGAAGACGGATAGAATATTTTTTGCAAACCGTTTGAGGGATCCGCCAGGGTTTGAACAGTCCGGAGGAACCCTGTGACATAATAGTCACTGAAGGTGGTAAAGCGCTGTGACGAAAACCTGCCTTTCGCTGCTCCAAAAATAGCCGGGGTGGCGAAATAATATAAATACAGAGGCTTCGAACGATTCGCAACCCTATTCAACAGTCCTTGCGATGGTTCTAAAACATTCAACGGAAGGCAATCCGCCTTGGCTCCGTGAGAAACAATTTCTTCTACGATCTGTTGTGCATCCTGTTGGCCGTGAAAATAAGTAATGATGACCTCGGCGCCCCCGGCGGCCAGGAGCTTGGCGGTGACTTCCCCTAAACCGCGGGATCCTCCGATAATCAACGCCCGTTGTGCTGAAAATTCTTCTGATTCAACTTCACGACAGACTTCCGTGAACGCGGCTTGTTCTTGAGGTTTGGGTCGCAAGAAGGCTTTTATTTGTCCTTTCATCCCTGGCGCTCCTACATCCATTAAAAGCAGGGCTAAGCGCTTGTTGCAATCCGCGACCTGATAATTCAGCTTCGAAACTCCGGCACTATCTGAGAAAAATGTCAGATTGAGTCCCGAATAGATGGAATGGTATCCGGGGCATTCCATGCCGACCAGTCGAGTCGTCGCCAGCAAAACGGCAAGCTGCAGGGGAGGCAACACCCGCACGAGGTTGGGGAAAAGCCGCGCGGCGTACTCTTTATCAAAATACAGGGAGAGGTTGCCCGACGCGGCTGCCACCTCGTCCAGGAGCGTTGCCGGCATTTTTCCGGTTCTTGAGATGCCGCCGGGAGAGTGTCTGCCTGCTGTTGCCTCGAGGGGCTTAAGCTATTTGAATCCACGCCGCGGGCGTCTTGTCGGTCTCCAGTCGTATTTCGACCTGGTGTTCAGATTGTCTGGTATACATGCAATTGACGATCTGTCCTACCCCTAGGCCTGCCTGAAAATTGGCTTTGACAGTCTCCAGCTCCAAAGGCTGCGTCCGGGTTTTCAAATAATGATCGACACTCCAAAACAAGGCATGCAGGCCATGACGACCTGCCGCCCAAACAGGAGACGCCGGGCGTAGATGGGATCCATGTGCAAAGGATTATAGTCGCCGGAGAGTTTTGCAAATGCGAGCTGATCGTCAGATGTAAATATGCGCTGGGTCATTGTTAGTATCTTAATTCATACCTCGTCATTAACTCTAAAAAGGAGTCTATTTATTAGACACTATTTATATTTATTAACGCCAAATTGGGGAATTTAGGAATTTAGGGATTGAGGGATTAAAGGATAAAATCAGTTAATTAAAATAGATAGAATTCAGTCAATTCCTAAATTCCTCAATCCTTTAATTCCTCAATCAGACCCATGTCCAATTTTCATGCAATCCCATGACAGCTAAAGAGTCACAGCTATTTCCCAAGCTGAATGATGAGGTCTGTAATTGTTATTATTTTGCATTATGCGGCAAAACTTTTGGGTTCTCCGCCTTCGGCGGATCAGGGTTAAGCCCAGCCGCTGTCGGTGAAGCTGCCAGTTTGATCAAAAAAGAAACTATTGAACATCGAACATCGAACGTCCAACATCGAATAAGGTATTCTGTCAATTTAAAAAAAGACTGAACAAAGCGAATTTACCACTCGAAATTGTACGGATCAATATTCCGCTATCTTTATATCACGTCTTCAGCGTAATTCGCTTGTTTTAAATTAGATAAAGCGTAGCGTCATCATTATTGGACGTTCGATGTTGGGCGTTCGATGTTCGACGTTCAATCTGTTTACTGTTACAGCCGCCTGAAGTTTCATATGAGTACTAATCAACAAGTGTAATGTGCCCGGGGACAGGAAAAGGCTTCTTTCCATCCTGAATAAAGCTCTCCCCCTGCTGCTGAAATCGGGGAGCCAGGCTTTTAAAAAAATCCAAACACGGTTTATTTTTGGCTGTGGGAATATAGCGGGCGTACACTTCTTCTACCCCCAATGCTGCCGCATGTTGAATCGCGGTGGCGAGCATGGCTTCTTCTATTTTTCGTCCCATCACCCGACAGCTCAAAATAAAATCCACAATTTGAGCGTTTGGGTCTTGAATTTCCAGACTTATGATACCGGTTAAACCGGCATCACCAAATTTATCAGAGACGCGCATGGTCCAGAGCCTGTGGTGTTTGTCTTCGGCCCAGGCCATGAATTCGGCTTCAGACATTCGTCTGGTGGAAAGATTCATTTGATTGGTTTTGTTCAGCAGTTGCGTCGCTCTTTGCAGATTTGCAGGATGAAGTTCTTCAACCTGAACACGAATTGCTAAACGGGTTAGCCAGTCCTCCAATGAACTGACGGTTTGTTTCAATGCCTGGCGTTTGTTTTCTGAAAGATACATGCTGGTTCTGACAAGATCTTCCTGGCTGAGAGAAGGCATCTCAAAACACCGTAAGCTGAGCAGGGCCGCCGGATAAAACAAAGGATCCTCCGGCCAATCAGGCACAAGCACCTCCGGCAGGCTCTCTTTGACCCGCGCCCGTTCGGCGGGATTATCGTCTATAAACAGGGTAGACTGGGGCCCAAGATTCAATTCGGTCATCAGGTCAAGGACATTTTGGGCTTTGTCCTGCCAATTAATTCGCCACCCGGCAAAATCCTCCAGCTTGAGCACCATTTCCGGGTGTTTTCTGATCGCTTCCAAGGCGACCTGCTCCTCATTTTTACTCGCTATCGCCAGAAGAATTCCCCGGTTCTTCATAGATTTAAGGGCCTGCTGGAAATCTACATAGGCTTCTCCGAGGTGATGATGCCCTCCCAATACAAGATTCTCCCAGCCCACATCGCCGACAATGCCTCCCCATAACGTATCATCCAAATCGAGGATGATGAGTTTGCGGGCAAACCCGAGCATCCCGCCTAAGGCGGCTTTGATATCTGCGACGGCCTCCTGGAAGACCTCATTGCCAAATACGATTTTCCCCAGATACCATAGTTTAGGACTGAATGCGTGGCTGCCTGCCTGCTCTATCCATTTGTGAGTATTGAGAACATAGATATTGGAAGCTTTTTCCAGATTCTCGGCCAGCCGTAAATTCATCCGCATGACGGTGTTCGTCAGCCCAATTTCGGTCTTCATGTCCAGCACCCCGAAGACCCTTCGATATGACGGCAGCACCCAGGATGGAACAAATGCGTACTTCACCCACCCACTCATGTTTACCAGCAATGAACAATATTCATCGACCTGTTGCAGCACCTTCGGCAGCGCAACCGGTTCATACCTGAGGAGGGCATTAAAAGCAGAGCTAACGGACTGGGGCTGGGTCCAAATCACGGCCACATCCGGTGCATTTTGCCAACACGGTGAGTCTTTGTGTAATAAGGTTGATACCGCCTGTCCAAATGGGGTGGTAATCGCTTTTATTTTGGGAAATTCCGGATCATTGGCGAGGTAACCGGCAAAATTTTGCAGATTAAAATCTGAGACAAGTACACAGGTATATTGTTGCTTATCCATCGCGTTTTTCGTTTAGCAGCAGTTGGATGTAATCTGCCAGGGTCCCCAGGGTGCGGAAGACTTCTTTGACCCGGGACATTGTGCGGTCATCGGTTAACAGGATGGGTACGCCAAGTTCTTCGGCTGTTTTTTGTTCTGTCACGACAATTAAATTAATCAATCCTGCTGAATCCAATCTTCCGGAATCACCCGCTAAAGGTGTCTCCAGGTTTTTCTCCAGGTGTTCTTCTGTCGGCCGCAGCTGGTTGAGTTCGTCAATGACGCCAAACAGCATTCGGGTAATTTCTTGGTGCATTGCCAAGGGCCTTTCCATGTGAGCATCGCCGCCGGCCTGAAAAGCGGCCAGTTTAATCGAAATCAATAAAACGCTAGATCTCCGTCTCCGCCGTGTAAACGATAGTCCGTCAAGGGTATATCCGCCAATGCTTTTGACAGAGAAAATCCTCTTGAAACCGCTTTGGCAGACCAATAGGGGCAGCGAAGCTCTGAAAAACTTGCAACTAACTGCTCATCATACAGGCTCAGGATACTCACATCCATCGCCAGCGTGTGATAGACCACGGCGGCGGTGACAGACAAGGCATGGTGGCTCTCAAAATAAGAATACACGACGCTCATCCGATCATCACGCACTTTCAGCATGAAAAATCCCACCATTTCGTTATTGTTCTCAAACACCTTGACACCCAGATAGTAAAATCTTTCGGAGCGTGACGAAAAATAATATCTCTTGCCGGCAGAATCTTTTAACGGCGCCGATAATATCCAGGGGTACATCATCATCCAGTTGAGGTCGGCCTTGCCTTTGCGGGTCAGATCCTGCTGGTGATGTCGTTGGATAAATTGGCCGGTCTCTTCATCGATGCAAGAAATATACTCAAAGGTTAGACGCTGACAGATATCGTGACCCCGTTTCCAGAAAAAACTCCTGAGATTCACGATTTCATCCATCAAGTTATCAAAGATTTTAAACAATACCCGGAATATTTTTAACGCTGGGAACTTCCGAAGGATGCCTCTGGTCACATTAAGCCGAAAGCTGATATCCAGTCCTTTCAATGATTTTATGGCCCTAAACTTTTGAGAAGCATCGAGTGCTTTCCGGGCTTCCCTTGAGCCTCCTGACACGCCAAGTTGCTGCTGATACGCATTCAGGGCTTTAAAAAGAAGAATGGCGCCGACTCCCGTGGTGGCACAGGATGGATCAACCCACCAGCGGTCAACCAGCCGAATTTGTACACCGCGTTGTTGACAAAGATTTTATCGGGAAGGATCCCCAGATAGCCGATCACCTGGCTATCCTGATAGGCAACCAATAAGACCTGATCATCCTTATCGGCCCGGGGATTATGACTGTGTGATAACGCTCTATGTTTTGTTATCGGCAAGGTTTTTGTAAGCCAAAAATCCTCCGATAACAGAGCTGTCTTTAAATCGGCGACAGTAAACGCTTTAATTTCCATCGCGTCTCGTTTTCCTTAAGTTTACCTAGAGCCTCATATTTGTAAGTGCTGAGTATAGCGCAAAAGGATTGTGTGTCAACCTGGAACTCTATTGTTCATCTTGTTATAAGGCACAACAATTCGGTAGCGACCGCGATGAAAACTTAATCCGAGAAATGAGTGGGTTCACGACATAATGGGAACTACAGGGGCTTCGCCCCAATTGGAATCTTGGATTAATGGTCCCACCTCCGGCGGGATTTAGGATAAAATAAAAATGGTTAACATCCTTTTGATCCGCCTGCGGCGGACCATCGTTCTCTCCGAGGCGTAGGCGCTACCCTACGAGCCTGAGGCCACCATTCCATTATTCCATTTCCGGGGCAAATTCAGAATCCCTAAAAAAACTCCTATATTCTAAGTAGATTGTAGAAATTATGAGACGCTCAATTATACACGTCTGATCGGCAATTATTACTACAAAAACAACACGATTAAATTTATATATGAGTATAAATTATATCGTTGTTATTTTATTTATTGACAAAAACAACGCGTTGTTTTTTACAGCAATATAAACCAACCATCGCTGGAAAACATCAGGGTAAAAACGACCTTGGCTAGACCCGTATCATACCGGCTTCTTTCGCTACCGGTATATCTGACAGAACGTCTTGATGAACTAATAGAACAGGCTCTATATATAAGTTTCTGAAAATATTGTTGGTACAAAAGCCCCTTAGCAGTGTGGATTACAAGTACAAGTCCGGTGGGAAAATCTAATGGAATTTTATGGCAGCATCGCTTTATAGAATCTTTCCGCCATAATTTGGTATCCGGCATCGTTGGGATGAATCGGATCGCTCATTAATTTACGGTTGCCCATGATGCCTTCGAGGATGTTCGGGATCAGGGTGGCGCCGGTCTCATCGGCCAATTTTTGATAACCCCTTCCAAAACCGCGATCTCTCATGGGAATATGCAGCCCACCGATAATGACCTGCGCACCCTGCTCCTGAATCGATTCGACAATTACCCTTAAGTTCTCAAAGGCGACATCTTTGGCAATGCCGTTTTTCAAATCATTGCCGCCCAGAGTGATTAAAACGATATCAGGCGAGTATGCCAAGACATCCCGCTCAAGCCGCTGCAGCGCACGGGCCGTTGTATCACCGGGCAGGCCGGCGTTAATCACCGATCTGGAAATCATCTTCGACAACTGCGACGGATAATCCTTGCCCCTGGATGCCCCGGTTCCGTGGGTCAGACTGTCACCAAAGCAGATTATCTTTTCGCCAACGGAACCATTGCTGAAGTCTTGATGGGTAGACGTCAGGAATTTATACCCCAGCAATAAGACTAAGGCTGCTAAAATAAAATATATAAGCTTTTTCATTTTATTTGAGTTGTCAGATGCTTCGTCGGATCGGATACACCGGCGGTTCTTCTTTGGTTTTCCAGTGCACGACTAAAATTCCGGATACGATGAAAACGAGCGCCAGCACGATCTTGATCGTAATCGGCTCACCCAGGACCAGGCCCCCGAGGGCCACCCCGGCGATCGGCATGATGAAGATAAAGGCATGCAGGGATACGGCACCGTATTTCTTGAGCATGGTGTTCCAGGCCACAAACCCGAAGGATGCCGTAATCAGGCTCTGGTAGAGCAAGGCACCGATGACCGGAGCATCCAAATGGAAAACCATTGAATCGTCCCACAGCAAGGCTTCGATAAGAAAGAAGGGGACTGAAAACAGGGCTGAGTACATCACTATTTGAAAGGGACTGAAGGTTCCGATCACCCGCTTTAAATAGACGGTCGAACATGACCATATAACAACGGCCAAAAGGATGATCAGATCTCCGGTTCGAATACCGGCGCTAAGGTCTTTGTCATCTAAAAACATAAAAGCCACCCCGGCAAAGCCCAGAAGGATCCCAAAAAATTTACGTTTGTTGATCCGATCCCCCGCAATAAAGAAATGAGCCAGAAATAAAATAAAAAATGGCAGTAGATTCGCCAGCAGCGTACCGCGGGAGGCGTTGGATTTACTGAGGCCCAGGTAGAATAATGATAGCTGGATTGTAAACAGGGAGGAAAGAATCAACATCTGGTGCAGTTGTCCTTTTTTAAGGGCAATGGTCTGGCCGGTGAATTTGGCCCATAGAAAAATGGCAACGGCGGCAACACCGAATCGAATGGCGGCCGTGGTAAAAACACCCAGGCCTGAAAAGGTTATTTTTATGGCAACGGCGTTAGACCCGAAAATAATGCACAAGAATATCGCAAAAAGGCCGGCGGCAAATGTGAGTTCTTCGTTCGACGGTTGAGGTTCAGACATTGCAACGAGATCTCCGGAAAACTGCAGTTTATACCGCTTTCCCTAATTATATTCCGAAATACGGAATTGCGGTATAAGCGCTTGTACGGTTGTCAAAAAAACGTTGCGGATTTCAAAGGTTTTTTTCTACAACCGTACAAGCGCTTATACCGCAATTCCGTATTTCGGAATATAATTAGGAAAAGCGGTATAAACTGCAGTTTTCCGGAGATCTCGTTGCAATGTCTGAACCTCAACCGTCGAACGAAGAACTCACATTTGCCGCCGGCCTTTTTGCGATATTCTTGTGCATTATTTTC
>PVMK01123990.1_pt1 | contig 10238 bp, 23 predicted proteins | sample 1853481 | NCBI WGS metagenome assembly PVMK01 (sample SAMN08533507, study PRJNA380276) | Marine sediment metagenome, whole genome shotgun sequencing project. | reverse complement strand
TATGTCAATATAATAAAAAAACCCCATCATTTCTGATGAGGTTTTAAATATCTTTTATTTAAGGGTACTATGTTATGGGGTTACCTTCATCGTCTACATTATGAAAACCTCTTCCTGACATATCAGAACTATTATTTAATTGTGGTAATAAATCTCTGTATAATAATAACGATATTCTATTTAAAATACTTAATTCGTTAGGATCAGATAAAGAACCTTTTATAATACCCATTTCTTTAAGTTTAGGTAAAATACCCATAGCCAATATAGTGTAAGGTGCCCCAACATTAGTAACCCTTTTATTTTCATAATCATAAGTAAGTCCATTGTTATCACTATGTACAGACTCAAAATTCCCTAACCCACCAATAGGGGATTTCATCATTAGTTTAAAATCATCTATTACCGTACCCTTACCAACCTTACTAGGTATATTAATTAACTCATCATAAATAACACTATAAAGTGAATCAATACTATAATCTCTACCATATTCTTCATTCAATACCTTCTTAACAATTCTTTGCAAATCACTCTCAGTTAATTTAACTATCTTTTTCATTGTAATTTATTTAATGTATCCCTAAGTTTATTAATTAATTCTGTTTTATCTTTATGTGTCACAATTTTATCTTCATACTCTTCGTCTGGTCCGTAATGTTTAGATATTGCCGAATACACCTCACCATCAACAATGTGTACACCTGTAAACCCATCACGATGAGGATTAAGTTCCCCATAATATAGGTCGGCCGATATTACTACACTTTGACCTTCTCTAGCCATTCTTAGAGCTCTATCCATATCATCCCTTATAACCTCCTCCTTGATAATTTTTTTGACAAGGTTTTCTATATCGTTTTCGGTTAATTTTACCACTTTCTTTTTCATTTTTCTATCTTTTATAATAAATATAACGATATTATAAAAAAGTCATCAAGAAGGGCTGGGATGATTGAACGGTTCGGTGATCCAAGAGATTCTATAATTCACTCAGTTTCTGTACACCACATGTCCTCACCATATTGTCTACCATTTTTTGTGTGGTAAACACCCCACCTAGCCTCTGTTCTTCTGTAAATGGTGAGTTTATAACCCACCCTTATTACTATAGTGGTTGTGGTCAACATCACCTCCCCTTTATGGTTTAATTGTACATCCACCACCTCAGTCACCCTATTAGGGTATTTTATTTTTATTAATTGACCTTGTGGATAAAAGTTATATGGGTTTAATACCAATGACCTTTCATACAATTTACTAGCCCCATCTAAATCACCCACATAAAATAAAGAATCAGCGTAATGGATTAATTTATTATATACACCATCCTCACCCAATTGTGAATAAGACAAATTGTTAAATAACAATAATATTATAAGTAATACCATTTTCATAGTTCCCATATTATAAATATAAATAAAAAAAATGGGTTTACAAAATTAACCATAATTAATTATTGGTCATAAAAAAACCCCATCATTTCTGATGAGGTTTTAAATATATAAAAATTTTTATTTTTTTATCTAATTTATTCTACAGGTATTTTTATTTTCACACCATTAGGGTAATATGTGTCTTCATAAGATATTACTACATATTTCCTTCCTCCTTCATTAAGAGTTGTAAATGTGCCAGATGGTAATAACTCATTGTTATCCCAATCTATATTTTCTTTCCATTTCCATACGTCTAGTTCTTCTTGTTCCTTTAATAATCTTTTACTTAATATCTTAATATCGTTCTCAGTTAGATTAATAACTTTTCCGTTTTTCTTAATTTTCATTTTTTTATTTATTTATCTTTATCTAAGATATTTACTTCGAAGTTTATCCACCCTAGACGGTTCCATATATTCGTTACCCTCTTCGTCTGTCATTTTTTGTGGTGTAGTCCATATCAAAAGAAGTTCTTTCATTTTGTCTTGTATCCCACTGGTTTCTACCCATTCGATTGCCATATCTCTATCCTTATCATACATATCCTTCAGTTGTGTAATTTTATCGAAAAGGCCATCAACTACCTCCTTACCAACACTTTGTTCGTTTAATGTTTTCTTAACAATTCTTTTTAAATCACTTTCAGTTAATGTGATTACTTTACCATTTTTCTTAATTTTCATTTTTCTATTTTTTAAATAATTTTATTTATCTTTTATTATAAATATAACGATATTATAAAAAAGTCATCAAGAAGGGCTGTGATGATTGAACGGTTCGGTGATCCAAGAGATTCTATAATATCTTACTTCCTTTACGTATATTGTCCTCCGCCCATAGTGGTTGTAGATTAGTGTAATGGTTTAACCTAATAACGTCATCCTCACAAATGGCGGTTGCGAGGGGAATTATATGATCAATGTGCCATTCACCATAATTATCCCAAGTCATACCCTTAACAAACTGACGTTCCATATGTAAATTAAATTCTTCATAAGAGATGCCCAATATCTCATGAGTTTTAGATTTTTTAGTATAACCCCTATCCTTTAATATACTTCTAATCCTTTTTCGTATTTTAACTTTAAACCTATAAACAGGGTCAGTCTTCATTCGTTCTTTTTTCCTCTTACTAACCCTATTGTTTATTTTTCTTCTGTATTCAGGATCATTCTCCATCTTCTCCTTTCTTCTCTCATACCTCTTTTTGTTTATTTTTTTTCTGTATTCGGGATCAGTCTTCCTTCTTTCTTTTTTCCTCTTACTAACCCTATTGTTTATTTTTCTTCTGTATTCGGGATCAGTCTTCCTTCTCTCTCTTTCCTTTTTTCTTTCTGATTTATTAAACTCAGGATCTTTGCGTTTCTTTTTCATGTATTGTCGCATCCTCTCCTTCTTTTTATCAACACTGAGGGACCCTATTTTAAATAATTCTCTATTGCGACTATTACAACATTCTTTACACACATTCCTGTATCCATCACTACATTTTTTATCCTTTGGGAAGTTATCAGAATTAATTTCCTTTTCTATGTCACATTTAATACATATCTTACTCATAAAACAAATATAGTGAAAATATTTGAGATTACAAAATTTCCTGGAAAAATTTTAGTTTACCTTTTCACTACCGTTGATCTCTATAACCTATCTACATTTTTTTCATCTCCCAATTTCACACTATCTATAATATTAATATTTTTTCCGTAAAAAGGAATATAAATAGGGATACTATAATTAAACATAACATCCCACCCAACTATACCATCATACCCATGTTTTTTTGCAGAATCTACAAACTCATCAATATAAATTAAATCAAATATATTGTATTCCCCATAACCACCATGGTTTATTATATCATATGATTTAAAACTCCAACCATGGTTTCCCCCATCATTAAATTTATAATCAATATTTGTATCATCTAATATTGGTATCCATAATTTTTTAAAATCATTGCCACTTTTAATAGTTAAAGGATTTTTTATATCAACAATCATTTTAGTTAACCACCCATCCGCTCTTTCAACGTACCACATGGCCGATTCCTTATCTGGAGTAGTAAATAATCCTTCATCCTTTATGTTTTTATTGGTAAGTTTATATTCACCACCATGATAAGTAATAATACCATTATTTAATAAATCTAATTGATTTTCTCTAATAATAATCTTCATACCCTATAAATATGAAAATTTCCTGGAAAAATTTTACTATTTGGAGGTGTTACCCAGAAATGGGTATCCTTTTATCGAAGTTCCATATTACCCTTATTTATTTTTAAAAAAATATTTTTATATTCTTCCCAGACATATTTTATCTCTTGTTCATTTAACCCATATACGTCTTCACAATGTTTTATAAATGTGTGATATATCGGATAAGAATCGACAGGTGATTCATCAAATAATTGAAGGGATAACACAAAAGGGTCAATTATTAAATCATACAACCAGTCTACCTTTGTTTCACTAATTATCTGACCAACTACTTTATCTAAAAATTTCTTACCCATACATATAAATATAATAAAAAAGTCTTTATTTCTAAACTCTGAAAATTCCTGGAAAATTTATGGACTACATCACCCCCCCTTTTTTTGTCGTTAACCCCCCAGAGGGAAGGGGGGGTACGGTGGACCCCATAGGGACCCCCATAGGGGGGGTAGGGGTATTAGTACCTTTTTATAAGATACCCCCTCTCTTGTTTAATCTATGTAGCCCGTAGGGGAATCGAACCCCTGTTTCATGGATGAAAACCATGTGTCCTAACCCCTAGACGAACGGGCCGACTTACAACTCTGTTATTTTATATATATCTTTCATACTACAAATATAGGGATTTTATTTAACGATACCAAATAAAAAAGGGATAACCTTTATGAATCCCACTAATGAAACCCAGCTCTGATTATCCCTTTCTATATGTAAGAGGTATGTGTAACTCTGGTGGGAGTATACTCTTTACCTTACTTACAGTTACTGTTCTTTACCAACCTTGTCGTTCCATCCATCTATGATATTAGGATTAGTTTTATATAGAGTGGTAAAAACAATATTCTCAAACAACTATAATACAATGATAGTAATAATATATTATAAAGTCAATAGGGTAACTTATCTTTAATGATATATCTATATTCTTCCCATATATATTTAACCTCATCTTTATTTAATCCATAGACCTCTTCACAATGATTAATGAAATGAAGAAAAAGAAGGGGAGATGATGGGACATGAGTGGTGAAAAGATTACTAACAGAGAGGAGGTAGAAGGACTTATTGAATGTTATAGGTTGGGTGAAGGGATATAATACTTTCCATCCCTCATGATCTATTATTGTTTCAGACATAATCTGATCCAATACCTTATCTAAGAATTTCTTATCCATTAATTAATATATTTATATATAATAATTTGTTTATATTCATTCCACACATAATCTGATTCTTCCTTATTTAATCCATATACCTCTTCACAATGTTTGGAGAAGAAGGAGAAAAGGACTCCATTTGAAGAGTAAAGTGAGGAGAAAAGAATAAAAACAAGTGGTGGTTGGTATGTACTTTCGGAGTGGAAGAAAGGTGTATACATTCTTCCCTTTTCCATATCATCATAATCTATTGTTGTTTCATTAACAATCTGATCAATTACCTTATCTAAAAAATTATTACTCATCTATTTTATTTTTAATAATATCTTTATATTTAACCCACACATAACCTATCTCATCATCATTTAACCCATATACCCATTTACAGTGTTGGGAGAAGCGCGAGAAGAAAGGAGGTAATGGGAATGGATGGTGATAGTGGAAAGAAGAGAGAGAAGAAAGGTGAAAAGGGGTATATATTCTACCTTCATCATAATCTATCTCAGTTTCCCTAACAATCTGATTCAATACTTTATCTAAGAATCTTTTATCCATTGTTTATAAATATATGGATATATGTTTGGCGTTGTCATTTTTTTTTAGTATCTTTGTTATGGGTCTGGTTCTGTAATATAACCGATAGAGTGTACTCCGACCTGTCCTATATTAAAATATATTATATATAGAGCACCAATCTAAGATACGAATAATTTTTGACATATCCTAATTAAACACCCTTTATTTATTAACATTTTAAATAAACCCATTAAAATTAGGTATTGTCATTTATTTTCACTATCTTTGTTATATAGATGTGGTGGTAGTCCGTAAGGGGACACCTTGTGTTATATCGTAATATTCTAAGGTAACACAGGTCAGTCCCTTCCACCCTTATGTAAATCTTAACATAAAGATACGAATAATTTTTGACATAACCTAATAAAAAGTGATTAATTTAGAATATTATTTTGTTAACCCCCAGTGAAAATACTAAAACAATTCTGTGAAATGATGGTTTTGTGAAATATTATTTCGTTTTACGAAGTTTACCACCGTAATTATTATCTTTGTTGTACTTGTTTCTAATTATATCATCATATTTCACGTATACGTAATCTAGTTCATCATCATTTAAACCATATACCTCTCTACAATGATCTACAAACCATTTAATACCTACCGGTAGGTTAATACTAATACCCCCATATAAACCGAATGGGTATTTAACAAATATATGATCACGTTCTTCGAAGATGTCAGTCTCACTAATAATTTGTTCCAGTACCTTATTTAAAAATTTATAGTCCATATTCTTTTTTATATTTAATTGTATCTCTCCATTTAACCCATACATAATTAACCTCATCATCGTTTAAACCGTACACATCTCTACAGTGACTGACGAAGGAGATAAAAGGGGAAGGTTGAACCCAAAAAATAGGACTTCTGGGAGTGAAAAGATAACGAGCGAAAGCGTTAGGGTTGATTAAAGGGAAAGGTGTTCTAATCGTTTCCTTACCATAATCTATTGTTGTTTCATTAACAATAATATCAATTACTTTATCTAAAAATTTCTTATCCATTACTTTCTATTTTATCTTTAATAATTGACTTATATTTATCCCAGACATATTCTACCTCTTCTTTATTTAAACTATACACATCTTTACAATGATCAGAAAAAGAGGATATAACAATAAATATGAGGATATGAAGTATAAAGAAGGTTGGGAAGAGTTTGAAAGGATGGAAAGGGACATTGACTTTTTCATTCTTATAATCTATATCAGTCTCACTTACAATTTGATCAATCACCTTATTTAAGAATTCTTTATCCATTGTTAATTTTATCTTTAATAATTTTTCTCCATTCATCCCACACATATTCTGATTCTTCTTTATTTAATCCGTATACACCTTTACAATGATTTTCGAAACTTTGTAAATCACTTATAGTGGGATTCATCATATAGTTATATGGTAACCATCTATAATCGTCACCCACAAATGGACCATAAATACGATAATCATCTAATGAGTCACCACCATAACCGGGATCATCCCAAACAGTTTCCCTAACAATCTGATCAATTACTTTATTTAAAAATTTATAATCCATTGTTTTAAAATAATTTAATAATATCCCTATATTCATTCCATATATATTCTATCTCTTTTACATTTAAACCATATACACCTTTACAGTGTCTGTCAAAGGAAGGTTTGGTGTGTATGGGTGGAATGGAGAATCGGGGAGGTAGGTTAATACTAACAGGAGAGTCCTGATGGAAATAAGGGAAAGTGATTACTCCCATATCATAATCCACCCTTGTTTCCTTAACAATTTGATTCAATACTTTATCTAAGAATCTTTTATCCATAACAATAAATATATGGATATATGTTTGGCGTTGTCATTATTTTGTTGTATATTTGTGTTATGAGTAAATTTAAGAGATTCACACCAAGGGTTGATGTTAAACGTAGATTGATTATGACACGTTTCTATGTCGGGGTTGACGGGTCAAATTCATTTTGTTACGTTATTCATCGTATTACTAAAAAGGACACCATAGATAAAAGATTTAAATATCTATATTGTTATAGTGATGATGACTATAGTAACGTAAAAGAATTTAACCATTCACTAACTGGTGAACCATATAGGATATATAAGTCCTCATTTAAATCGGTACCTAAATTGAAGGGAAGGTTAAACCTCCTATATATATGGTACACCTATAATAACCCAGTAGTAATAACTGATTCTAAAGAACTACTATAATGATTATGATTAATAAACCAAGAGATGGAGAATATAGATACAAGACTAAGTTCTTGTGGTTTCCAAAAAGATTTGATGGTGGATGGTATTGGTTAGAAACTGTAACTATCAGACAAGTGTATTTGTACCATGGAGTATTGAAGCGTGGATGGGCTGATATTTGTTTGTCAAATCCTGATACTGGAATGCCTATTAGTATAGACCCAATTAAACCAAAACAAAGATGAGTAAAGAAAAAGAAATAACAAGTATGTTGATTGATATTTTTGACAAAATCAATATAGATACTCCAAATAACTTTGATGACATTTTAGAATTTGTTGTTAAAGATGTGGAAGAAACTGCTGATAAAGAAGATTGGCATGATGGAGATGTAGCAATAGCATTTAGAAGATGGATAGAATTAAACCAAAACAAAGAAGAAACCCCATTATGTACTCCTGATAATTGTAGACATGGATATTAAACCAAAACAAAGATGAATAAAATTATAGAAACACAAGATTATGGTAAAGTAGAAATAAGAAATGCTATGTTTGACATAGATGGAACTACTTTAGAAGAAGGTATAGAAATAAAGGGAGAGGAGATAGGTCTTATTGAGTTACATGGTTGGAGAGATATAGAAGATTTATCTTCTGGTGAAATTAATACACTAATAAACCAAAACAAAGATGAAATATGAAAAGACCAAAAGACATATTATCACAACCTTATCACATACAAGAGTATATTAATTACTTAGAAAGAAAAAAATTAAATATAGACGGTGTTAGCAAATGCCAACACTCATACAAAAAAGTAATAAGTGGAGATGATGGAATGTGGTGTACTGAATGCAATAAATACATAACTACGTTTTAATGTTTGCTAACGCATTGTGTATGCCAAGTTGCGAAATGAACAACAAAAAATAACAGATAAAGATATGAATTGGATTAAGCGATTATTTAGTAAAAAGGTAGAAGCCAAGCAATGTGATATACACGTTGTTAGGAAATCGTTTCCTTTAATAGAGGGAAAAACAAAAAGTAATATTAAGAAATATAATGGATTAGGTAGGCAAGCACCGCCACCGCCACCATTAAGAACTATCAAAGGTAATGTTTCTTAACACAGAAATAAACCACACTAAACCAAAACAAAGATGAGTAAACAAATTCTAAAATGGTTTAAATGTTTCATCCTTCATAGACCAGTAATGAGTGGGAGATATAAAGTAATTTCTCAAGGAATGACAAACCATAAAGTTAAATGTACATTATGTGGATGTAATCATTGGGCTACAACCAACACAGGACCTAAATAAAAACAAAGATGGGTAAAACAAAACCAACAGATAAATTCGGTATAGAAATAGTAGGAATTATATTAATATTTTCAATACTTGTTGTGGTTCTTATTTTATATTAACAGTTTAAACCAAAACAAAGAAGATGAAAAATGAATTAATAGAATTCCTTGATTGGTTATCAGAAGAAGGTATTTGTAGATGGTACTCCATAGAAAAAGAATATGGTGGTGAAGGAGAAAGTGATATTGTAGAAAGATACCTAAAAGAAAAAGATGAGGAAGTGGGTAAGAGTGGTAAGGTACAATAAATTGTTGGTAACTTTATAACGAATAGTTTGATTTTGTCATAAAAAATCACTATACTTATGTATATCCCTGAATATCCTGGAACAAAAAATAGTGTGAATTAACGGACTAGGCAATGTTATTTCACCTTTTTAATATAAACGTTAATCAAAAACCCACTTTACCCCACGTTTAACTACGATTACCCACTAAACCATTATTTTAATGGGGCAAACGGATATTTACCTTTAGTAATATTATTAGAATGTTATTGTAAGGGTTTCAGGTGATATCTAACGAAGTAACTTTTTTAAAATGAGTCAGTGGTCGACACATCAAATGGAACCCTTAGAAGGTCTTATTTCAACTATAAGGTATGGGACTTATATAGATATTTCTATATTATTGTGATAATGGTGTAATAGTAATTTCCAATGAATCATTAACCACATTATTTTTAATATATTCCACATGTTCTTCATTAAAATTTTCATTAGGTATATACTCCATTTTAAATCTACTTAATTTTTTATCTGGATAAGTTCCCGACAAAAAATTTATTAGTGATGGTATATTAACAGTACGAATAGGATTACCCTCAATGAGCATCGCAAACAATGTCTTTAATTTACCATATCCTGTAAAATCTACATGTGTAAGATCATTATTTGTTAACTTAATAATATGTGTATCATCTAAAATACGATCTGGTGATAACATACCATCTAATTTTTTCCCATCGATATTAATTCTGTGAGTTAGTTGGTAATCATCTAATGAATAATTATGTTCTAAATTAACATTATCTATATCATATAATGGTTCCCCTATATATTCATTATAATCACCACCCATATCAGAATATTTTTTATAATTAAACGCCAATATTTTAGATTCTTCATCACTTAAAGATAATTCTCTTTTAAATATTCCGGGGATATATGTCATATCACTTTTTTTTATACTATCCATATAATTAAACGCCCTGACATGAAATTTTTGAAACTTTCCTCCTTCATTTAATACTCTTTTAACTATACGTTGTAAATCTGATTCCTTT
>PVMK01121788.1_pt1 | contig 10238 bp, 7 predicted proteins | sample 1853481 | NCBI WGS metagenome assembly PVMK01 (sample SAMN08533507, study PRJNA380276) | Marine sediment metagenome, whole genome shotgun sequencing project. | reverse complement strand
GAAGACTTTAGTCTGCTTGGTGTCGAGACCAACAAGATTCGTAAGCGCTACCAAGACGCCCGGATTCACTTTGTATTGAATTGCGCCAGCGAGAGTTGTCCTGTTATGCGTCCCCAACTTCCTACCGGCGCGGACCTAGAGGAACTACTCGCCGTCTCCGCCACAGAGTTCGTCAGCGACCCGCAAAATGTTTCGTTTGATCACGCTCATCAATCAGTTATCTTGTCGAAGATCTTCAAGTGGTACGAGAGTGACTTCCTGAATGACTTGCGACTGCATGGTCTCCCGTCCGAGCGCGGCTTGATTGACTATGTCGCGAGTGTCGCTCCAGATTCGATGCACGACGATCTTGCGATGGTTGATGACTACGATATTGAGTTCAGGGATTACGACTGGACCCTGAATAAGATTACGCAATAACCACACGTAGGAGCGCCCTCCCGGGCGCGATTCTTCCTTGGCCTTTGCGGTCTGGCGACCGCTGCTACCGCTCGCGCCCGTGTGGGCGTTCCTACGTGGGGTAATCCTCGGTTTGCAGTTGATCCGCGTAGGCGAACAACGCGGCTGAGCCGCCTGTGTGCAGAAAGACGATATTGCTGGCATCGTCGAACTGGCCGGTGCGAATCATATCTATCATGCCGGCCAGCGCTTTGCCGCTGTAAACCGGATCGAAGAGCAGCCCTTCCAGCCGTGCTAGCAGCATGACCGCCTCATTCATCGATTCGGTCGGCACTCCATAACCTGCACCGATGTAGTTGCAATTCGCGACCACATCTTCGCGAGCAACGATACCGGGTTTGCCGATGTACTCGGCTGTGTCACAGGCAAGCTTGAATACTTTCTCCTCCTGTACGTCCCGTGGCGCATTTACTCCCACACCGAGCAACGGAATTTCGCTGTGCATTGCCTTCAGCCCCACGACTAATCCTCCCTGGGTTCCAGCACTTCCCGTCGCGGTGACTATGTGGTCGACGGTAAGATTCTGCTGCTCGAATTGACCCAGCATTTCCACCGCGCATCCCACGTAACCGAGTGCACCAACGCTATTCGATGCCCCGCCTGGAATAATGTAGGGCTGGCCGCCGTTACTCCTAACCTCTTCGGCGACACTAAGCATGGCCGCCTCGAAATCCGTGCCTGCAGGGTAGTCACGCAGATTCGCGCCGAAAATCCGATCAAGAAAGACATTGCCGGAATTTGCATATAATTCCGTTGGATCGGTAATCCGATGCTCCAACAAAACCTCGCAAGCCAAACCCAGCTTGCAAGCCGCAGCGGCTGCCTGACGAACATGGTTAGATTGCACGGCGCCGACGGTAACAATCGTGTCGGCTTTCAGGTGCAGGGCCTCGGCCATCGAAAATTCGAGCTTGCGTGTCTTGTTACCGCCGCTCGCAAGACCGGTACAGTCATCACGCTTAACGAAGATATTTGGCCCGCCCAGAAATTCGCTCAAGCGGGGCAAGGGCTCCAGTCGCGTCGGAAGATGGGCAAGTGAAACTCTGGGAAATTTATCTAGCAGCATATTCGTGTCCAACACTTAACCGGGTAGTGGAATTTCGCCTCTCGCAAGTGAGATCGTTTTGCGTGCAAGCACATCGGTCGACAAGACCAACGGAACGCGCAATATAGTCGATTCAAGCACCAGTGGAAGCTCTGTGCATGCGGCAACGATTAATTGCGCTCCACGTTGAATGAGCGTCTCGGCCAGATCCAGCATATCCGATGTGATCTGCTCTTTTCTCTGTCCACCCTTGATTGCGTTTATGAGCGTCATCAGTTCTACCAGCTCACTTTCTGTTTGCATAAGCGGCGATAGCGAATTTTTTTCCAGAGCGGCCTGGTAGATTCCGGAGCGAACACATCCCTCAGCCGCAAGAATTCCGACCGTTGTCACGTCGGAATAGTTGTCACGAATTTCCGCGACGGTTACATCGACAATAGAAATGAAAGGGATCTTTATCGCGGCCACGATCTGTTCTTGGAACACGTGCGCGAAATTACATGGCATGACCAGAAAATTCGCACCACCCGCCTCAAGTCTGGCAGCCATCGCTGCGAGCACCGGTACCGGATCGTCGCCGTCACCAAACAGTGCCGCATGTCGACTCGGTATTTTCGGGTTGTGCTCGACTAACATCTGAACGTGGTCCTGATCAACCTTTGCTTCGGTAAATGCGATCACTTTCGCCATGAAGTCGACCGTGGCTTCCGGACCCATTCCGCCTATTACTCCAGCAATTTTGTTTTCTCTTGTCATAATTATCTTTGGTCTTAATTAGTACGAATGCTTAAATTATTTTAACATTACACTATCGAATTGTTGCATGACCAACTAAACGTCATACACATATGTCAATTTCATTCGAACGAATATCTCGCTGATAAGTCGAACGAATGTAACAACATAGCTTCGAGAACTAATGTGTGTGATAGACAACGCGCATAAGTACGCCTATGCTACTTAATTCGACCTTATAACCATTTTGATATATCAACTTTCGGGGGAGAGTCATGAAGACGACTACAGTTCCTAAGTTTCCTAAACTTAATTTTTATTCTCGCAAGCAAATCACAATAGCCGCCATTGCTGCATTCGCAACAGTCAGCATGCCAGGCGTCCTGAACGCACAAGGTGCCGACGACCTCATTGAAGAGATCGTGACCATTGGTTCTCGTGCACCGGGTCGCGTTTCTACCGATCTTCCTGTCGCTGTCGATTCATTCAGCGAAGCAGACATGGAAGCAACCGGCGAAACAGAAGTTGGCCGAATGCTGCAAAAGCTTGCACCATCATTTAACTTCTCCAGCTCATCGATTTCAGACGGTACAGACGCATTGCGACCAGCAACGCTACGTGGACTTGGTCCTGACCAGACACTGGTTTTGGTCAACGGCAAGCGTCGCCATCAGGCTTCTTTGATCCACATCAACAACTCGGTTGGACGTGGTACAGCTGGCACAGACATGAACGCCATTCCAGCAGCCGCCATCAAGCGCATTGAAGTTCTGCGCGACGGTGCAGCAGCCCAGTACGGCTCGGACGCTATTGCCGGTGTCATCAACATCATATTGAAGGATGATGCTGAAGGCGGATTAGCTGCGATATCCGTCGGCCAGTACACAGAAGGTGACGGCACGAATACGAATTTCGACCTGGTTAAAGGCTTCGGTCTGGGCGATGACGGCTATCTTACGGTGACTGCAAATTATCGTGATCGCGAAAGCACAACGAGAAAAAACCCCCAGGGCGTTTGCTTGTACGGTGGTTGCGTAGATACAGATGGCAATGGCTATCTCGAGCCAGCGCCTGGCAACGAGGACCGCGAAGTGAACAGTATCAGTCGTGACCCGTTCCGCATCGGTGATTCCGAATCGACACAGTTTGCGGTTGTCGCTAATGCAGGATTAGGTCTTGGTGACGGCGAGCTTTATGGATTCATCACCTACTCTGGTCGTGACGGTAATTCTGGTGCATTCAATCGTAACCCGGCCGGTTCAGGCGCTGCTCTCGACGACGGCGAGAATGTCATCATTGATGGCTTCCTGCCCAACATCAACAGTGAGATCGATGACTTGTCGTATAACTTTGGTTACCGCGTTGATTTTGACGACGATTCGACATTTGACATCTCGTATACCAGCGGCAAGAACACCATCGATTACCTCACCAGCAACACCGTTAATTATTCGTTCGTAAACGAACTTAACTTTGGTGATGCAGCACTTTCAGACGCTGAGATTCGAGCCGTTATTCCTCGTCAGGCTGTCGCTTACGGCATTGAGCTTGGCTTGCAAACAATCAATGTCGACTACACAACAGCGTTGTCGAGCAATCTGTTCCTGGCTCTGGGCGGCGAAATTCGTAAAGACGAATACGTGGTCACAGCCGGCGAGGAGTATTCGTATACGGACTATGACACTTTAGAGGGAGTAAATATTTATCCGCAGAACGCCTCAGGCGGTACGCAGGGTTTCGGCGGCATCGGGCCAGCAAGTGCCGTGGACGTGTCGCGTGATGTTGTTTCCTTTTACGGAGACCTGGAGTGGCAGGCATCTGATGCCTTCCTGCTCGGCGCTGCCATTCGCTATGACGATTATGAAATCTCTGGCGAAACATGGAACTTCAAGCTGGCCGGTAATTGGGCGATTACGGACACGTTCAGACTACGAGCGGCTGCCAGTACCGGCTTCCGTGCTCCATCGATGCAGCAGATTTATTTCAGCAATATCAGCACTCAGTTCATCGATGGTGTGCAAATCGAAACCGGCACTTTTCCAAACGACAGCGTCGTCGCACAAGCAATCGGTATTCCTGACCTCCAGGAAGAAAAGTCGCAAAACCTTAGCGCAGGCATAGTCTGGGATATAAGCGATCGCTGGAATCTAATCATCGACTTTTACTCGATCCAAATCGATGATCGCGTTGTGCTCAGCAGCAACCTCGGTAAGGGCCTGTCACCTGCACTTGATGCGGCGCTTGACGCAACCGACTCCGGCGGTGGTCAGTTCTTCCTGAACGCGATCGATACCGACACCACAGGCGTTGATATCATTTCTACCTTCGGTGACATTTCGTTTCTTGGCGGCGACTTGCTGATCACGTTTGCAGCTAACTTCACCGATACCGAAATCACCGATATCTTCTCCAACACGCCGACACTGGCTTCAATCCCACCTGACGTGATTTTCGGTGGATTCCAGCCTTCCGTTATTGAGACATGGCAACCGGAAAGCCGAGTCATCCTGGGCTTTAATCACAACATCGGTAACTTTACCACCAACCTGGCGTTCAACTACTACGGGGAATACACCACGGTGGATAGCGGTGACCAGACTTATGGAGCTAAAACCCTGGTCGATCTTCGCGTCAACTACCAGTTTAACGATGGTGTGAGTGTCTACCTGGCCGGCAACAACATCCTCGACGTGACTCCTGATGAAGTAACAAACTCAGGCTCACGCGGCGGACTGTTCGAATCGGCTCCTGGACTGGAAGACATGGGCAGCCCGACGGTATTTAAGTACTCTCGTCGGTCCGCTCCATACGGCTTCAACGGTGCATATTGGGGAGTTGGCGTACAGGTTAACTTCTAGTTGATCTAACCTGGCTAGCAGACAGCGTGTAGCCGGGCAGCCAAACAAGAGGCCGAATGATTAGCATTGGCCTCGATATAAACGAAACACCCGCACGATGTGCGGGTGTTTTTTTTGCGCTGCTGATATGACCTTAAGAGCTCAGTTGCTGCCAGGTAGAGAAAATACAGCCCGAACCTCTGCAGCACTCGCCGGACTTCGGATGAGCGCGTTCGATTCAGCGGTGAACTGCCGAATCAATGCGACGTTGTCGGGGGCAATGCTTCCGTCGGCCATCACGATGTTGTTCTCAAAGCCAATCCTCACATGGCCATTACGGGCTGCTGCTGCGAGCATCACCGCATTTTCGATTGGCCCGAAGCAGCACACAGACCATGGAAAGGCAGTGCAATCGATACTGTTGAGCATCGCCTCAAGGTCTGATACTTCGCCCGCTCTCCCGTCAATGTAGTTGCCGAGCACCAGCATTACGAATGGCGTATCGCTACCGAAAACTCCTCTACGCCGCATAGCATCGAGACGTGCAAGCTCCGCAACCGAATACACGATGTATTGCGGCCAAACTTGTTCATCACGCATCCACTCGAAGAATGCTACAGCTGTCTTTTCGTCCTTCTGATCTGGACAGATCTCTCGCAACGCGAGCGACACAGCCTCGGGCTTCAACTCCCGAACGATCGCCATTTGTTCGGCCGATGAGTAAAGCCCGACTGCCTCGGTCGTAACCTGCAAGATCAGATCGTCGCCAACCCGCTCGCGAATGGCATCAATAGCGTGCCGATATAGACCAACATCCAGGGAATGGCCGCCGCGATCATCACGAACATGTAGGTGCAGTACAGATACTCCTGCATTTCTTAGCGCCACGGCATTTTGAGCAAGCTCCTGCGAAGAAATCGGTAGCGCCGGATGCTCGGACTGCGATCGCCGCGCACCATTGGGCGCCGACATGACCATGATCTTTTCACTGCTAAATTGCCGAAATTCCGCCGTCACGTTGAAGTCTCAGGTGCGCCCGAACATCGGGACTTGAACAGGATAAATGATTATTGGAATGGTGTCGGCACCACGCTCACCGTCGACTCATCGCCCGGGCAGATCGAGTCGAAACGGTTCGTCCAGCGCCTGTGAGATTCTCTCATCACGCGAATAAACATCGTTAAAGAAATGCACGACCCCGTCTGGCTCAGCCATCGCTGTCCAGTACATCAGCAATACCGGCAATGGTTTCGATAGCATAACGTTGGTGGTTTCACCACCATCCAGAACTTCCTGAAATCGTTCCTGACTCCAGCCATCGTTCCCCAGCAACTGCTCCGCGAAATCGAACGGATTTTCAACGCGAATACAGCCGTGGCTGAATGCGCGCTCGGCCCGGCTGAACAGATATTTGCTCGGCGTGTCGTGCAAGTAGACGGCGTGCTCGTTCGGAAACATGAACTTGACACGACCAAGTGCGTTGTTTGGTCCGGGGCGCTGTACCAACCAATACGGGAAGTTGCGAGCTGAAACTGTAGACCAGTCCACGTCTGCCGGATCGACGAGTTTGCCGCTACTGGTTTTGAGATCAAAATCCCGACTCGCAAAATAGTTCGGGTTGTTTTTGATCTGCGGCAATATTTCCCTGGTCGCGATGCTGTACGGAACTGTCCAGGTCGGATTCAGAACAATGTATTTGATTTCATCGCGGAAAATTGGTGACTGATGGTACTCGCTGCCAACCTGGACCTTGGTTTCCCATACGACTTCCCGATCACGCAGAACATAGGCCCGAAACCCGGCCACGTTGACCAGCACGAAGTCGTCTTCGATATCGTCCAACACCCAGCGCGCGCGCTCGAGATTGATCTCCAGCTGCCGGATCCTCTGCGCAACCGGAACGTTCAGTACGCGTAAAGTAGCGGGGCCAATTATTGCGTCAACATCTACACCGTGTCGGTCCTGAAAATGTCGTACACCTTCTTGCAGCGTGTCGTCATATTCCATCAGTCCATCAATATCGTCGATCGGCGCAAGATCACCGGTTACGATTAAGCGCTGCGCCAGTACAGGCAGGCGGTTATCGTTAGCGCCTGGCCGCAGTGTTGGGCCCTCCGGTACAACCGGCCATCCGCCATGTGCGGCTATCTCCCGATATTCTGCGAGCGCGGCCTGCAGCGTTCGATATAACCAGCCACGCGGGAAAACCGTTGCCAGAAAATCCGTTAATGACGGCGAGTCAATGGCGCTCTGAATGGCAGTTACCGGATCGATGTCATTGAGTTCGCGACGAAAATTCCAGTCCGGATCCAGCGTGTACGGATTGACCTTGCCGAAGAACTGGTGATAGCCGAGGCGCGCCAGGCTGTCGGTCAAAATCAGGTCCTGCACGGCCCATTCTTCAGCTGTCGCAATGCGTCCGGCAAGTAACTCGCTGTAAGCAAATTCTATTTGTTCAAGATGGTAGTCGGACGGATCCAGCCCATCAACCTCGGTCGCTCTTATTGCAGAAATGAGTTCACCAATCTGACGTTGGTCATTCCAGGCGGGCAAGTAGTCACGCTGTTCGTACAAATCCAGCAGCAGCTCGGGCGATGCGATGTTGGCCTGGCTATTACTCAAGAAGTGCGTCTGCGTGAGGTTGTCCAGTTCGAACAGAATCGCTTCCCTGTCCTCTGCATCGTCCGCCGCAGCCAGCGGCGCAGCTGACAAAGCGGATAACAACACCAGCCATATTAGTTTCTGAGCCATAAACTGCGAATCCTGTAACAATATTATTTCCTCGTAGCGCGTATAATAAACAGATCTATGCATGATCTGAAAATATATTCCGGGTTCGCGATGCGTCTTACGTGCGCAGCAATTCTTATCGTCGGCATTCTTGCGCCGTCTGACCGCGCGTTCAGTGTTGACGAACGACGCTTGTCGTTCTATCACACGCATACACGTGAATCTCTTGAAGTGACCTACGCGTTGGGCGGTGAATACGTTGCATCCGCGCTTGATGAAATCAACGACTTTCTCGCTGACTTTCGCACCGGTGACGCGACCGTGATGGACGCCGAGCTACTCGATGTAATTTACGAAGTTCGAGCAAGCTTGGGTAGCGACGGCACATTCGAAGTCATATCCGCGTATCGCTCCCCGGAAACGAACGAAATGTTGCGTAACTCCAGCAACGGCGTTGCCAAGAACAGCCAGCACGTGCTTGGCAAGGCCATCGATGTGCGCTTGCGGGGCGTCAATACCGACGACCTCCGTGATGCCGCGATCAAGCTGCAGCGAGGCGGCGTCGGCTACTACAAGGAGTCCGATTTCGTGCACATGGACACGGGGCGAGTGCGCCGCTGGTAGAATAGTGCCGGTGCGATAAATAGGGTCAGAGTAAAAACTAATCTGTGCAATTTAGGACCGAATTACAAAGTTTTTACTCTGACCCTATTTATCTGTGCACAGCAAGGTAAAGCGGCCAGGAAAAACCCTGCTATTATCAATATATGGGACTCAAAGCGCTTCTCGCAGCATCGATTCTGCTTGTTTCTGCCATTACTGCTCGGGCCGATAGCACAGTCGTCGTTCTCGACATTAAGGGCGGTATTGGCGTCGCCACAGCCGAATACATTTTGAGCGGTATTGAGCATGCCGAATCATCGGGCGCGGAACTGATTATCATCGATATGGATACGCCGGGTGGTTTGATGGCACCCATGCGCGATATTGTTCAAGCGATACTCGGCTCCAACGTTCCAGTAGCAACCTATGTCACTCCGGCCGGGGCACGCGCCGACAGCGCAGGAACGTATATCTTGCTGGCGAGCCATATTGCCGCGATGACGACGACGACGCACCTCGGTGCGGCAACACCGGTCTCTCTCACGGGCGATGACGCGACTCCAGCAGAATCGGACGACGAAGAAACCGAAGATGATGTTGAAACCGAAGCACCGTCAGGCACGGCGATGGAGCGCAAGGTCCTCAACGACGCCGTTGCCTATGTTCGCAGTCTGGCCGAGCGTTATGGACGCAACGCCGATTGGGCCGAAAAGGCCGTGCGCGATGCTGCAACGCTGACGGCTCGTGAAGCGCTGGAGCAAAACGTCATCGACTTCATTGCGGACGATCATTCGGACCTGCTGCGCCAGGTTGACGGATACGAAGTCGAGGTGAATACCGAACTTGCAACGCTTGCGACAAGCAATGTCGTCATTGAAGAGTATGAACCCAATTGGCGTATCAAGATATTGTCGGTCATTGCGAATCCAGAAATCGTACTGCTGCTTGGTCTCATTGGATTGTATGGATTGATGTATGAAGGCTGGAATCCCGGTGCCATTGTGCCGGGCGTTGTCGGCGTCATATGTTTGCTGCTGGCTGCATATGCGCTGCAAGTACTGCCGGTTAACTACGCGGGACTCGCGCTTATCGTCGTCGGCGTTGCGCTGATGACGGCGGAGGCGTTCGCCCCGAGTTTCGGGGCGCTGGGCCTCGGCGGGATAGTTGCGTTCGTATTCGGTGCAATCATGATGTTCGATAGTGGCATCCCGGGCTTCGGAATATCGATCGCGTTCGTGGTTAGCCTCGCGGCAGTCTTTGCACTGTTGTTTATATGGCTCATGAGCTACCTGTTGAAATTGCGTAGGCGCGGCGCCGTATCCGGCAAGGACTCAATCGTCGGCGGCATCGGTACAGCCATGCAGAATTTCAACGGTGAGGGCAAAGTCTGGTTGGAGGGCGAAGCCTGGGCCGCTCTAAGCAAGGTTGCCATCGAGAAAGACCAGCGCGTTGTCGTCCATGCAATGGCCGGCTTGGTGCTCGAGGTTGAGCCGGCCGCCGAACCCGATTCCGGCGATGCCGAGCTGCAAACATGAATGAATATTTTCTGAGGGAAGTCTAATGACGTACTACATGTTCGGAGTGATCGCCTTGCTATCCGCCGTTATTCTTTACAACACGATCAAAATCCTGAAAGAATACGAACGCGGCGTTATCTTTTTGCTCGGCCATTTCCAGATAGTTAAGGGCCCCGGATTAATTATCTTGTTTCCTGGGGTCCAAAAAATGACCAAAGTCGTCTTGGGAGTCATTGTTATTGATGTACCGACACAAGATGTGATCTCTCGAGATAACGTCTCGGTCAAGGTGAACGCGGTTATCTACTTCCG
>PVMK01121292.1_pt1 | contig 10238 bp, 6 predicted proteins | sample 1853481 | NCBI WGS metagenome assembly PVMK01 (sample SAMN08533507, study PRJNA380276) | Marine sediment metagenome, whole genome shotgun sequencing project. | reverse complement strand
GAGATCGTTGATGAGCTGCTGGTAGTTGGGTGCGCCGGCATCGACGAACACCAGCTCCTTCTGGGGGGTCGCGCTGGCCCGGGGTTGGCTCAGGGAGAAGCCGGCCTCGGGGGCGGTCTGCTCCTGATGACCGATGGCGACGCCCACAGCCGGGGCGTCCATCATGGAGACGATGGCGGGGGGCGTGGGTTCCATATCGCCACCGAGCAGCCCTGACTGGGCGAGCACGCCGGGCAGATCTGCCGAGAACAGCAGACGCGGCTCGAGCTCCTCCATGAGGGCCCGGCGAATCGGCGTCTTCGATGGCGTTTTCTTCTTCACAATCCCTGCGTCTCACTTCGCCCGGCAGCCGGAAAAGTAAGGCCATTCCTTTGACTTACATGCGCGACAAAGCAGGCGTAGCGGCTCCATCCGAGAGCCGAATTACGCCCGTTATACCCATGTATAACGGCACGTTCCGAGGGCGGTCTGGCACCCCGATGCCGTGTGACTGTGGATTACGTCGCAGTTCGAACCGAAAGGCAGAGAAGCCCAATCGGCGGGCAGAAGATTCGGAGGATTCCGCTGAATGTCGGCGGAACGCACCGTTTCATTGCAGGGAGCCCGGACGATGACAAGTGCGAATTAAATGTGTAAGCCGGGGGCCGGAAGCCGCTCTTTTACTGGATATCGACTTCAGTTCCGAACTCAGGCCGCCTTATGGTCCTGGACCTGATCCCAGCGCGAGACCTTGTTCCGCCCGGATTGCTTGGACAGATACAGGGCCTTGTCGGCCTGGTTGATGAGCTCCGCGATGTCCTTCGCTCCGTGGCTCAACGAAGACACCCCGAAGCTCGATGTCACCTCCAGCGGGGTCTTCGTCTTCAGCTTCCCGCCGACGGCCTTGGCGATGGCCGCTCTCGCCTGTTCCGCCACCTTGACGGCCTGTCCGAGCTCGGCTCCCGGCATCAGAATGCAGAACTCTTCACCGCCGTATCGGCAGACGAAGTCGGTATTCCTGAAGCTCGACGTCATGAGCTTCGCTACCGCCTCGATAACCTGATCGCCCACCGCGTGTCCAAAAGTGTCATTGACGGACTTGAAGCGATCGATGTCGGCCATGATGCAGGCAAGTGGCTGGCTCCCGGCAACCGACTTGGCCCAGGCCAGTTCGGCCTGCTCGAAAAAGGACCGGCGGTTCAGACAATTCGTGAGTGGATCCTGGGTGGCGAGTCGCTGCAGCTCCTCGTTCTGTTTTTTTGCCTGCTCCTGGCTATTGTTCAGCTTGTCCATCATGTCGACGAGAACGGAGTTTGCCTGCTGCAAGGCTGTCTCGTCGTTGAACGTGGCCATGGCGCCGCGCATTTTCTTGCTGCCGTCCATGATCGGCGAGCTATTGATGGAGAAATCCCGTTTCTCGCCGGCTTCCGTGGTCAGTGATAACAGGCAGTCGGTTTGAGTGTTGCCTTCCTTGATGGCCTTCGCCCAGGGAAGGTTCTTTTCCCTTACTCTCTTTGCCTTCGCGTCATTGGAGTGCCAGGTCATTTTTGAAAGTGGCTGTCCCAGCAAACTGTCGACGTCCTTGCCGACCTTTTCGGCGAAGGCCACGTTCGCCAGCACGATATCGTGCTTTTGATCCACCATCACGACACCTTCGGCCAGCAAATCCAGAGCCGAGCGTACTCGGTCGGGAATGACTGCCTTCGGGTCCAGGTGTTTCAAGCTCCTTTTCATAAAAAACAGGTAGCCCGCGAAACCTGCGAGAGCGAGAAACGCCAGGAATCGAACCAGGGGATCTCCCATGAGCCCTGAAAAATCCAGGGCCGTCTTCGCAAAACTCACCTCCACGGTACCCCATTGATCGTCCCCGGAGAAAATCGGTACCTGGGCGTGCGTCGGAGTGGATTTATTGCCGCCCGGCGATTCCCAGAATTGCGCGTGATCGCCAGCGGCGGCCAGGATCTCACCGTCGACATCTACCAGCGCTGTCGACATCACGTCCGCGTTGCCCGCCACCAGAGATTCCATGGACTTGCGGATTGTGCCGATCTGACCTGCCTCCGCGAGCTCGGAGAATTGCACGGCGAGGGTTTCGCAGATTTTCTTGCGTTGGTCCAGAAGCGAACGACGTTCGTCGCTCGTCAACCCGAGCATCATGTCGCCGACGAGGACCATGCACAAGGTCAGGGCCACAAGACCCAGGCTCATCCTCACGAAGGGATTGATAGTGGGTTTTTTGAACTTGAACCCTTTCAGCTTCAGTTTTTTCACAGTACTGACTCTCGCCTATTACTCTATAATTCGCGGTATTAATCCAATCCAGCAGGCGCTGAACGCGTTTTTCCTGCCAGTCATCGTCCTTCTATCCATCTTCGTCGGTCTTCTTTCGGATTTCCGCCGCCACCGGAGAGGGGGTCGGGATCCGGCGTCGAACCACCACCGCTGATGGGGTCCCTCGATCGGCGATTCCGGTCAGGTCATTAAGTTGTATCGTCACAATCGTGGTACCACTCAACCCAAAAAAGTAACGCCATTCCTAGACTTGCCACAGGCCATATCAGAAGTCCGACGGACCCGTCTGGTCGACCGGCACTCGCCCCTTATATCGTTCTGTAACGGCAAAAACCGAAGCTTACTCCCGATTTTACGAGTCTCGATTGTGCGGCCCGTCGCAAATCGTGGAGTAATGGCGGGGCACGGCCCCTTGGGCGATTGCGGAGAGCGTCGTCAGTCGAGGAAGGTCAGGGTGCAGCGAAGGCCACCGGGGATGAAGTTGCCGGGATTGGGGAGCTCCAGGCGCACGCCGAAAGTGCCACTGGCGGCGTCCACCACCTTGTCGACGATGCTGACCTCGGCGATGTACTTGCGCTTCCTGGCGAGCTCCGGCGTCACCTCGGCGCGCATGCCGGTGGAGATGGTGCCGTATTTTTCCACCGGCACGATGACCTCCACGCGCAGGGGATCGAGCTGGGCGATGCGCAGAATGGGCTTGTCCTCGACGAACTCTCCGGGGTGATTTCAGACGCTCGACGACCACGCCCGGAGACCGGGGCTGCGCACCGTGCGAAGCGCCAGTGTCGCCTGGGCACGCTCGAGCTCGAGCTCCGCCATGCGCTTGTTCTGCTCCGCGTTACGCAGCTCGGTGGCCGCGAGAATCGCATCGGTCTTGGCTTCGTCGAGGACGTGGAAGGGCACGGCCTTCTTGTTGAAGAGCTTCTGGGTACGCTGCTGCTTGCGTTTGGCAAAGGCGAGACTGGCGCGTTTGGATACGATCTCACCGTCGAAGCCTGCCCGTTGCTCGGACAATTCCACCAGTGCCTGTTCCACGTCGGACTGCAGCTGTGCAACCACCTGATCCCTTCTCTACCGGATCGCTGCGGTCCACGTCGATGGTGCCGATGATCCCCGAGACCGAGCTGCTCAGCTCCACCACCTCGGTGGGTTGAATGACGCAATCGAAAATTTCATCGCCGACGGCACCGGCCTCGGCCGCCAATGCCATCAGCAGGCCGGTAGTCGCGCCTGCGAATGCACGTTTGTACTCGGCAGTCATTGCTCGCTTCACTCCATTACTCCGGCGCGCCCGTGAACGCGAGCAGCTTGCCGCGCTGCTCGTCCACCTTGAGCAGCTCGCGCCGCACGCGGCGATGGTAGCGCTGCAGCATCCGCTGGGGCAGTGCGATCAGCACACTGGCCACCCACCGGGGCACCGGGCGGTTCTTGCGGCCGATGGCCGACAGCAGATTCTTCACGCCATCGCCGAAATACAGACCCACGAGCTCGTCCTCCAGGGACAGAATAGCCTCGTAGCTGCCCGGATCACCCTGGCGGGCGCAGCGCCCGGCGAGCTGGCGATCGATGCGGCGCGCGATGTGGCGCTCACTGGATATAACGTGCAATCCGCCGAGTTCTTTAACGCCGGGGCCCGAGCTTGATGTCCGTGCCGCGCCCGGCCATGTTGGTGGCCACCGTGATGCGGCCCTTCTCGCCGGCGCTGGCGACGATCTCCGCCTCCTGCTCGTCCTGGTGGGCGTTGAGCACCTGGTGTTTCAGCTTGACCCTTTTCAGTAGCCGGCTCAAAAGCTCGGAATCCTCCACCGTGCCGGTGCCCACCAGCACCGGCCGGCCGCGCTGGTGCACGGCCCGAATGCGCTTGACGATGGCGGTCCACTTCTGCACGGCGCGCCGGTAGGTGCGGTCCGGGCGCTCGGTGCGAATCATCGGGCGGTCCGTCGGTACGGCTACGACACCGAGCCCGTACACAGACCATAGCTCGTCGCGCACCTCCACCAGGGTTCCGCTCATACCGCCCAGCCTGAGGTAGCGGCGAAAGAATCGCTGGTAGCTGATGCGCGCAAGGGTCTCGCGATTACCGGTGAGCTCGACGTTCTCCTTGCATTCGATCATCTGGTGCAGGCCACGTTCCCAGGCACGGTCGGCCATCACGCGGCCCGTGTGCTCGTCGATGATCTGGATCTTGTCGTCGCGCACCAGATAGTGCTTGTCGCGGATGAAGAGTTGCTGGGCACTGAGAGCCTGGCTCACCAGCTCCCGGCAGCGCCGCTTACCACTCCACAGCCCGCCCAGGGGCTCGGCAATCTCGCCCAGGCGCTGCTCGCCTCGATCGAGAAGCTCGAGCTGGCGCTCACGGGGATGCAGCAGGAAGTCGGTGCCGACGCGCAGTTGGCCGGCCAGGAACAATGCCTGCCGGCACACCTTTACCTGCTCTTCGCCCTGACCCTGGGCAGACAGGATGAGGGGCGTGCGCGCTTCATCGATGAGCACGCTGTCGGCCTCGTCGACGATGGCGAAGTACAGACCGCGGAGAAGAAGCCTGTCCAGCCGCGGCTGCTCTCTGTGCAAAGATTCGAGCGCAAGCTTGAGTCCCGGATCGCCCGCGCCGAGCGCGAGCTTGTCCTTCAAATAATCAAACACCAGTTGCTTGTTGCTGCAGTAGGTGATGTCGCAAGCGTAGGCCTTGCGCCTGGCGTCCGGGTCCAGGTCCTCGGTGATGATGCCGACGGTAAGTCCCAACGCGTTGTAGACCGGCATCATCTCTTCCGCGTCACGGGTGACCAGATAGTCGTTCACCGATACCACGTGCACGGGAATCCCAGTCAGGGCCGCGGCGCATGCGGGCAGGGTTGCCGTCAGGGTCTTGCCTTCCCCGGTGCGCATTTCCACCATCATCCCTTCCATCATGATCCAGCCGCCGACCAGCTGAACGTCGAAGTGGCGCATACCCAGCTCGCGGCCCGCCACCTCGCGCACGATTGCAAAAACACGCGCGATGGCGGCCTGGGTAAGACCGTCGTTGTTCAGATGCCGCCTGGCGTTTTCGATATTGTCGGCGAGGCGATTCTTGCCGGCGTCGGCGAGCGTGTCCGAATAACTGTTTACCTGATGCAGGAAACGGCGCCACGACCCACGCCTGGCCGCCGGCGGTGGCCGAATCCCCCGGAGCCAGCCCTTCAACGCCCGCTCGAAGCGATTGTCGCCGGAGGGCGGGCGCTGAGGATAGTTACCGAGCTTGACCCCGGGCCGCAGGTGCCGCTGATCTTTCATGGTCAGATGGTGAACTGGCGCAGGAACAGCTGACGAAGGCTACGGTACCACTGTTGCGCCAGGGGCTCGGTGCCGTGATCAAAGCGCACGAAGACGCGCCCGCCTGCGTTGTCGATCTCGGTATCCGGCGGCAGGCTCAGATCAAACTGGAATATCGGGTCCAGCGTGCGCGTTCCCTGCTGGTCCTGGGGATCCACCTGGAATGTTCCACCACCGACGGAACCCAGCGCAGCACTCGGCAACCGGTCGCTGGCCGCCGGCACCTCGCGTAGAATGGTCGCCGGCAGCATCGTCGCCACATCGTTGGCAAGACGCACCGTCACACTCCTGGTGTCGCGCCGCACCAAGCCGACGTCGGTCTGGGGCACGACGACACGCGCCGTAATGCCCTTGAAATCCACCACGTATGCGATGGGCTCACCGTGACGTACGAAACGCCCCGGTAGATCCTGCGCCTGGGGAACGACGAGGGTACCGTCGCTGGTGCTGCGCACGATCAGATCGTCGATGCGCTCCCGCGCGCGGGCGAGGGATGCTTCCACCGTTTTCAGCTCGTCCTTGATCTTCTGTGCTTCGACGCGATCCTCGTACTGGCTGGCGTCGTACTCCACCTTGAGTTCTTTGCGCTGCGCTTCCAGGACCTTTAAGTGTGCATCCAGCAACGGATCTTCGAGCGCGAATACGGGGTCGCCGCGTTTCACCTGACTGTCGGCGGCCACCAGCAAGCGTAAGATGAAGCCGTCGGTGCCGGCACGCACGTGCGCCTGCTCGGGTAACCAGAGCACACCTTCAGCGCGCGTCCAGTGAGGCGCGGGCGCCAGAAACAATCCACCCACGACGGACACCACCAGAGTCGTGATGACGAAAATCGCGCGAACCCGCGTGCGGCGCACGGCAGGATTGAAAAGCAGATAAGCGATCGCCTTGCCGGTTGGCATGAGTAGCTGCTGAAAGAAGACCCAGGCGCCCAGCACAACGGCCAGGGCAAATGCCTTGAGAGCGATCAACGTGATGATCGCCACCATGATGAACTGGCGATAGATGAACGCGCTGATGCCGTAGAAGAAAAACCAGCGCTCTTCACCCGGAGCGTTGGCCGGCGATTGACCGCCGCGCACGCCACACAGGTAACGCTGCGAAAGATAGGCGATGTACTTGTTCGAGCGGGCGCCAAGATTGGGAACGTCAATGGCGTCTGCAAACATATAGTAGCCGTCGAATCGCAGCAGTGGATTGCCGTTGAACAACAACGTGGAGATGCCGCCGATCAACATGATATTCAATGCGATATCGCGCACGATACCCGGCTCTACCTGCAACCACAGGAACATGGCGATCGCCGCGAGGCCCAGCTCCACAATCATGCCGGCAGCACTCACGGAAATCCGGCGGCGCTTCTCGGGAAAAGACGCCGAGGCGGTCGCATCCACGTACGGCACCGGCATGAACACCAGGAACATGATCCCCATTTCGTGAACCTCGCCTCCCCATACTTTGGTGGCGAAGCCGTGTCCAAGCTCGTGCAGCCCTTTGACGATGGGGTAGACGGCGACGAGCAGCAGGAGATTCATGGGCGAAAGAGCCTGCGACGCCGCGTGCACGCTGAGCTCTTTCCAATGGGTCGTGGCGAGAACGACGCCGGTAGCAACAATTCCCACCCAGACCAGGAAACCGAACCAACCGAAGAATGGCCGCACGAACGGCAGCCATGTTTCCAGGAAGCGATCGGGATCGAGAAGCGGGATGCGCACGGCGAGTGGATTCATCAGCCGCTTCTTCCACTTCTGGCGCTGCTCCTTCTGATAGCGGTTGAAAAGCTCCTCGGTGTCCGGCGTCACGTCGCACTGGAGCACGTCGGCGGCGTGCAGCTGGCCCATCAATTGAATGGCTTCGTCCTGCGTGGGGGCATCGTCGCCGAGTCGCGAGGTGGTTGCGTCCCAGGCATCCTGCACTTTCTGGTTGCCGTCGAGGCGGGCGATGAAATGGTAGGCCGCAGGGGTGAAACGATGATGGCGGCCGGCAGCCCGATCGTCGAGCACGTACCAGAGCTGACCGCGATAGTGATGGCGCCGGAACTGGGCGTGACTGCGTATTTTCGGTGTCAGCTCCGCAACCCGGTACCAATGTGGACTGAACAGCGAGTCACTCATGGCCACCAGGCCCAGATCCACAAACGCAGCCAGTCGACGATTCGGTGCGTCCAGATCCAGATGAGCCGGCGTTCACCGACCTCGACCTTGCCGACACCCTGCATGCCCGGGCGCAGGTGCTGGGGCGGACTGGCGAGCGACGCTTCGACCTTGAAGAAGTTGCTGCCGTCTTCCGGAGTCGAGACCGGTGTGATCTTGTTGACGATAATTTCCAACCGCTCGTCGGGCGCTGCGGCCAGCGCGAGAGTGCCGGTCTGTCCGATGGCCACATTGGAGAAATCACGTTCATCGACTTCCAACACCACGCGATAGTCGTTGAGCGGAGCGATCTTGTAGAGCACCTGGCCCCGCTCCACGGGCGAGCCGAGGGTTCGGGTGAGATCGCCGCTGACGATCACGCCGTCGAAGGGCGCGATGATCCGTGTGCGCGCGAGCTGCTCGTCCAGGAGCGCGATCTGGGCGTCCGATTGCTCCATGCGCGCCCGCAGGATGCTGACCTGGGCGCGCTCGAACTTTGCCAACGCTTCCCGGTACTCCTTTTTGAGCTGCTCGCGCTGGCTGGTCCACTTGACGCGCTCGAGCTCGAGATCCTTGCTGTCCAGTGTCGCCAGCTCCTGACCCTTCTTGACAACATCGCCGGGACGCACCGTGGCGGTGGCCACATAGCCATCCTCCGGCGCCACCGCAACCCGTTCGACGATCCCCTCCAGTACCGCCGTGGCCGCCACCCGGTGCTGGCCGGTGGCGATGGAGAGAAAAGTAATCAAACCGGCAAGCAGCAGAACGACACTCTTGAAAACAAGATGACCCTTGCCGAACAAGCGGCCGCAGTGTTGGGACAGGGAGTCCAGGGCCTTGGTGGCAAACCAGCGATCGTCACGCCGTTTGACCTCGAGGATCGGCCCGACCAGGGCGGCGGCCTGCTCGCAGAACTTCACCATCTCCGGCTCCAGCGGCTCATGACCGGGGCGCTCGAAGGTGATGGCGCCGTAGATCTCGTGGTCCATGCTCAGGGGAACCGTACACACGGCGCGCGCGCCGTGCAGGCGCGCGAGCTCGGCGTGGGAGCGAGAGACATCCAGATCCGTCTTCGACGACCCGGCCGGGTAAACAATCGTGCGTTCCTGGTCCAGCGCCTCGTCCATGGCGGCGCCGATCTGGCGCAGCAGACTCTGCCGGCCCTCGAATCGGGCGCTGTGGGAGAGTGCCCTGACCTTGATGTGCTTGCCGTGGATGAAGCCGAGGCTCACGCGCTCGAGCTTGAGGCGCGTCGCCAGCTCCGTGACCACGGCGGTGGCCGCCGCCTGGAAGCGCTCCTGCTCCACGGCGGTGCCCACCAGTTCCAGCACCATGCCGAGATTTTCGCCGCCGGCGGCCTTGCCCTGCTGCTGGGCCTGGCCCTGCTGGTCGCACATGGCCTGAAACCAGGCCGCTCCCCATTGCAGCATCTGCAGGACGGACTTCTGGCGAACGTTGGGTTGACGCTCCACCTCGATGGCGGCCACCCCCAGCAGCTTGCCATCGATGACGATGGGGTAGGCAATGGCATCCTTGTCCGGAATTTCATCGGGGTTTGACGATTTTAATTCCGCAACCACGCCCTTGCGCTTGGCTATGGCGGCCTTGGCGGTCTTGGACAGCGCCACCGACGGATCGGAGCCCTCGGGCCAACAGGCGGTGGGCCGGTACGGCCCCTGGTCGGGCAACCCCAGGGCGATGACACCGTGACAAGTGCCCGTGATCAGGGTGCACTGCCACGCGAGCCAGTTCCGGGCGACGCTCTGCAGCATCGGTGCAAGCTCCACCGCGCCCGGCTCTACCATGCTTTGGGGTTCTCTGCTCATCACAGTGATTGTGACCGACTCCCGGCTGATACATCCTGTTCCCATTCCCGGGTTGCGACACAGTCGACGCTTCTACGTCGGACAGGCCGAAACCGGCCAGTCACGGGGCACCCCCGTGGGCCGGCGCAGGTGGGAGTTCGATTCCTACGCTCATGAAGTGTTATCGGCTGTGGAGTGATTTCCCTTTAATATTTAACGGCCGGCGAGGGCTGTCCAGAAGGCGCAACGGGGGGCGATCTGAGAAGCCTGTCGCATGTCGTGGGTGGCCCTGCAGGGCCGAGGCCACGCCGAGGACGCGTTACAACCAAAAGGGTTATTATCGGGGCCGCTGGTGATGGATCCGCTCGCAATTCAAGGAGAAGCCAACATGAACCTTCGCTACTTCCTCCTCCTGTCACTCCTCTTGCCGACCCTCGGCCAGGCAGATTCGACGCTCAAGTACAAGAGCGAATCAATCCCCGACAGCGAGACCATCATCCAGGTCAAGGATGGCAATGTGCTGATGGGAGACAGGAATTCGAAATTGCTGTTCAAGGACGGCAAACCGGAGATCGTCATCATCGATCATCAGTCCAGAACGTACATGGTCATGGACGAGAAAACGGCAAAGCGCATGGAGCAGCAGATGGGCGCGGCGCAACAGCAGATGAGTGCCATGATGGAGCAGGCGCAGCAGCAAATGGAGAATATGAGCGACGAG
>PVMK01150205.1_pt1 | contig 10240 bp, 10 predicted proteins | sample 1853481 | NCBI WGS metagenome assembly PVMK01 (sample SAMN08533507, study PRJNA380276) | Marine sediment metagenome, whole genome shotgun sequencing project. | reverse complement strand
CTTGTTGCTCCTCAAGTAATGGGGACCCATCGCTCCGATGGGTGGCAGGAATCACCTGAATACGCAAGTGGCTGCCGGGAGGCTATTGTTCAGCGTTGATGTCAGCGCTCGATTAAACGCAACAAGGCTGGATTGTTTAGATTTTTGTGTTTGTTCGGTCTCTCGGTGACAGATAATCGGCGTGGACTCTTGATTATTGGGACTGGCTATTTGGAAATATACCTTTTATGTTCCTTATACTTTCTCCCGATAGCTATCAATAATTGGTATATACTCTGATATATATTATTTAACCCGGAGTAGAACCATGACCCAAACCGCCAAACTCTTTACCACCGGTCGGAGCCAGGCAGTGCGATTACCGAAGGCCTTCCGCTTTGAAGGCAAGGAAGTTTTCATTCGTAAAGAAGGGAACCGCGTGATTCTGTCCGAAAAGCCAGAGTCCTGGGATGATTTCTTTGCCTCGCCAGCACGCGTGACAGAAGACTTCATGGCCGAGCGTGTTGACCTGTCCCCGCAAAAGCGGGAGCTGTTTGGATGAAACGATGCATGCTGGATACGGATATGTGCAGCTACATCATCAAGGAACACCCAGAGAGTGTGCGTCAGCGCTTCCAGACACTCGCTATGGAGCAGCTGTGCATTTCTGTCGTCACCTATGCCGAGCTGATTTACGGTGTCGCACGTTCCAGCTCCAAGCGGGTCAACCGTCCTATCATCGAGGACTTTGTACGACATTTGGATGTGATGGACTGGGATACCGAGGCCGCCGACCAGTATGGGGTGATTCGAGCCGAATTGGAGGCGGCCGGCACACCGATCGGCGCGATGGATATGATGATTGCCGCGCATGCGAAAAGCATCAAGGCTGTATTGGTCACCAACAACCAGAAACACTTTACGAAAGTAAAAGGACTGAAAGTCGACAATTGGGCTTAATTCAATGAAGGCGCGGTAAGATCGATTGCCGGCGCATGTACTGTCAAGCTAACGGTATAGGAACCGCACTGTGAGTCGGCGGCGAAATTCGACCCTGTGGGTGGCGAATTCGTAGTTATTACCTGTTAATCGTCATCTAGACAGTCTTGTTTTTGAAATCAATCGCGTCTACGCTTTCCTGCCATGAAGGACATGCTGCTACTGCTCGCACATCTGTTGACTACAATCGCCAAACTACTCGGCCCCGGTGGCGCCAGAGCCGTTGTCGCCGATAGCCTTCTTATGAAACAGCAACTACTCATCAGTCGCTAGGCGGAGATACGCCAGCGGTTGTCAGTGGTGACTCTCAACCTTTAAGTGAAAATCTCAGAAACTATTCGTGGCAATATCATTGCAAAGATCATTTTCAGACCGCCATTGCTGCATAAATTGGAATTCGCCACAGACAGGACGGAGGGATTATTTTTTAACCAATTTTATTCTTTATTCCTCGGCCGGCCTCACGATTGTTTCCGCGTTGAAGGATATGATACGGATAACCCGGCAGATACATCCTTGCACGCCTCGGCATAGCAACTCCCTTGCTAAAAGTTGGCTGGTAGATCGGTTAGTCTATTTCAACACCCGGTACTGGTTAAAACTTAATCCCTCCGCCCCCTTTTCTCTTTTCTTACATCAAATACTCAACCCCCAAGAAGCGTATCTTTTTATAGAGTCCCCTCTGCCTGCGCGCCGCACCGGCCTTTTTGCTCTCACTCTCCATCAATTCCCTGCGCATCTGGAGCCACTCCGGCGACCCCCACCGATAAGACGCAGCCTTCAGTATGTCGAACTGCTTAATAAGATCATCGCGCAGGTCGTCATCCTGGTAGAAAAAGCCCATCTCATTGTTATGCAGGTTCGAGCGATAGTCAAAATTGCTGGTACCTACAAAACCAACATTCTCACCTACGATGAATTTCGCATGGAGTTTTCCATAGTTTTTATCCTTGCCCAGTTCAACGGAATCCAGCCCGCCGGTTTGATAGACGAAGATCTGCGGATGCATAACGAGTTTTTTCCATTTATCGCTTTCCACGACCGCGGGATTGAATTCACCTTCTTCCAGATCCGACAGCCAGGCCTCTTGCAATTCAGGGGTCAAAAGCAATCGCGGCACCATGTCCATATCGATGATCGCCTGGGTGAATATGTTGTCGCCGGTCATAACAGAGTTCATGATTATCTCTAATCTCACCTCCGGATGGTCGTGCAAAAAATCATGCACTTCCTTGACACCATCATAAATAACATTGCCATTCGCATCTTTGTATTTACCAACAAACAAATAGGGAGAAATAACACGCAGGACCTCGCCGATTTCACCGCTCTTTTTAGCCTCCATTTCCAACTTGGCAATCAGGTACATAATGGAGTTCGGGTTTTTTTCAATCAGCTCCTTTGCATGGGTTGAGACTTCGGTGCCTTCCAGATTACCCAGTTGATGAGACAGGCGTACTTTTGAATTATGGAAATCCTGATTCATATACTGCGGCATGTCATCGAGGTGCTGGCGAATTTGCGGATGTTTTTTCAGAAAGGCCAGGCTTTCCTGACTCTTCTCACGTTGCCTTTTATAGGTATGCGTTCTTAATTCGGAACCAACGTTATCTTTCAACGGCCGGAGACGGCGATTACCTTTGTGCAGGAACAACAAGGTGTAATAGTACTCGGTTACCCGGCCGACATGCGCCTTTTCATCCTTGCTTTGCTGATCCGCCCTCAAGAGTATCTCGAGATCACGGTATGCCGTAGGATCCTCGGAACCATCGGCATTGAGGCCGTAGTAATGGAGAGAGACATTCCGGCCGCCCGTCATGACGGCGGCCTTGCTTAGGAAACCCCCGTCCACCACGAGTAATTTGTCGTGCGAACGTCGGTTGAACTGAAACTTGGCAATGGAGTTGAAAATTACAACCTGTACCCGGGCTCTTGTTGTCGTCACCTTGCCATCGGCATTGCGCATGAAGCCCGCTTCTTGCGCACAGGTCTCAAGCGCCCTCAACTCGGAATGAGAGGGATGGAACGAGCCCAGGGAATCGACCATCATGCGTACGTCGACCCCGCGTTTCACGGCATTACACAACGCTCCTAAAATAGCGTAACCGACCTTGTCACGTGCAAAGATGTAGTACATTACATCGACGGTATGCTCGGCGTTTTCGATCAGCCACAACTTTGCGGCGAGTGATCTGACTGCATCATCCTGGCTCGGTCCTAGCACCTTGGTACGGGCCCGGTTTATCGGAATCTCTGCTTGTTCACCGAACTCGATAGGATCAATGGTTAACTCACTCGGCGGTGTCCAGGTTCGCTCGGCGTATATCTTTTTTATTGCTTCATCGTTTACCGCATATGCCGGAGGGCAATCGGGCAAATTCTGGGTGCCGGGCTCGCATAGCTGGATCCCGGGGGAAGCACACGCGGACAGGATTATTATTAACGTCAATAGCAGGAATAGTCGCACGTTGATCATAACTCTTGCCTCCCAAGTGTTATGCGGTTGACTGTGCGCTGAATCGCCTTGAAGGCCGGACCGAGATGCGTGAGCCGCAAGCCTTGAGACCCATCTGAGCCTGGTATGCAACTCCGGCTTGGTCCGGGAATGGAACAGGCACCTAGTCCCATGGTAGCAATCATTGCTATCCGGTAATAACTTATGCATCGTTCTTTCCTCTTTTTGTGTCATTCGCTGAGAAACCGCCGGATTCGAATTGCTGAGTTGCTGGAACACAACAATTAACAATTCCCCTGCTATCCGACTGTGATACTGACTTCATGCGCTCGATCTACACATCTGTTTTCAAGTGAAACGCGAATTCTTCTTCTAGAAACCGAAATGTAACCCCAAAAACAAACCATCGTATCCGTAGTTGACATCGATACGTTGATCACTATCGTCTACGACTACATCTGCATCGAAATAGGTAACACTCAACGCACCGCCAACATACCGATTGAACTGATACCTTACATTAATGGTGGTATTTACAACCCAGGCTCGCACATCTTGATACTCGCCTCCGACAAATTTTAACTTGGTACTGAGTCCCCACTTGGGCGTGAAAGCATACCAGAAATCGAGTCCGAGTAGCGGTAGCGGTGCAAAAACAGGTTCTGTCAAGTTAACCAACGTTGGCAAATTGTGGGCCCGCTCGTAGGCACTGTTCTGCTCAACAGGCGCACGTCACCTGCTGCCACGTTTCGAATGATCGATTTCTCAACAACCGATAATTAGCCGCACCAAGTAAATGCCGGCCGATGCGAAAGAGATTGTGAACTTGGCTGTGAACGGCCAGGAAACGTTGAACCTGTCCAGGTGACTTGAACCGGCGCATCTGCCGTTCCTGGGCTCGCGTATGCTCGTGGGCATTGTCAACTTAACTATTCAAGCTAAAGAAAAGTAGCTTGAATATTTTGAATCTAGGCCATTACCAAATTTTGGGCACACGTAATCTTAGACCACAGATCAAATGCACGCTCTCTAAAGAATCGATAATGTCTTGCCTTGAGTAGGTGACGCTGTAATCGAAAGTGATTATTTATCACCGCATGACAGGCTAAAAAACGTTGTGCCTGGCCAGGTGATTTAAACTTTCTCATTTGTCTTTCTCGCTGCCTAGTGGGTTGGTGCGATATCTCAACGATGTTATTTCTGTATTGATCGGTATCATGAGGAATTGATGATCCGATGACCTTAAGTGCAGCTGAGTAACTACGTAGCTTATCGGTCGTTATTCGGTTTAGCGCCGGGTTAGACTTAAGAAGTTTGCGCAAGAACTTCAATGCTGATCTTTTGTTACGTTTTGCCTGAACCAAGATTTCTAGTGTATTGTTATCTTGATCAACCGCACGCCAAAGGTAATGGGGACGGCCATTGATTTTGATAAATACTTCGTCCAGGAACCATTGATCGCCCAGCTGCCCCTGTGATTTCTTGAGCAATGCCGCGTAAGTTTGACCGAATCTTAAACACCACCGGCGGATAGCTTCATAGGAAACAATAATGCCTCTGGCTGCTAAAAGTTCTTCAACATCTCTAAAGCTGAGGCAGAATCGATGGTAGAGCCACACAGCATGACTTATTATCTCACTTGGATACCGAAATCGTTTATAGGTTTTCATGAGGGAATTGTAAAACTCAGCGTGTTAAGTTGACAGTGCCCAAGTGCGAATTCAACTGGACACCTCAGTCCCGGCATGGAAGCGCTTTCTTAGCCATTTGTGGAGTTCCATCGCAAATAGAACTGCAAAAGATAATGCCAACAAGGTCAACCACTGTCTGAAGGTCACGGGATGTGCGCCGAGGACATTACCGAGCCAGGGCGTATACATTGCGCCAATGTGAATGAGCTGGGCTGCAACAGTGCCGCAAAGTAACAGTTTATTCTTCAGCGGGTTATGTCGAAAAACCGACAGTGATTCTGATCGGCAGTTGAAGACATGCACATTTTCAAACAGCACCATGAGCAAAAGCGTACTGTTACGGGCTTCATCAAGACTAAAGCCCTGCTGCAGAAGCCACTGGAACACCAAAAACGACACGATTCCGATAACGCTCGCCGAAACCAGGATTCGTTCAATCATCAGACGATTGAATATCCCTTCACTAGGCGGTCGGGGCCGATGGCTTAGTTCATTGCCTTCACCGGGTTCGAAAGCCAGGGCAATATCCTGTATCCCGTTGGTAACCAGATTGAGCCAGAGCAATTGTACCGCCATCAACGGTAGCGGAAGCTGAGTGATCAGGGACAGGGTAAATAGCACCATCTCGGCAGCTCCCGTGGATATCAACAGGAAGATAACCTTACGAATATTTGCGTAGGAGACCCGACCTTCTTCGACACCACCGACTATCGAGTCGAATCTGTCGTCGGTGATTATAAGATCGGCGGTCTCCCGCGCGACATCGGTGCCACTTTTTCCCATGGCAATCCCAACCTGAGCGACACGCAACGCCGGGGCATCATTCGCACCATCTCCGCTGACGGCGACAAAATGGCCGTTACGTTGCAGGGATTGGACGATATCCTGCTTTTGCTGTGGCTCGATTCGTGCAAAAACCGTTGCGTGCCGGGTCAACTGGTCCAGTTCGCCCTGGTTCGCGGCAAGCTTCAACTGTGACCCGGTAACCACTTCGGATTCATCGTCCAGCAAATCGAGCTCGCGCCCAATGGTCAGCGCAGTAATCGGGTGGTCTCCGGTTACCATCGAGACCCGGATACCGGCCAGGCGGCATTTTGCTACCGCTGATCTCGATTCGGGTCGTAATGGATCGATGAGCCCGACCATTCCGAGGAATGTCAGGTTTTGTAAATGGTCGTGGCAAAGCGAGTCGGCAGCATTGTATCGGATTCCACCGGAGGCAAAGCCGATGACGCGATAGCCTTCGCTGGCAAGCTGTCGTGCCTGTGCCTCGATTCCGCTTCGGTCAATATCTGATTTTTTGCCCGACTGCTCCACTCGGTCACACATTTCCAACAGATTTTCGACGGCACCTTTGACAAACACTACCTGTCTATCATCGACCCAATTGAGACTGGCGCTGTACAAGTGCTTCGATTCGAAAGGGATGGAATCGATTTCGGGGTATTGGTTGCTGATCTGGGCGTTTGCAAAACCAGCCTTGTCCGCCATTACCAGTAGGGCCACATCAACGGCGTCGCCACGGTGTATCCATTGATCATGTTGTTGTTCGAGAACACCTTCATTTGGCAGCACGGCACAACGACACAGACGGGCGAGCAATGCCAACCCCTCGTCAGCCGACTCGCCTGTCATAAGCTCGACAGTTCCGGCGGGTTGGTCGCTCTTTCCGGTTACCCGCCAGGAATAGATTTCCGGCGCCAGGATCAGACGGGCGGTGAGCTGGTTTGCCGTCAGGGTCCCGGTTTTATCGGTGGCGATATAGGTGCAGGACCCCAGGCTTTCTACTGCGATCAAACGTCGCACGATAACATTACGCCGGGCCATTCTGCGCATGCCGATTGCCAGTGCAACGGTTAACGCGACCGGCAGGCCTTCGGGTATCACCGATACCGCCAGGGCCACCGAGGATAAAAATATATCGTTGAGTGGCATTCCCCGGATGAAAAGTGCCACTCCCATGACCAACACGGCCACGCCAGCAAACAGGCTGATATGCTGGGTGAACCGGTCCATACGCACTTGCAATGGTGCTTTTGTCCTGGCCTTGGTCGTCACCGATTTCAGGATGCTTCCAAGCTCGGTCGCGAGGCCGCTGGCAATCACCACGCCCTGCCCTCGACCCCGGTTTACCAGTGTGCCGGCAAAGACCATATTGATACGATCACCAAGAACCGTTTCCTCCGGCAGCAGGTCCTCCGCATTTTTTTGCGCTGCTAAAGACTCGCCGGAAAGCAGGGATTCGTCGATTTCGAGGTTCCGACTGGTCACCAACCGCATATCTGCCGGTACTCGCTGGCCGGACTCCAGTAAAACCAGATCACCTGGAACCAGCAATTCTGAATCAATTTCACGAATATTTTTATCGCGCAGTACTCGCACCTGCGTGGTCATCAATTTTTGCAGGGAGTCAGCGGATTGCTGTGCAGAATATTCCTGGGCAGTACCTATAAAGGCATTGATGACGAGCACAATGCTGATAAAAATTGCATCGGAATACTCCTGGATAAGCACGGAGAAAAAAGCAGCGACAACAAGAATGTATATCAGTGGGCTTTTAAACTGGTTGATGAATATCTCAGGTAGCCCTGGGGGCCTGGTTCGAGGCAATGCGTTTGGACCATATTTCTGCAATCGCGATTCCGCTTCCGATTGCGACAATCCGCATGACGAAGTTGATAATTCGGACAGAATCGTATCAGTGGCAATCGCATGCGGTCGGCCGGATACGCCGACATAGCGCATATTCGAATATTCTCGCATATTGTCTTTGATACTGACTTTTTCGGCCACCCAGGTTGAGTCCGCAAAATTACCATAGAGGTGCTGCATAGAGGTTGACGTCAGTCAACCATCCTCTGGGAATCAGCGAATTATCACCGATTACATCGGCTTAAGTTATTCCCGGGCTAGTCAGATTTCAGGCCGGAGGGTTGGTCGAATTGACTTTATGGGTCGGACTTGACGTGAGTCAATAGTACGCATTTGCGCGTTCATTATATTGATACTGATCGTTGAAGATCATTCGTTTTGATATAAGGAAGACCTAATGAAAGACCCGCAGACAAATCCTGCTATTAGCGACGGTCGCGGTCTAGACAGAATCGCACTGATAGGAACATATCCGCCGCGACAATGTGGGATTGCTACCTTTACCGCCCATTTGCGCGAAGCCATCCGCTGCAACCGTCCGGCAATAGATTGCCCGGTAGTCGCGATCAATGATAGTGGCAGCGAGTACAATTATCCGCAAGAAGTCCAGATGGAAATTAACCAGGAGTGCGCCGCCGACTACCGCAAAATTGCCGACCAGTTAACGGATCGGCGAGTAGATCTTGTGTCGCTGCAACACGAATACGGAATTTTTGGTGGTGAGCGTGGCGATTTGGTAATCGATTTGTTGCGCAGATTGCCAATGCCCGTGGTGACTACTTTGCACAGTGTTGTAAAACACCCATCGACGGTCGAGCGGGATATTATCAAACAATTGGCAAGGTATTCAGATCGACTGGTGGTAATGAATCGTATGGCACTCGCCTATCTTCGGGATTTCTATGAAACCGGAAGCACCAAGCTCGAGATGATACCCCACGGTATTCCGAATACGATTCTAGACGAAGCAGCATCGTACAAACAGCAATTCGGGCTTGCCAACAAAAAAATCCTGCTGACTTTTGGACTGATTTCACCGGGTAAAGGTATTGAAATCGTTATTGACGCTCTGCCTGAAATCGTTAGTCGCCATCCGGAAGTTATTTACCTGGTTGTAGGGGCGACTCATCCTCACATTAGAACGCAGCAAGGGGAAGACTATCGAATCAAGTTGTATCTAAGGGCCAACAAGCTCGGTATCGCTAAGCATATAGTCTTTCACAACCAATTCGTCACCGATAACGAATTACTGAATTATATTGGCGCCGCCGATATTTGCATCACCCCCTATCCCAATCGCGAGCAGATTGTTTCGGGACCGCTGTCTTATGCGCTAGGAATGGGCAGGGTGGTAGTCTCCACTCCTTACCGCTATGCCTGTGAGCTACTTTCTGGAGATCGAGGTCAGCTGGTCCCGTTCCGGAATCACCGCGGCATGGCCCAACATATTGTTGATTTGCTAGACAATCCCGAACGGATGGAGGCGATGAGAAACAGAGCCTTTGAATACGGACGCCAGATGACCTGGAAACAGGTGGGGAAAAGCTACATCAACCATTTATCCCGCACCTTAGCCGCGCACAAGCAAAAATTGATGCCGATGCAGTTAGGTCTGACTCAGATCAGGCCTATACCTGAAGTGGCAGATAATAGGAACAAGGTCAGGGATTCGGCCTAGTAGCTGAGGCGAAAGCGGGCATTACGGATTTCAGTTATTTGATCGGGTATGCGTTAGTAATAAGCCCTCGGAACCTGGCGCCAGATAGCACCATGTCTTCCTCGGCTAACTGCTGCCTGAAGTCCAAAGAGTGCTTCGAAATCAACTGATAGAGCAGCGCCATTAGACCGTCGGTCATAATGATCATGCCGACCAGAAAAACACCTATGTCGCCCAGTGCCGTGATCAGAGTATGCACTTGATTCAAACCTCGGAATCTCGGTCGGTGTTCTGCACCTGCATCAGCGCATGACGCGTCAATATCGGGCCGATTAGCTCAAAAAATATGGTGCTGCCAATCACGAGCGGTAATAAAATCTGGCGGTACTGCGGGAAAGCCATCGAGGCTGCCAGTGCCATTCCGACCGCAACACCAGCTTGTGGCAACATCGCGGTACCGACCCAGCGTTGTGTCGATCGACTGGCCTGACAGAATTTTGCTCCGAGCAACCCGCCGAGGATTTTCCCAAAGATGCGCAACAGAATGTACGCGATCCCCATGGCTCCGAGATCACCGAGCGCTTCGATTGAAAGAGCGGCCCCGGCAAGAGTGAAAAAAATGATAAGAAATATCCACTCGACCCCTGTGCCTGGCGAATTCGTAATTAATAGCTGAAATCACACAGATTTCAAACCCTTGTCATCGCCCGCCGATACGGTACGATGCTGATCCCATGCGCGACCTGGCTATTCTGTTTCTCCACTTGATTACGACCCTAACCAGGTTGTTTGGCCCGGGCGGCGCCC
>PVMK01126863.1_pt1 | contig 10240 bp, 10 predicted proteins | sample 1853481 | NCBI WGS metagenome assembly PVMK01 (sample SAMN08533507, study PRJNA380276) | Marine sediment metagenome, whole genome shotgun sequencing project. | reverse complement strand
CCCGCCATATCAAACACCTGGATATTGTCAAATGCCGAGTCTGAGACAAAAACATGTCCCTCCTTGTCGACCGCAAGGCCCTTAGGCCGTGCAAAAGAGCCAGCGGCATCACCAACTTGACCAATCGTGCCAAGCAACTGGCCCTGGGCATCCTGGACCTCAACTCTAAATGACATTGCATCGAGAATCAGGATCTCGCCACGCGGCCCAACAGCCACACTCAACGGTCTTATAAAACGCCCATCTGGATTCACCTTGCTACTTATTTGAGAGGCTATTGTACCGTCCACGTTAAAAACGTAGACAATCCCCCCCAGGGCATCTGCGACAAGCAGTCGACCCGCTGAATCCAGAGCCAATCCAGCTGGACGCTCGAAACCGTTTTCAGGCCCCCAGCTATCGAGATGATTCCCTTCAAAATCCAGGACGAAGATTCGCCTGTGCTCCGCATCAGCCAGGAAAACCCGCTGATGCTCATCATCCACAGCAACCCCGCTCGGTGATATGAGACGAATACCCGCAAATTCCTTAAAAAAATTTATCTTTCGATGAATTAAGTCGAGGTGATAGAGCGAGCGTGCGCCATTGTCTGCAACCCAAACAGAACCGGACCGACTGGCAGCTACCGCGAAAGGGCCAAACAAAGGAAGATCTTCCTGTCGCTCGCCAAGCAACCAATTTAACAGTCCCGCTGTCTTATTTTTTTCTTCGAAATCCTTAGGACCAGTCAAACTGCGCAGATAACGGATACGAGGGTCATCAGGAGGCTCCGGCCATACGAGATCTACGGTCTCATCCTGCCAGGAAAATGGCTGAGTTGACCCAGCACAGCCAGAGAGTGCACACAGGCTCAAACAAAGAACAAAGCCAAAGAGAGATTTAACCATTATGGAGACTACTTACTAGTCAAGAGTTCGATTGGGTATTTTTCTTTGAGCGCAGACATCCACTGTTCATTAATCTTTTCACGCTCTTCCTCTTTGAGATTAGTGCGAATCTTGGCCGCAACTTCGTCAAACGACAACTGGCGCGGTTCATCTACGCTGTCGAGTTTGACCACATGAAACCATACAAGGTACGGACAGGACCTACAATCTCGCCTGGCTTCATGTCCTGGATGGCCGCATCAAATTCAGCGACTGTCTGGCCAGCGTGAAAAGACCCCAAGCTCCCACCCACATATTTACTGCGATCATCCGACTCGTAGTAAGCGAGGTTGTAGAAGTCCTCGCCAGCTTGTGCCCTCTTGAACAGTTCTTCAGCTCGAACGAGCTTTACTTTTTTTTCTTCAGCATTGTCAGCTGGATCGACCTTCACGAAAACATGGCTGGCAGTGTACAGTTTTGGGCGAAAATATTTCTCTTTATTTTCCTCGTAGTACATAGCGACATTTTCATCAGTAACCGTAATTTTTTCCTCAACGGCAATCGTCTCAGATTTGTCAGCAAGCAGGTCGAGGTAGATATTAGCCTTGATCTTGTCTGCTATGGCAGCCTGAGCAGAGTCTGCTAACTGTTTATTGTTATTGAGGAGCTTCTGCCATTCGGTCTCAAACAAAGACGCTTCAATGGAGATTTCCTCGTCAATTGCATACTGAACCTTGTAAGCTCGATCAATGAGCTCATCCAGAGCCTTTTGTTTGATCTCGGCGATTTTCTCGGCACCGGCATTGCCATGAAAGCCGAGTTGCATCGGCATAATCGACTGCACCCTGTAATCGACATCAAATTGACTAATGCTCATGTTCCCGATTTTAGCCACACGAAGAGTGGCAGGAGTATTCTGCTCTGCAACAACCCCGAGTGGCGGCAAAGAGAGCATCAAAACAACAGCGACGAGAACAACTCTAAATAGAAAACGCATTAAGGTTTCTCCTTGGTAGCACCCAGAGCTTCCAGATGTACATAGTAAAATTTAAGTAATGAGCAACTTTTCCAATATATAAAAGAAACAAACCTCAAGTCAATCAATCTGAAAACAAAAGAAGCGACTCCTGCTAAGCAGGAATCGCCTCGTTTGAAAATGGCGGGGCTGACGGGACTCGAACCCGCGACCTCCGGCGTGACAGGCCGATGTTGTAACCGACTCTACTACAGCCCCGCAATAGACAGAAAACAGGAAACGCAGTGCATAGGTAAAAGCCTCATAACGCTTCCTGTTTTCAGCTTCTTCTACAGTGCACCAGGTCTGGTTCTGATGCCGCTGCATTTTAAACTGTGATTAGTTAATGGCGTCTTTCAAAGCCTTACCAGCTTTGAACTTAGGAACCTTGGCAGCAGGGATATTGATCTTGGCGCCAGTCTGAGGATTTTGCCCCACACGTGCAGCACGGTCGCCCACGCTGAAAAGTACCAAAACCCAACCAAAGAGACCTTCTCACCAGCCTTCATAGCATCTGTAACAGCATCAGTAAATGCTTTCAGTGCCTTCTCTGCGTCGGCCTTGTTCAGTCCCGCCTTCTCTGCAATTGAATTAACAAGATCTGCTTTAGTCACAACATACCTCCACGTGTAAAAGAATGATTAAGCCCTGCTGAAAACGGAATAACTTATATCAGACGCTTCAAAATTGAGTCAAGCAATAATTATATGAAACGGTCAATGATGTATCGATTTTTCTGCGTTCAATGAATATTCACTATTGTCCGCTGAAGTAGGCACCGGGAAGCTGCCAAGAATCGCTTCATCGAGGACTTCATCCATATGTCCCACCGCTCGGATTTTTAATGCACGCAGGATGCTCATGGGGACTTCCTCGAGGTTTTTTTCATTCTCTTGAGGGATCAGGACCCGATGAATACCAGCGCGTTTGGCCGCCAGCAATTTCTCTTTAAGACCACCGATTGCCAGCACCCTGCCACGCAAAGTAATTTCACCCGTCATCGCCAGGTCCTGGTCCACGGCAAGCCCTGTCAGAGCAGAAGCAAGGGCTGTCGCCATGGTAATGCCAGCAGAAGGACCGTCCTTCGGTATCGCACCCTCAGGAACATGGATATGGATATCGATGCAACCATAAAAGTCCTCTTCCAAACCGAGCTCCAGCCATCTGGAACGCACGTAACTGAGCGCAGCCTGAGCTGACTCGCGCATAACTTCACCGAGTTTGCCAGTAACAGTCAGCTTGCCCTTACCCGGCAAAATAGTCACTTCAACATTGAGCAGTTCACCGCCGACCTCGGTCCAGGCCAACCCATTGACCAAGCCGACCATGTGCTCTTCTTCCCGGACGCCAAAACTGTAACGTGACACGCCAAGATACTTTTTGATCTGCGGGGCCCCAACCTGAAAACGCTTACCGAGTTGACCGGCCTTAACAACCTCCCGGGCAATTTTGCGGAAGACATTGGCAATCTCACGTTCAAGGCTACGCACTCCGGCTTCCCGGGTATAACGACGAATAATTTCAAGCAGTGCGGCTTCGGAAAACTTAACCTGCCCTTGCTTGAGCCCATGCGTCTCCAATTGCTTTGGCAACAGGTAGCGCTCTGCTATATGCACTTTCTCTTCTTCAGTATAGCCCTCGATACGGATCACTTCCATACGATCACGCAGTGGACCTGGAATGTTCTGGAGCGTATTAGCCGTGGCGATAAACATCACCGAAGAAAGGTCATAATCAACATCAAGGAAATGATCCCCGAAGGTATTGTTCTGTTCCGGGTCCAGAACCTCCAGTAAGGCCGATGAGGGGTCACCACGGAAGTCTGTACTCATTTTATCGACTTCATCAAGCAGAAAGACTGGGTTACGCACAGCAACTTTACGCAAGCTCTGCACAACTTTGCCGGGCATGGCACCGATATAGGTACGTCGATGACCGCGGATTTCAGCTTCGTCACGCACGCCGCCGAGAGAAACGCGGATAAACTTGCGTCCCATCGCACGCGCCACCGAACGGCCAAGCGAAGTTTTACCAACTCCAGGAGGGCCAACCAGACAGAGAATCGGCCCCTTGATCTTTTTCACCAAGACCTGTACTGCCAGATACTCAAGGATTCTTTCTTTAACCTTCTCAAGCCCGTAATGATCCTCTTCGAGGATTTCTTCCGCCTTAATCAGATTAATCTGATCTTTGGTACCCTTTTTCCAGGGCAGAGCCACCAGCCAGTCGATATAGTTGCGAACCACTGTGGCTTCGGCTGACATAGGCGACATCATCTTGAGCTTACGCAGTTCCGCTTCCGCCTTTTCAGTCGCTTCTTTGGACATACGCGATTTTTTTATCTTCTCTTCCAGCTCACGCAGTTCCTGCTTGAATTCGTCTTTTTCGCCTAGTTCCTTCTGAATGGCACGCATCTGCTCGTTGAGATAATACTCTTTCTGGCTGCGTTCCATCTGGTTCTTAACCCGATTGCGGATCTTCTTTTCGATCTGCAGAATTTCAACCTCACGCTCCATAAGCGCCAGCAGCTTTTCCAGACGCCGCAAGGAATCCAGTTCTTCAAGGATTTCCTGTTTGTCAGCAATCGGTACAGTCAAGTGGGCAACAATGGTATCAGCGAAACGGCCGGGCTCTTCCACACCAGAGATTGAGGTAACCATTTCCGCAGGGATTTTCTTGCTGAGGTGGCGTAAGTCTCAAAGGTGTTGTTGACGCTACGCATCAAACGCTTCCTGCTCGGGAGAGTCACTCTCATGGTCAGGCAACTGTTGCAAGGTAGTGAAGATGCACTCGTCGGTATATTCCAGATCAATCAGGCGTGCTCTGACATCACCTTCGACCAGAACCTTCACCGTACCGTCCGGGAGTTTCAGCATCTGGACGACTTTTCCCCAGCGTTCCCAAACCATACAGGTCGTCTGCCAGTGGATCGTCAGTCGTAGGGTCTTTCTGAGTGAAACGAGGAGCACCAGTTTGTCATGTTCCATCGCCCATTCCAAAGCCTGAATCGACCGTGGACGGCCAACAAAGAGAGGGCGTTACCATGTGCGGGAAAATCACTATATCCCGTAACGGCAAAACCGGAAAAGTCTCTGTTTCCAGGGATTCAGGCAGGGAGGTCTTCTGAGAGTTCTGTCATATTTATATCTTCCAGCTGAGCACAAGCCCGACAGGACCCCTATCAGGCCGACTCGGCACATTCGTAGATAATTATAGGCTGGGTGCCTTTGAAAATCACATCTTCGTTAATAAGAACTTCTCTGACGCGATCCTGGGAAGGGATATCGTACATGACATCAAGCATGGCATTCTCAAGGATGGAACGCAAGCCTCGCGCACCTGTTTTACGTTTGAGAGCCTCCTGGGCAACGGCAACCAAAGCACCGTCGGTAAACTTGAGATTAACATTCTCCATATCGAAGAGCTTCTGGTACTGCTTGATCAGAGCATTCTTCGGTTCACAAAGGATTTTGACCAGTGCTTCCTCATCCAGCTCGTCAAGTGTGGCCACAATCGGCAATCGGCCGATAAACTCGGGGATCAGACCATACTTCAGTAAGTCGCCGGGTTCGACTTTTTTGAGGATTTCACCTATCTGCTGATCGACTTTCTGCACCGGTTCAGCACCAAACCCCATGGTTTTTGCCCCAATCCGCTGTCCGATGACTGTTTCGAGGCCGGAAAAAGCACCGCCACAGATAAAAAGGATGTTGGTGGTGTCAACCTTGAGAAACTCCTGCTGCGGGTGCTTACGGCCACCTTTTGGCGGCACGCTGGCGGTTGTGCCTTCGATGATTTTGAGCAGGGCCTGCTGCACTCCCTCACCGGAGACATCTCTGGTGATGGAAGGCGAATCAGACTTGCGGGCGATCTTGTCGACTTCGTCGATATAGATAATCCCTTTCTGAGCCTTCTCCAGATCATAATCAGCGGCCTGCAAAAGGTTCAGAATAATATTTTCGACATCTTCACCGACATAACCAGCCTCTGTCAGATTGGTTGCATCAGCGATGGCAAAGGGGACATCAAGAACTCTGGCCAGAGTCTGGGCCAGCAGGGTCTTGCCACTGCCAGTAGGGCCAAGCAGGAGAATATTACTCTTCTGGATTTCGACATCACCAGATTTTTCAGAAGCTTCGATACGCTTGTAATGATTATAGACAGCAACCGCCAGGACCTTCTTGGCTTGCTCCTGGCCGATCACGTAGTCGTCCAGGGTGCTCTTGATATCAGCCGGTTTCGGCAACTGGCCGCTACCCAGAGGAACCTCTTCAAGCTGGGCCTCTTCAGCAATGATATCCTTGCACAGCTCAATGCACTCGTCGCAGATATAGACTGCCGGACCAGCAATCAGCTTCTTAACTTCTTCCTGCTCTTTACCGCAGAACGAACAGGTCAATTGGTCACCATGGCCACTCTTTTGCGTCACTACTTCACCTCTCGGAAAAATCAGCTCTTTCTGGTCACTATATCGTCGATGATACCATACTCTTTTGCAGCTTCGCTACCCATGAAGAAGTCACGTTCTGTGTCAGCTGACAACTTATCGAAATCCTGGCCGGTATGTTCAGCCATAATGCGATTGAGTGTCTCTTTCATACGTAGGATTTCCTGGGCATGGATGCTGATATCCGTCGCCTGCCCCTGAAAACCACCGAGCGGCTGATGGATCATAACTCGCGACTGCGGCAGAGCATAGCGTTTACCGGCTGTACCGGTGGCAAGCAACAGGGCGCCCATACTGGCTGCCTGGCCAACGCAGATGGTTGACACCGGGGCCTTGAGGTACTGCATGGTATCATAAATCGCCAAACCAGCAGTGACGACACCACCAGGCGAATTGATGTAAAGGTGGATATCCTTTTCGGCATCCTCGGATTCAAGGAAAAGCAGCTGAGCAATGATCAGGTTGGCCACATGATCGTCAATCCCACCGCCCAGAAAAATAATGCGATCCTTGAGAAGCCGCGAAAAAATATCGTAAGAACGTTCTCCGCGACCGGTTTGCTCCACGACCATCGGAATCAGGTTCATGCGTCCTCCTTCTCGGCCTTCTTCTCACTTTTCTTTTTTGCTGCTTTGGGCTTTTGGGGAGCCACCTCTTTTACCTTAGCGCTCTCCAGCAAAAAAGTGACGACCTTCTCTTCGGCAATCTGTGCCATCAGGCCACTACGAGCTTCGGCACCGGCATAATGTTTCTTTACCATATCGATGGGTGCATTGGCCATGGTGGCGATCTCTTCCAGCTTGGCATCAATTTCGGACTCATCGGCAACGATCTTTTCCTGGTTGCCGATTGCTTCGAGAATCAAGTTACCGCTAACCTGCTCAATCGCCGTCGTCCGGTAATTTTCACGGAAGTTCTCCTGTGTAATTCCCATCATCTCCGGAGTCATTCCCTGCGACTTCATGCGATTGGTGATGTTCTCATACATGTGTTCAAGCTGCTTGGCAATCATTGCCTCAGGCACCTCGACCGGGTTACTCTCAATCAGCTTGCCAACCAGTTTTTCACGCAGATCATTCTCAACCCGGTTGGTTTCCTGGGTTTCATAGCTCGTCTGCAACTGCTCTTTGAGCTCATCAAGTGTATCGACACCGAAGCCTTTGGCAAACTCATCATCGAGGTCAGGAGAAACTTTTTCCTTGATCTCCTTCAGAAGAACCTTGAAAACCGCTGGTTTGCCTGCCAGTTCTGCTTGGCCATACTCTTCGGGAAACGAGACTTCAACATCCTTGGTTTCCTCACGTTGCATGCCAATCACCTGCTCTTCGAAGCCAGGGATAAAAGAGTTGGAGCCGAGTTCGAGCAGGGAATCGTCACCCTTGCCGCCAGCAAAAGCCTCTTCACCAATAAAACCTTCGAAATCGATTATGACCGAATCGCCCTTGCGGGCTTTTTTACGTTTGGTGACCTCGAGCTGAGCCTTGGATGCGCCCATCTCCTCAAGGCGCCCTTCCACAGCCTTGGGGTCAGCAACAAACTTTTCTTTTTCAAGAGAAATCTTGGTGTAATCCTTCGCTGTTACTTCAGGCTTAACTTCCACTTCGGCCTCGTAGGTGAATGCTTCACCTTTGTTGATGCCACTGCTTTCGACGATATTCGGTTCACCAACAGCCGGGATGTCATTCTCCTGCAAAGCTTTGAAATAAGTCGCATTAATCAGGCTTCTCAGGACGTCCTGTTCCATCTGTCCGCCATAATACTTCTCCAGAACCGACACGGGTATCTTGCCAGCACGGAAGCCCTTTATCTTGGCTGTTTTGCCAATTTTCTTAAAAGCTTTCTGAATTTCCTTATCAACTTGCTCTGCGGCAACCTCAAAAATCAGTTTCTTCTTGATGCTGCTGACATCTTCAACTTTGACATTCATGCGTTTACTCCTCACTTCTGCGACCAACCCTGTGCAGACGTAACACAGGAACTGGCAATATCCTCGACAAGAGTTTTTAACTAAAGATTAAATGGTGCGAGTGGGGAGACTCGAACTCCCACACCTTACGGCACTAGATCCTAAATCTAGCGTGTCTGCCAATTCCACCACACTCGCAATGATAGTTTAGAAACAATTAAGGCCCGACTTTTCCCTGGATACCCGCCACATGCTGAGGGGTTGACGGGGAAAAACAGGCCCGAAAAGTTATGGGGTGAGTGACGGGGCTTGAACCCGCGACATCCGGAGCCACAATCCGGTGCTCTACCGACTGAGCTACACCCACCACAAAAAACAAACCTAAGCCAGGGTTGGAAGACACTGTCATCAAATGACTCCACCTCCCAACGCCAAGTAAAAATGGCGCGCCAGGAAGGACTCGAACCCTCGACCCACGGCTTAGAAGGCCGTTGCTCTGTCCAGCTGAGCTACTGGCGCTTAAAATGGTCGGGGAGACAGGATTCGAACCTGCGACATCCAGTTCCCAAAACTGGCGCGCTACCAGGCTGCGCCACTCCCCGAAGTGGGATTTTCTAGCATGCAGAAATCAATAATGCAAGGTTAAACTTTCACTTTGATTATTATTGGCCACAGGAAAAGAGATTATAACGGATCTGACCAGCTTTTCAGTCGTCCTCAAGATGGAAGCGAACCGGGATGCGAACCTGGCTTAACACTGGCAATCCGGCACGTTTAGCCGGGGTAAACTGCCAACGCCTCACCGTCCGACTTGCGGTCCGATCCAATATTCGGTATCCACAAGATTGTTCAACCCGAATATCGTCAACCAAGCCAGCAGCCGAGACATCAACCAGTAACCAGACCACGCCCTCCCAATGTTTTTGCCTGGCCTGGTAGGGGTACTCCGGCAGTGGATTACTTCGATAGCGTGGAATTGCCTGAATCAGATTTTGAGATGAAGCAGCCGTACCTGTGAGCAAGCCCTCTTCAATCCTTTGAATCGCCACTGGTGATAAATTATTTACGGCAGTAACGGCCATCGAATCTGTTGCGGCCGAGCTAACAACCGATTGGCGACTCTCTAACATTTCGGACGATCTATCAAACACAACATCTTGCGGTTGCGTGCAGACCATCTCAGTCGGGGCGACAGCCATGTTTGGTTCGGCCTCTGCTTGATCGACTCTTTCTACTATTGGAGTTTTCTTCGATGCCTTCTTAGGCGTTGCCGCTTTAGAGACTGACGCGACCTGTTGCGGAGTCGCAAAAGCTTGTTTGGCTTCTACTGAGTGAGGCGTCTTGTTCGGGGAAACAGGGACTGGCACAGGCGGGGAGACTTTGCTCAATGCGGGCGAAGCAACATTAGTGGCAGGAAGCAACGAAATCATAACCGGAGCATTTGCCAATCGAGACTCGGCGGGAGCTACCGCCCAATCATAAAAGACCAAACCACCATGCAAGCCTGTTGAAAGGAGCAGGCAAAGTGAAAGTCTGACAAAGTATGAGAGATTGCTGAGCATAATCTTCAAACACCTGGTGAGTTCAAACACATCCGGAAGGATAAAAAGTATGGGGGATAAAGCCACCCCGCAGTCATATCAAATTACATCCTTTTAAGTTGACATCATTTTGTAAATATTTCAAGAATGTAACGTTGTTTTTTTATTTATCACCAACTTCCAATTTAAGTCAGGTATTTCATGCCCCACAAATTCGCTACAAGACTAGTTACTATCTTGTTGTTAACACTGGCTACTTTTACATCAGTACCTGCCGCCATCGCTGCTGAAGAGACGGGGGTTAAACAGGGTAACGCGCCTGCTGTTGCTGTAGATAATGCCGGAGTGATCCCAACCTTAGAGCAGGTGACAGTGACTGGGCAGGCCGAGAACAGCCTCTCCGGCAAATCGGAACTTGCTGGTGACGCTCTCCATCAACTTCCCAAGAAGAACAGCAGCCTCACG
>PVMK01115434.1_pt1 | contig 10241 bp, 5 predicted proteins | sample 1853481 | NCBI WGS metagenome assembly PVMK01 (sample SAMN08533507, study PRJNA380276) | Marine sediment metagenome, whole genome shotgun sequencing project. | reverse complement strand
GAGATCTTGAAACCCGGAAAGATCTCTTCGGTCGTCGCGGTACCACCGACCGCGCTGCGTTTTTCGAGGACCACCACGCGGCGCCCGGCTTTCGCCAGGTATCCCGCCGCGACCAGACTATTGTGGCCCGCTCCGATAATGATGACGTCGTTATTTCCCACGGCTTCGATTCCTATTTTGGTGCGTCAGGGGTTGGCGAATCTCCGTTGACCGCTCACCTGTTCGAGCGGACGATCAGTTCCCATCCCGAAGGATTTCCAGCGCTCCGAGGCGCCCCGGTCCCGCGGTAATGCCGCCGCCCGGGTGGGTGCCCGAACCGCATTGGTAGTAGCCGCGAATCGGAGTGCGGAAATCCGCCCAACCGACCGCCGGCCGGAAGAAGAAGAGCTGGTCGAGCGTCAGCTCTCCGCCGAAGATGTTTCCCTCAGTCAGATTGGTCACCTGCTCGATGTCCCACGGCGCGAGTAGCTGCTTGTGGAGGATGATGTCCTTCAGATTCGGGACGAATTCCGAAAGCGTATCGATCACCGCATTGCCGAAGGCCTCGCGCTGCTGATCCCGGTTGCCGTACTCGGGCATGTCGTAGCTCGCGTACTGGACGAAGCACGACATCACATGTTTGCCTGGCGGTGCCATGCTCGGATCCACCATCGTCGGGATGTTCACGTCGATAAAGGGCCGCTTCGAGAACGATCCGTACTTGGCGTCGTCGTAGGCCTGTTCGATGAAGTCCACACTCGGGCAGATATCCACACTGCCTCTCAGAAAACTGGGATCCGTCATCGCGCTGAATTTCGGCGCGGTATCGAGAGCGAGATTGACTTTCCCCGATGACCCCCGGAACTTGAACTTGTCAATCGCACTCACGAGATCATCCGGGAGATCCTTGTCGTCGACGAGCTTCTTGAACGTCACGTAGGGATCCGCAGACGATGCGATCGTCTTCGCATGGATCTCCTCGCCACTTTCGAGCACCACGCCAGTGGCCCGGCCGTTCTTCACGATCACCTGCTCGACGGGGGCGTTGCAGCGGATCTCGGCACCGTAGCTACGCGCCGCGCTCGCAATCGCTTCGCTCACCCCGCCGGTGCCGCCCTTCTGGGCCCCCCAGGCCGTGAAGGCGCCGTCGAGTTCCCCCATGTAGTGGTGGAGGAGCACGTAGGCGGTTCCCGGTGACTTGACGCCGAGCTTGGTGCCGATGATGCCGTTCATACCCATCAGAGCTCGGATGACGTCTGTTTCGATCCACTCGGCGAGAAAGTCGTCGGCGCTCATCGTCATGATCTTCGAGAGTTGATGAAAGGTCTTCTTGTCGAGGCTCTTCAGGTGCTTACCGAAGTCCGCGAGTGTGCGCGCGCCGCGAAGGCCCGGGCTCGCAGGGTTCGGCGGCACGTAGCCGAGGATCGGCTTCACCGCACCCACCATCTGATACATCATCTGGTTGAACTTCGGGATCATCTCGGCGTCGCGCTTGGAGTGGCGCTTGACCTCCTCGCGCATGGAAGCCGGGTCGGCGTACATCGCGAGCTCGTCGCCGTTTTCCATCGGCACCCAGGCACTGCCGAGCGGCACGATATGCAAGCCGTGCTTTGCGAGTTCGAGTTCGCGAATTACCTCCGGTCGCAGAAGGCTCACCACGTAGGAAAAGACCGTGTACTTGAAGCCGGGGAACTTCTCCTCGGTGACGGCCGCGCCACCCACGAGATAACGCTGCTCCAGCACCAGCACCTTGCGCCCTGCCTTGGCGAGATAGGCCGCGCACGTCAGGCCATTGTGGCCGCCACCGACGATGATTGCATCATATGATTGTTTCATTTGGAATCCCACCGACCAATTGTGTTGAAGGAATTCAAAAAATAGTCGAATTTCGAGCGCCTGTCGCGCCGACGCCTCGCGATGGAGTCCGGACTCAGCTGTCTCTGGCAGGGGAGCGGCTCGCAGCGCCCGTGGCAGCGCGGGACGAACGAGAACACCAACCGCCTCCTCCGCCAGTGCTTCCCGAAAGGAACGGAGCTCTCCCCTTACTCGCAAGCAGACTTGAATTGGGCCGCCCTTCAACTGAATCAACGGCTACGAAATACACTGGCCTTCCGTGTCCAGCAGAGGTACTCAACGAGTGTGTTGCGTTGACCGGTTGAGCTCCAGCAGGATTCTGTAAAGTAGCGAGCCAGGCCGAGGAGATGGCCTAGGCAACGGGGTCAGAATATCGGCCATGCTTCGTGACACCCCTGTTTTTCGGGATCGCCCTTGTCGCAGCTTTCGCAACCTCTGGAACAAAGAACGAGAATGAGTTGAGCGACACACAACCTGAACCGCCTCATGCCAAACGAGTAGATCGCAGTCTCGAATCGCACGAGCAGGTGCGTAACGATCCTTATTTTTGGATGCGCGATGACGAACGCGAAGATCCGGAAATATTGGCGCACCTTGAAAAAGAGAACGCCTACACGAAAGCGATGCTCGCCGGAACCGAAGATGCGCAAGAATCACTCTTTCAAGAGATCATTGGTCGCATCAAACAAGACGATAATTCCGTGCCCTACTTTGTGGACGGTTACTGGCACTATGTACGCTACGAAGAGGGCAAGGAGCATCCCATCTACTGCCGCAAGCAAGAGAGCCCCGATGCGGCAGAAGAAGTGCTTCTCGATGCGAACGCAAAGGCAGAAGCCCACGACTACTACAAGGCCGTGAGCGTCGAGACAACGCGCAAGGGAGACGTTCTCGCGTGGGCAGAGGACACCCTTTCTCGGCGCGTCTACGATATCCGCATTCAGAATCTGGAGACGGGTGAGGTGTATCCCGAGGTGATCGCGGGTACCTCCGGGAATCTGACCTGGGCCAATGGCAGCGACGTACTCTTCTACGTGAAAAAGGAAGAAGGAACACTGCGCGACTATCAGATTTGGCGGCATCGAGTGGGCACCGATCCCAAAGACGATGTCATGATCTACGAGGAAGAAGACGAGTCGTTCTACGTGGGCCTCTATCGCACCAAATCCAACAAGTTCGTGGTGATTCACTCCTCTTCAACCTTGATGGAAGAAGCGCGATTCGTCTCGGCAGATGAGCCCGAGGGGGAGTTCCGGGTTTTCTTGACGCGTGAACGCGAACACGAGTACCAGATTGCACACGCCTTCGATCGCTTCTACGTGCGCACGAATTATAAAGCGAAAAACTTTCGCCTTATGTCCGTGCCTGAAGACAAGACGCAAGACAAGACCGCGTGGGAAGAAGTCATCGCCCATCGTGAGGATGTGCTGCTCGAGGGTGTCGAGCTGTTCAAGAACTACCTCGCCGTGAGCGAGCAAGCCGAGGCCAACACCTACCTTCGCGTCATTCCGTGGAACGAGCCAGAGAAGGCATATAAGATCGACTTCCAAGAACCAGCCTACGTAGCCTGGCTGGGCGATAACCCGAACTTTGAAAGCGATGTGGTTCGCTTTGGCTACACCTCTCTCGCCACGCCAAACGCTATCTACGACTTCGATATGAAGACGAAAAAGCGAGAACTAAAGAAGCAGCAAGAGGTGCTGGGTGGGTTCGACGTCGATGAATATAAGAGTCATCGCCTGTGGGCCACGGCTCGAGATGGCACCAAGATACCCATTTCGCTCGTGCACCGAAAAGATCTCGATCGCAGCCAGCCCCAACCCCTCTATCTCTATGGCTATGGCTCGTATGGCCTGAATGTGCCCGCGCACTTCTCATCGGCACGCCTCTCGATCTTGGATCGCGGGCTCATCTTTGCGATCGCACACATCCGCGGCGGAAGTGAGATGGGGCGACGTTGGTATGATGATGGCAAGCTGATGAAGAAGAGGAATACGTTCACCGACTTCATCGATAGCGCCAAGTTCTTACACGACGAGGGCTGGAGCAAGCCCGCGATGACCATCGCTTCTGGGGGAAGTGCCGGAGGGCTGCTGATGGGCGCGATCGCGAATATGGCGCCCGAGCGTTTTGGAACCATCGTCGCGAGCGTCCCGTTTGTCGATGTGGTTACCACGATGCTTGACGACAGTATCCCGCTCACGACCTTCGAATATGACGAATGGGGAAACCCAAACGAGAAGGCAACCTACGAGTACATGCTCTCGTATTCTCCATACGACAACGTGAAAGAGCAGGACTACCCGCATATCTTTGTCTTTACCGGCCTGCATGATTCGCAGGTTCAATACTGGGAGCCCGCAAAGTGGGTCGCCCGCCTGCGGCGAAAAAAGACGGATAGCAACAAGCTGCTGTTTCGTGTTGACATGGAGGCGGGCCACTCGGGGGCGGCTGGCCGGTTCAAGCAACATCGTGAGACCGCGATCGAGTACTCGTTCCTGTTCGATGTGTTGCAGATCCCCCTACCTGGATGATGGATCGACACACCACGCCTAGAGTCCGCACGGTATGTCTGGACTCGCGGTCCATGGTCTGGTGGTCGTGCTTCGAGTGCCGGAACTCCGGCCACGGGCTCGCCTCCAGATTGCCCGGGCCCCCGCTCGGCAGTTCGGGGTGATTCACTCTGCGGCGAATGCTGACGATGGGAGCGGCTGTGGATGAAATGAGCTTGGGGGGCAAGTGCCTCGCCCCGGCATGATCTACTGGCCGTCGACGACCAGGATCCTCTCCGCGATTTTCGCTCTCTCCGGCGCCGTTTCTCTGGCATTCGAGACCCTCTGGTTTCGCCAGGCGGGCCTTGCCTTTGGCAACAGCGTCTGGGCTTCGAGCCTGGTTCTTTCGAGCTTTATGGCGGGCATCGCCCTCGGCAATGGCATTGCGGCGCGCTATGCGGCGCGATTTGCACGGCCGATTGTGGCTTACGCGCTACTCGAAGCGGTGATCGCGATTTCGGGGGTCGGACTGGTCTGGGCCCTGCCTTCGATGAGCGGTGCGATCACAGTGATGCTGGCTCCATTTGTCGATCAGCAGTGGATCCTCAACCTCGTGCGCCTCGGGCTTGGGTTCGCGGTACTCATGCTTCCGGCGACAGCGATGGGCGTGACGCTGCCTCTGCTTGTCAGAGAATTGCATGCACACGACTCCAACTTCGGATCCGTGCTCGGCCGCCTCTACGGCAGCAATACGCTCGGAGCGATGCTTGGCGCTGTTGTAGGAGAAGCGTTCCTGATCCAATGGCTGGGAATCCGTGGGAGCGCCGTATGCATCGGCCTGCTGGGTCTCACTGCGGCGCTCGGGGCACTCTTTCTCGCAAGGCGTCTTCCCTCCCTTGCGAACCCAGCAAAGCCAACGGAAGCGAAAGTGCACAGTGGGCCGCTGTCGCTGTCAGCCTGGTGTTGCTTGATCTCCGCATTTCTCTCGGGCGGGATCCTGCTCGCACTCGAGGTGGTCTGGTTCCGGTTTCTGCACCTGTTTACGCATGGAGGAGGACTGACCTTTTCCCTGATGCTTGCCACGGTCTTGATGGGAATGGGTATCGGCGGATGCGCCGGCGGTGCCTGGCAGCGCCGCGACCAGTGGGCCTTTCGTCATGTCGCGGTTCTCGCGTTGTTTTCGGGGTGCGTTTCGGTCGCAGTCTACGGGGGTTTCGAGACGGTCATCGCGTCGTACAAACTCAACTATGTACGCCATGCTCCGCACATTCTGTGGATTGCATTCAGCCTCACCTTTGCTCCTTCTTTTCTATCAGGACTGCTGTTCACCCTGATGGGCGCGGCCCTCGAACGCGAAGTGTCCCCCGACTCCCGCGCTACGGGGTTGCTGACGTTGTTCAACACCTCGGGAGCGGGGCTTGGCTCAATCTGTGCTGGCTTCATTCTGCTTCCCTATCTCGGAATGGAGCGGTCGTTTTACCTTCTCTCCGCTCTCTATGGGATTGTTGCTTTACTGCTGATGCGTGTGGGCGCATCCGCACCGACCCTGCGTCATCCAGCAACGCGCTGGCTCGCCGTGACTGCCTTTCTTGCCGCGATGGTGCTGTTCCCTTCGGGGCTGATGGAACGCGGCTACCTGATGGTCCCCGTACGACGCCACGGGGGGGCGATGAGTCGGGTTGCGGAGATTCGCGAAGGGGCGCTGCAGACCATCATCTACTTGCGGAATGAGATCGAAGGGGAACTGACGGGCCTCCGACTCATCACCGACGGTTTTGGCATGGCTGGGACCAGCGAGCACGCTCGTCGCTACATGAAGTTGTACGTCTACTGGCCTGTGGCCATGCATCCGGATCCAAAGAGCGCACTTCTGATCAGCTATGGCGTCGGAGTAACAGCCAAGGCGCTCACGGAAACAGCAAGTCTGGAGCACATCGACGTCGTCGATATATCGCGCGAAATCGTAGAGTCGAGTGAAACGGTCTACCCGAATCCCGCAGATCATCCGCTGCGAGATCCTCGCGTCAAAGTCCATATCGAGGACGGCCGATATTTTCTGAAGACGGCGAAACAAGGCTATGACTTGATTACCGGAGAGCCCCCGCCCCCCAAAATCGCAGGCGTGGTGAGCCTCTATACGCGGGAGCACTTTCAACTGATTCACGACCGCCTGAATCCGGGCGGCATCAATACCTACTGGCTCCCCGTGCACAATCTCACCGAGTCGGATTCGAAGGCAATCATTCGCGCCTACTGCGATGTCTTCGATGACTGCGCACTCTGGTCGGGGAGTCACCTCGATTGGATGTTGACGGGATCGAATCACCTCGAAAGCCCGCCGAGCCAGGAGGCATTCAGCCGGCAGTGGCGGGATCCGATCATCGGGCCACGCCTGCGAACCCTTGGCATCGATTCCCCGGAACTCATGGGGAGCCTTTTCATGGCAGGGCCAGCCCAATTGCGACAGATCACGCAGGGGACGGCTCCTGTGGTCGACGATTTTCCCAAGCGCATCGAAAACGAACTCGCCACCCCGAAGACCCGGCTCGTATACAACCGCTGGATGGACACTGCAATCACGCGGCAGCGGTTCAGCGAGAGCCCCTACATCCGTCGGATGTGGCCAGCTGAATTGCGCGAAGGCGCGCTGGAGCAATTCGAGTTCCAGCGCATCCTGGTCGAATCTCGTGGCGACACGGCGCCCTCGACCCTGATCGAGAATCTGCACCGCGTCCTCAGCGAAACCGACTATCGCTACCTCGTGCTCCGACTCCTGAGCCAGAACGGTGACACCCTCGGAGCCCTCCAGCGTCTGGCCGAACGCGGAATGTCGAAAGAAAACTACCCCTTCCAATTCGGAGCAGACGCCTTGGCCGATCGGAACTACGCGGTCGCTGCACAGCACTTCGAGATCGCGCAGCGCCGGGAACCAAAGAACGAACTGCGGTTCTTCCTGCGCATCTATGCGCTGTGTGCGTCTGGCGATCTCGATCGCGCCCAAAGAGAGGCCGGTGTGCGATCGCGATTCGGGAGGCTCTCGAAGCAGGGGCAGGTGGTTCGTGGCTGGTTCCAGCAGAACTTCGATCTCAGATTCTGAACGGCTGTGCGCCCTCTGAATCGCTACACCGGATCGGAGGCGATTGAAGCTGCGAATTTCCCACGTCTGATAAATTGAATTCTGCCAAGTAGCGAGTCAGGCCGAGGGGGAGGCGCTATTGCGATAGAGGTACGGCGCCCGGAGAAACTCGCCCTTCAGGTCGTAGCTCCAAGCGTGATGGGGGCAAACGAGTCGACCTACCCTCGGCTTGCACGCCTTGTCGACGAGTTCCGCGCCGCGATGTCGGCAGAGGTTGGACGTCTCCATCCTTGTCGCGAACGACCAGCAGCGATTGCCCCGCAATCATCACCGGAAAGACATCGCCCGGTTCGGGGACACTCTGCGCGCAGATTATGCTGACCCACTCGCGCTGAAACAGGCGCTCGATTTCGAGATCGAAAACGCTCTCCTCCCGGTAGGCAAATCCGGGCAAAACCTCGCCGCGCTCGTGTTGCCCTGCAATGGTCGCGAGCTTTCCATCCACCGAATCCTCGTGCCCGAGCACCCGCTCCACTTCCGAGTCTCCTCGCCAGAGATGGGTTCGAGAGTAGCGTTCCGTTGTACCCACGGAGCGCCCGAAGTCTTCACGACTCCGGGCGCTCCGTTCTTTGTCACTGCCGGGGGTTCAGTTCGACCCGGCGGTTGAGTTCGCGTCCGTCATCGGTGTCGTTGTCTGCGATCGGCTGCGATTCACCGAATCCCTTCGGGTGCAGCCGGCCGGACGAGACACCGTGGCTACTCAGGTAGTTACTCACGCTCTCGGCGCGACGCTGGGAAAGGCCCATATTGTAATCGGCGTCGCCTACCGAGTCCGTGTGGCCTTCCACCGAGGTGTTCACATTCGGGCATTCTTGAAGCGTCTCGGCGACAACATCCAGGGTGGCCATCGAGGCTCCAGTAATCTCGCCGCTGTCGAACGCGAAGGTGACGCCTCGCAGCACGATTCGGCCCTCACACGGGCCCGGAGGTTCGGGTGCGGGCGGCGGCGGCGGAGTTGGCGTTGGAGTTGGAGTCGGCACAGGTGTCGGCGTCGGGGTCTCTTCGCGGAGCAGGGCGCAGACGGCGTATCCCAGAGCCGCTGAACCCAGCATGGTACCGATCCCGATCGCCGCGGCCTCGCCGTCGTTGTTGTTCCTCGAGTAGTCGTAGCCGGCAGCGCCGCCGGCGGCCGCACCAGCTGCGCCGAACATCATCGCGCATCTCTTTGGATCGTTTCCATCCGTGAAGGAAGCACATGCCGAAACGAACACTGTGACAACGACCAACGCAACGATACGTCTCATTGCATACTCCTTTTCTCCATCGAAGCGGGGAATCTCCGGGCGCCGTGCGTGGGAGAAGAAGTACCCGATCCATCTTCTCCTACGTGCTCAAATGAGGCTGCTCCGACGATAGGGTTGTCGTCCCCAAATTCGAGTGGTGATTGGAGCTATTGCTAACACAGCTTCAACCTGGGCGCGACTAGACGAGTGAAGTCTTCAGGCATCGGGCGATGGGCTCGGCGAGGTGGCGGGTGGGCTCCATCGATCGCGCGACGCCCTGGCCCCCTCACTCGCCATCGCGGTGGATTCCTCCCAGCAGGGGCAGGTGGTTCGTGGCTGGTTCCAGCAGAACTTCGATCTCAGATTCTGAACGGCTGTGCGCCCTCTGAGTTGCTACACCGGATCGGAGGCGATTGAAGCTGCGAATTTCCACGTCTGATAAATTGAATTCTGTTAAGTAGCGAGTCAGGCCGAGGGGAGGACGATTTCAAGGTGCCGGGCGGTGAATCCGGAGTGTAAGCTGGATTCCCGAAACCACCGATCGAGCAATTTCGGTCGCCTGGACCCCACACGCCTTCGAGTATTCTGGGCCGGCTCGGAAGCCGGCCACTTGCGATGAAGCCTTGTTACACGAGCGAATCGAGCGTTCACGCCAACTCAGCTGGGAGCGAAATTGGAGTTTCGGCGCGGGATCGCCGCTGGAATTGCCGCCTACGTGATCTGGGGCGGCAGCCCGATCTACTGGAACGTCATTCGAGAGGTGCCGCCTCCCGAAGTTCTAGCGTGGCGGGTGGTGTGGGCGGTGCTCATCTTGCTTCTCGCCCTCGCTGCGCGGCGCCGCTTTGGCGCGCTTCGTCGACTCGCATGCCAACCCAGAACGCTGGTGCTTTCCGTCGCGGCCGGTTGTCTTCTGGCCATCAATTGGGGGCTGTTTCTCTGGGCTGTCACCAGCGGTCATATCGTCGAGGTGAGTCTCGGGTACTACATCAATCCTCTGATGAGCGTTGCGCTGGGCGTTGTGATCTTGCGAGAGCAGTTGAGTCGCGCAACGCGGATCGCGGTGTCGATTGCGGCACTCGGCGTTGGCGTCATGACGTTCGCCGGCGAACAAGTTCCCTGGGTTGCGCTGAGCCTCGCGGTCAGCTTTGCACTTTACGGTCTCTTGAAGAAGCAGTCCGACGCAGCCCCGCCGCTCGAGGGTCTGTTGATCGAAGCAGCGACGGTAGCCGTTCCCGTCGGCCTGTATTTGATGGTCTTGATCGGACAGAACCAGAGCGTCGTGGTCGAATCTGGAGAACTCTGGGGACTGATACCCTGGAGCGGCGCGATCACCGTCGCGCCGTTGCTGCTATTTGGCATCGCCGCGCAGCGCATCCCACTCTCGACCGTCGGAATGCTTCAGTATCTCGCGCCGACGATTCAACTGATCCTTGGCATCTGTCTGTACGATGAATCTGTGTCGGGCGCCGAAATGTTCGGTTTCGCGTCCGTCTGGCTCGCCCTGGGCATATTCGCGTTTGACGGCATCGTCAGGAGCCGCGCTTCCGGCGTCTGAGT
>PVMK01124144.1_pt1 | contig 10245 bp, 11 predicted proteins | sample 1853481 | NCBI WGS metagenome assembly PVMK01 (sample SAMN08533507, study PRJNA380276) | Marine sediment metagenome, whole genome shotgun sequencing project. | reverse complement strand
CGTCCTGAAGGGCGTGCCCGGCTTCGTGAGCGGCTACCCCGACGGCGGCCAGGCTCGCTTTTCCGTACACCTCCGGCGAGAGCCGCAGGACCTTGGTGCGGGGATCGTAGTGGTCGGAGAGGCCTCTCCCCTGGGCCGGCTCGATACGCACCCCCGCCAGGCCGGAGGCGTCGAGGATGCGGCGGGCGGCTTCGGCGCCGGTTATCCCGCGGCGATTTCCGACCTTGCCGTACTTGGAAAATGAGGACTTTACCCACCCCTGCGCAAAGAGGGAAAGGAGAAAGGTGGGGGCGATGAGCATTATGTAGAGAGGGTCGAAAAACATCGATGTTTACCTCCTGGGATCATTCCGGACAATGAAGGACAGGGTGTTGCCATTATATAATTCTTTTTGGATGAGAAATCCTGACGGAAGATTCAGCTTCCCTCTTTCATGTTCCAGAGGTGAAGGCCCGTTTCCTCGTCGTACTCCCGGGAGAGCTCGGGCCCCTCGAAGGACTCGATGACGAACTCGCAGGCGAAGACGACCGTACCCGGGACGAGGTGCCCGCCGTAGGTGGTCCCCTTGTTGTCCGAGAAGAGGACGTGGGCGTGCACGAAGGGCTGCCCCTCCTTCATTGATATGTTTCCCGAGAAGGAAACGATCTCGAGCGGCTCATTGATTATGATGCGGCGATATTCCCTGTCCTGCTGATGGTAGATGCCGAGGCAGGCCCTGGTGACGGCTCCGATCGCCTCGACCCTTCCCAGGTGTATCATCTCCCTGGCGCAGATATCGGTAATCTCTCCCTGCAGGTCGCCGCCGTGGGAAACCTTGCCCATGAAGATCCGCCCCGGATTGACCCGTCTTGCTTCGCTCATCGCTCATCCTCCCCTTCGCTCCTTTCTACCACCGGCGGCAATGGTGCGTCAATTCATTCGTGCTCCCCCCCCCCTTCCCGCTCCTTGACACCCGGCGGTGCCTGTTGTATCTGGAGGTCATGACAGGCAGGGAGAAGAGACGATGGCGGGTTGTCGCCCGGTTCTTTCTCGCCGGCATGATCGTTGTCCAGCTGGCCGGCTGCAGCTACCTGCGCCAGACAGCCATCAGCAGCGCCGCCGATGCCCTGTCGGGGGACCGGGCGGCGGAAGTATACACCTCCGACGACGATCCCGCGCTGGTCCGGGACGCCTTTCCCTTCGTTCTCAAAACCACCGAGCTCCTCATCGTCGAGGACCCGGGGAACCGCTCTCTCTACCTGTCGGCGGGTTCCGGTTTCGTGCAGTACGCCGCCATGTTTCTCGACGGCGAGGCGGACATGCTGGAGGACGACGATTTCGAAAAGTCCCGGGAACTGAAGAAGAGGGCCGCCCGGCTCTACTACCGGGGATGCCTCTATTCCCTCCGGGGCCTCGAGCTCGACCACCCCGACTTCCGGAAGCGGCTCCGCGAGGACCCGGAGAAGATACTGTCGCGAATGGGAAAGAGGGATGTTACTCGTCGCTTCTGGGCGGGAGCCGGCTGGATCGGCACGATCTCCATCGACTCCTCCAACATGGCGCGTCTGGCCGAACTTTCCCTCGCCGAAGCGGTCATGAGGCGGGTGCTCGCGCTCGAAGAAGACTTCGGCGACGGGGTTGTCCACGAGTTTTTCATCAGCTTCGAAGGGGGCCGAAGCGAGATGATGGGGGGGAGCGCTGAGCGGGCCCGGGAGCACTATCGCCGCGCCGTCGTGCTGTCGGGCGGCGGGAAGGCGTCGCCCCACGTCGCCCTCGCCGCGACGGTGGCGGTGCGGGAGCAGAACCTCGAGGAGTTCAGGGACCTCCTCGAGAAGGCCCTCGCCGTGGACGTGAACGAGGTGCCGAAGTGGCGCCTCGGCAACGTGGTGGCACAGAAGAAGGCGCAGTGGCTCCTCAACCGTATTCCCGACCTCTTCGTCGATTTCGAGGAAGAAAGCCAGTGAGGATCGGCCGCCTTCCGGCCGCGCTGGCCGGACTCTTCCTGCTGGCCGCGCTGCCCGCCTCGGCGTTGACGATCAAGCTGGGGACGGTGGCGCCCGAGGGCTCCCCCTGGCATGAAGCCCTGCAGGAGATGGGGGCGGAATGGCAGAAGATCAGCGGCGGGAAGGTCAAGGTGCGCATCTATCCCGGCGGCGTGGCCGGGGACGAGCCCGACCTCCTCCGGAAGATCCGGATCGGTCAGCTTCAGGCGGCCGCCCTCACCAAGTCGGGCCTCTTCTCGCTTGCACCCGCCATCGACCTTATTTCTTTCCCCTTGATGCTGCGGACCGACGCCGAGCTCGACCTCCTCATTAAGGAGGTCGGTCCCGAGATCGAGGCGCAGCTGGCGGAGAAGGGGTTCAAGGTCCTCAACTGGAGCAGCGCCGGATGGGTCTATTTCTTCTCCCGTGAGCCGGTCCTCATGCCCGAGGATCTTCAGACGCAGAAATTCTTCTTCTGGGGTTCGGACAGGGAATACCTCGAGCTTCTCAAAGGGGCCGGCTTCCAGCCCGTTCCCCTGGCGATCCACGATCTCCTCCCCTCGCTCCAGACGGGCCTGGTCGACGCCTTCGCGGCTCCGCCGGTCGCCGCCCTCTCTTTTCAGTGGTTCTCGCTGACGGCGAACATGGCCGACCTGCGGTGGCAGCCGCTGCCGGGGGCGACGGTGATATCCATGAAGACCTGGCGCAAGATCCCGGCCGCGATGAGGCCTCGTCTCGAGAAAGCGGCGTCCGCGGCCGGCGCCAGAATACGGAGCCGCATCGCCGAGCTGAACAAGGAGGCGCTGAAGGTCATGGAAGAGCACGGCCTGAAGATCAACAGGGTTTCTCCCCAGGGAGTCGAGTACTGGCGATCCGAGTTTCACAAGAAGGGGGGAGATCGATTCATCGACACGCGATTTTCCCGCGAGGCCTATGACAGGGTGCGGCTTATCCTCGAAGACTACCGCCGTTCCCGCTAGACCGCTTTGGCCGACTTGTCAATAAGGGAGGGGAAGGGCGCCGGGGAAGGGCGCCACCGGCGGCGGTGGTTCATACGCGGCGAGGATGCCGTTCTCGGCCTCACCCTTCTCCTCATGGCGATCATCCCGACAGTCGAGTTTTTCGGGCGCCGTTTTTTTTCGACCGGCATACCCGATGCCGCCAACTACCTTCGCCACCTGACTCTCTGGGTAGGATTTCTTGGGGCCATGGCCGCCTCGAGGGGCGGGGAGCACCTGCGGATCGTCCCTGACGGTAACTGGCTCCCGGACTCCCTGCGGCCCACGGCGGCATTCGTTCAGGCCTTCTTCTCCTCTCTCGTCTGCGCCGCGCTCTTTGCCGCCACCGTCGAGCTGGTGGTCTCCGAGGCGCCGGGCCTTCCGGAAGGTGTCGCCGCTCTCCTGCCGTCAGCCCTCCTCTCCTGGCTGGAGCCCTTCGGCCTTCTCGATGCCGGCAACCCGGAGCAGATCGGCGGCTGGCTCCCCGTCTGGGCCGCCGAGGCGGTTATGGCCGTCGTCTTCGCCGTGATGGCCTTTCGCTTTACGGTCAGAGCGCCTCTGACCCTCGCCGTCAGGCTGCTCCTCTTTCCCGTCGTCGTGGGGAGCGTGATTCTTCTCGGGATCCCCGAGGAGTTTTCGGGGACGATGGTGGTCATCGGATTCCTGGTGTCGGCGGCGGCGGCCGCTGCCGGGGCGCCGATATTCACCCTTCTCGGCGCCGCCGCCCTCCTTCTCTTCCGGGGCGAGGGGGTTACGATCGCCGCCATTCCGGCCGAGACCTACCGGATCGTCGTTTCGCCGATTCTGCCGACGATTCCGATATTCACTCTCGTCGGCATCCTCCTGGCGAAGGGCAGGAGCAGCGGGAGGCTGGTGCGCCTCTTCCGGGCCTTTTTCGGTTTTCTTCCCGGGGGAACGGCGGTGGCGGCCACGCTCCTCTGTGCCTTCTTCACCACTTTCACCGGCGCCTCGGGGGTCACGATTCTTGCCCTCGGCGGCATTCTCCTCCCGGTGCTCCTCAAGGACGGATTCCCGGAGGGCTTCTCGCGCGGCCTCCTCACCTCCACCGGCAGCCTGGGGCTCCTCCTCCCCCCCAGCCTGGTGGTGATCCTCTACGGCGTCGTCGCCCGCGTTCCCATCACCGACATGTTCATCGCCGGCATCGTCCCGGGGACGCTGCTGATTCTCCCCTTCTGCTTCGTCTGCATCGGGGAGGGGCGGAAGAAGAAGAGCGTGCGCACCCCCTTTCAGCCGCGCGAGGCGGCGGCGGCCTTCTGGGAGGCGAAGTGGGAGGTGATGATCCCGGTGCTGGCTCTGACCCTCATTTTCGGGGGGTTCTGCACCATCGTGGAGGCGGCCGCGCTCCTCGTCTTCTACGTCCTCTTCGTGGTGACCGTCGTTCACCGGGATGTGAAGTTCCGCGCCCTGGCGGGCGTGTTCACCCGCTGTGCCACCCTCATCGGCGGGGTCCTCATCATTCTCGGGGTGGCGATGGGACTGACGAGCTACCTCGTCGACGCCCAGGTGCCGATGGCGGCGGCGGAGTGGGCGGAAGGGCACCTGCATTCGCGCTGGATTTTCCTCCTCGCCCTCAACGGGGCCCTCATCATCACCGGCTGCATGATGGACATCTTCTCCGCCCTGATGGTGGTCGTTCCCCTGATCCTTCCCATCGCCGCGCATTTCGGAGTCGACCCCGTGCACCTCGGCGTCATCTTTCTCACCAACCTTCAGCTCGGCTACCTGACGCCGCCGGTGGGGATGAACCTCTTCCTCGCCTCCTTCACCTTCAAAAAGCCCCTGCCGCTCATCGCCCGGGACGTGGCCCCCTTCCTTCTCATCTTGGCGGGGGTCGTCCTCCTCGTAACCTACGTCCCCTGGCTCTCGATCGGCATCCTCGAACTGACGAAGTAGGAAGAAAGGGAAGTTCTTGCCCGGACGGTTTCGTAAAAGGTCCAGATGCAGTGCAACGCCGCAGATGGGCTTTTTACGAAACCGTCACCATTGATTGCCGGATCCATGGTAGGAGGTGCTTCAGGTCGCACGTCCCCTCCTCGAGGAGCCCGATCGGGAAGGCGTGCAATTACCCAAATTGGGTGTTATCGTTCCCAATATGGGAACGATAAGCGCTGGTCTGGCTGATGCGCTCTTTACAAAGACGCAGCAACGCGTGCTCGGGCTGCTTTTCGGCAATCCGGACCGAAGTTACTACGCCAACGAGATAGTGCGCCTCGCGGGTTCGGGAATCGGGGCCGTACAGCGCGAGTTGGAGAAGCTTGTCACCGCCGGCATTATAGAAGTCAAGAGAATCGGGAACCAGAAGCATTACCAGGCAAATCGTCAATCTCCCATTTTCCATGAGCTGCATGGCATCGCGGTAAAGACATTCGGTATCGCTGATGTTCTGCGCAGTTTCCTGGAACCTTTTGCGGAGAGAATCCGGGCTGCTCTGGTCTATGGTTCGGTGGCAAAGGGATACGACACCGCCGGAAGCGATATTGACCTCATGATTGTGAGCAGTGACTTGTCCTATGCCGATCTTTTCGCTGTACTCTCGGAGGTGGAGAACAAACTGGGGAGGCCGGTAAAACCGACCGTCTACAAACCGGCGGAGTTCCAGCACAAGCTGAAGGGAGGCAATGCTTTTCTTCAAAGGGTGTTGGAGCCGCCCGTTATCTATCTGATAGGATCACAGGATGACCTCGAAAGAACTCGAAAACCTCGCAAAGACCGATAAGCTCAAGGTCGAAGCCGGAGACCAGCAGGAGTTCGACGGCCTGCTGCGATCGGCACGCGCCCGGCTTGCAGACGCAAAGATCGAGTCTCTTGCAATCGAAAGCCGTTTTGATCTTGCCTACAACGCCTCTCACGCCCTGGCTCTGGCTGCCCTGCGTTGGCACGGTTACCGGTCGGAGAACCGTTATCTCGTCTTTCAGGCCCTTCAGCACACCGCCGGAACCGCGCGGAATACCAGGGGCATGTCGACATCGACGAACAGCTCGTAGCGGACCTCGTCAGCGCCGCAGAAATCCTGCTGGAAACGGTCTCAGAGCTCGGGCCAGTTCCGTAGGAGAAGTGGCGTCCCCAGTGGGGTTGGAACCGGTTTCTGCGCGTCTGTGTCCGGCGAGAAACGCCGCAATTGACATGCTGCAGGATTGAATCTATTATATGTACATAAAGTGGTACATAATGTGAGGTGAGAAAGATGCCGACAAAGACAGCTACCGATGCGCGACGGGAGTTTTTTGAACTCGTCAAGAGTGCCGCCAAGGGTCATAAGGTCTATCGGATCAGCCACCGGCAGGGATCGGTCGTTCTCCTCTCCGAGGATGACTATGACAGCATGCTGGAGACACTTGAGCTTCTTTCGATTCCCGGATTCCGCAAGAGCATCAAGAAATCAGTTGAGCAGATGGAAAAAGGGGAGACCAGTTCCTTTGAGGATGTTTTCGGAAGCAAGGCGTGACACCTTATGAGGTGCGCTTCACCAGAGAAGCGCTGAAGGACATCAAGCGGCTTTCACCGCGACTGAAAGAAAAGCTCAAAGAGATTGTTTTGAACCAGATCGCCGTCGATCCTCGGGCAGGCAAGAAACTGGTTGGTGATTTGCAGGGATTCTATTCTGTCCGGCTGACATATCAGGACCGCATCGTCTACTCCATCGATCGGAAGAACCGAATGGTGTTCGTACACCGCGCAAAGACCCACTACGACGATTAGCTTATCCCTGCCTGGAGATTCAACTCCACACCCCTACAAGGGACTTTTGCGCTTATCGTCTTGTCGACAGTTCTTGGTTGTCAGTCACCGGCTCGTGTGCTAAATAGGCGTCATGGGCATGGTCTCTCGGCATTTTCGGGGACGATCGGAATGTCATGCGAAAAACGAACTCCTGGAAGCATAAGTTCATACACCGAGAGGAGGAAGCGTTGTGAATGACGAGAAGAAGTGCCCGGTAACGGGGAGAGGCAACACACACGCAGCCCGCGGCGGCACGTCGAACCGGGACTGGTGGCCGAACCAGTTGAACCTTAATACTCTGCACCAGCATTCTCCCTTGTCCAATCCGATGGGCGAAACTTTCAACTATGCTGAGGAGTTCAAGACACTCGACCTCAATGCTCTGAAGCAGGACCTCTATGCGTTGATGACCGACTCGCAGGATTGGTGGCCGGCCGACTACGGTCACTACGGCGGGCTCTTCATCCGGATGGCGTGGCACAGCGCAGGCACCTATCGCACCGGCGACGGCCGCGGCGGGGCAGGGTCCGGCAATCAGCGCTTCGCGCCGCTCAACAGCTGGCCCGACAACGTCAACCTCGACAAGGCGCGCCGTCTGCTTTGGCCGATCAAGCAGAAATACGGCAAGAAGATCTCCTGGGCCGACCTGATGATCCTCGCCGGCAACTGCGCTCTGGAGTCGATGGGCTTTAAGACCTTCGGTTTCGCCGGCGGGCGCGAGGATATCTGGGAGTCGGAAGAAGATGTCTACTGGGGCTCTGAGGATGCCTGGCTGGGTGACGATCGCTATAAAGGCGACCGGGAACTCGACAATCCTCTCGCCGCCGTGCAGATGGGATTGATCTACGTAAACCCGGAAGGGCCGAACGGCGAACCGGATGCGGTCGCGTCGGGTCGCGACGTTCGCGAAACCTTCAGGCGCATGGGCATGAACGACGAGGAAACCGTCGCCCTCGTCGCCGGCGGACACACGTTCGGCAAATGCCATGGTGCCGGCGATGCCGCCCTTGTCGGTTCCGAGCCGGAAGGCGCCGGCATAGAAGAGCAGGGCCTCGGCTGGAAGAGCAGTTTCGGCAGCGGCAAAGGGGATGACACGATCAGCAGCGGCATCGAAGGGGCCTGGAACCCAACCCCTGCCGAGTGGGACATGGGCTATTTCGACACCCTGTTTGGCTACGACTGGAATCTGGTGAAAAGCCCTGCCGGAGCCTACCAGTGGGTTCCGTCCGATCCGGCGGCAGCGACCGCTGTGCCGGGCGCCCACGATCCGTCCAAACGACAAGCACCCATAATGACCACCGCGGACCTTTCGCTGAGAATGGATCCGATTTACAAACCGATTGCGAAGCGGTTCCACGAGAATCCGGAAGAATTCGCGGACGCCTTCGCCCGCGCCTGGTTCAAGCTGACCCACCGCGACATGGGCCCGCGCTCGCGCTATCTGGGTGCGGAAGTGCCTGAAGAAGAGTTGATTTGGCAAGATCCCGTCCCCGCAGTCACTCATGCGTTGATTGACGAAGAGGAAGTCGCCGCCCTCAAGGGCAAGATCCTCGCTTCGGGACTCTCTGTCTCCCATCTGGTCTCGACGGCCTGGGCGTCGGCGTCCACGTTCCGCGGCTCCGACAAGCGCGGCGGAGCGAACGGGGCGCGCATACGTCTCGCCCCGCAGAAGGATTGGGAAGTGAGCCAGCCTGCCCAGCTGAATACTGTGCTGCAGACCCTTGAGGGAATCCAGCAGGAGTTCAACAGCGCGCAGTCAGGCGGGAAGATGGTTTCACTTGCCGACTTGATAGTGCTGGGAGGATGTGCAGGTGTCGAGCAAGCTGCGAAGAACGCCGGCCACGACATCTCCATCCCCTTCGCGCCGGGACGCACGGATGCGTCGCAGGAGCAAACCTATGTGAAGGCATTCGCCGTGCTCGAACCGGCTGCAGACGGGTTCCGTAACTATCTCAAAGCCAAATACTCCGTATCGGCAGAGGAGCTGCTGATTGATCGGGCGCAACTGCTGACACTGTCCGCTCCTGAGATGACGGTTCTCGTCGGCGGCATGCGCGTCTTGAATGCTAACTTCGGACAGTCCCAGAACGGTGTCTTCACCAAGCGGCCGGAGACGCTCACCAATGACTTCTTCGTGAATCTGCTCGACATGGGCACGACTTGGAAGGCGACCTCGGAAGCCGGCGACGTGTTCGAGGGTCGTGATCGCGCAACGGGCGAACTCAGGTGGACCGGCACCCGTGTCGACCTCATCTTCGGCTCGAACTCCCAGCTACGGGCACTCGCGGAAGTCTATGGAAGTGAAGACTCCCAGGAGAAGTTCGTGCACGACTTTGCAGCGGCGTGGGAAAAGGTTATGAACCTTGACCGATTCGACCTCGCCTGATTTCGGCTTCAGGCCGTAAATCAAAAGGAGGCTGGGGTCAGCCCTTGAATCGTGAGGCGGGCCCTCCTCCCCACCCATGCTTTGGTCTTCTGCCCAAAGGCAATGGCTACAATATCCATTGTCCGCATTTTTTCACCCCATCCGTCGCCTGTCAATGAAGATCGAACTGACGAAGCAGGGTCAGAGCTTAACCATTAACTGCCGGATTCCTGTCGATTCCCTCATTGAGAAGGGCCGCAAGCGTAGCCACACCCGCGACCTGGCTATCTACCGCACCTGTCCGTCGCTGCGGCCTGCCCGGCAAGGAGATCGGTGCCCACTTCGGCGGTATCAGCCCCGCCGCTGTCTCCATGCGCTCCCGCTTTGTCCGCGTGTCCACGAAGCACTTCCCTGGGACATCGCCCTGCGCACCAACCTTTCCAAAATAGAGGCTTTTCTCGGCCCTCCAGGGTCAAAATAATTCATTATCACTCCCGCAAGGCCCGGGAACGGTGAAATTTAATGCCCGGCCCCATATACCGCGCCCCAACAAGAAACAGGGCAGCCTTCACGATTCAAGGGCTGACCCCGTTCTTTCACCTTGACAGCCCCGTGATCTAGTGCGGACAATACCGCCCATGAGCACTCCGATGCGGGTTTCCACGGGGAGGGCGTCACATCATGCCGAAAAGAAATTCCTGATGGGATCAACCAAAAACAGGAGGCAATTATGAAAGCGGAGTTCACAGCGATCATTGAAGCTGCGCCCGAGGGCGGCTATTGGGCCATTTGTCCGGAAGTGCCTGGCGCGAACGGTCAAGGTGAAACGATAGAGAAAGTCAAGAATGACTTGCGACAGGCCATTGAATTAATTCTGGAAGATCGCAGGGCGGACATCCTTCGCGGGTTACCCGAGGACGCAATCCAGGAAAAGGTGCAGATTGGATGAAACGTCGCGATCTGGAGCGCAGGTTGAGGATTGCAGGTTGCTACCTGAAACGTGAAGGTACATCACATTCGCTTTGGATCAATCCGAAAAATGGAACTACGGAGGCGGTTCCCCGGCACTCTGAGATCAAAGAACCGTTAGCAAAGAAAATTTTGAAGAATCTTTCTGCTGAATGAAGGACCGGAAGGGCTGACCTCCCGCTCCAGCCCGATGCCCCCCAGGAACACACCA
>PVMK01172765.1_pt1 | contig 10248 bp, 12 predicted proteins | sample 1853481 | NCBI WGS metagenome assembly PVMK01 (sample SAMN08533507, study PRJNA380276) | Marine sediment metagenome, whole genome shotgun sequencing project. | reverse complement strand
CTCGGGTTATTTCTCACTTTTTTTCTATTTATCAGCACTGCAGCTTTTGCGGGAAATCCGCTAATTACCGCCAGTTTTTCTGGTATTTGGGATCAGCCTGAGCAGGAAAGTCAGGGCCTTATCATTCAAATTGGTGAGAGCAACGGTGAAAAAGTGGGTATTGCCTACTGGTTTACCTATGGACCGGATCTGACGACTTCCTGGTCTCTCGGCGTTGGAGACGTCATGGGTGATGAAATTCACATGAAGCTTTATACGGTGTCTGATGTCGGATTCATGGCTGCAAACGTGGAAGATACTGACAATGTTTCTGAGATTGGCACACTGGATCTCGTTTTCAAGAATTGTAATCACGGCGTAGCCACTTTTGAGTTTTTTGAGGTGGAGGGTGTCAGTGAAGCCGACGACGGTGAATTTCCCATAAAACGCATCAGCAGTATTTACCGTCAACGTTGCAGTGGTGGTATTTCAGACGACACGCCTGCAGGCGGTAAGCCATTGGATCTGGACGTAGATCTGTTACCTGCCCGTGATGACATTACCGGTAAAGGCAAAGCCAAGTTCTGGGAGCGTTCAGAGCGCATTGATTTCAAAGTGGAAGAAGATATTCCCGATGGTACTTACACGCTGAGAATTTGTGGTGAACATGAAGATCCCAAGGTTGTGGTGCAGGAGTTTGATATGTTGGTTGCAGGTGGTGAAAGCGAACTGGAGTTCCGCAGTCCTGAGACAGATGACAAACTGTTTCTGAATTTTGATCCACGTGGTTGCAAGATTGAAATAATTGATGTTGTCGGTGTTGCGCTGACTTCTGGTGACGAAGTGCTCAGTGAAAAGAAGACTGGAAAACCAGACCATGAAGATGGCATTAAGATTGTAGCCGACCTGACCAATACCGGTGTGATGGAAGGCGCCAAGGGTGAGGCTGAGTTTGAGATCGATACCGATAAAAGTGAGTTTTCAGTCAAAATCAAGGATGTTTCAGAAGCTGGTCCTTATACCGTCTGGGTAGATGGTGTCGAAGTTGGAACCATCGAGGTTGTTGAAGATGATGGAAAATTTGACGGCAAAATCAAATTCAAAGACCCGCAGAAAGCAGGTACATCAGAACTGGATTTTGATCCGCGCGGTAAAACTATCGACATCCAGAAAGATGGTGAGCTAATCCTGACAACAGCGTTTCCTCTCGAGTGATTTGCTCACCTCGGTCATCCCGGGATCAGCCCCAGTCATCCCGGGCTTGACCCGGGATCCACATTGCTTTTGCTCTTTAGCCGAATAGTAAATGGACCCCGGGTCAAGCCCGGGGTGACGCACTTTGTTTCTTGGGGCGACGCACTTTGTTTTCCCGGAGTCTGTAAAGGCAAATTATAAGTAATCCGGCCTGATCATGCCCGGCAAAATATCCGGCGCATCAACAGGCTCTCCTGCGGTCAGTTCCAAAGGCACAACGCCGGCCCACACCTGCGCATCCAGATCAGATTTGGTATCTTCAGGTGGGCCTGTGCGGCATTTGCTGCTGAAAGTTTCAATCGGAAGTGCCAACAGGCTGGTAGCATTGAGTTCCTTGATGGTTGATTTTCTGAGGTCTGCCCGGCGTCCGGGCATTAAATGATCTACCAGCGCCTGGATTCCTTGCCGTTTTTCATCAGTGTCAGTGATAAGACGGGCTGTTCCGAATACCATGACCGAACGGTAATTCATCGACGAGTTGAACGTAGACCTTGCATAAACAAGCCCATCAAGATGCGTTACTGTCGCGCAGCAGCGCAGACCCGCGGTCAGGCTTTTCATCATACGACTGGCCACCGATCCGTGAATCAGTAGCTGGTTACCCAAACGTCCGTAGGACATTGGCACGACATACGGCTGATCATCCAGTGTGAAGCCGACATGGCATACCTTACCGGCATCCAGTATGTCGCAGGCGAGTTTGTACTCATGGCTGCCGCGTTCGGCCTCCCGTTTGAATTTTGTGTCAGCTTTTTGTGTCATAGGGGTCTCATTGTGTATGTATGCGGTGATCAACATGCTACCTTGTCGCGCGGCCCAATGAAATTGTTGTTGGGTAATTAGTGTTGGGTAAGTGTTGTCACACAATTTATTTGACCGTGTATTTTATTATTGAGATTTTAAAATGAGTTCAGAGACAGAAGTCGGGAAAACTGCTGATGCAAATTGGTATCAGAGCGTCTGGAAAGTGGTGTCGGAGATACCGTCAGGCCATGTGTTGACCTATGGGGAAGTTGCCCGTCTATCCGGTATGCCACGTGCCGCAAGACGTGTCAGCCAGGCGCTCAGACGGTCACCAAGAGGTATGAACTTGCCCTGGCATCGGGTTATCAATGCACAGGGCAAAATATCCTTTCCTGAGGATTCCAGCGGCTGGAAAATGCAGAAAGATAAACTTGAAGGTGAGGGCGTTGTTTTTTTGAATGGAAAAATAGACCTTGATCATTTTGGCTACAGGGGCGCGGTGGACCGCCTGCTGTGGGGTGATGACAGCTTATGATGGAAAAGCTCAAATCCGGATGGAAAGCTTTACGCGGCCACTTCTGGGGCTCACTCGCGGTTGATGCTGCACTCATTATCACAGCCTTTGTGCTGATCAGTATGTGGCAGACCCGCAACCTGCCGGATGATGATCATACGCCACCACTGGAACTTGCCTGGCTGGATGATATGCAGGCAGATTCTGTAATGGTTTCCGGGCAAGTGGGTGTGGTGTACTTTTTCGCCCCGTGGTGTTTTTACTGTCGCAGCAGCATTGATAACCTGGATGAGCTTGTAAGCAACGGCAAGCTGGCCTGGGCCCGGGTGGTAGCGCTGGAATATGAAAATCTTGATGATGTACGTGAATTCATCAAGGAAACCGGGGTTCATTTACCGGTATTGCTGGGCGGTCCAAAAACCACCAGTGATTGGAAAATCCGTGGTTTTCCCACCTATTTTGTCATTGACGGTAACGGCCAGATAGTCAGCCGTTCGGTGGGTTATTCAACCAAGATCGGACTGCAGGCGAGGGTGTGGATGAACCGGGATTGATCGTAAGCACCGTCATCCCGGACTTGATCCGGGATCCATTTTGCTTTTTTGTTTACCTATTGGGCGTAAGAAAAAAATGGATCCCGGCTTTCGCCGGGATGACGGCACCTTTGTTCAAGTAATTCAGCTAAGTAACCCCAGCGCTTTTGCATGATATCGAAGATGATCATCAATAAAACTGGCGATGAAATAATAGCTGTGGTCGTAGCCTTCCTGCATGCGTACCTCCAGCGGGTGATGGGTGCAGATACAGGCTTGCTCCAGGCTGCCGGGTTTCAGTTCTTCACCAAGAAATTCGTCATCAAGACCCTGGTCAATCAGGATGGGTAGTTGTTTCTCAACCGTGCAGACCAGTTGGGTAGCATCCCAGTCACGCCAGTGATTGCGGTCTTCGCCGAGGTAGTGACTGAAGGCCTTGATACCCCAGGGTGTTTCCGAGGGGTGGCAGATCGGTGAGAATGCTGAAACTGACTGGAAGCGATCCGGGTCTTTCAAGGCACAAATCAAAGCACCGTGGCCTCCCATGGAGTGACCGCTGACGCTGCGTTGGTCCGTGACCGGAAGCTCTGCTTCAACCAGGGCTGGCAGTTCTTTGGTCACGTAGTCGTACATATTGTAGTGATCTGACCAGGGCGCCTCGGTGGCGTTGATATAAAAACCGGCACCGGAACCAAAATCCCAGGTGTCATGCTCGCCGGGCAGGTCGGTTCCCCTTGGGCTGGTATCCGGACAGACAATTGCCAGGCCCAGTTCGGCGGCCAGTTTCTGTGCGCCGGCCTTGTGGACGAAATTTTCATCGGTGCAGGTCAGGCCGGACAGCCAGTACAGAAACCGGCACCGGGCTGGATTCTGCCTGCGGTGGCAGGAACACACCAAAAATCATTTCACATTGAAGTGACTCAGAATAGTGCTGCAGGCGTATCTGCTGGCCACCATGCATCCGGTTGCGGGAAATTTCCTTCACTGCGGTCATTAGAAAATGACCACCGAACGTATGCTTTCACCCGCGTGCATCAGGTCAAAAGCCTTGTTGATGTCTTCAAGGCCCATGGTGTGGGTGACCATATCATCGATATTGATTTTGCCTGCCATGTAATTATCAACATAGCCTGGTAGTTCACTGCGTCCACGTACACCGCCAAAGGCCGTACCGCGCCATACCCGGCCGGTGACCAACTGGAACGGCCGCGTAGAAATTTCCTGCCCTGCACCGGCCACGCCAATAATGACCGACTCGCCCCAACCCTTGTGGCAGCACTCGAGCGCTGAGCGCATGACGTCGGTATTGCCTATGCACTCAAAGGAGTAATCTACGCCGCCGTCGGTCAAGTCTACGATCACGTCCTGGATGGGCTGGTCGTATTTGGAGGGGTTGACGAAGTCCGTCGCGCCGAGCATACGTGCCATTTCGAATTTATCTTCATTCAGATCAACCGCCAGGATGCGTGATGCACCGGCCATCACAGCGCCCTGAACCACACTCAAGCCTATGCCGCCCATGCCAAAAACGGCCACGGTGGATCCGGGCTCAACCTTGGCGGTGTTGAGTACAGCACCAATGCCGGTGGTGATACCGCAACCGAGCAGGCAGACCTTGTCCAGTGGTGCTTCTTTACTGATTTTCGCAACCGAGATTTCCGGCATGATGCTGTATTCCGAAAATGTCGATGTCCCCATGTAGTGATACAGGGTCTCGCCATTCAATGAAAACCTCGAAGTGCCGTCCGGCATTAATCCCTGGCCCTGGGTTACACGGATTTTCTGGCAAAGGTTGGTTTTGCCGGATTTGCAAAAGCTGCACTCACCGCATTCGGGCGTGTACAGGGGGATCACATGATCGCCCGGTTTTACGCTGGTGACTCCGGCGCCGATCTCTTCCACGATACCGCCACCTTCGTGGCCGAGTACCGATGGGAAAATGCCTTCAGGGTCTTCTCCGGATAGTGTAAAGGCATCCGTATGGCAAACACCGGTGGCAACCATGCGTACCAGTACTTCGCCGGCTTTGGGGCCGTGTACATCGATCTCGGTAATCTCAAGTGGTTGGCCGGCTTTAAAGGCAACAGCAGCACGTGACTTCATGTGTAAATCTCCTGGTTCGAAACACTTGCGGGTTGGCGGTATCGTGCCGCTCCCATCGGGTGGTGGCTTATTATAGCCTCTTGTTCAATCCCATAAAGGGTCGACCTCGATCAGGATGAATTCATTGTTGTCCGGTTGCGTGCCGGTATTGTCACGCGCCTGGCCGAGCGGGTAATTGTTGTCGTTAACAATGCCCAGCGTCGTGCGGTTTAAAACAACCAGGCCTTCGATGGTCCAGAACGGGAAAGAGAAGGATTTACTGCCATCCTGGTTCAGATCGTGCGGGTCTTTGATATCCAGCAGATCGACAAACATTGTTTTGACCAAAAAGTCATTTTCATCCAGTTGTTCAAAATCTACCTTATAGATTTTCTTGATGACCGCGTCTTTGCCTTCAAGTGAGTCCCGTTCTAAAACCAGCCCGGCTGTTTCTGAATACATCGTGAAATCGCCAATGGCGGTGGCACCTTCACCCAATTGGTAGCGGTAGCTTGGCTGGTTTGCGTGGGGATTCAGGAAGCGCTGGTTTTCTACATCGAATGTATAGATATTGAGTCCAGGCCCTGCACCCTCCACAGCGCCTTCCAGCATGGGGTAAAGCCATTTGCCATCGGGTGATATTGCCATGCCTTCAAAACCACGCGAGCGGGGCAGGGTGGCTGGCTCACTTGATGGATTGTCTGTTGAGGACAGGCCGGTCAGTTTATAAGGGGGTGCCAACAGCACACCTGTTGCACTGACGTGCAGCAATGACGGGTTGAACTCTTCGCCGATCCAGTAGCTGCCATCCGCTACTTTGCGAAATGATTCGGGGTCAAGATCTGCGCCGGTTAGCAGTCGATCATCTTTACGAACCGCCGGGTATGGCAAGTAGTGTTCCGGGTCGCTCAGAGTAGTAATTTCGTCGACCCGAATGCTTCCGGTGCCACCGGCGGCGGTTCGAAAATCCGGGTATAGGTGGTAAATGCTCAGAATGTAGTCGGAAGAGTTGCTGCGCTTGCCAAAGCCATTATCGCTCAGAACGATATACGAGCCATGGTCGCCTTTGACCAGTGCTGAGAACCCCTGCACAGGCTGTTTGTCCTTAAACGGCGGCTGACGGTCATTGGTGGGTTTGATAAACTGCCCGGACGTGGGTCCGGGTGCAAAGGTATCAGCAGGCAACAGTGCGAAGGCTGTCAACGTTGCAGCCTGCGATACTGCTACCGTCTGCGACAGTAGCAGTACCAATAACCGGGTTAGTTTGCCCCGGTTATGTATGCGCAATGGGCTTATCGGTGAACAGGTAATCCCTGAGTTCGTGATCCATGGAAGAATCGCGTCTGCGAATCCATTCCAATACCATCGCCGCGTGCTCTTTCTCTTCGTCGCGATTGTGCGCAAGGATAGCCCGTAATTCCGGATCCTTGCAGGCATCAACACGCTGGTTGTACCAGTCTACCGCTTCGAGTTCTTCCATCAACGAGGTGATGGCACGATGCATATCGCGGGTTTCATCGCTGAGTTCCGCTATGGGTTCGTGATAGCCTTCGTTTGCCATGCTGTTCTCCTGCCGGTCGGTTAAAGATCAGGATGTGACCTGGTGAAGATGTACATCCGTTTGTGGATAAGGAATATTGCAGCCGGCTGCTTCAAGTTCGACCTTGGCAGCTTCCAGAACATTAGCAAGTACCGTCCGATAGTCTTCAGCTTTCACCCAGGGCCTGACAACGAAATCTACGCTGCTGTCACCGAGATTATTGATGAAAATATTGGTTTCCGGATCATCGAGTATCATGGGGTGATCTTGGCAGATTTTCGCCAATACCCCGGCAGCCACCTTCAGATCGTCATTGTAGCCAACGCCAATAACCATATCGACCCGACGGGTATCCTTGGCTGAGTAATTGGTGATGGCATTCGTGTACATCATGGAGTTTGGCACCGTGATGAGTTTGTTGTCGGGAGTTGTAAGTGTTGTGCTGACCAGGCGTATTTCATCCACAGTGCCGGTGATACCGCCAGCTTCGATAAAATCACCCTTGGTGAAAGGGCGGAACAGAACCAGCATGACGCCAGAGGCAAAGTTGGAAAGGGAGTCTTTCAAAGCCAGGCCAATCGCCAGGCCGGCGGCACCGATAATGGCCATAAATGAAGTTGCCGGGATTCCCAGCGTGTCGAATGCCGCGACAACGGCCACGACGAGCACCAGCGCAAATACGATATTACCCAGGAAATCGACCAGTACCTCATCGACTTTACGTTTTCTAAGTATTTTTTCGAGTGTATTCTGGACTACCCGGGCGATCCACTTGCCGACGACAAATATGATCAGGGCGATGACAAGATTGATCACCCCATTGGTCAGTAGTTCGATAATATTGGCGTCTTCTATAAATTTAGTGATTACTTCCATACTTTATGTCCTCCGATTTAATAAATAATTGATCGGTCAGTTGATATCAGTGCTGTGCTCAAGCGCCTGTTCCATGCGGTCCGCCATCGGAGCAACATGGCTGATGACGTATTCAAGTTCTTCGCTATCCAGGGAACTGTAGGGCAGGTTCTCACACATTTTTACGTATGCGATTCCGTCAAGGTCACCCAACGGCGAGGTAACCGACGCGCAGGATCAGGTTAATACGCAGGCACTTTTCAGCGTCAAAATCATCCAACGGGCAGATCAGTGTTTCTACCCGCAAATAGCGACGGTTGTCTGCTGCTTTCAGTTCAGCGACATAGATAGCCTGTTTTCTTTCGCCATCTTCCATCTCGCAGTCGAATGCCAGTTGAAAAGGTTCATCGATAAACAGCGTGTGGTTTTCGATAATGTGATGTCTTACTTCGGCAAAGGTTTCCATGGGGCCCTCCTTATTTTGGTGCCAGCCTGGCGGCACCATCCAGACGAATGGTCTCACCGTTAATGTATCCATTTTCCATTATATGCGCGACTAATTCAGCAAATTCTTCAGGTTTTCCCAAACGACTTGGAAATGGAACCGCTGCGCCCAGCGCTTCCTGCACGTGTTCCGGCATGCCTTCAGCCATGGGCGTGAGGAATATGCCCGGTGCTACGGTATTGACGCGCACGCCTATACGGGCATATTCCCGCGCTATCGGCAAGGTCATGCCAACGATGCCGCCCTTGGAAGCGGAATAGGCTGCCTGGCCGATCTGACCCTCATAGGCTGCGACCGAAGCCGTGCTGATAATCACACCGCGTTCACCGTCCTCGCCCGGCGGGTTGGATTCCATCGCCGCACCGGCGGCCTTGATGATGTTGAAGCTGCCGATCAGGTTGATCTGGATGGTTTTTGCAAAGAAATCCAGTGCCATCGGTGCTTCCCGGCCAAGTACGCGGCCTGCGCCTATGATGCCGGCACAATTGACCGCAACATTGATCAGACCCATGTGCTTTACGGCCATATTTACTGCATCAATTACACCCTGTTCGCTGGTGACATCGGTTCGGATATAACTTACGGCGCCACCCAGTTCCGCTTCTGCTGCTGCACCGGCCTCATCATTAATATCCAGTAATACCGCCTGACCGCCGCTGGCGACCACTTTGCGTGCTACGGACAGTCCAAGACCGGAGACTCCGCCGGTTATCAGTGCTTTAACCTGATTCAGTTGCATGATGAAAAACTCCTGTTTGTGTTAACTCGATGAAATTAGTGCAAGACCCGCCTTGCTGTTATTGGGGCGTTGCAATTGTTTTGAAATCCAGTCGCCGGTATTGGCCAGCGCATCAAGATCAATGCCGGTGGCAAAACCCAGGCCGTGAAGCATATACACCACATCCTCGGAGGCCACATTGCCGCTGGCACCCTTTGCATACGGGCAGCCACCCAGTCCGGAAACGGATGAGTCAATGATACGGATACCGGCGTCCAGGCAGGCAAGGATATTGGCCAGCGCCTGCCCATAGGTATCATGAAAGTGCACAGCCAGTTGTTCGATGGGCACAACGGAACTGACTGTTTTGACCAAGGCGTTCGCCACTGCAGGCGTACCGGTTCCGATGGTGTCCCCCAGTGAAATCTCATCACAACCCAGCTGTTTCAGCTGATCACAGACTGCAGCCACGGCGTTTGCTTCAATCTTACCTTCATAAGGGCAGCCGAGCACACAGGATACGTAGCCGCGGACCCGGATGCCGGCGGCTTTTGCCTGTTCTGCTACCGGTTCAAGCCGGGTAATGGATTCGTCGATACTGCAATTGATGTTACGCCTTGTGAAACTCTCCGAGGCTGCCGTGAACACGGCGATTTCTTTCGCACCGGACTGGATCGCCCGTTCAAACCCGGTCAGGTTCGGTACCAGTACCGGGTAGCGTGTGCCGGGCAGGGGGTGTCAGGCCGGTCAATACTGATTCTGTGTCGGCCATTTGTGGTACCCATTTCGGGCTGACAAAACTACCTGCCTCAATGACGGGTACACCACAATCAGCAAGGCGGTTGATTAATTCTATTTTAGTTGTTGCAGACAGGATCTGTTTTTCGTTCTGTAAGCCATCGCGTGGGCCTACTTCAACGATTGTGACAAAATCATCCATTGTCTACCCAGTCGGGTTTGCGCTTTTCCAGGAATGCAGCCAGCCCTTCCTGGCCTTCATCCATGATGCGCATGCCCGCGATCACTTTCGTTGTGTACTCATCCATCGATTTCTGAGTTTCCTCGTCATGGCCGGCAACAGCGAATACAAGTTGTTTGCAGGTGGCCACGGCAAGCGGGCCGCCCTTGAGCAGGTCGTTAATGACCGTTTCAACCGCTTCATCCAGTTTATCCGCTGCAACACACTGCTGAACCAGGCCAATAGCCTGAGCATGGCTGCTATCGAAACGCTCGCCGGTCAGAAAATAACGGCGCGCATGGCGTTCGCCTATGCGGCGAAACACGTAAGGTGAGATCACCGCAGGTGCCAGCCCCAAACGTGCTTCTGTCAGGCCGAAGAGGGCGCCATCTACAGCAATGGTGATATCACAGGCCGCTATCAGACCCAGGCCGCCGCCAAATGCAGCACCGTTAATACGTGCGATGGTTGGTTTTGACAGGTAATTCAGAGTGCGCATCAAAGTGGCGAGTTGCATGGCGTCCCGCTCGTTTTCTTCCTGGCTGGCGTTGACCAGGCTGCGCATC
>PVMK01164656.1_pt1 | contig 10248 bp, 9 predicted proteins | sample 1853481 | NCBI WGS metagenome assembly PVMK01 (sample SAMN08533507, study PRJNA380276) | Marine sediment metagenome, whole genome shotgun sequencing project. | reverse complement strand
GATCCCCCCGTCGTTTGGTGGAACGAGGGTGTGGGTAAACACCTGAAAGTTGTTTCGTGTCAGTGTCTGTATCAGGCCCGTTAATAGAAACGAGTTTTGAAATGCACCGCCGCTGAGTACCACACGATTCAGCCCGGTTTCTTTTCCTATGATACCGCATAATTCAGAGAACATCCGAACGATGGTTGAATGAAACTTCCCGCTGATCTCCGATGGTTCCACCCCTTTTTGCATATCATTTACCACACCGTGTATAATGGGCTGAAAAAGAACCCTGTGCATATCTCCGGACACCCAGTCATAGTCATAGGTTCCTGGGGTCGTTTTTTCTGCCAGCATTTCCAGCTCCATGGCCGCCTGACCTTCAAAAAAGACATGGTTTCTGATACCGATAATCGATGCGATGCCGTCAAAAAGACGCCCAAGGCTCGATGTGTCCGGAGAATTCACCTTTTTTTGTATCATCTCAACAATAAACTTTATGCGCTTTTCATCGATTCTTTTTAATATCGGCAGATCAAGGTCCATGAAGGCGTCACCAAAGGCATCGTACAAGTAACTTGCGGCCATTCGCCAGGGTTCTTTAACGGCGGCTTCACCCCCCGGCATGGGAGTATAGGACAAGTGTGCGGCACGGCGATAGGTTTTATGATCCGCAACAAGTATCTCGCCCCCCCAAATATTGCCGTCAGCGCCATAGCCGGTTCCGTCGAATGAAAGCCCGATAACCGGTCCGTCGATGAGATTTTCCGCCATGCAGCTCACGATGTGGGCATGATGGTGCTGTACCCGTATTTTCTTTATATCCTTCAATTCTTCTGCATACCGGGTGCTCAGATAATCCGGATGAAGATCATAGGCAACAATCTCAGGTGAAATATCAAGAAGTTGTTTCATGTGGTCAATGGTCGATATGAAAAATTCATAGGCCGAAAGATTCTCCAGATCGCCGAGATGCTGGCTTAAAAAAGCCTGTTTTTTCTTGGTGAGACAAATTGTATTTTTTAGTTCAGCACCGCAGGCCAGTATGGGCGGAACCGTTTTTTTAAGGAAAACAGGGACCGGAACATACCCCCTGGAACGACGGATAAAACGTGTTGCACCGGCGGATTCTCTTACAATGGAATCATCGCTGCGCAGATAGATGTCCCGGTTATGGGTTAAAAAATAATCGGCGATGCCCGAAAGCTGTTGGAACGCATCGTCATTGTCAATGGCAATCGGTTCCTCACTCATGTTTCCGCTGGTCATTACCAGGGCGGTAAAGCCGTGGCTTAGAATAAGATAGTGGAGGGGAGTATACGGCAGCATTGCACCAAAATAACGATTTCGAGGTGCAACTATCTTTGAAATCGGATTGGGTTCTATTTTTTTCAAAAGAACAATGGGACGTTGGAAGGACGTCAAAAGTTCTTCCTCCGCCGGCCCGACGACGGCATATTTTCGAATATGATCCATATCAAAAGACATAACGGCCATGGGCTTTTCTTCCCGATGTTTTTTCTTTCTTAAGGCTTCCACAGCATTTGTATTTCCAGCATCCACGGCCAGGTGAAAACCGCCCAGACCCTTGATGGCTAAAATAAATCCCTGCTTTAAAAGCATTGCCGTCTTTTCGATGGGGTTTGGGGTGATGACCTTTTTACGGTCTCTATCATAAAGGATGACATATGGGCCGCAGTTTTTACAGGCATTGGGCTGGGCATGAAACCTTCTGTTTCCGGGATCGTCATATTCAGCCTGGCATATGGGACACATTTTAAAGTGTTTCATGGAGGTTTTCGGCCGATCGTACGGAATATCATCGATGATGGTATAACGGGGGCCGCAGTTGGTGCAGTTGATGAAAGGATAGCCAAATCGCCGATCTTTGGGGTCAAATAATTCTTGCCGGCAAAGGTCACAGATCGATACATCCGGGGGGATTAAGGTGCTCATCAATGCCGTGTCCCTGCTGGCTATGATTGAAAAATCTTTAAAGTCTTTTACACTTTCGTGGTGAAGAGAAATCTGGGTGATACGGGCCAGGGGCGGACATTTTTTGGAAAGATCTTGGGAAAAAGATTCGATATTATTTTGGGGCCCTTCAATATGGATGACTACCCCTGAAGATGTGTTGGAGACTTCGCCGTTCAGACGGTATTGATTTGCAAGTTGATAAACAAAAGGGCGAAAGCCTACACCTTGTACGATACCGTTCACTTCCATTCTTCTGGCCACCCAACTGCTCGCCAATCGTTATCGGTCTCCTTTTTTTGGTTTGTCGAATATCAGCGAAGCTGCTTCCCTGATGAGATTCAAGGATTCCATGGCATCTTTTTCGTTTATTTTGTTGATGGCAAAACCGGCATGTACGATAACGTAATCTCCAATCTTGGGGCTTTCGATCAGAAGCAGGCTGGCTTCTCTTCGGACACCGTCCACATCGATGGTGGCCACATTATTTTCAATTTTTACAATTTTCGATGGAATTGCAAGACACATTTAAAAAAACCTTTATATAATCTTCACATTTTTTAAACCTAAGGACAAGCCGGAAAAGTTACAAGTGATCTAAAGTTACAAGTGATCTAAAGTTAAGGAGTCGCTACGCTCCGGCTGTTTATATTAAATTGATGGAATTCCACAACTTTAGTCACTTTAGTTCACTTTAGTCACTTCACACTTGATAAGTTTAGATCTTTTTGCCACAAAAAACACAAAATTTACAACTAAGGGACTGGTAGCAAATGTTTCAGTGTCATTCAACTTTGAAAATAAAAATTACTGATTTTTGGGTTGAACATCAACGCCGATATCCTTCAATTCGGCAACAACCATTTCAATCAGGCGGTTTAAATTCAGCGCAACTTCAGCCGACAAGTTCAGACCGGGTGATAACCGCTTGGGCTCGATGCCGAACAGTACGACGTTTCGGGGCAGACAGTCGGTGATGGCTGCGATTCCGAGAACATCCGGCAATCCGATTTGATGGGGAGATGTTTTTTGTTGTAAAAAGGCAGGTGGATCTTTAATCCTTGTGACGGTTCCGGGTTTGTCCCCGGATTTGACGGCGTCGACAATCAAAATATGGCTGCGTTTCTCAAAGTAAGGCAGAAGTTCAAGTCCCATTGTGCCGCCGTCGATAATTTTGACCGAATCGGAGAAATTATACTGTTTCCGGAGTTCCTCGACGGCCCTTATCCCCGCCCCTTCATCGGAAAGCAAAATATTGCCTACACCGAGAATCAGAACGTTTAAAGAAGATTGCCCGGGATCTGGGTCGGCGTTCTTGTCTGCAGACTCTGGGTAATGGTGTGTAGAAGAGTTTCGATTTGGACTCAAAATGCTCTAACTTTCACGATCTCTTTTTTACGGGTATCTACCATATGAATGGCACACGCCAGACACGGGTCAAAAGAATGTACCGTTCTCAGTACCTCCAGCGGTTTTTCAGGATCAGCGACGGGATTGCCGATCAGGGCCGCTTCATACGGTCCCTTGGCATCTTCGCTGTTGCGAGGGGCCGCATTCCAGGTTGAGGGCACAACGCACTGGTAATTTTTTATTTTTCCATCTTTGATAACCACCCAGTGAGAAAGCATGCCCCGGGGGGCTTCATGGAAACCGAAACCCATCTGTTCGCCTTTGGGAAAGACCGGCTCGTTGTATGTAGCATAGTCACCTTTACCGATATTATCAATTAAGGCCTGCCACTGGGACACAAGGGCGTCATGCAAAACGGCGCATCGGATGGCCCGGCCTGCAATTCTGCCGATAGTTGAGTGGAGAGAGTTAATAGAAACCCTCGTGCTTGACCCCAGCATTGACAGAACGGCATTGATTGTATCCAGAGTCCCGGTGGCGTATTTCACAGTTGGTTTATGACCGGCTGCAAACATACACAGTATATTGGCAAGGGGTCCGACCTGGGCAGGCTTGCCCTTGAAAGTCGGCGCTTTTACCCAGGAGTATTTTCCGTTCTTGTCATATTCGGTATGGTTGGGAACTGTTTCTTCCTCCCAGGGATGACGATCCCAGTCACCTTTATACCAGGAATGTTTTATGCTTTCCTTTATATTTTCTTTAAAATAATCATCCTTAAAAGAAGTTATGGCTTTAAAGGAGGAAACATCTCCATTTGCAATATAACCGCCAGGCAGTTCAAATTGAGTTCCGGCGGTATCCAGGGGCATGTCCGGAACGCATAGATAGTTGGTTACCCCGGCTCCGTAAGTTGTCCAGTCGGCGTAAACAGCCCCCACTGCAGCAACATCTATCATATAGACGTTTTTAATAAAATCGCCGATGTCATCGATCAGAGTCTTCACATAATAGAGGCGTTCCATGTTCAGGGCCGATTGGCTGTCAGGGTTAATGGGGTTGGCAACCCCGCCCACGGCCAGGTTTTGAATGTGGGGGGTTTTGCTGCCGAGAATGGCAACCACTTTATTGATTCTCTGCTGGTAATCCAGCGCCTGGAGATAGTGGGAGAAGGCCATTAGATTTACTTCCGGAGGCAGCTTCATGGCTTCATGGCCCCAGTAGCCGCTGGCATAAATTCCAAGCTGACCTGAATTGACAAAGGTTTTGAGCCTATCCTGAGCCGCTTTCATTTCATGCCTGCTGTTTTTTGGCCATGTGGACAGCTTTTCGGCTATGCCTGCAGCCGCCTTGGGATCGGCTTTAAGAGCTGAAACGATATCCACCCAGTCAAGGGCGCAAAGATGATAAAAATGAACAATGTGATCAAATATTCCGTGGGCTCCCAAAATCAGGTTGCGGATATATTGAGCATTTAAGGGAGCCTCCAAATTTAAAGCGTTCTCGATCGCCCGGACCGAGGTAATAGCATGAACGGTGGTTCAGACGCCGCAAATTCGTTGTGTGAAAATCCAGGCATCTCTAGGATCGCGGCCTTGGAGGATGACTTCAATGCCGCGCCACATCTGTCCGGATGACCAGGCATTGACCACCTTGCCGTTATCGACCTCACATTCAATTTTAAGATGACCTTCAATTCTGGTGACCGGATCGATTACAATTCGTTTAGACATATAATGCCTCCTTAATTCATGAAAGCGTTGTGCTTAGGCCCTACGATATACAGGCAGTCTTTTAATAAACCACAGAAATGCCATAATCTCTAAGGCTACGATTCCTATAGATATAAAAATTTCTCCGAAGGCCGGAAAATACTTCCAGCCGTCCCCCGGATTAAATCCGATGATGTAGCAGTTAAAACGATATAATGTGGCTGCGAGAACTATTGATACAGCAGAGAGAAATAGAACCGGGGCTTTACGTCGATTGGCAGGGACAAAAAGAATGCACATGGGAATCAGCAGCAACAGATTTTCCAGCAGAAACATATTTCCGAGCAGATCGCCTTTGAAGGCCAGATTTAGATGGCCTCGGATGGCAACATCGGCAAAGCGGACAGCCAAATAGACAGCGATCAGCCATGCAATGACTGCTGAAAGCTTGCCCAACAGGTGGGTTTCATCCGGCAGTGTATATCTTTGGGCTGAAATGCTGGATTCAAAAACGACAATGGCATATCCCATAAAAATGCATGAAATTAAAAACAGGAGCGGAAGGAGGCCGGTCCACCACAGAGGACTCAGCTTGTTTCCGGCCAGCACCATCACGGTTCCCAGAGAGGATTGATGCATGGTGGGCAGGAGGATTCCCAGGGCGATGAAAATAAACATGATTTTTTTCAATCCAGCCCGGGTCTTTTCGGCCCCGGGTTTTGTCAAAAACATGGGCGAAAATTCGACCCACAGCACAAAGACGTAAGCGCCCACACATAATGCAACTTCCAGCAAGACCGAGTTGGGATTGATGTACCAGGGTAGAAAGATGTTATACACTTGCCAGTATCGACCGACATCGATAACCACCGCTACGCCTGCCAATGTGTACCCCAAGAGGCTGGTCATCAGCGCCGGTCGTAACAACGGATGATATTCTCCCTTGTTAAATACATAGATCAGCAGCGCCATGGCATAGCCGCCACATCCAAAAGCGGTTCCGACCACCACGTCGAATGCGATCCAGATCCCCCAGGGGTACCCGTCACTCATGTGGGTTACTGCACCAAGACCGTATATAAATCGTTTGCCGATAAACAGAAGAGAAATCAGGAACAGCAACAGACAAAACAAGAACGTCGGTGTTAGAATCTTTCCCCCTAATGGTTGTTCTTCTTTCATAACTCTCTCCCTAAAACTTGCACCTTATTTCGTTTGACCCACGGAACTCTCCGGGGATGTTATTCTTCTTTGTCCCCCCGCTTCTTGACCAAAAAAATTAATCCGCCCAGGGCAACAATCGGAAGTATCATTCCCTGGTAAAGGGTGTGCTGAATGTTTTCTGACAGCGCTACATAAGATTTGGACGGCAGATCGGGAAGTCCCAGCTTGCCGAAGGGCACACCGGACAGCATAAGCACCTGGGCGCCGCCCACTTCGTTTTCTCCATATAAAGCCGGGATATAGTGTGCCGCTGGTTTATATTGGGTCCGGCCTGATTCCAGAGAGGATAGGGGGAAATCGTAGTATTTTCCCGGCTGCATGTTTTGCCGGCGCTTGGCCTCCTCAAGAAGCCCTGTTAACGATCCGAACAAAGAAGCACCGGTGGGGCAGGCACTGCAACAGCCTGGCAATTCGCCTTTTTCCACCAGGTGATTACACAACTGGCACTTCACGATTTTCGGAAAGGGATTGTCCCACTCGAACTTGGGAATATTGAAGGGACAGGCCACCTGGCAGTAGCGGCAACCGATGCAGGCGTCCTTGTTATAGGATACGATCCCGGTTTTTTTATCTTTGGTCATGGCTTTTGCCGGACAGGCGGAAACACAGGCAGGGTCGACACAATGCATGCAATGACGTTTGATAAAAGAATATCCGTTGATTTCCCGGTCCTTATCCCGGCCGGTGCCGCTTTCATATTTTTTGATAATATTGAGGGTGCTGGCAGACAGATCAACGGGGTTGTCCCACAGATTTTGAGCCCCTTGCATTTCCGGCGGCAAATCATTGGCTTTGCGGCAACCCACCATACAGGTCTTGCATCCGATACAAAGGGTTGCATCATAAAGAATTCCGACGGCATCCGGAAGGCGGATCTTTTCACGCGCCAGGGCCAGAGTCGGCCGGACCAGCGTCAGGGCGGCGCCACCGGCAACCCCCTTGAGGAAATCTCTTCGTTTGATCTCCATGAACTATTCTCCTTCGTCAGATTTGCCAAGGTTTTTGGTGATTACCGCACCTGCACCGATGGCGACACCGGCGATACCCCCCAGAAGGGCCGCGGAGCCTGCTGACACGCCTTTGCCTTTTACCGTTTCAATGGGTGCGTGGGCGGCATCCGGCTTAGCCTGTAAAATATCGGCCTGGGTGTGCAGAGGGATTTTAAATCCCACCGCTTGTTCAGTACACCCGAAACAGGGATGGCCGGTACCCACCGGCCAGGCACCGGCGCCGATTTCATTAAAAAGAATAGCCGGACAATTGGCATGGGTTATCGGCCCCTTGCAGCCTAATTTATACAGACAGTAACCCTGGCGATGGCCTTCGTCGCCGAATGTGTCGGCAAAACGACCGGCGTCGAAGTGGGGTCTTCTTTCGCAGTTTTCGTGGATCAGTCTGCCATAGGCAAATTTAGGCCTGGCTTTTTCATCTAAGGCCGGGAGTTTGCCAAAAGTGAGAAAATACAGGACCGTGGACAGAAAATTGTAGGGATTGGGCGGGCATCCCGGTATGGACACCACGGTGGTTCCCTTCAATACTTCAGGAATGCCGGTGGCCCCTGTTGGATTGGGAGGAGACGATTGAACACCTCCCCAGGATGCACATGAGCCGATGGCAATCACTGCGGCGGCCTTGGGGGCGATCTCCTTGACGATATCTACGAAGGGACGCCCTGCAATCATGCAGTATTTGCCTCCGTTTTTCAGGGGTGCCGAACCTTCAACGACCAGGATGAATTTTCCGGCATTCTCTTTTACGGATTTATGCAGGGCTGCTTCGGCCTGGTGGCCGGCGCCGGCATTTAAAGTCTCGTGGTAGTCCAATGAAATGAGATCTAAAATAAGATGTTCCAAGCTAGGGTGGGAAGTCCGCAGAAGAGTTTCGGTACAGCCGGTGCACTCCTGTCCGTGCAGCCAGATGACCGAAGGGCGGCGTTTGGGATTGGTGATCGCTTCGGCGATTTGCGTGCCTGCGCCCAAAGGCAGACCCATGCTCACCGCCATTATCCCGCAGAATTTCATAAAATCCCGTCGTGATACCCCTTTAAGCCTTTCCTCGATAGAGTCTGCAACATGTTGTTTTCTCATTTTTTCCCTCTTAATTGGAAGGTGGTAAAAGGTTATGATTCAAACTTTGCATTTTATTGATGGAAAGAGGTGTTTCGTCAAAGAACGTGGAATCTATTTCGAGCGACCTGGGGGAACGTTTCTTTTTCTGTCTTTGGAAGTGATGTCGCTCAAAAGTAATAATGCCGATTTGACAGGCACTCAAGATGCCACAAAGTGGTATATGCTGTTAAATCAATATATTGTGTGATAATACAAAAATAACAACAAGTAAATGATAAAATAATATAAGCTTATTATACGGTAATACCTCGTATTGTGAGAGGGGTAGAAGGAAGGACCTGAGGTTTGTTTTTGTATTTCGAAGACTTGGTTTCTTTCTAATATTGTTGCGGTTAAAATTAACTGCACCGGTAGAGGAATTCGAGTTTACCGCTCAATTAAACTGCAACAGCAAGCGTATTCCCCCAAGCTTGCTGAAGGGAAGTTCACCCCGTTAATTTCTGTTTAAGCGGGGTGTAAATTCCGTTTCAACGCGGCTTCAGGGAGCTTTAAATTGTGTTGGCTTTTTATTCTAATCCTTTATTGTCGATATTAGCGGAGTCATCATTTGAAATTTTTATAGGGGAGGTGATTATTTTTATATCGTTATTTTTATCATCAAAACCCGGTTCATGGATATCTTCATCATCAAGCAGTCCGTCCATTTCAACGGCTTTATTTTCGAGATCATCCAGGATCGGAGGTTTTCTCCTCGTTTTTTAAAATTAAATATTTTTGTTTCATTGTGTATATCTCCCTTAAATACAGTGGGGTTTCTGTATTTGATCTTTGTTGAAAAAATTGATTTTCTTTTAATTTTCCGGAAATCATAAAAAACAGGTCGTGTCAACCAACAAAAATAAAAATATTGACCTCTTTTGTCCAAGATGATATTTATTTCAATTGATCGTTTAGAATCTGATAACATCGGAGGGATGGCTGAGTGGTCGAAAGCGGCGGTCTTGAAAACCGTTGAGTGTAACAGCTCCGTGGGTTCGAATCCTACTCCCTCCGCCATGCCTGTTTCCCATGCACGCAGGAAGTTTTTCAAAATTGTTGTATGGCAATTGTCCGGATAACGATCAACGCATAATATTTAAGGCAAACCTGGAGAGATGGCCGAGCTGGCTGAAGGCGCTCGCCTGCTAAGCGAGTGAGGGGTGAAAACTCCTCCGAGGGTTCGAATCCCTCTCTCTCCGCCATTTCAAATACTAAGGGCTCGCGCAAAAATAACTTCATATTTTTGCATCTCACCTTCAGCCCATCTTTGGCCGATACCTCACGCGCACCCGATCTTATAAAATTGGCCGCGAAATAGCTCGCTATTCCTGTGGTTTTGCTCTCTCGGATCGGCCAAACCTGAACCAAATCTGAGCGCCAATTCTGCGAAATTATTTTTTCGCGAACCCTTAGTCCGGCTTCAACGGCCGGGCTTTTTGTTTTTTTGTCTCTCTTTAGTGTGCTTCAGTGTACTACTTTACTAAATTGTTATGCCCTATAATTGATTTGACAGGACAAAAAGGTGTGTTAATGAATTTATTGACACTTTCAAACATATCAGCAGGTATCAAAGGCCGGACAATGAAATTACAGGACCATTGCTGACCCTTGCTTTAGCTTATATGATATTTAATTCTTAACTTTCTTTCTACGCAAACATACAAACCTGATAAGACTAATACTGAAAAACAGCATAAGCGCCATTGTGGAAACAGAACCAATCTTCAAAGCTACCCAGCTAACACCCACAACGGGTAACAGACTTATGCGAACCATCGTTCTCAGGCTGTCATGTTTGGCTATAAAATCAGCCATTGGTGGAGAAACACTATAATATAATTTAACTAAACTTCTTCCTATTGGATTGGTTAACAAAACACTATCACGGAAAATTCTCAGGA
>PVMK01122930.1_pt1 | contig 10248 bp, 6 predicted proteins | sample 1853481 | NCBI WGS metagenome assembly PVMK01 (sample SAMN08533507, study PRJNA380276) | Marine sediment metagenome, whole genome shotgun sequencing project. | reverse complement strand
AACGCTTTCACTCGCTTACCGTGTTGCCTGGTTGGCCGAAACCAGCTGACGAAAAACGCCTGGATAAAATACTAAAGTTGCCCATAAACTTTCTCGTTGGTGAGACAGACACTAGATGGCGAAGTAAATCTGAGGAGTTTTCGAGGACTATTTCTTCAATGGGTGGCGACGTGTCTCTTGAGGTTATCGAAAGAGAAGGTCACATGGCCTTTCAAATCTTTCCGGCACAAAGGCTGATGCAAATCATTCTTCGGAATACGAGTTGACTACGCAACCAGCTCACCAAGGAGAGTTGGCCGTTATTACTATTAAAGTTGCCCTTACTCCATGCGGTGTTTCTGGGCATTCTCCTTACCCGCAACAGCGCCGGATTAGTTCTTAACCTGGGAGACTCGAAGTCACAACTTTCCGGATACAATAAGCGGATGAGCAAGAGACCTAAATATTCCCTTCCCGAGATCGAAAGGCGTTGGACAGTAGACGACAGAGTCTTGTCCGATATTGGATCCCAACCCAAAGTTATTATCATCGACAAATATCTGTCTGGTACTCGATTACGGTTACGCTCGATGGACGGCGGAAGTGGAGTTAAATATAAGCTGGGCAAGAAATACGGCGATAATCGCAATTATTCTGAATCAATCACCAATATATATCTATCCAGCGAAGAATATGAGCTACTCCGCCAGTCCACAGGCGTAGAGGTGACCAAGACGAGGTATAGGATTGCGGGCGGATCGCTCGACATTTACACGGATGACCAACGGCCAATAATCTTTTCGGTCGAGTTTCGGAGCGAGGCGGAGGCTATGATTTATCAGCCTCCTGAATTTGTGCTGGACGAAGTGACCGATAATCAAGCATATTCCGGCTATGTGTTGGCGGTTGGAGAAAAGTAACTTGTCGAAATCAGGCAGCCATGCTTTGTGGTTAGGCTTTTCTAGGCGGTGATCAGCACAAGAGCCAAAAGAGCGAGCCCAACTCCAATCCACTGCGAGCGGTTTAGCCTCTCGTGCAGGACAAGTTGAGCCAGCAAGACGGTTGAGACCGGGTAAAGTGATGCGAGAACGGCGGCTATATCAAGGCGACCAACTCTTGCAGCTGCGGCGAAAAAGGCATTGCCCAGCGCATCAAAGATTCCGGTTAGAAAGATGATCGGCAGCTGATCGCTCGGCGGCCGTTGCCAACTCCTGCGCATCAGAACCAGCAAGCCTAGGCAGACCACTGAGGCTATTCGGGCAGCAACCAAGGGCCAGAATACCAATTCATCGGTTGCCTGATCGATGAATATAAAGAAGAGGGCAAAGCCGGTGCCAGCCAACAGGGCATAACCGAGCTCAGTCCGGGAAACAGCCGTACTGCGTCCTACACCAGCGAGAAACCAGACCGCGGCCAGGGCTAATCCAAAGCCGGCAACATTAAGAATCGGCGGAATGCCCTCGGTTAACAAGCTAAATAATATCGGGAGTGTCGCAGCCAACACGGCCGTTAGTGGGGCTACAATGCCCATACGGCCCTGGGCCAGTCCGCTGTATAGACCTATCAGTCCCACAGCGCCAGCCAGTCCGGCTAGGGAACCAAACAACATCGAATCGAGCGACGGTAAAGCCTCTTGAAAAATCAGGGCCAGAATGGCCAGGAAAGTGCCACCAACGATCTGAGATACAAGGACAACGCTGAGAACGTTGGATTTTCTTGTGGCTAAGCCACCGCAGAAGTCACCCGCACCCCAGGTTAATGCTGATGCCAGGCCAAAAAACACGGTTAAAGTTTCGGGATTCAATGCCCAGGTCACTTTTTGATAGGTTTATTCACAGAATACGGATATTAGCTTCAAGAGTTGACCAGTACGAATTCGGCAAGATTTCGCGATGGATAAGACGATAAATCATATGTCGGTCAGCCTACTGACCTTGCTGCCATAGATCCCAGATAATGAGAGGGTCATCATACTGTGTATGCGATCTAGAGCAGAACGGGTATCTTCTTGTCCCATCCTGCTATAGTTCAGTGAGAACGATACCATAAATTAATGCCATTTTTTGAGGAGGATACAATGAGTAGTTGGGAATATTGTGCTATTCGAGACATGATCGGTTCCGAGGTTACAAAGCTGAAGTTTTTCAGCACTGGTCCTGATAGTGAGATCAGGGACATCGACGACGTGCACCAGACGATCGCCCAGTTAGGACAAGACGGCTGGGAAATGGTCTCTCTCGTCCAAATTAGCCAGCCTGATGCAAGAGTCTATTATTTTAAGCGGCCGGTAGAGTAGGTTATTTAGATTTCTTTTTTGTTGGCTTGGGTTTGAGAGATTTTACATACTCATAGCTGAGATTAAGATACGCTGCCAGCTCTTCAGTGTTTTCCAGCAGCTCATCTGGCACCGTCACATACTCCTTCATAATCGCCCCATACGACTCGTACAAAGTCGTGTCATATTTTACTAGAAATACCTCCCTTTCATCCTTTGGAAGACGGATACCCAGTGATCCCGTCTTTGACAGGTGTGTGAACATGTGACCGTTGACAGAGGTGTAAGGATTGGTAACCCCTTTCCGCACGATATCTGGATTGGTTTCGATAAGGCTGTCATATAGCTCCAGCTTATCTTCAGGAATATTGCTCGAGCTTTTACTCATGATCAGTCCTCCGATAGTTGTTCTAGAATTGCGTCAAGGCGAGGTGTATCTGCAAAATTGCTTAATTTGGGGCAACTAGTTGACGTTCGCCATCTTGTTTCCGCCAGTACCCAGAGTTCCTATCCTCGACCACCAGCCAATTTGACGGCATCGGGCGAAAGAAGCAAGCGCCGCATAGCCCATATGCCGAATAACGGTCCCAATGCCAAAAACGTAAAAGACCACTGCCATCCGACTCTCTCGACTAACGTCGGAACAAGACGGACCGTTATCAAAGTCAGCAAGAAACCCATGCTCGTCTGCAACGTGAGCGCCGTACCCATGTATTCTGGTTCGGATAATTCGCTGACGGCCGTGCTGTATTGCCCGGAATCAGGGGCAATTGAGAAGCCCCAGACCAGGGCAACGAGTGAAACCAACCACGGGTTCAGACCGAAAAAGAATCCAATTAACAATGCACAGGTACCACTGACGACGAGGGCTGCGATGGTTATCCGCGTCCGGCCGAGACGGTCTGCCAACCAGCCGGCGAGCAGACTACTAGGACCGCTAGCAGCAATGACAATAAAGGTCATCAGCGATGCAGCCGTTTCCGCAGACATCCCCCAGAACGACGTTTGAGCTGTCTCTTGATAGGAAGCCAGAAGGAATAGTGATATCCAGGTCCACATCGAGAACAGCTCCCACATGTGGCCCAAGTAGCCAAAATTGGCCAGCCGCGATCCCTGGTCTCCCATCACGCGGCCGATATGTCGCCAACGAAATTTAGCCGGCGCCGCCCGGTAGGGGCCGAGTTCTCCAACCCAGAGACCGATCAGTCCGCCTGCCGCCGCTAGCAGCGCAGCCATGTAGAGGACGAATTGCCAGTCAGTAATGTCACCTAGAGCCCGAATCAAGTGAGGCGAAGCAGTTCCTATTGCCAGTGCTCCGGTGAGCAGCCCAAGTCCTAATCCGCGATCCTCTTTCATCCATGTGGCCATGATTTTCATGCCCACTGGATAGACACCTGCCAGAGTAAAACCGGTAATAAAGCGGAGCGCGAAGGCTGTGCCGTAGCCTCCGGCAAAGGCAATCAGGGCCGTGGCGGCAGCGCCAACTATCGCGCTGCTAAAAAAAATAAGACGAGGGGAATAGATATCGGATATATTCAATAGTGAGCTGAGAAGCGCTCCGGCGACGAATCCCACTGTAACAGCCATTGTCAGCCAGGCTGCCTGACCGCTGCTTAAATCCCAGACTGTAACAAGACTCGGTGTAACGGCTGAAGCGGAGAACCAGAGGCCCATGACCAGGAGCTCCGCTAGCGACAGCATTATTACGGTTTTCCACTTATCTTGGATGGTGCTCTCCTCACGAAACTGGGTGTTTATTATACCTTCCTCTGTCTACGCAATTCGTACCCACAGATAATTGGGTTAGATCGCATCCTTTACTCGAGAAAACAGCAATGATTGGCAGTTAATGAATCTCAGAAAAGAATGACATTCCTGGACAACCTGTGCGTGAATGTATCCAATGTGACTGCCGATGGGAAATTTAAACGAATTACGAGCCATACGGTCAAAAAGCTTAACACAAGACCCTGAGCTACAAAAGTCAACGTGCTTACACTAATTGAGGCCGCGGGACTCCTGAGTTTACCATAGATGGACACCGGAGCATTACCCTGCGAGCATGCGAATGATAGGCCCGCTGGTCAACTGAGCAAAGAAATAAGTACCGGCACATATGCATCGGATATTAACGCCAGCCGCGGACTAAACATGATGCCCTTGATTAACTCCAATTGAGGAACCGAATATCATAATCGCTATCAGACGAGGGGAATCCCCATGCCCTACTCCCCGACTCGCAAGCGTAGAAGATTCTTACTTATTCTTAAATTTCAATATCGCCTAGCCGTCTTAGGATCCTTTCTTTCACAATGGCGCCCTGGCCTGAGATGCTGCTTTAGCTGACCGCCCAGGGATGCTAGTGCATCCCAAAAAAAGGTCCTACTTTTCGGGTTTTAATGTGGTTCTGGACGATGCTCATAAGTACGTCAAAGTGCAGGACTTGGCTGAAAAGCAGTCGAGAGCATTTATTCAAATGGAAACTCAAAGATAAGTTGCTGGTGAGCGTTCATCCCTAAATTTCCAACACGCTGCCCGTAAGTCCGTCCATCACTGTGGTACGCAATTGAGATTGCCGTTCGAAAGTCTTCCGTACTGGGTAGTAAAGCCTCATTTAGCTCAATTGTGACCACAGCAGATCCTGCTTCATCTGAAACAAATGAGTTATTTGAACCATCAATTTCGCCGCACGGTACATCTGTGATATTAACAGCTGGCAGATTCACCCGAACACACCAGGTTGTATATACAGCATTCGGCAGAAGATCTTCAAACTCCATCTGGAGGGTTGCGCCACCTGCACCGACAGAATACGTTCCGCGTCCGGTCGCAGTTAACCATTCTGCCAGCGTAAAACCAAGCGCTAATCCTTGTTCGTAGGGTCCTGCGTCGAAGGGTGCAACAATGAAATCCATCGGAATATTTTCTGTCGTGGCATAGAGCTGCAAATTGAGAATATTCTCGTCGAGTGTTTCGGGGCGTATAACCATCCCGTCATCAGTCTGTATATGTACATCAGGAGCAGGAACATGCATGACCTCTATGAACACAGCCGGGATGGGGGCAAAATCAAACTCAATTTCAGTGTTTTCCCCAATTGGAGCCAGCACCAGAGGAACAGGAGTTGGTAACGGGGGATGTGGTGTCCAGGCGGCTTCAATGTTCCGATCTGATGCTGTCTGACTTTCGCAGACAGGTTCTTCCCCTTTAAGTCCGTAGCGATCGCGTTCAGCAGAGGTAAGGTCACGGGGTATTAGAGAACAGGCGAAATCTACTAAGTCCTTGAGATTGGTATGCCACAGGTACGCTGCTTGATCGTCACCGGTGATGATGCGACTACCGTCAGGCGAAAGTCCAACCGATTGCACGCTGTTTTGATGTCCTACGAGTTGGCGCACAACATCACCCGTCTCAACATCCCATAAACGAGCCGTTAAATCAGCACTACCAGTCAGGAAGTGGCGGCCATCTGGCGAGAAGCTCACGCTCCAAATCTGATCTGTATGTCCATTATATTGGCGTGTAATTTCTGCGCTATCAACGTCCCAAAGCAAGGCAGTGGTGTCGTTACTGACTGTGACGAGCTGCCGTCCGTCAGGCGAGAAATCAATATCGCGAATGGCGGCGGCATGTCCGTCAAGCTGATTTAATTGCCTTCCCGTGTCGGCATCCCAGAGGATTGCTGTAAAATCGTTGCCGGCTGTTGCGATTATGCTGCCATCAGGCGAAAAACGAGCGACTTGCACGGAGCCATTATGTCCAGTTAGTTCTAAAAGTTGCTCCCCTGTACTGGTATTCCAGACCCGCGCTGTCGCATCACTGCCAGCTGTTACGACGCGATCACCATCTGGAGCAAAGGCAATATCCAATACAGTTCCTTGATGTCCGGCAAATGGCAGCTTCAGCTCACCACTATTCGCATCCCAGAGTTGGACAACACCCTCGTTACTTGATGTCACAACCTGTTCTGTTGCTGGATCATAAACTAAAACATCCACCACTTGATCACCATAGATTATCTCGCTATCAATGACGTAGGCATCAGCTTCGCGCTGCCAAAATCGTAAACCGCCGTTCGCTCCGGAAGTGAGTAGAACGTCATTTGTGAGCAATTCTGCACCGAGGTTAAGTTCACCGCGTTTTGAAGAGTTAAATTCTTCAGCAAAAATCAGAGGCTCGCCAGGTGTATCCAGGCGCCATAAGCGGAGTGTTCGATCGCTGCCTCCAGTCACAATATGGTTCCCGTCTGGTAGATATTTTGCTGTATACACTAAACCGGGAAGCTCAAATCGTTGCAATTCTTCCCCCGTAGCGAGATACCATACACGAGCCGTACCGTCATCGCTTGCCGTCAGGGCATAACGCCCATTCGGAGAAAAGTCTACACCTCCCACCGTCAGGCTATGGTCGTCAAAGCGCCGTATTTCCTGCCCGGTTGCGATGTCCCACACACGGGCAGTCGTGTCACGTCCACCGGTGATTAAGCGGCGACCATCTGGTGATATATCGGCGTGAAGAACAAATTCTGTATGCCCAAAGAAACGCCGAACGACCTCGCCTGTCTCGACATCCCACAAGACGACATCACTGCCGACCCCCAGGGCATAGCGCCCATCTGCGCTAAACATGGTGAATCCGAACTGGCTGCCGGGCGATTCGAACGTGCGAACGACTTCACCCGTTTCAATATTCCACACTTGAACGACATCGCTATTGTCGGAGGACATAACAAATCGATTATCAGGTGAGAAGTCGCTGGTCCATACAAAGCCACCACCATGTGGCAGCGTTTGTATCCTTGTGCCGTCAAATGCATTCCAAATAATAACGTTACCATCTGCACCAGAAGTCACCACATATCTGCCATCAGTCGAAATCGAACCACCCGTACTTAAACTCCCGTGGTCAAACTGACGTAATTCGTCTCCTGTATCAGTGTCCCACATGCGTGCTGTATGGTCTTCACTAAAACTGATTACTCGAAGACCATCTGAGGATATAGTAAGGTTGCGGATTGCATCACTATGTCCAACGTATTCTTGTCGTGCAAAACCTCTTTGCAACGATGTTAGTAGAACAGCATCCGCTTCCGACGAATAGTCCAGCTCAAGGCTGTTCGCTGCCAACAATGCTGCCAATTCAGCAGGTTGACCATTTTGGAGGATGATTTGCCCTTGCGCTGACAGGCCAATTCGCTGAGCGTTTATGCGTTCTGCTTCTACATTATTGAAAGCGTTGAAAAGAAATACTAGCAAGATGATGGCGATTAAGGCTGCCCCAGCAAACACACCAACGAGAGCACGTAATCGGTTAACGGCACGTTGCTCCAGACGTGATTCGCGCGCTTCGCGTTGTTCATCTGCTAGCCGCCGCTGGTCACGCTCGTCCAAGCTGGCGGTGATAAACATTTGCTCTCCCGGTGTAAGATTCAGCGCGGTCACTTCGTACCATTCCTCAAGCTGCTCCAACCGTGAACCCGTTAGTAAGTAGCTAATATCTTGCCCGTGAGCACTCCATTCTGTTGCCGCATGTGCGACAGCCCGTTGTTGACGAATGTCTTCTCGCGATTCATTCAACCAGTTGCGAAGTCTTTCCCACTCACGCAAAATAGCCTCGTGCGCGACCTCGACAATAGGCCGGCGGGTAGATGGATCATTATCGAGAGAAAATAGTCGCGAAACCGCGTACAGGTCAATGAGCTCATCCATGAGTTCGGGATCAGGTGTGATTGCCAGCAGTTCGGTACGTTGAACGCGGCGGCGAGTATCTTCGGCGCCTTCACCCAGCGTAACCAAGCGTAAGAATAATTGGCGAATCATCTCACGTCCATTGTCATTCTGCTCTAAATAGATTTCATCGGCACGATTCGCCAGCGCGCCGCCCGTACCACCAATTTCCTGATAGGCTGCTTGCGTCAGCGTGCGCCCATCGCACCGTTCGAACAATTCGGTAAGAGCATATTGAAGAAGAGGCAGTGATCCAGGCTGATAATGAACATCAGACACGATCCGGCTCACCAACCCGTCTTCAAATGTAACTCCCTGACGATTTGCGGGTTCAACGACAGCGCGCTCTAGCTCCTCAGCGCTCAGGGGTAAGACGGTCTCGACACGATCGCGCATCAGATCGCCGAATTCGGCATATTGAAGTGGACGATCATAGTAATCGGCTCGCAATGTAACCACCACACGTACTTTACTACGCTTGTCGGTGACCGCGGCTCTGAGTAGCTTGAGGAAATGCAACCGTTCAGTCTCATTTTCGACAAGGGTGAACACTTCCTCAAATTGGTCGATTACCAGCAGTAATTCACTACCCTCTTCGGGTAGAAGCATATTTGCCACTCGAATCAGCCCTCGTTCATCGCGTTCAAGCTGCTCGCGAATGTTCATCCCTTTATCCGTTGCGATCTGGAAGAGGAGAACTTCTAGTTCGTCGATGGGGTGCGCCCCTGGCAAAAGGTCGATGCCGTACCAGTTTTCTGACCCCGGTAGATCGCCACGCCACAGCGCAGGTATGAGACCAGCTTTTATCACACTTGACTTCCCACTTCCAGAGGGACCAACGACGGCGAGGAAGCGATGATACTCGACATTTTCTTGAAGTCTTTCGAGCAACTTTCGGGTAAGCTTTTCTCTCCCGAAGAAATTTTGAGCATCGGCGGATTGAAAGGCTCTCAATCCTTTGTAAGGGTTATCAAGTTCTGGCAAGCGACCTGTTAATCTCACAACTTCTGGCTTTTTCACCACAAAGTTCAGGTCGCGTGCCCTTGCAATCGCCTGTACGCGACTGCGGACTTTGAGCTTCCGGTAAATGCTACTGATATATTGTTTGACCGTACCTTCTGCCAAAGTCAGAATATCGGCAATTTCCCGATTGGACTTGCCATCAATGATGAGTTGCATCACTTCCTGTTCACGGGGAGTCAATAACTCAACCAAACTAGTTGGCGTCGGTGCCACATCTAACTGAGCAGCCTTCCGCAAAGCCTCTATCATTTCAATTACATTCTCGAAACGCAGTTTAGGATCTTTGGCGGTCGCTTTTTGGATAACACCGTTAACGCCATCGCGGATATTGTCTTCTAAGGTTGTTACTGTGGGTAACGGATCATTCAGATGCTTGTAGATGTAGGTAATCTTGTCCACACCCGGAAATGGATGCTCGCCCGCCAGCATTTCATACAATACGACCCCCATGCTATAGATGTCTGTTTGTGGTGTGACAGGTTCGCTGCGCGCCTGTTCTGGCGCTAGATATTCCGGTGAGCCAATGAAAGCATCTGGCTGTGTGAAATTTTGGGATGCAGTGTAATCTTTTGCGATGCCGAAATCGCCCAAGTAAGCGTTGCTATCTTCATCTAATAAGATGTTGCCCGGTTTTATATCGCGATGAATAATTTGATTGCGATGTGCTACGTGGAGACCTTGCGACACCTGGGCAAGCATGTTGAATGCTTCCTCTATGTCGAGCTTACCCTGTCTGTGTAAGTAATCGTGTAGACTGCCGCCACGCAGATAACGCATAACGAGAAAAGCACCACTCGGATCGCGCCAATAATCATAGAGCGGCACGATATTCATATGCTCTAAACGGGCAACAATCTGGGCTTCGGCTTCAAAGCGACGGATGAAATCTGGTTTGTTTGCGAGGCTGGGTAAGATAACCTTCACCGCAACTTCACGCCCGACGGTGGATTGATACGCGCGATAAACAGCTCCAAATCCCCCAGCGGATATTCGTTCAAGAAGCTCATACCCCTTGATATGTTGCCCAGTAAAGCTATTCATATGTTCCTCTCAGTCTGTGCTATTTGGTTTTCATTATAAGGGTAAAAGTCAAATGTTCGGCATTTTTCGGCATATTACTAACTTTTTACCCCCCCCTCATTATCTCGTTCTTTCCATTGAGATGTGATATTTGCTCTGCAGCGTTGAAGTTGTGACAGCGTAATACTGCAATATTTCACGGGTTGGCCAGGTCACTTCTGCTGT
>PVMK01117400.1_pt1 | contig 10248 bp, 9 predicted proteins | sample 1853481 | NCBI WGS metagenome assembly PVMK01 (sample SAMN08533507, study PRJNA380276) | Marine sediment metagenome, whole genome shotgun sequencing project. | reverse complement strand
ATTTGACGGCAGGGGACGAGATCCTCCTGGAGCGCATCGAAATGGAGGTCGCGTGACGTGGTGGCGACATGAACGTCCCCGCCAAGGTCACTCTCTTCGCCCCGAACCCGCAAGATATCTGACCAGCAAGACAAACAGGACGAGAAAGCAGACCAGAAGCAGATACTCCAAGCCTTTGGTCTCGAAAATATTGACGTACCGGTAGGTTTCCATCCGTCTCTCCTCGATTCAGATTCTTATTGTCGAAGGTTCGTCTGTCCGCTGGCGGCGGGCCATAGTCGGCTCGTGGGCCTCCCTCATCACCGGCATGCGGAGCACGATCCAGCGAAAGACCCAGATCTCGGCGAAGATCACCATCAGGGTGACGACGATCTCCTGCCAGGATGGGTAGTACTTGATGGGCGCATCCCATTTGAAGGCGATGACGGAGATATTGAGCCGATTGAGGATGATCCCCACCAGGGTGAGGATGGCAGCCACGCGCACGACCCCCAACCGTCTGTGTCTCACGGCATAGGCGAACATGAAGCAAGGGACGAGAACGAAACCGAGAATCTCCACCAGGTACCAGAAGCCCCAGAAGTCGTTGATGAGGGTCCAGTGGTGCTGATGGATGAAGATCAGAGCCTTGAAGAAGTAGTACACAAACATGGCGATGGCGGCACCCTTGGCGAGCCCGAAGACGATATCTTCGAACGCACCGTGTTTCTTGGGGTCGATCTGATCCTTGAACACCCGGTGACTGATGGTGCTTTCGAAAATGATCATCGACAGACCAGCGAAGATGCTCGATACCAGAAACAGAATGGGGATGAACTCCGAATACCAGAGTGGGTGGATTTTCGGCTTGGCCATGAGATAAAGGGCGCCGAGACCCGATTGGTGGAGGGTCGAGAGGGTGATGCCAAAGATCACTGCGCCGAGAGTCAAAGAGTCGAGAAACCCTCGGACTCTCTTCCAGCCGAGCCACTCGGCTACCACCGGAGAGAACTCGACGAACTCGGCCATCATGTAGAGCATGAAGTGCCACGACACCAGAAAGAGAACCGAGTTGAAGCCGAAGTCGTTACCGATGATGGGGTTGATGATGTTCCAGGGCCGGCCGAGATCGAGCATCAGGGCCCCGGCGTAGAAGATGTATGCCAGCAGGCCATTGAGCACCGTCGCCCTGACTATCGGGTGGTACCTCTCCTTCCGCATCACATAGACCACGAAGGTGATGATGTAGGCGCCACCGGCGAAGGCGACACCAGTGATGACATCGAAGCCGATCCAGAACCCCCAAGGGAATTCCTGCGACAGGTTGGTGACGGAGCCGAGCCCCTTGGTAAAGCGCACCACCAGTATCCCGAGCCCGAGCAGGATGATCGGCACCGAGATGATGTTGAAGGGGGTGAGCAGCCTGCCCTTGGGCCGCATCTCGGAGGCCATGAAGCGGAGAAAGCGCCTGAACTCACTTCCTAGATTCTCTGGGATGGCATGATCGTCTAGGCCTCGTCGTCGTCGCCGGAAAGGAGATTCAGCCCCAGGAGCAAGCAGGTAGGCCGAAGAGAACGAGCGGTACACCAAGAGAAAATCGCTTGTGTACTCGGGTAGGGGGTGGTTCCGAGATCGGTGCGGAACCCGATCTCCTCGAAGGTACGGCGGAAAGGTAGAGCCAACCGGTGCCGCCCACCTCGTGCTCGCCGTAGATCTTGTGAACGTACCGCTCCGGGTGGTTGTAGATCCTCACGCGGGCGATCTCCATGAGATCTCGCTTCATACCGAACATGAGGGCGTCGGTGGGGCAGGACTCGACACAGGCGGGCCGTTTGCCTTCTTGGAGACGCTCGAAGCACATGTTGCATTTCTGGATCTTCGGATTCCACTCGTGGTACTCGAACTTTGGGATGTCGAACGGGCACGAGACCATACAGAAGCGGCAACCCATGCACTTGCTGGCCGCCAGATCACCGGCCCGTTGGTCGTCTTGTACATGGCGTTGGTGAGGCACGCCGCTACACAAGCGGGCTGCCAGCAGTGGAAGCACTGCTTCTTGACAAATACCTCCCCCTTCGAGGTCTCGTAGCGGTTGACGATGGTCCACTGGGTGTCGCTGGTCTGGCGTTCAGCGACCAGCGCATTGTCGTTGGCGATGTCCGGAACCGGTAAGCCGTGCTCCTCGGAGCAAGCCTTCTCGCACGAACGGCAGCCGATACAGCGCGTGGTGTCGACCAGCACCCCTGCGAACTCGATCGGCTCAGCCGGTTGCTCGGCCTCGGCCGATCCGCCGGTCAGGGCCGCTCCTGCGACACCGGCTGCCTTGAGGAAGTCCCTTCGATTCATATCGTCGTCTTCCCTTGTCGGAGTTGGTTCAAAAGATGACCCGCCGTCATGGACAGGTCCTGGCTCCCTGGTGACAGGTACCACACGACTCGCTGGCCTCGTCTCCCATGCCCGTTTCGTGGCACGTCCAACAGCTCTTGTGGATCACGACCTTCGAGCTCAATGTCTCGTCGGCGATGCCGGTCGGATCCGAGTGATGACAAGTGGAGCAGGCCTGTGAGGTGCTCGGTGCCCCGGACTCGCTATGGCAGGACGAGCAGTCGATCCAAAAGTCATCGAAGTAGTCACTGTGCGGCATGTCGAGCTTTGTTGCGTTCACTTCGTGGTGACAGTCCTCACAAGGAATGCCCATGTCGTCGAAGTGCATCTGATGGGGAAATTCGACTTCGCCAACGCAGGACGGCGATACGATAAGAGCAGGTACCCCGTCAGCGAGCTCCGCCGTGGCCGACTGGATCGGTCCCGTCGCGGTCAGGAAACCCGCAAGAAAGAGCAGCACGAGCAGTCGCTTCATGCTATTAATCCCTCCTCGATCAAGGCCACCTGGGCGGTGGCGATTCCACTTGCAGCGAACTTACGGTCTCGCCTCGATCTTCTTCAGGGCATCGCGGGCACCTCGACAGGCGAGAGGAAGGCGGCGGCGAATGCAGACCAGGCCAGCTCCTCCATGCCCTTCTCGTCGGATTCCCGCTCCACTTGTGTCTCCTGGGCGGCTTTGAGGTGGCGGTGGAAGGTTTCGATCTCGCTCTCGAACCAGGAGATGGCGTCGGCCCCGATCCTCAGTGACTCCAGATCTGCCGACAAATTCCCCGGGACCAGGCTGCAGATCCAGCCCATCTCGAAGGGTCTCCTCGTCAGCAGCTCGAGGTGATAGGCGAGCTCGTGGTTGACCCTGGAGACGGTTCCATCCAACGGTGACGAGATGGTCAGGGATTGTCCTCGCCGCTTGAGGGTGAACAGTGGGTCACCCCTCGACACCTTTTTCCCACTCTCGGGGAATTCGATCTCTTCGACTTTTCTCAGCGTCTTGACGGCGAAGTCGTCGAGACCGATCCGAGCTTCGCCGGTGACCTCGATACCGACCCAGGTATGCTCGGGAGAGACATAGAGACCGCCCGGAACGTTGACGACGTTCGGTGCCCGGGACTGTCCGGAGCTCGGTGTCACCAGGTGTACCGTGGGAGGTGTCAGCTTCTCGATGCGATCCTGCCGGCGGATCACTAGTTTCCTAGTAAATTGGGCCAACTCGTCGGCAGTGAATGGTTTCTCTACGTAGTCCATGGCTCCGTGCTTCATGGTTTCCACCGCCGACTCGATGGTGGCGTAGCCGGTGATCATGACGACATCGATGTCGGGGCGAAGATGATTGACGGCCTTGGTCAGGTCGAGGCCGTCCATCCCCGGCATCTTCAGATCGGTGAAGACAAAGTCGTAGTCGCGCTTGCGAACCAGACCCAAAGCCTCCTGGGCGGTCTCAACGGTGTCGATCGAGTAGCCCTCGAGAACGAGGATCTTGCGAAAGCTGTCGAGGACAACCGGCTCGTCGTCCACCGCGAGAATACGAGCCTTGGGGTTTTCCACTTCAATCCGCTTGAGACTTGGCGCCTCTTCCGCGAAGTCCAGTTTCAGCCCGATATCGAGAGCCTCCTCGCGCTCCCGGAGGAGATTCGTCGTCTGCCTCTTTTCCAGCGCCAAACGGAGCACGAGGTCGACGACCAGAAAAATCGCAACAGTCAAAATGACGATGATGACTACCATGAGAACTCCTCCTGTTTCGCACCGACGGTCGGAGTGTGGATATTCTTCAGCGATGAGTCAGATTACAGAGCTCCTCCTCGAGGTTCTCCGGAATGATCCGCACCAACCAGCCATCGCCGTAGGGATCGGAGCTCAGGAGCTCGCTCTCTTCTCGTATCCGAAAGTTGAGCGCCATTATCTGCCCGCTCAAGGGCGCCAAGACCCGATAGACGGCGGCGTCGGCTGAATGGATTCTTACGAAGCATCTTCCCTGTGTCGTGTAGCTATCGATGTCGGGAAGCTCTACCGAATTCACTTCTCCCATCTGGTTTGGAAAAGTTTCGGCCACCCCCAACGTCGCTGAGCCCTCAGGATCGAGCAAAGCCCATGTGTGCTGCCCGAGAGCGTAGAGCTCCTGCTCAGGCTGCGCCTGCCGCGGCGACGGGACGGAGCCGGCAAGGACCAGATCGTGGTACCGGAGCGCGCGACGGACGACCCCCAACAGCTCACCAAAATCGAAGGGTTTGGGGATGAAATCGAATACGCCGAGCTGGAACGATCTGACCGCATTCTCGAGGGTGGCGTAGCCGGTGATGACGATCACCTGGGCTGCCGGCCGAGTTGTATTGATCAGCTCGATGATGTCGAACCCCGACGCTCCAGGGAGCATCAGATCGGACAGAATAACCTTGTACTCGTTGCGGCGCACCATGTCGACCGCACTCTCCGAATCCATGGCCCGGTCGACACCGAGGCCCTCCAACCGAAGCACGCGATCGGCGGCCTCCTGCACCACTAACTCGTCTTCGATGACGAGGATGTCAAGCTCGTCGCTCATTGTCGTGACTCTTGTCCGAGAGCTCCATTCGAACGTTGATCGGCAGGAGGATCGTGAATGTGCTGCCCCGTTCCGGTTGGCTGGTCACCGAGATGGAGCCGTCGTGTTCATTGATGATTCCCCAGACCACTGCGAGGCCTAAGCCGGTTCCCTTCCCTTCCTTGGTGGAGAAGAACGGCTCGAAGATCTTGTCCTGCTCGCTCAGAGGGATGCCGCAGCCGGTATCGGCTACCTTTAACTCCACCATTTGATTGCCCTCGATCTCCTCGAGGTCCGTTGAGAGGAAAATCTCGCCACCTTGCGGTCCGATGGCATCGGCCGCGTTTACCAGAAGGTTGATCAGGACCTGGACTATCTGATTGGAGTCGACACGTGCCGAAGGCAGATCCTCCCTCATCGTCGTGGTGACCGCGATGTTCTTGACGGCGAGCTGGTGATCGACGATCTCCAGGGCTCGCTTCACTGTCTCGTTGAGGTTGACGTTCGTCTTGCGCGGCGGAACCTGACGAGAGAAATCGAGCAGTCCCTTGACAATCTCGCGACACCGTTTGGTCTCGCGGACAACGATCTCCAGGTCGGCCTGCGACTCAGAACCTTCTGTCGCGTTCTTCAAGAGAAGACTGCTGAAACTCAAAACTCCAGTGAGTGGATTGTTGATCTCGTGAGCGATGCCGGCGGCGAGCCGACCAACAGAGGCCATCTTGTCGGACTGGTAGAGCTGGTTTTGGGCTTCTGAAAGCCTGCGGGTCATTTCGTTGAACGAACTCTGGAGCTTGCCAAGCTCGTTGTCGCGTTTGACTTCTATTCTGTGGGTTAGGTCACCGTCGGCTACTCTCTCGGTAGCCTGCAAGAGTTGGCGCACGGGTTTGCCGACGAGTTGGTGGTGCAAGAGCAGTATGATCGCGCTGGTCGAAAAGATGGCCAGAGCGGTCAGGAGAATCGCCTTTCTCCGGTTTGCCGTCATCTGCTGTTGGATCTTGTCGAGAGACATGGTCACGTCCAGGACACCGAGGACGGACTGGCTGGCCGGGTGAGCGTGGCAGTCGGCCCGTGAGCAGCTGGGCTCGTTGTAGATGGGGTTGATAATGCCGAGGTAAGGTCGTTTGTCGCTGTCGGTGAAATAGCGGGTCCTTCTGGAAGTGGATAGTCGCTCCAACGGCAAGTCGGCCTCGTGGCACGCATAGCACGCCTCGGCTCGCTTATCTACCATTGTTCCCAAAGCCGACGTGTCAGGGGAGTAGATGATCTCTCCTTCTTTGTTGAAGATGCGTACCTTGGTGAATTCCTCTTGCTCCCCGATGGCGTCGATGATCTGATGCACGTCGTCCCGGCGATTCCGCAGCATGGCGTATCTTGTGCTTCTCTTGATGGTCTCGGTAATCTGCTCGGCGTGTTGCCCCATCTGGGTGACCAGCGAGCGGTGCTGAGAGTTGATGAGGAAGTTGGACAGCAGAGCGAAGACCGTGAGGGAAACGGCCGCGACCGCGAGGATGAGCTGAAGACCGATTCTTGATTTCATGACAGCTGTACCCCGCGGTGCAGGACGGGAGCGGCTAGGACAGTCTCAAAGCTGCCGGAGCAGCCGTTGCCGGCAGGTTGTCGCGACTTGAATTGGTTAGCTCCCGCCAGGCACGGCTCCATGGCGATAAGAAACCCTCAACCCGCACCAAGTCCGGGCGGAGGCAGTAAGTGCCATCGAAGGCTGAGCCAGCCATTCTTCGACTCCTTGTGCCAGTGGCCTGTGAGTTGCCCTCCGGGCGGCAGCTCAGTCGCCTATCTGAAAGTATGCTCTCGTCGCGACGGCCATTGGAACGTCCACTTGGGTGGTACCTCCCCCACCTTTCGGGGTGGTCACCGGTGGTCCGTTGGTGGCTAGCTTTTCTTGACCGGCCTGCGGAAGCCGTACTTCTCGATCTTGTTGTAGAGAGTTCCCCGGTCTACTTCGAGGAGCCTGGCAGCACGAGTGATGTTCCAGGAGCAGCTGTCCAGCACCCTGAGGATATGAGCTCTCTCCAGCTCACGCAGGGCCAAGGGGCTGGGCTGCGCTGCCGGGCTGGTCACCCTGAGGGGTAGGTCTTCCGCTTTGACCAAGGGTGGTGTACCCACGACCACCGCTCGCTCGATGGCATTCTGAAGCTCTCTTATGTTGCCTGGCCAGTGGTAGTTCTTTAGCGCGTCGAGCGTCTCGGATGAAAGACGCATCGGTCTGCGGTTCATTGACCGCGTGTAGATCTCGAGGAAGTGCTCCGCTAACGGCGGGATGTCTTCGGGTCGCTCGCGGAGAGGTGGAATCTGGACCGCGAAGACGTTGAGTCGCCAGTAGAGATCCTCCCGGAACTCGCCCCTCTCGATCAGGGTTTCCAGGTCCTGATTCGTAGCCGCGATGACCCGAAAGTCCACCGGAATCAGCTTCTGGCCGCCGACACGGGTCACGACTTTCTCTTCGAGTACACGCAATAGATCCACCTGGACTCGGGGACTGACGGTGCCGATCTCGTCGAGAAAGATGGTGCCGCCATCGGCGACTTCGAACTTCCCTTTGTGACGGTATTGTGCACCAGTGAAAGCGCCTTTCTCATGGCCAAAGAGCTCACTTTCGAGTAAGCCCTCTGCCAATGCCCCGCAGTTAACGACCACTATGGGTCCGTAGCGACGGGGCGAGGCTGCATGGATTGCCCGGGCGACCAGCTCCTTACCGGTGCCCGTATCGCCTTTTATGAGCACTGTTGAATCCGTTTTGGAGACTGCGGCAATGAGGTCGAGCACCTCCTGCATGGCAGTCGAGGTGCCGATAATGGGAGACGGGCTCGTGATGGCCTCGAGCCGATCCTTCAACCGGATATTCTCGAATCGTAGGGACCGGTGCTCGGTGGCCCGCCGAACAAGGTGAGACACCTCCTCGGGATTGAACGGCTTGGGGATGTAGTCGTAGGCACCGGCCTTGAGAGCTCTGACCGCGGATTCGACCGAAGCGTAGGCGGTCATGATAATGATGGTGAGCTCGGGGTCGGCGGTGGCCAACCGTGACTGAAGCTCGAGACCGTCAATGCCTGGCATCTTGATGTCGACAAAAGCGATGTCATAGCGCCGGTCAGCAGCCAACTCCAATGCCTCCCTGGCTCCTTCGGCTGTATCGACGTCGTGGCCCTCTTGGCGCAGCCAGGCGGCCAGAGACTGGAGAACGATGGGCTCGTCGTCCACGACCAGAATCGAGGTCCGAGGCCCGCTTTTTGCGCCTTTAGTCATGAGGTCACTCCGTCGACGCTCTCGCCCGGCGCTGCGTCCTGAGTTGGCTGGCGGATCGGAAGACGAACGATGAATGCGGTGCCCGATCCGGGGTTGGACTCGACCTCTATCCTTCCGTGGTGGCGGTTGACGATCCCATAAACGACCGCGAGCCCGAGCCCGACACCTTCGGTTTGCGCCTTGGTGGTGAAGAACGGCTCGACAATCTTGTCGAGGTGATCGGGTGGAATCCCCCGACCCGTATCGGCAACCTTGAGCAAGATGCTGTCCTCGCTCTCGCTCGGAACAGCGAAGATGGTCACTGCGCCACCCGGTGGAGTCGCTTCGATTCCGTTCATCGCCAGCGCCAGAACCATCTGTTGAATCTGTGACGAATCACACTCAACCACTGGAAAGTCAGGCGAGACTTCGAGGGTCAGCTCGACTTCCTTGGCGTCAGCCTGGTGCTGGAGAAGACTAATGCAGCGCTCTAGGAGAAGTCCGATTCTCTCGTCGTCGAATCTCGCCTCAGGCGTCCTGCTGAAAAGCAACAGATTTCTGACGATATGGCCACAGCGCCTCGCTTCGCTCTCGATGAGCTCGAGGGCCTGAAGCGTTTCACCATCAGCAAAGCTTTCCTGCCCAGGCTCCTCTGCTGGAGTGGACGACAGTTTCTTCCTCAGAACGTGGGCATAGGTGCTGATGCCGGTGAGGGGGTTGTTGATCTCATGAGCCATGACTGCGGCCAGTTTCCCGAGTGAGGCCATCTTCTCCACCAACAACATCCTCCGGTGCGCCTCTTCGAGCTCGTTGGTCTTTTCCTCCACCTTCTCCTCGAGGGTCTGACCCCACCGCTCCAGCTCCTTGCGAGCCCGATCCAATTCCCCGACCATCGAGTTCCAGGTCATGGTCATCTGGCCGATCTCGTCCTCCGAAGATACCGCTACTCTGGTGGTCAAATCGCCGGCCGCCACTCTGGAGGCCGCCCGGTCCAAACGGCCGATGGGCTTGAGCACCATTCGCCAGACCAGCAGCCAGGCGAGTGCCAGAACCCCGAGAGCGGTGCCAATCAGACCGATCATCAGCTGTCTTTCGGAAACAGCCAGGTTTTCATCCACACCAGCGAGGGAAAGCTGCACATCGAGCACACCTAGAATTGTCTGTGACGCCGTGTGCGCGTGGCAGGCTGCTTCGGCACAGCCTGGCTCGTTGCGGATCGGGGCAATGACGCCTAGTACGCGGTCACCATTCGGTTTGACGAATATCCGTGCTCGCTCTTGCTGCTCGAGGCGTTCCAGAGTCTGATCTGGCAGGTGACAGGAAACACACTGCTCGGCGGTGGTATCGACGAGAGAGCCCACCTCTTCGGACTGACTCGAAACGCGGATGCGGCCCCGTTTGTCCAGCACCCGGATACGTTCAATGGTCGGCTGACGGGCGATGTCTTCGATGATCCTGAGCACATCACCAGGGTCGTTGCGCATCATCGCCTCGCGCGTCGAGCTGCGGATGACATCGGCGCGCTCGGTGGCGCTTAGCTCCACCAGATTTGTGAGATGGGCCCGCTGGAGGCGAAGGTTCCAAGCGCCCGCAGCGATGAGAATGGCGCCGGTGGCCAGGCAAAGACCGAGTCCGAGGCGAACGGTGAGCCGGGTTCTCAGGGCTCTCAGCATGGCGGTAGAATCCGCGGTCCTGAAAAGACTTCTTAAGGATACTCTCCTTGCCGGTCGAGGTCGAAGGTTTCTCCCCCAATTAGCGAACACCGTAGGGTGGGTGGTGATACCCCCCGTCGGGGTGGGATCCGTGGCCGGGCCGTGTGGGATAATTCTCCTCGGAAATGCATGAGTACTCGATCGTTCAGGCCCTCATCGATCGCGTGCAGCAGGAGGCCGAAGCCCACGGGGCGGCGACGATTCACCGCATCAGGGTGCAAATCGGCGAACTCTCCGGTGTGGAGATCGACCTTCTCAGATCGGCCTACGAGCTCTTTAGCGAGAAGTCGATCTGTGAGGGTGCCGAGCTGGAGATCGTGCCGGTGCCGGCGCGTTGGTCCTGCCGGGGCTGCGGCGCGCCGATCAGGGCCGGTGAGATCCTTCGCTGCCCGGTTTGCAGCCAGCCGGCTC
>PVMK01118632.1_pt1 | contig 10249 bp, 6 predicted proteins | sample 1853481 | NCBI WGS metagenome assembly PVMK01 (sample SAMN08533507, study PRJNA380276) | Marine sediment metagenome, whole genome shotgun sequencing project. | reverse complement strand
ATTCTTGGACAATGGCTCATGTTGGTAAAATACTTGCTAAGTTCGGGCAAAGTATAAAAAAGGAACCATTGATACCAGTTGGTGCACCAGTTGATTATGTACCATCAAAATGAAATTACTGCCGCCTACAATGTATATAGTGCATTAAAACACACCATATACAAACCGTTAAGCATATTAGCCTGTCACAATAAGTACCAATCCGGCAAAAGGTTAGTATTATCAACAAGATGACATAAAGGACGTAGAACAAATCATTAAAGCCGACCGCAACGCGTGTCACACCTTTTGCAAAAATGGCAAAGCCCGCGCCACGCTACGGCGGCTTAGTTCCACCGTTATACTTTTAGTTTGGGCAAATATGAGTGCTAGCGTATATACAAAAATTATGGGTCATTAAACATTACAACAAGGGTCCAGAGTTCGAACCTCAGTTGGGGGCAAAAAGACCAAATTTGCGATTATATATTATATTTCATTTATTCTGGTGACATAGAAATCAAATAGAGATGAATTACAAATTAAAATACAGAATATCCCTCGCCATTGCTTACTTGCTTCTGAATAGCATTTTACCAACAAACTTATGGTCACAGGATATCGCTGAAAGAATTGACAATAAAGATTTTGATCCTTCAACATTGCTTTGGTACAAAGCGCCTGCTGATAAATGGGAAAATGCTTTACCTGTTGGTAATGGAAGATTGGGCGCAATGATTTTTGGAGGAGTTGAAGAAGAAAGGATTCAACTTAACGAGGATACATATTATTCTGGTGGCCCTTACAGATCAGTTGTTAAAGGAGGTCATGAAAAGTTGGCGGAAATTCAAAAACTTCTTTTTGAAGGTGAGCCAATAAAAGCTCATAAATTGTTTGGACGATATTTATTAGGTTATCCTGTAGAACAACAAAAATACCAATGCCTTGGCAACCTGCACTTATTTTACGCAAAGGATCAAGAATCTTCAAACTACAAGCGTTGGCTGGATCTGACAACCGGAATAGTTGGATCCTCTTATATAATTGATGGGGTAAGCTATACCCGTGAGGTATTATCTTCTCATGTAGATCAAACAATTGCCATCAGACTTACGGCAAGTGAACCCGGCAAAATTTCATTTGATTCAGAATTAAGAGGAACAAGAAACACCCAACATTCTAATTACGGAACGGATTATTTCCGAATGGATGGAGATAAGGAAAATGAATTGGTATTAACTGGTCGATCTGCCGATTACCTTGGAATCAAAAGCAAATTACGTTACGAGGCACGCGCACGATTTGAAACAGATGGTGGAAAGATTTCTCGTGATGATGCACGAATTACAATTTCCAATGCTAATTCTGTTACCATCTACTTCGCTGCTGCTACAAATTTTGTGAACTACAAAGATGTAAGTGCAAACGAAAAAAATCGAGTTCAGAATTATTTCAAAAACTTAGATAGTAAAAAATACTACTCCGTTCGAGAAAAAGCCGTTCAAGATTACCAAAGCTTTTTTAATCGGGTAAGCCTGAACATGGAAAGCACGCCCTCCTCCTACTTACCTACTGATGAACGTATGGAAAGTATTCAAACAAAACCCGATCCTCAAATGGCGGCTTTGTCGTATCAGTTTGGTAGATATCTAATGATTTCCTCCAGTCGTGTGGGAACGCAACCAGCCAACTTGCAAGGGATTTGGAACGCTTATGAAAATCCTTCATGGGATTCGAAATACACCACGAACATCAACATTCAAATGAATTATTGGGCTGTTGAGTCGGGGAACCTATCAGAATTATCTGAACCATTGTTTACGATGATAGAAGAATTAACGGATGAAGGCACCGAAGTAGCGAAGGAGCATTATGGCGCTGATGGATGGGTTTTCCATCAGAACACAGACTTATGGAGAGTAGCCACACCGATGGATGGTACGCAATGGGGAACATTTACGGTAGGTGGTGCATGGTTAACTACTCATATGTGGGAACACTATTTGTACACAAGAGACAAAGAGTTCTTAGAGAAAGTTTACCCTATTCTTAAAGGTTCGGTTGACTTCTTCATGGACTTCTTAATAGAACATCCCAATGGGGAGTGGTTGGTTACCAGTCCTTCAAACTCACCAGAGAATCCCCCTAAAGGACCTGGATATGAGTATTTCTTTGACGAAGTAATTGGCTGGCGCTATTTTACCACCATTACTTATGGCTCCTCTATTGATATGCAGATTTTAAAAGACCTCTTCAAGTATTACATAGAAGCAACGGAAGTCTTAGACAAGGACAAAGACTATGCTGCTGAGGTAGCAGAGTCCAGAGCACGATTGGCTCCTACACAGGTTGGGAAATCCGGTACCTTGCAAGAATGGGCAGATGACTTCGAGCAGATGGAGCCGAATCACAGGCACTTCTCCCACCTGTATGGTTTGTATCCAGGAAATGTTCTTTCAACGAAGAGAACTCCAGAATTGGTTGAGCCAATAAAAGCGGTTTTAGAACAAAGAGGTGATGGAGCTACAGGATGGTCACGTGCGTGGAAAATGAACTTGTGGTCAAGGCTCTATGATGGAGACAGAGCTAACTCTATTTACAAAGGATATTTAGAAGAACAATGTACCAAGTCTTTATTTGCCTTATGTGGAACATCGCTTCAGGTAGATGCCGCATTCGGCCTTACTGCTGCGGTTACAGAGATGATAGTTCAATCTCACGAAGGCGTTATCGATTTACTGCCTGCCCTACCAAGTGAATGGAGTAAAGGTCATTTTGATGGGGTTTGCGTTCGTGGTGGATTTGAACTAGACATGAAATGGGAGGATAAGAAAATAGCCTCCCTTGAAATAAAATCAAAGGCTGGATATACATGTAAAATTCTCGCTGAAGGAAATTTCAAGGTAATGGACGACAAAACAGAAATCAAAACCAAACAGAACAAAGATGGTTCTATTCAATTTGAAACCACCGAAGGTAAAACTTACCAATTAATAATAAATTGATATGAAAAAGATCATCATTTCGATATTGATAAGCTTTATGACAATGTCAATAATTGGAGCACCAGATAATCTCACAACCGAGGAAGAGAACGAGATTACTGTTGCAGTTGAGAAGCTGTATATTAAGGGGCTCCAGACTAGAGATTTCTCCTTAATTCGTACTATATGTATAAGTGAGACCAAACTATATGGTGTAAGATCTGATAGTAGTCTAAACATAACAACATTAGAAAAATGGTCAAAAAGGTTTGATCCTAGCTCTCCACCATTTAAAACATTTGACTACGAAATTCTTAAGGTAGATTTCGAAGGAACAGCGGCTCAGGTGAAGATCAAGTTCATTCTTGATAATGAACGTATCATACATGACTATCTCAATATGCTGAAAATAAAAGGTGAATGGAGGATTGTGAATATTATTGACTATTGAAAATAGCGATCTGAGAATATCACTAAAGCAGACCTTAACGTATGTAAAGTACTTATAAAGGAAATTGCTTTATACGGTCGTTGGCGTTCATTGTAAGAAGGCATGTTGCAAATTGAAAACACTCTAAGAAATCGTAACTATAATTAAAATTTATATGAAAATGAAAACAATCAAATCTATCAGCATGATAATGGTTTTATTTACCATAATTTCATGTAGTCAAACAGTTCAACAATCAACGTCTGAAGACTATGAATTTGTTGGAGGTTACCCAACCAAGACTACTATAGCAAAGGCTTATAAGCAGTTGGATGTTCAACGAGCAACTCAGGTTTATATCGATTTTATGTCCTTGGCTTCACAAAATGCTATTTTTGAAAGCACAATTAGGGACTATGGTCAATCAAAAGCCGGAGATGTTGGCATTTTCACCGAACCGGGTAAGGGAAAATCAGTAGCTATTGGTTTAACTTATAACACGGAAAGCATTTACTCAACATCATATACTGATTTAAAAGCTGATGGTCCTACTGTTGTGGAAACTCCTCCAAATGTATTAGGAATAGTTGACGATGGTTGGATGCGATTTATAACCGACTTGGGCAATGCAGGTCCCGACAAAGGGAAAGGTGGAAAATACCTGTTATTGCCTCCGGGATATGATGGAGACGTACCTGAAGGCTATTTTGTATTTGAATGCCCAACCTACCGCAACTGGGTTATGGTACGTGGGTTTGTACAGAATACCGGTACAGGAGATGATGCCATTGCCTATTATAAAGAGAATTTTAAAATTTACCCTTTAGCAACTGGTCCCAGAGAAGATGCAAAATATGAAAGTATATCATTTAAAGAAGGAAATACCACCCACCCACGGGATGCTTCGTACTTTAATTTAATCGATAAAATTGTACAATATGAACCTGCCTCTGCCTTTTCAGCCTACGAATTAGGTCTTTTAAAAGCTATTGGTATTGAAAAAGGTAAAGAATTTGCCCCGGATGAACGAATGAAAAAGATATTGGCAGAAGGTGTTAAGATTGGCGATGCCATAGCAAAAGCAAATGCATATGCACATCGTGAACCAACGGTAAGAATATATCCTGATCGAAAATATGAAAGTATCTTTCTGGGGGGAAATCATGAATTTAAAAATGGTGATGCAATGTTACTTGATGCCCGATTGTTATTTCATTACGAAGCAATTGTTGTTACACCTGCCATGGCACGTAAAATGGTTGGAATAGGATCTCAGTATTTATGTGTTTACCGCGATGCTGAAGATAACTTCCTCATGGGCGATCATAGTTATAAGATGCACTTACCTGCGGGTATTCCGGCAAAAGATTTCTGGTCAGTAACAGTTTATCATCCCGATACACGCTCGCTTTTACAAAACGGACAAGACAAACCAAGTGTAAGTACTTACGATGAGCCTGTATTTAATGAAGATGGATCTATTGATATATACTTTGGTCAGGAAGCTCCAGAAGGATCTGAGAAAAACTGGGTAAAAACAATTCCCGGAGAAGGTTGGTTCACCTATATTCGTTTATATGGGCCACTTGATGCATACTTTGACCAAACTTGGAAACCGGATGATATAGTAAAAATTGACTAGAAGAAACAAAAAGAACATATAACAATCACTAAAGCAGACGCTGGGACCGTTTGTACACAAAAAGCAAAAAGGATGTGGGCGCCGGTTAGTTCCACCGTTCTACCCACAAAAATGTTCCTTGTCATGAATGCGGAAGTGCGTTTACATAGAAGTTGTATATGAATGAAAATTATAGATAAAACGAATCAGATACTAGAATTAAAAGATGGAAGGAAACTGGGGTTTGCTGAATATGGTGTCCAGGATGGAATTCCCGTTTTTCACTTTCACGGATCAGGAGGATCACGGTTAGAACGCCCTGCTAATCTGAGCATTCTAACAGATCTTGGAATAAGGTATATTTCTATCGACAGACCAGGACACGGAGATTCCTCTCCCAAACAAGGCAGAGAATTATTAGATTGGCCTGAAGATGTAGCATGCATAGCTGACTATTTAGCTATAGATAAATTTCACGTTCTTGGGTGGTCAGCAGGTGGACCTCACGCCTTAGTTTGTGCCTATAAAATGCCAGAGAGAGTGATTTCAGGGGCAATTGTGAGCGGCTTAGGACCAGCTGATAGACCAAACCCATACGAAGGATACAAGGGATTTTTAAAGCTTCTGATGATTCTGGGTAGAAAAATCCCAAAACTTGTATATGTTTTTCGCAGAATGGCCGCCAAACAAATAAATAAGTCTTCCGAGAAAATGGGAGAAAAATTTGTCAAATCTCTACCAGAAGTGGATCAGAAACCATTCGAAAACTCAGCTACAAAAGAAATGTTAATTGCTGACATAAAGGAGGGTTATAAGCAAGGGGGAGACGGTCCGGCTCGTGATGATATAATTATAAATTCTCCATGGAAGTTTAATATAAAAGAAATTCAAACAAGGTTTGATATCTGGCAAGGAGATTCCGATGTTAATGTTCCTGTTAATCAAGGTATGTATCAAGCTAGTTTACTTCCTAAAAACAACTTTCACTTATTAAAAAATAGGGGGCATATGCTACTACTTGATGAATGGAACAATGTTTTGTCAGAATTAGTCAAATAACCTACAACAATATACTGTAATGCTAAATCATGAAGATCCGTTGAGGCCGGTACAAAGACAGACGGCAGTTCCCAAAGTCTTTGTGAACAGAGTAGAGTATATGGGTAGAACAATCCACTAAAGCAGACCGCTTACGCGTTAGGGAGTCAGGTCAATGAGCTGGTTGAAAAGCTGTTGCGATTTAAGGTCGATAGGGCCAGCAGCGCCGCAGTGCGGATTGGACAATAGGGGATATTTATACAATTTGAGTATTGTAAGTATCTAAATGAAACATATCAATTTAATTTCTGGATGTCTATCATGAACACTTTTGCCAATTATATTGCAGTACTTCTCGTTATACTCTTCGCGGTTGACGGGATTTGTCAGTCACAGTCCGGTGAAGGAAAGAAAATGGTTACCATGGAGGACTACGGTCTTTGGCGAACTGTCACATCTACGCAACTGAGCAGTGACGGCAAATGGATGACTTTTAATTACAGTAAGCCTGAGGCAGATGAAGAAGCCCCCGACGAAAGGAATTTGCAGATCAAGCATCTCGATTCGGATAAAGTTTACGATGTTCCCTTTGCGGTCCATCCGGTGTTTTCAGACGATGCCAGATGGGTCGCTTATCTGATCGATATAAACCGCAAAGATGCAACGAAACTCAAGGACAAGAACAAGCCCGTCGAGCGCACGGTGCAACTGTTGGATCTCGAACACGGTGAGAAAGTGACCTGGGACAATGCCACATCTTTTGCCTTCTCCAGCAGGTCTAATGCACTCTATATATGTAAAGCGAAGAAAAAAGGCGATGAACATTCTGGTACAGATTTCATCATTTATGATATCAAGCGAAAGTTGAACCACCATATAGGCAGTGTCTCTGATATGGGCTTCAATAAGCAAGGTACCTTCCTGGCCTATATCCGTGATGCGGCAGACATGACCGCTAATGGCTTGTATGTTCTGGATCTGGAATCATATTTACGGACACCTCTGGACCAGGATGCGGCAACCTATAGTCAGATGACCTGGGATGAAGAGGGGACTGCATTGGCTGTGCTGAAAGGTAATAAGGATAAGGAGTTACTCCATAGAAGGAATCAACTCATCACCATTACCGGCCTGGGTAGAGAATCCCTATCAAAAAATGAATTGAATTCTACAGATGACACGGATTTTCCCAAGGATATGGTCATCAGTGAACACGGCAGGCTTGTATGGAACAGCGACGTGTCGAAGATTTTTTTCGGGATAAAAGAGCAGGAGCCGAACCCGAAATATAGAACTCCTGATAAAGAGAAGCGGGATAGCAATGATGGTGATAGTAACAGTAATAACATAACACCGGAATCAGATTTGGATATATGGCACTGGAAAGATGTTCGGATTCAATCTGTCCAACGGGCGCGTGCCGGGAGGGAAGGTCGCTTTACATATCGTGCAGTTTACAATCTCCCGACAAAGAAGTTCGTACGACTAGCGGACAAAACCATGAAACACATCGAGATCTCACGTGACGGCAAATGGGGTGTAGGCCGTGATGAGGAGCCTTATATACACGATTATAATCCTCTTAAGGCCGATTACTACCGCGTGGATACGGAAAACGGAGAGCGACTACCCATGTTTAAGGCATTGGAGAAGCCAATGGGCTTGTCACCCGACAGCAGGTATTTTGCATACTGGAAAAACGCACATGTTTGGATCTATGATCTCAACAATGGTGTGGCCCGAAATCTCACCCAGGAGGCCCCGGTCAGCTTTGTCAACCAGGAATACGACTACTTTGGCGAGAAGCCACCCTACGGCATGGCAGGATGGAGCAAGAACGGGAAATATATGATCCTAAATCATCGCTACGATCTGTGGTTGCAGCCCCTGAACGGAGACAAAGCCATAAACCTGACAGGCGGTGCCGGGGCTGAAAAGGAGGTTCGCCTTCGCTATATCAAGTTCGACCGGGGGGAAAAGACAATTGATCTCTCCAAAGTGCTGGTCCTGTCCGCCTACGGCCAGTGGACAAAAAAATCCGGCTTTTACCGCCTGGATGCCGGTTCGGTCATTAGTAGCAAGAAAGCAAGTCCCCTGATCTTTGAGGACAAGTCCATCAAAAGGCCGGTAAAGGCAAAAAATGCCGATCAATACATGTTTTCGATGGAATCCTATGTCGAATGTCCTGACTACTATGTGAGCGATGCGAACTTTTCAGATCCAAGAAGAATCACAGATGCAAATCCGCAACAGGAGCAATACCTCTGGGGAAAGATGGTACTTATTGATTATACTAACAAAGATGGTGTGCGCTTGCAGGGTGCACTGGCCATTCCGGATTCCCGCAAGGATGGTGAGCGCCTTCCCCTGGTGGTGGGTTTTTATGAAAAATCGTCCCATTATCTTAATGAATATGAACGGCCTAGATACGCCCCTTCTTCATGGATTCATTTGATGGAGATGGTAAGCGGTGGGTATATGATGATGTATGCTGACGTCCACTTCAGAATCGGGTCCACCATGGAAGACATGCTGGAATGTGTGGAAGCCGCGGCAGATAAAGCCGTCGAATTAGGCTATGCCGATCCTGAGCGGATTGGTCTTATGGGTCACAGTTTCAGTGGTGCCGGTGCAATTTACATTGCAGGCAAATCAAAGAAATTTGCGGCGGTTTCCGCTGGAGCGGGTGCAGTGGACCCAGGCGGCCTTCATCACCTTTGGGGCTACTCGGCCGACAGGAAGAGAGGCGGCGGCCAGAATGCGCACCAATATGAAATATATGGCCAGGGCCGGATGGGTACGCTGCCCATCGATGATTATAATGCCTATCGCACCGGCGCTTTCATAGATTATGTGCCGACCATGAGCACTCCCCTGCTATTGACGCAGGGAGAATCGGACGATATCGTTGCCTGGATAGATGCCATAGGTGTATACAACGCCATGCGGATGCACGGTAAGGAAATCATACTCCTGTCCTATCCTGGTGAGGGACATAGCCTTGAAAAAAGAGTTAACAGAATCGACTTCACCAAACGCACAATACAATTCTTCGATCATTATCTGAAAGGCAAGCCGGCCGCAGACTGGATTACAAATGGAGTTCCATTTCTCGAAAAAGAACCTCGAAAAGCCGATGAAGACAAGTGATACCAGGAGAACAGGCACAATATAGAGCCATAAAGTGAAATTGCGAGAAAAGGCGGGGAAGCTTGAGCGGAATCGAGTGTTATATTGTTCGTATCCGACCCGGGGATGCTCTCCGGGTGTATAAAGGGCAATTCGCAGGTTGCTCAAAACTGGTACCGCCAGATCGATGCCGCATAACAAATCACTAAAGCAGACCGTGACGCGTGTCACGCCCTTAGCAGAAATGGCAAAGTTCGCGCCACACTACCGCGGCCTAGTTCCACCGTTATACGCTGAGAAAATATAGGAACAACTATTAAGGGGTAACAACTTTGATAAGGAAAAATTGCTCTAATCCTTTATATGGAAAACTGCATTCACCAAACGAAGTGAGGGAGACGAATAAGGCGTTGTGAGAAATTCTTGGGAAACTAGAAGAGTTACCATGAAGCGAAAGCAAATATTTATTAGCAGTGTCCAACATGAGTTTGCCCACACATGGGACAAGTTGGCCTCATTCATAAACAACGATCCATACTGGAGTCAGTTCTTCTATGCCTTCATTTTTGAGAATCTCCCAGCCAGCCGGTGGAGCCCATCAGACATCTATCTAGGGGAGATCGACAATTGTGCCATCTATCTAGGCATCTTTGGACTTCGCTACGGAAGGCTTAACGAAAATGGGATTTCAGCCACGGAGCAAGAATTTGACTATGCCATAGAGATAGGCCGTGACCCTCTGATCTTCGTAAAGAGCCTGACCCCAATAGCACGCCGCGCGAAACGTATGCAAGCACTAATTCGGAAAGCCAGCGCCCATACCTACACCACTTTTCGTAATACGGACCACCTATGTAGCGAGGTTCAGAGAAGTTTGCTCTACTGGCAACAAGATCAAAACCGTAGGCCCATATCATGAAAGATCCTTTCTATCTAACACCAGCAAAAGCCGGAAAGTTGTCCGATATCGCTCCGGACCGCATCGATCGGTTTGTCGCTGAAGCCTCCACGAAGCGGAAGTTCTCCTTCGAGACAACCCCAACGCCAAAGAATGTACTCTCAGAATTG
>PVMK01116784.1_pt1 | contig 10250 bp, 7 predicted proteins | sample 1853481 | NCBI WGS metagenome assembly PVMK01 (sample SAMN08533507, study PRJNA380276) | Marine sediment metagenome, whole genome shotgun sequencing project. | reverse complement strand
CAGGTCCCTACCCCTGTCGTCACACCTATGCGTCAGTGGGTCTGACCAATGGAGCCAAACCAGCGTTCCTGGCACAGCAGTTAGGCCACACGCTGGAAGTATTCTTCTCCACCTATGCGAAGTGGATAGTTGGAGAGGGAGATCGAGAGCAAATCAATGAGGCGTTCTCGGAAAAACGTGCGCGCACCACCCGACGAATCAGTAAACATTTGATTTATATGGTAAATATTGGAGCGGGACACGGGACTCGAACCCGTCGCCTACAGCTTGGGAAGCTGTCGCTCTACCAGATGAGCTAGTCCCGCCAGGTGTCTGCTGATTGTACCCACAAACAAGATCACGTGAAGTGTTCGCACGCCACGATGGTAATCTGAAACACCCCGCCCGCAGCGCGGCAGGCAACCAGAAGGATCAGAATGTTTACCCGGCCGCAGTTAGAAGATGCCGCGCGTATCGTCGCCCGCAATTTCCCCGCGACGCCGCAATACTGTTGGCCCTTGCTGTCACAGCGTGCCGGCTGCGAGGTTTGGGTTAAGCATGAGAATCACACGCCCACCGGCGCTTTCAAGGTACGCGGTGGGCTGGTGTACGTAGACGAACTGCAGCTACGCACGAGCCCTCCCGACGGTTTGATCACCGCGACTCGCGGTAATCACGGTCAGAGCATCCCCTATGCTGCCCGTCGCTACGACCTGCCGGTGATGGTGCTGGTTCCGGAAGGCAACAGCCCCGAGAAGAACCTCGCCATGCAGGCCTGGGGCGCGGAAGTCGTCGTTTTCGGCAAGGACTTCGACGAAGCACGGGTCGAGGCGTACGCGCGCGCCGACCAGTTGCAATTGGAGATTGTGCCCGCGTACCACCCGACCCTGGTGCGGGGTGTCGCCACCTACGCGCTGGAACTGTTCACCGCAGTACCCGACCTGAAAACCGTATACGTCCCGATCGGCATGGGCTCGGGCATATCGGGCCTGATTGGCGTGCGCGACCTGTTGGGATTATCGACAGAAGTGGTCGGCGTGGTTTCCGAATCCGCCGACGCTGTGGCGACGTCCTTCGAAACCGGCACGCTGACCGAATCCCCAACGGCCAATACCTTCGCGGACGGCATGGCCTGCCGGGTGCCTGATCCGGAAGCCCTCGATGTCATCCGCCGCGGCGCCGCACGCATTGTCCGGGTCAGCGACGACGAAGTTGCCGCGGCCATGCGGGCGATCTACACCGACACCCACAACGTCGCCGAAGGCGCCGGGGCCGCGAGCTACGCGGCCCTGTTGCAGGAGCGCGAATCCCAGGAAGGTCAGCGCGTCGCCGTGATCCTGACCGGTGGCAACGTTGATGCTTCAGTGTTCGCGTCTGTGTTGCGTGGCGAAACGCCGATGCCGTAGTCTGCTATGTGGGGAAGGCGAGCGGACAACAACATCAATCAGATCAAGACGAGGGAGAACACGGCATGCAGGTAGCGGACAAGATCATTGTGGTGACCGGTGGGGCCAGCGGCATCGGTCGGGCCATGGCGCGGCGTTTTGCCGCCGATGGCGCAAAGCACGTCGTGGTGGCGGATCTCAACGGGGACGACGCCCAGGCCGTTGCCGACGAGATCGGCGGTTCGGTGGCCACCCTGGACGTCAGCAATGAAGCCCAGGTGATCTCGCTGATCGAGGCCTGTGAAAACGACCACGGGCCCATCGACCTGTTCTGTTCCAACGCCGGCATCGGCCTCGGTCGGGGCATCGATACACCCGACGAAGACTGGCAGACCATCTGGGAAGTCAACCTGATGTCGCATGTCTACGCCGCACGCAACCTGATACCACGCATGGTCGCCCGCGGCGGCGGCTATCTGCTGAACACCGCATCCGCCGCCGGCCTGCTCTCGCAGATCGGGTCGGTCACCTACGCGGTCACCAAGCACGCCGCGGTGGCACTGGCGGAGTGGCTGGCGATCACCCACGGCCACGAAGGCATCAAGGTGTCCGTGCTGTGTCCCCAGGCGGTCCGAACGGCGATGACCGCCGGCAACGAAGGCAGTGTGGCCAGCATCGACGGCATGATCGAGGCGGAGCAGGTGGCCGATACCGTCATCGAGGCACTCGCCGAGGAGCGATTCCTGGTGCTGCCCCACCCGGAAGTGGCCGAATACATGCGCCGAAAAGCGGGTGACTACGACCGCTGGCTGCGCGGCATGCAGCGCCTGAACGAACAATACAACACCTGATCACGGGCTCGTCCGAGATCAGCGCGCGCCGCCGGCGCTCAACAGGGTTTCCACCGCACGCCGCGCCATCACCCTGACCAGGTTGGCGCGGTACTCCGCCGACGCGTGCAGGTCGCTGTTGAAGCGATCGTAATCAATGTCCACGGCATCGACGGCATCGGGCGCAAGTGACGCATTCAACGCGGTTTCCAGATCAGGACTGCGATACGCGCAGGCGGCCGCGCCCGTGATACCGACCCGGATGCCGTCGTCGAACTCAGCCACCAGCACGCCGACCACGGCATACCGGGACGCCGGATTCGGAAACTTCCGATAGGCCGCCCGTTTGGGCACCCGAAACTCGACCGCGGTGATGATCTCACCAGGCTGCAGCGCCGTTTCGAACAGGCTGACGAAAAACTCAGCGCCGGCAATGGTGCGCCTACTGGTGTGCACGGTGGCGTCCAGCGCAACGACCGCGGCCGGATAGTCCGCCGCCGGGTCACTGTTCGCCACGGACCCGCCAAGCGTTCCGCGATTGCGTACCTGGGCATCGCCGATCTGTCCCGCGAGGTCCGCCAGAACCGGCAGTGCGGTCTGCACGGCGGTCGAAGCCGCTACTTCTGCATGGCGGGTCATCGCGCCGACACGTACCGTGGCGTCCGCCACATCGATCCCCGTGAGTCCTTCGATTCCCGCGAGATCGATCAATTCGCTGGGCGCGGCCAGCCGCAGTCGCAACGTCGGAATCAACGTCTGGCCGCCGGCCAGGAACACGGCGTCTTCGCTGGCGCCGAGCCGCCGCTCCGCCTCTTCCAGCGACGCCGCACGATGGTAGTCGAAGCTGTACATCGTTAATCTGCAAACGCGCCACACTTTCTCGGCCGTCGCGGGCATCGCGATCTCCTCAGTCCCCAACGCATCGGTGATCGCATTCATCACCGCCGCGGGAGAGCCGATGGCGCCCGCCTCGCCACAGCCTTTCACCCCAAGCGGATTGTGGGTGCACGGGGTGATCGTCATATCAACATTGAAACTCGGCAGGTCATCCGCCCGTGGCATGCAATAGTCCATGTAGGACCCTGTAATGAGCTGACCCTGATCGTCATAAATGCTGTGCTCCAGGAGTGCCTGACCGATGCCCTGGGCAAGCCCGCCATGCACCTGGCCCTCGACGATCATTGGCTTGATCACTTCCCCGAAGTCGTCGACCGCCACAAAGGCGACCACCTCGGTGACACCGGTCTGTGGGTCTATTTCGACTTCCGCGATGTGGGTGCCGGCTGGGAACGTGAAATTCTCCGGATCGTAGAACGCCTTCTCCGACAACCCGGGTTCCAGATCCTCGGGATAATCCGCCGGCACGTAGGCGGCGAATGCCACCTCACCGAAGCTCAACGACTGGTTGCTGTCGCGCACTCTGAACTCACCGGACTCGAAGTCGACCGCCGCCGCATCCGCTTTCAGCATGTGCGCCGCGATCAGCTTGCCCTTGGCGATGATTTTTTCCGACGCTACCACCAATGCCGAGCCGCCGACGGCCACCGACCGGGAGCCGTAGGTACCCAGACCGAACTCGACACGGCCGGTATCACCATGGACGACCTCGACATCGTCGAACGGCACGCCGAGGCGATCCGAGACGATCTGCGCAAAGGTGGTTTCATGGCCCTGGCCGTGGCTATGGGAGCCCGTGAACACGGTGACAGAGCCCGTGGGGTTCACCCGCACTTCCCCGCTCTCGTAGAGTCCGACCCCCGCCCCGAGGGAAATGGCCAATTGCGAGGGCGCGAGCCCGCAGGCTTCGATATAGCACGCAAAGCCCAGCCCACGTTTCTTGCCCGCCGCCTCGGACGCTGCGCGCCGCGCCGGGAAACCAACATAGTCGATCGCGTCGAGTGCACGGTCCAGACTCGCCTCGTAGTTGCCGGTGTCGTATTCCAAAGCCACCGGCGTCTGGTACGGGAACTGATCCGGCCGGATCATGTTCCGGCGCCGTAATTCTGCCGGATCGATACCGAGCTGACGCGCCGCGACCTCGACAATGCGCTCTACCACGTACGTCGCTTCCGGCCGTCCGGCGCCCCGAACCGCATCCACGGGCACCGTATTGGTATACACGCCCTCGACCTCCACGTGAATGGCCGGCGTTCGATACTGGCCGGCCAGCAGCGTGCCGTACAGATAGGTGGGCACCGAAGCCGCGAACAACGACAGATACGCCCCCAGGTTGGCCGTGGTGCGAACACGCAAGCCAAGGAACTGAGCATCCGCATCCAGGGCCAGTTCCACCCGGCTCAGGTGGTCCCGGCCATGCGCATCGGTGAGAAACGACTCGGATCGATCGGTCGCCCATTTCACCGGTCGGCCTATCCGGCGCGCCGCCCAGGCAACGGTAGTCTCTTCCGGATAGACGAAGATCTTCGAGCCGAAGCCGCCGCCCACGTCCGGCGCGATCAACCGCAGTTTGTGTTCGGGCGACAACGCTACGAAAGCCGACAGGATCAGGCGCGCGAGATGCGGGTTCTGACTCGTGGTGTATAGCGTAATTTCGTCGTTGGCCGGGCTGTGCGTCGCCAGCGCCGCGCGCGGCTCGATGGCGTTCGGTATGATCCGGTTGTTGCTCAACTCGAGCGTAACCACGTGGGCAGCACGCTGAAAGGCAGCGTCGGTCGCTTGTTCATCGCCGAGTTCCCACAGGTAACAACGGTTCTCCGGCACCGCCTCGTAAATCGCTTCGCTGCTCGTGGCGGTCTCCAGCGCCACCACGGCTTCGAGCTCGCCGAAGTCCGTGGCAACGGCTTCCGCGGCGTCGCGCGCCGCCTGGCGCGTCTCGGCAAGCACTACGCCGTACGGTTCGCCCACGTAGTTGACCCGTTCGCTTGCTAGCGGTGGATGGGGCGCGGAGACCATGTCGCTGCCGTCTTTCGACTTGACAGCCCAACCGCAGGGCAGATCGCCCAGGCCGTCGGCCGCCATGTCGCGTCCGGTCAGGATCGCAACCACGCCGTTCATCTCGAGCGCCGCCGACACGTCGATCTCGCCGATGTCCGCGCGGGCATACGGGGAGCGCAGGAACACGGCATGACACTGGCCAACTTCATTGACGTCATCGGTGTAGCGGCCGGTACCGGTGATGAAGCGTTGATCTTCGGTGCGTCGCACCGCCGCGCCGATACCCGTGTCCGTATTGCCGTCGTTCATTTCCCGTTCCTCCGTATCTTCTCGCCCTTGCGCCCGTGCCCGTTCCGGCGCTACATCCGCTGCGCGGCGTGAAGCACCGCCCGAACGATGTTGTGGTAGCCGGTGCAGCGGCAGATGTTGCCTTCCAATCCTTCGCGCACGGAACGCTCATCGGTGGCCTCACCGCGCTCGACCAGGTCGATTGCGCTCATGATCATGCCGGGCGTGCAGAAACCGCACTGCAGGGCATGACATTCGCGGAAGGCTTCCTGCATCGGATGCAAGGCATCGACGGTTCCAATGCCTTCGATTGTGGTGATAGAACCCCCGTCGACCTGACAGGCCAGCACCGCACAGGATTTCACAGCGCGCCCGTCCAGATGGACCGTGCACGCCCCGCACTGGCTGGTATCACAACCCACATGAGTACCGGTCAAGCCCAGGGACGAGCGCAGTACACCGACCAACAACGTGTTCGGCTCGACGTCCAGGATGTGCGCGGTTCCATTTACCAGAAGTTCTACGTTCACCGGAATCCCCCTATTCTCACATCGCAAACAGCAGTGCCAGCAGCAGCACCGCAAACATGATGACCCAGATCACCCAGCGACCGCTGCGCTCGTAGCGAACTGCACCTTCCCCGGAAGAGACCGGCTCGACGCCCCCCGGCGCAACCTGCTCACCAAAGGCCAGGAAGAAATCGTCGGCAATCTTGCGCGTCGCGGCGTCGATCAGCCGGGAGCCGACCTGCGCGAGCTTACCCCCGACATTCCCGGTAACGGTGTACCGCAACAGCGTACCGTCCGATTCCTCATTCAACTGCACCCGCGCCTCACCCTTCGCGAACCCGGCCGCGCCGCCCTTCACGTTGCCGCACAGGCGGTAGCTTTCCGGTTCGACCAGGTCTTCGAGCTCCAACTGGGTATCGAAGGTGGCGCTCACCGGCCCGATCTTCGCCTTAACCTTGGCTTCAAACGAAGTTTCGCCAACCTGGTCCATGGACAGGCAACCCGCGATGCAGCTGCGCAGGATCTCCGGGTCGTTCAGCGCGCGCCATACCTCCTCGCGCGGCGCCGCAATTCGATATTCCCCTGTCTGTTCCACGGATGCCTCCCTCCAGAGCAGGAAACTGTCGCATGAATGCCGAGCTGCGTTCAAGCGAGCATGTGGCGCTGTGCAAGGAAGCTGCTAGGCTTTCGGGCACCCGTTGCCCAACGCCTCCTGATGACCTCAATGACCGATTCGCGCCTGCCACTATCCCACATCCGCGTCCTGGATCTGACCCGGGTCCGCGCAGGCCCCACGGCCGTTCGCCAGCTCGCCGATTGGGGCGCGGACGTCGTCAAGATCGAACTTCCCGGCGATCAGGAAGGTACCCTCGGCGAGTCCCGGCTCGAATCCGACTTCCAGAACCTGCACCGCAACAAACGCAGCATGACGCTGAACCTGAAAAGTGCAGCGGGGATCGCCGTGTTCCATCGCCTGGCAGAAACCGCCGATGTGGTGGTCGAAAACTACCGACCCGACGTCAAGTTCCGGCTGAAGGTCGACTACGAGACGCTTCGCGCCATCAATCCCGCACTGATCTACGCGAGCATTTCCGGTTTCGGCCAGGACGGCCCCTATGGCCCGCTGCCGGGATTCGACCAGATCGCCCAGGGTATGGGTGGGCTGATGTCCATCACCGGCGAACCCGGGCGTGGCCCCATGCGGGCCGGGATTCCGGTCGCCGACCTTTCCGCCGGGTTGTATGCCGCCATCGGCATACTGATCGCGCTCATCGACCGGCAGCGCAGTGGCGTTGGACGGTGGATCCAGACGTCACTGCTGCAGGCCCAGGTGTCCATGCTCGATTTCCAGGCCGAGCGCTGGTTGATGAACGGCGAAGTCCCACCCCAGGCCGGTAACAATCACCCCACCGGCATCCCCACCGGCGTGTTCCAGACCAGCGATGGACACATCAACATTGCCGCCACCGGTCGGGCAATCTTCGAACGATTCTGCAGCGCCATGGGCCGAGAAGACTGGTTGACCGATGACCGATTCAGATCGCCGGGACGACGGTTTCACAACCGCGACGCGATGAACGCGGAGATCGAGACGATTACCCGGGGACGTACCAGCAGCGAGTGGATAGCGACATTCAACGAAGCCGGCGTACCCGCGGGGCCGATCAACTCAATCGATCAGGTGTTCGCCGATCCGCAGGTGCAGCACCTGGAAATGGCGGCGCCGGTTCACCATCCGACCCTGGGCGACATCGAACTGGTCTCCCAGGCCGTCAAAATGCACGACACTCCTTTCATCGTCCGCCGCGCGACCCCTGATCTGGGCGAACACACCGACGAAATTCTGCGCGCCGCCGGTTACGCCGAAGACGAGATTGCGGAGCTGCGCGAGGCCGGCGCGATCTAGAGCGCCGCTGAGGCAGGCTAGACCTTCTCGCCCACCGCCCGGGCGCGTTCCAGCCGGTTGGCTTCCTCGCGCGGCAGAAAGCGCAGCGCCGGAATCAGAAACACCATGCTCACAACCAGCATCATCAGCCCGGCTTCCATGCCGCCACGCAACGCATCACCCGAGGCTACGCCGGTGCTCGCGATGTTATCGCTCAACTGACCGATCAGGAACGGTCCCAGCGCCAGGCCTATGAAGGTAATCATCATGATGTAGTAAGCGGACGCCATCGCCCGCATGCGCGGCATGACCATGTCGTTGACCGTCCCGGCCGCGCCACCGATCCACATGGGCGAGAAGACCTGGAACATGAAATTGGCGGCATACACCACCCACAGCGTTTCCGCGTGCAGGAAGATCAACCCCATGGGCAACGCCAGTGCCGGTACGGCAAGCGCCAGGTAGAGGCGTCCGTTGACGTATCGCCTGCGCAGAACGTCCGACAGCCAACCGCCTCCCGCCACGCCGATCAGCCCCCCGATTGCCGCCGACAGGCCGAGAATAGTCGCAGCGCTCGACAGATCCACGGCGTGCGCGCGAAGCATGAACGGAGGGCCCCAGAATCCGACCCCGTAGGTCACGAAGGCGATGCACGGAATGCCCAGCGTGATGCACAGCATGGTCCTCGATCGAAAGATCATCGCAAAGGTCGCGGGATCCCCTACGCGCAGATTCTGTATCCACGAAAACGCGGCATACACGCCCACGCCCAACGCGATCCACTGCGCCGGGTTTCCCCCCCATTCGATAAGCCCGTAGACGAGCGCAACAACGACCAAACCGGCAAGTACGTTGATCAGCAACGCTTTGCCGCCGTTGCGCGCCGCGGCGATCAGCGTCAGCGGCGGTAGTACGGCAACCAGCTCACGCCCAGCCACCCGGAACGGATGCGGCTCAACGGCCGTTTCAATGCCGTCGCTCTGGCCGCGGCGCGGTTCGCGCAGCGTCCATACCCAGATCGCCATCAGCAAACCGGGCAGCCCGACGATGAAAAACGCGGCCTGCCAACCCGCGAGACCGAACGGTGCGGCGCTCGGGTCGGGATACCAATCCTTCCAGACATCGACAATTACGCCACCCATCAGGATGCCGATGCCCGCACCGATGTACACGCCGGCGGAATATATGGCCAGCGCGGTGGCGCGCAGCTTGGCCGGGAAGTAATCCGACAGCATCGAAAACGCCGCGGGGGTGGCGCTCGCCTCGCCTATGCCGACGCCGAACCGGAACACCGCGAGCGTGCCAAAACTGCGCGCGGTTCCGGACAGGGCAGTCATCAGACTCCAGAACCCGAGGCCCACGGAGATCAGGCTTTTGCGCGTCCAGACGTCCGCAAGCTTGCCCAATGGAATCCCGAACACCGCGTAGAACACCGCAAACGCGGTGCCGTAGAGGAACCCGATCTCCGCGTCGGTAACGCCGAGGTCCGCCTTGATCTCCTCGGCAAGGATCGACAGGATTTGACGATCGATGAAATTGAATACGTATACCAGTACCAGTACGCCGAGCACGTACTTGGCATAGCGCCCGCCGACTTCGTCAGACTCCTGTGACACACCCCCTCCAGGCCCGCATCCACGCCGCAGCCTAACAGATTCACGCAGTGCGGGGCGCGTCGGGATCCCGCTCGCTCAAACCGTGGCGGTAACCTCCGGATAGAGCTCATCCAGGGGTACCGAGCGGCCATCGTCCTGAACGATTCGGCAATGAAAGCGCCGCAACCGGCGCGGCTCCGGGACGCCACAGGAGTGAGCGATGATGCCCACCTCGTGGCGCATGGTCAGCGCATAGCGCTTGACCCGCTCCGCCTTATCGGTCGGATCGAGGCCCCGCTGCAACCTGGGATCATGGGTAGTGACGCCTGTGGGGCAGGTGTTCTTGTTGCATTGCAGCGCTTGAATACAGCCCAACGCGAACATGAAACCGCGCGCCGACACCACGAAGTCCGCACCGTTGCACAGCGCCCAGGCGACACCCCCCGGGGTGATCATCTTGCCGCTGGCGATCAACCGTATGCGCTCCTTCAGCCCGTGCCTGCATAGCTGATCGGCGACCAGCGGCAGGCTCTCCTTCAACGGCAACCCCATGTAGTCGATCAGGCTCATCGGCGCAGCACCGGTGCCCCCATCGGCACTGTCGATGGTAATGAAGTCGGGTGCGCTGTCGATGCCACGATGGCTGATCTCCTCGCAGAGCTCGTCGATCCAGCCGTAGGCGCCGATGACCGCCTTGAACCCCACGGGCTTGCCGGTGACATCACGGATCTCAGCAATCATGTCGAGCAGATCGCCGGGCGAGTCAATCTCTGGATGGCGATTCGGACTGATCGAGTCCTGACCCACTTCGATCATTCGTATGCGCGCAATTTCTTTGGTCACCTTGGCGCCCGGGAGAATGCCGCCCTTGCCGGGTTTGGCGC
>PVMK01154051.1_pt1 | contig 10251 bp, 8 predicted proteins | sample 1853481 | NCBI WGS metagenome assembly PVMK01 (sample SAMN08533507, study PRJNA380276) | Marine sediment metagenome, whole genome shotgun sequencing project. | reverse complement strand
ACATGAAACTCATAATGGATGCCGATTGCTTAATTAAACTGACAAAAGCTGGACTCAAGGAGCTCATAGCTGAGAATGCAGCCATCTCTATTCCTGAAACAGTAAGATGTGAGGTCGTTGATGCTGGTAAAATAAAGGGATGTGCGGATTCACTTGCCGTGGAGCAAAACATCGCATCTCAAATTATTAAGGTCATTGTATCGCCTGTGGATTATGCAAAAGGGGATCATGCATTGGCCGCACTTTTTGACAAAGATACATACGATGCGGTTGCCACCGACGACGCCAAACTTACCCGTAATCTGAGAGCCCATGGAATCCCTTTCGTTTTGCCGGGACTTATTATCCATCAACTAAAAAAAGAAGGGCGAATGAGCTTGGCTACGGCGCTTTGGGCATTGGACCAGTTGACGGCATTTATCAGCGAAGATGAATTCATCATGACGAAACTGCTGCTGGAGAAAGGGAAATGAAAGTAAAATCCATAAGAATCCCAAAGGATATCGACAGGGCGATCGCGTATGTATCCCGTGCAGAGAAAATTGAAAACACCCACTCTTTAAGAAAGCTGGCAAGGATGGGGTTTGAGTCCTACGTCACCAAGGAGTACAAGGCCGGGAAAATCACGCTAAGGGAAGCTTCTGATCTATTGAATTTAACGCTTTCTGAAACAATCGATCTCTTATCGGATATGGGTGTCAAGGGAAATATTCACGCCGAAGATGTGATGAGAAGCCTCGAATCGCTAACGCAGACGAATCCTTAAACGCCTGCGACTTCTCTGTCGTCTGCCCTCTTCCCTTCTGCCCTTTCCTCTTCCATCGTCCGTCATTCGTTATTAGTTATCGGTTATTTGTTATTCGACCAATAACAGATAACGAATAACGATTAACGCTTTGCGCGCAAAGCCCTTTCTGCCCTCTGCTCTCTTCCCTCTCATCTTCTTGCCCTTGTCTCTTCCCTCTTTCCTTCTAACCTTCTGCTTTTCTGCCCTTCTGCCCTTCGCCCTATGCTCCCTGCTCCCTGCATATGCACCGAAATCATAACATGCGGACGATAAAAATATAAAGGCAGCGCCCAATCAAAGGCCCTGCCTTTTTCATTCATAACTGATGACGATGTTATTTGATAGGACCGCTTGGGTTCAATGGCCAATAGAAAGGATCATATTTTTTCTTGTCCTTATTAGAATCTTCTGTTTTCTTTTCTTCGGTCGCCATTTTTTCTTCTAATTTTGGTTGTGTGGGGGCCTCGACCTTTTTCTCAGGGATTTCAATTAGGGAATCTTTGAAAAGACTCAGTTGAAGGGATTTTCCTGATAGGATGGTAATTTCTTTTTCAATATTTTTAACCCGCAACATATGAACCCCGGACGTCACTTCCTTTGAAATCACCGGCGTTTTTCCGATTCCTACGCCGTCTAAAAGAACATCGAGCTCAGGAGGCTCACTGAATACCGACAGTAGCCCCATAGGTTTTTGTTGGCCCCCCAGCGTTCGAGACGGCTCAATTAATTCACCACCTATACAAAAAGTACCTACAACCAACAAAAATGCCTGGAAAACAAAAAGAAGAATTGATTTCGGAAAAACCCTCATAGTGAATCTCCTTAAACCTCAAAGCTACATTTGCTTGTGTTTATTTGAAGGTCACAAGGGCGGTATCCGACCCGCCGTCGCTTGAAGTAACTGTTACTGCGGCACCCTTTTTTAAAGTCTTGATTTGCTCAGAATAGATGTAAGCATTTTCATCTTCCGAAAAAAGCATGGAACCATAAGCTTCCAGTGTGAGGACAGCATCCGGTTGTTGATCGCTGCTTGCTTCAACCAAAAGCAGTTTGGTCTTACGGGTATATTCTGCACGTTGAATAGTCACCTCTGGGCCACCAACTGGAAGGACGTTAACCTCTGTACTATCGCTATCAGTGGCTCCCTGATTGTCAGTTACGGTCAAGGTCACGGTGTGTGAGCCAAGGCCAAATTCAAGTGTGAGGATATCAGAGCTGCCCAGTATCATTCCATTTTCTTTCCACTCATAGGCTTGAATGGTTCCATCAGGATCCAAAGAACCGGATCCGTCTAAGGTCACCGTCTCTGTCCCATTTCCGTCACTGTCAGTTACCTGATAATCCTCCCCGGCATTAGCCACTGGTGATGTATTCGTTGTTTCGCCCAAAACAGCCGTATCGAAGCCGCCGAAGTCAGAGGACACCAATATATATTTAACCGGATCTGAAATCTTTTTTCTGAACACATATCTATTATCAACCTCATTGAACGTCATTATACCATAATCAATACCATCCACGTAAATAGTAAGCACGGCATCTGGTTGAGAACTATTCGTGACCTCGACCAGAAGCTGCTTGGGTTTAGCTTTATATTTAGCAGTGATAATAGTTACCACCTCACCCAACCCTATCGAGAAATCGGTTGGCGCCCCCATGGCTGCAGCCCAAGCTCCGTCATATTGATTATCGCCGCTCCCGTGAAATGACTCCTCAGTCAGTACGAATTCGGCTTCATAGATTCCATTGGGAAGGAAGACACCACCTACGGGCAAGCGTTCCCATTCACCGAAGGTTAAAACGGTTGATTCAGGATAGCCCGTATAATAGGCATATGATGGGGTGGGAGTAAAAGCTGTAATTATAACATTTCCGTCGGCGGCTTTCGGACTCCTTTGTGTTGTCTTCCAGAAGACGTGATAGCTGCTGTTAACTTCGAAGCTAAACGCAGCATTACCGTTTTCATCCGTGATAAAATGATCGAATGGGAGGTATCCGGTGTATTTATACTTTTTCCCATTAGGACTGGTCGAATCTGGGATGTCGCGTCTTTCCAGGTAAGTTAGATCATTGGGATTCGGAAAGGATCCATCTCCTTTATTGTTGAGATTCTGTCCGTTAATCCAGCCTGTACCGTTCCACTCCTCCTGCCACCATCGGCCGGTGAAACCAATAAGCTCGTTCGATGGTGTATCCAAAAAACCAGCAAGTTTGAGCTGATATGCAAAATTGGGCTTGAGGTTCTGTGCGATAAGAATTCCACTAAGGCTTGACCCGTTGCGGCTGTATTGAACCGTAACCCTCGCCTGGGTGTAATTGTAATCGTCGATGAAACTTCCTTCGGATGTTGAACCATCGTATAGTTGATCTGCGATGTCAAGCCAGCGATAGTCTCCACTCGGGCTCGTCAATCCCGAATCAATATCGGCTAATTCTACTTGATCGAATCCATAATGATTACTCATTATAAGCTCGGCAGGTTTGTTTTGCGGCGTCCAATAAGGATCGTCAGGTCCTCCTCCGTCAGGACTCGTCTCCCAGTTCCACCAAAACACTCCACGCCACCAAGCTCGTTGCCTGCACTGGTTCAGCAGGGCTTCATAACAGTTGGCCTGCTCAAGCATATCGATGGTATGAGTCGAAGGGTCAGTGTACCATGGTGTTCTATTGGTCCCATTTACACTTTGGTAGCCGGCCTCTGTAAAAATAATATCCATGTTAGGCCAGTTGTTGTTGCGCCAGGTTTCGATCGAATCGGCCTTGTTCTTCCATGAGGTTTTAAGCTCATCCAAGATAGGATCGTCGCTGTTGGTTAGCGCATAATAGGCGTCTATTCCAATGTAATCTACTTCATCCCACCAGGACACATTTTGTTCTTGTCCGTGATTTGCCGCATAGGTAAGGGGGCCCGTGTAATGAGTTCGAACCTCCTGGATCGTATTTCTCCAAGAAGAGTCCCATAAAATCGTATTCTTTAGCTCGCAACCTACGGAAAATAGCTCCACATTATTCTGCTGGGCAATGTCAGCCCAGAAATTGATAAAACCTTGATAGGCAGTGAACCAAACTGAGGAAGGATTAATATTACCTCGCCAAGAACCATCTCGGCAATCGACCATGGGTTTGAGCATTACCTTCATACCCATTTCATGACTTTTTTGAATCGCGTGAATGACAGATTCCTGAGATGCTGAGTAGCGGGTGTAATCAGGCTCAATAGTTGTTGAAGTAACATTGTCCTGGAACCACCACACACAAATAGCGATCCAGTTGGCGCCGGCGTCACGAACTGCAGCTAAAGACAAATCCGATTCCGGTGAACTCATTGCATCCTTTTGCCATGCCGTGTAGCTAACACCTTTCATATCGAACCCATGTGAAGTGCCGGAAGCCAAAGCAGAAACTAGAAACATGCCTAAAAAAAGGCGAACAATGCGATAATAAATCTTTCTTTTCATGTATTGTGACATCAGCTTCCTCCCCTCTTGAAGGCTCTGCTTCATCTTCTCTGTTCTATGTTTACCCTGCGTGCCCCGTCTGCCCTGTGCACCATGCGGTCTGATTCAAGATCCCACAATCAGTTAACAACCCATATCACAATGGATGTCCCCATAGTTCACACGTTCACAGTATACGCGTAAAGAAACCGGTTACCCAAAACAGCCCTCCACACTGACGGCGGGTAAACCTTGGGCTGGAATGGGTAATGGAGCAGATCTCGGAATTTGAATTCAGTGCTTTAATGGCGGTTATATGTAAATTGCAGCAGCTTCACATTTGGAAAACCATATTCACTGGTAAGAGTAAACGTATTGCACAATTTCTGTTCTACTTTTTGATTCCAGTCCCTGGCAAGAAGAACATAGAACGATGAGCTTTTGTATTTGTCCAATAATTCGGCCAGGGGTTCAACATGGTTCTTGGTTGTTAAAATAGAAAAATGTCGGGTTCTTTCATGATTCTCAAGATATCGATTTACCGTGTCTTTTGTATTGCTGAAAAGAGGCTCCCTTTTTGAAATCTGCCGCCATTGAACCACTGCTGATTTAACATCCTCTTTGGCATATACCGGATTGGCATAATAGTTATAAAGCGAAGACGCGATAATAAGAATTAACGAGCCGATCATCAACAAATATGCATGCCTGCTGCAACGTTGTAGAAAAGCAAGGCCAGATCCGACAATAATGCAGAAAAACGGAAGCGCAACAATAGTGTACCGCACGTTGTAACGTAAAAAAATCGAGTAGACTATTGTGCCGACCAGGGGGACAAAAAGACCCAACAAACAAAAGGACAGCCACTTACCCTCATTCCGGTTTTTCAGAGCCCCTACTCCAAAAATGATCAAAGTGCCAAAGACCGCACCAACTGCCATTATGGACGGAAGAAATTTCAAAAGGAGATCCAGGCTGCGACTTTCATGTAGTGAGGCAACGCTCGGGCCTAAAGAAAATCCTGCGGAATATGCAAAAAATGTGTAAGGCAGCGCCCCTAGTGAAAAACCGGCCCCTTCGCCCGCACCCATGGACACATTGAAACTGTGCAAAAATAATCCAACCAAAGGCACAAAGGGCAAAATTGAAACTACGATGGAAACACTGAACCAAAGCATCCGATTCCTGTAATATTGAATCACCCAGAGCAGTTGTGAAAGAACAACGAACATCATAAAGACCTGGGTTGAAAAGCCTAAAACCAGGGTCAACGCGTATAAGCTCCACCAGCTCACTTTGCTTTGCTCCAGAGCTTTTAATAGCAACACATGGTTCAGCAAAACCAGAAAAACGAGTTGGGCATACATTCGCCCTTCCTGACTGTACCAGATATGAAGGGGAGAGAAAGCAAATACGAAAGAAGCAAACAGGGCCACCTTTCCGGAGACTATCTTTTTTGCTAAAAGAAAAAACAGCGGCAGGCTTAGGATCCCGAAAAGCGCACTTGGCAAGCGAAGAAAAAAATCAGATGTGTCTGCCGAGAAAAAGAGATGGTTTACAAGATGAGAAAGTGGCGGATTTGCCAATGCCAACGCACCGTTAATTACTTGCATAACGCTGTCGGCTCTGGCAATCGCATACTGCATGGCTTCGTCAGCCCACAGGCTCTGAGTATCCAGACGGAAACCCCGAAGAAACGCTCCGGCAGCCATTAGGATGCCCAGCCAGATCACCAGCCCTCTCATAGGGGATTCATCCCGGAGGTGCTGAGAACTCAGACTATCTTTCATAAGTGTGGTCTGCTTCCGTAGATAATAAGACATACGGATATGACCCACAACATGGAGTTGACGATCTGAGGCCGGTCCGTGATGAGAAGCTGCACCGGGTTACCGACATCAGCAGAAAGGCGGGCAAGATAGATGTAGCGAAATATTCCGAAAATCACAAAGGGGACGGTAAAGGGTAGATATAATGTATTAAAGCGCGTCACGACGTCAGGCGCCATCGTGTAAAGCGTGTAGATTATCATCGAGGACACACCGGTGACAACCAACAAATAATAAAGCATCTTGGTGGTGTAACCTTTCAGACTCTTTCGATGGTTTACGGCCATCTCTTCCAAAGTTTTGAGCTCGTGCCAGCGTTTCCCGAAACTTAAAAACAACCCAAGACTAAACGTGCAGAGGACCAGCCAGATAGATACGGCCATATCGACAATTAAGGCGCCGGCAATCGCTCGGAGAATAAAGCAAACCGCAACAATTATTGCATCCAGAACTACTACTTTCTTGAGACCAAAAGAATAGAGAATGTTCAGCAATAAGTAAACACCGAGCACAAAACCGAACTTAGATGAAAGGACAAATCCCCCTAAAAGAGAGGCGGTCATAAGGATGCCCATGGCGCCTTGTGCTGCTTTGGGATTCAAATCTCCCGAGGCCAGGGGACGGAAACGTTTGACAGGGTGCCAGCGGTCGCCTTCGATGTCGCAGAGATCGTTGAGAAGATACACACCGCTGCTGGCCATGCAGAACAATAAAAAGGCTTGCATACTGAGCCATATCATTGCCCATTCAAACAGGGAAAAGGAAAAAATCAGTCCGGTGAACACCAGGGTATTTTTCACCCAGTGGGCAGGTCGCATACTCTTTAAAAGGTTACGCAGAAGATCAACTTGAAGCGCCTTAACTCGGATCTGATCCGCACTAATTATAGATTTCATATTTTTGTTTCTCGCCTGCTTCGCTCGAGTCCGCAGAGATCACAGAGGTGTTTTTATATTTTTCCCAAAGTTTTCCCCACCCAGTCTTTCGAAACTTTCGAATGCGGGGTATCCCAATCAGGGGATACCAGAACACATCGTGATAAATGTTTGATGCCAGCGGTGCCCAGAAAGAGAGTCGCGAATGCAACAGCGTCCGTTCAAAACATTGCAGCAGGCCTTTGCGTATGAGCTGATCGCCCCAGACAACCAAACTTCGTCGGGTTTTAAAGGCGAAGTTGATGCCTGAAATGTCATCACCAACAACCCGGATGCGGGCAGGATCCGCGACCCCCAATTCGCGCTCGTGGCACATGCGCAAATAAGGTATAGACAAGGGATTAAACCCCATCATCTGTGCAGCAACCGCATCGAGAGCCACCTGATCCCCGCCGGCCAGAATATAGTTTTTTATCTCCGGTATCATGGTGCGGGGTCCTGCACCGTTTCCACAGACAGTGCCGTCCACGACCGCAAAGAGACCGGGGTGAAGTTCTTTCTGCATGATCATCAGATCAACCAAAACTTCATGCATGTATTTATGGGCGTAATGCCGCATCTCCTTGAGAAGCCCGCCAAAGCTGTTTTTGATGGCTCCGGTGGTTGTGGAGTGCCCGTGTGTTTTTACTGTGGGTAGGTGAATGATCTGTTTTCCAGGAAATATGGACGGTATCTCAATTCCTTTTGGGAAAATTTGATTGAGACGAAGCAGGGGGCTTTTAAAAGAATATACCTGCCAGTCAACGTCTGTTAACGATAAAAAATCAAGGCCATAGTGCTCTAAAACCGGAAGCCAAAGGTTTTGTATCGCCCCTTTGTGAGGATCGGTAACAACGGTTTTGTTTTCTACTGGCAGCAACCGTTCAGGTTTAAAACCATCTTTAAGCAACGTGCGAACGACGCCTTCAACCTGCCAGACGGCACTGGAGCATGCGGGGAAGTATTTCGTCCAGGAGAGGTTGAGTTTTAAAAGGGTCTCCTTTTCCTTGTCGATGAACCCTTCGTACTCAGCCAGGTGCATGAGCCGGGTATAATCGTTAAGGATATTTTCAGGAGAGGTTTTGAGAATAGCTACTTTGGATGTAATTATTCAGCCCCTGAAGGGAATATGACATGTTGCTGTTTTCAGAGATTTTCCAGTCAAGTCTCTGGAGGTAATTGTCAACTATATCTATACTTGCCTTGGCTGCCATGTCCCTAATCTGGGCATGCTGTTCTCTGTACAAGATATATGCTTTGGCTGACTTGAGAAAAGGGGAGTCTAAAAGTCCCTTTTCTACAATGTCCTGTATCCCCTCCACTTCGGGAATTAGTCCAAGGCGCAATTCATGGGCTAAGTTCTGAACCCGGAGTGTGAGTTTTTTAGCTTTATTCTCACCAAATTCACCGGTTGTCCTTCCTGCCTTTACAATTGCTGAGGTGATTTTCCCTGATTGAACCCAACAATACTTCCATCTCACTTTTTTATTTTTTTGGACATAGTTGCTACCTCCATAAAAGCACAGCTATTCTTCCCTTAAGATGAGAGACCTTACGAATCTTTATGCGGTAGAATGTGATCTGTTGTTTCAGTTGGATGGATGTATGAAATGAATTCCGAAAATATTTGATAGGTAATAGCTTCCGATCAGACAATTCTGACAGATGAGTATGCCCGCATAAATGTTTCTTTTATGAAATGGTCAGACTTTTAAATATAAACATCAAAAAGCTTATGTAGATTATCTGCTTGATATGGTTTAACTATTTAATATATTAATATTAATTTGCTTTCACAGAACGTCAGATAGATTCTTTATGAGGCATGCGGACTAAAACTTAAAGTAACAAACAAAAAAGGCTTACAAGTTGTTGATATAACTTGTAAGCCTTTCTTTTTGTATGGTGGCAAGCAGATTCAACTGGTGGGTAGCGATTTATGCATAATCAGCATGACCGTCCCTCAAATCTCTGCTCCGGCAAAGTTATAATTGAATGAGCCTAAGATCCTACATTACTTTAATAATGATTACAACAATTTGTATTATCTATGATTATTTTTCTACTCAACCATTTTCTATTCAACTATTTGACGATATTTGCAATTAAATAGTCTTCTGAATCTTAATGGTCTTGATTGTAATTTGTCAATTATTTTTTAACCGCCTCGGGTCTGCATCAAACCTCCAAGCACGCAACGTTCTCCTCTCTAACCTCTTACTTGAATCGGCGCACCACCCCTCTCCACTGATTCCTGCCTATAGAATTTTGACAAAAACTGTCATATGCCTGGACATTATTTGGTAATTTTCTTTATTTTATGGGAAGCAAATTTAAGAGGTGAAACATATAACATATTTATATTTTTACATTTACCATGAAACCGAATAATTCTGCACATTTTTTGCATACGTACACGTTAAATAGGACGCCCCGGTGCCATCTGCTGGAGGTACCCCACAGGTAAAACAAGTATAAACAGATAATATTATTATTTCTTAATTTAAGAATCTTGACAATCTGTTTTCATCGGGTCCCAAAAAAGGAAATTATTAAGCAACTAAATTGGTTGGTATTTTTCACATTTAATCTCAAACCTCGTAAAGGCAAACCACTCGAAAGGGTGGGACGCAAAGCCACTGGCCTAAATTCGGCATTGCCGGCACACGGTAGCAGGGCTGCCGAGCAGATACAGCACCTTATGTTGGCTGGATCTTCCTCGGTAAAGATTGCAAACCAAATAAGGAGTTGTTGTGTTTTCATCAAGCCACAGATTTTTTAAACCTTTCAAAGCTCTTCTTTCATCTTTCTTTTCATTAAGATTTTTAATATTTTTTATAATGTTCATAATGTTTTTTTTATCTGCCAACATTGCGCATTGTGTTGATCTTTCTTTTGCATGGGATAAAAACACCGAAAGCGATCTGGCTGGTTACTATATTTACTATAAAACAGGCCCTTCCGGTGCTCCTTACGATGGGACAGGAGCTGTTGAAGGTAACTCGCCGATCAAAATACCTATAGCAAGCCTGAGCGACCCTGAAAACCCTGAATATACAATACATAGCTTGAGTGATACGGAAGCTTCTTTCTTCGTAATCACTTCTTACGACACTGCAAACAATGAAAGTGACTACTCAAATGAATTATCCTTCCCGAACGCCCATAATGATACGGCAACGGTGATGGAAAACTCGGGTATTAATAACATTAACGTGACCGCCAACGACGACTTTGGCGGCGACGGACCGGCTGCGGCTGACATTTCGATTACATCAGGGGCA
>PVMK01116459.1_pt1 | contig 10252 bp, 6 predicted proteins | sample 1853481 | NCBI WGS metagenome assembly PVMK01 (sample SAMN08533507, study PRJNA380276) | Marine sediment metagenome, whole genome shotgun sequencing project. | reverse complement strand
GCTGACACAGCCTATGATCCGAGGGGAGTCGGATCTGAAAACCGTGTCATGGGACGAGGCCTTAGACCGGGTTGCAAGCAGACTTTTGGCCATAAAAAAGGATTATGGGCCTCAAAGTATCGGCTTTTTCGGGTCTTCAAAATGCACAAATGAAGAGAACTATCTCTTCCAGAAGATGGCCAGAGTCCTCTTCGGGACCAATAACCTGGACAATGGCGGGTCCATGGCCGGGAGACCGGCCCTGCAAATCATCGACGAGAAAACAGATGGGAGGTCCCGCATCAACCCGCTCGCAAATCTCGAGAAAGCCGAAGTGATCTGCGTTTTGGGCGCTGACCCGTGCCAATCTGCCCCGGTATTGAGTTACTATCTCAAAAGGGCTGCAAAAAGGGGGGTTCCCCTCATAGGGATTGATCCGAGAAAGACTGATCTTTTCCCATTTTCCACCCTCTGGTTAGCCATTTCTCCCGATAAAGACTATGAGTTGATCAACTGCCTCTCGGCCATGGTGTGGAAAAAATTTGCCCACGATTCCAACTTTATCGAGCGATTCACGGAAGAATTCAGCCTATACACTGAGGCACTTTCCTCTTTCAATCCCGAAAGACTCTGCTTAGCGAGCGGTTTAGATATGAAATCGGTGGCCTATGCCGCTGATCTGGTGAAGGGGAAGAAGATAAGTTTTGTGGTGGGGCATGGGATCACTCAGCAAAAACATGGCGCTCAGTCAATGGAAGCCATTTTAAACCTCTCCCTTATGACGGGGAGTTTGGGGTGTGAATCAGGCGGGCTCTATGTCATTACAAAGGAAAACAATCAGGTGGGTGCGTGGGATATGGGAACCGTGCCAGACGCACTTCCTGGCCGTATACCCCTTGGAGACGGCTCAGGGCGAGGGGAGTGGGAACGGGCCTGGGATGTGAAGATCTCTCCGGACAAGGGTCTGAATGTGGTTCGTATGTTAGAGGAGGCTGAAAAGGGGAATCTCAAGGCCCTCTATATCATGGGAGAAAACCCCCTTCGCAGCCTCCCCCAGCATGAACGGGTAGAGGCGGCCCTAAAGCATTTGGATCTCCTGGTAGTGCAGGATATCCTTGACACAGAAACCACCCGGATTGCAGACGTGGTCCTGCCGGGCGCCGCCTTCTCTGAAAAGGGGGGCTCCTTTACAAACATGGAGGGGCGAATCGCCTGTTTCACACAGGTCGTGCCCCCGCCGGGGGACGGTAAACCGGACTGGGAAATTCTTGATCTCCTGGGTTTGAAGATGGGATATCCCAAGGCCTATCGGTCCTTAGAAAGAATTCGGGCTGAAATGGTGCGCCTGATACCGATGTACACAGGTCTTCAGGAAACCCCGGGGGATGCGTGGACCTGGATCAGAAGAACTGAGACTGGAAAGACCCTCAGGTTTTCACCCCTTCAGACAACCGACGAAGGGCCCATGGACGATGATTATCCTCTGACGGCGATCCTGGGATCGCAACGGTTTCATCTCGGAGGCGGGACCCGGACCGGGATTTCTAAACGGATAAAGGATTTCGGCTTAAAAGGTGAGGTCTCTTTATCTTCAAAGGATGGGGCCCGCTTGCACGTCAAGAGCGGGGATACCGTTCATATCCAATCACGGGAAGGCGCCCTTATCAGGGAGGCCCGCATAGACGAGGATTTAAATGAGGGACGGATCTTTGTACCGACGGCTTTTCATAAAAATGATGCCATGAACCTGGTTGGCTTGTCGGTATTGGGATCTGAGTCATCGCAGGGTCTCAAGACCTGCCAGGTGAGGGTGGAGAAGTTGGAGGGCAGTAAATGAAGCCAAAAGAGATCGACTGGAATCAACTTTCATCAATAATAGAAAATCATAAAGGTGAGCGGTGGGGTCTCATTCCCTTGCTGCAGGAGATTCAGGAGACCATCGGATACATCCCTCCGGAATCCATTGAGAAGATAAGTAATGCAGTCAATCTATTTCCAGCGCAGGTCCAGGGCGTCATTACCTTTTATGCGGGATTCAGCCTGACGCCCAAGGGGAAATATGTGGTCAGAATCTGTCGCGGTACTGCGTGCCATGTCAAAGGCAGCCGGAGCATTTTGAGACTCACGAAAAAGGAGTTGGGTCTTGAAAAGGGCGAGACAAGCCCGGATTACCAGTTTACTTTAGAAACAGTGGCCTGTTTGGGGGCCTGCTTCCTGGCGCCTGCCATGATGGTCAATCGGACCTATTATGGTAAGCTTTCCCCCCCCAAGGTCAGCAGCGTACTGGCCCAGTTTAAAAAACAAGAGGGAGAATAAAAAAAACGCATGGAAAGACTATCGTCTGTGGGACAACTTGAATGGCTCCGCAACAAGATCCTGGCACGGATGGACGAAGGGAAGACCATTGTGCATGTCTGCATGACAGGTTGCAGGGCCTACGGGTCTGCCGAGGTGAAAGATGCGTTGGAAGAGGAAGCCAAAAAACAGGGTCTTTCAGAGCAGGTGGAAATACGGGCCACCGGGTGTCACGGTTTCTGTGCCAAGGCCCCCGTGGTTGCCGTCGAGCCGATGGGAATTCAGTATCAGGAGGTAGGGCCCGAAGATGCGGCCGAGATCGTCGATCAGACACTGAAAAATAACCGTATGATCGATCGTCTTGCCTACCGGGACCCAAAGACAGGCCGCCTCATATTTTACCGCAACCAGATCCCATTTTACAAACGGCAGGAAAGGAGGATCTTAGCCAATTGCGGTCGCATTGATCCAACCCGCATAGAACATTATATCGCAGCAGGGGGCTACCGGGCCATTGTAAAAGCCCTGTCAAAAATGACGCCGGACGAGGTGATCGAAGAAGTCATAACCGCCCGGTTGAGAGGGAGAGGAGGCGCCGGTTTTTCAACCGGACTCAAGTGGCGATTTGCGCACCAGGCCCCGGGCCGTCCCAAATACATCGTATGCAACGCAGACGAAGGGGACCCGGGAGCGTTCATGGACCGGGCAATCCTCGAGGGGGACCCCCACGCCGTTCTGGAGGGCATGCTTGTTGGGGCCTATGCCATGGGCGCGGAAAAGGGGTACGTATACGTCAGAGAAGAATACCCGATCGCCGTGGAACATCTGATTATTGCCCTCGAGCAGATGACCGAATTGGGCCTCCTCGGGGAGAACATCCTGGGGACCGGTTTTCATCTTGACCTCAAGTTGAAGATGGGAGCGGGGGCCTTTGTGTGTGGGGAGGAAACCGCTCTCATGGCCTCCATTGAGGGGAAACGTGGAATGCCCAGGGCAAGACCGCCTTTTCCTGCCCAGGCCGGACTCGGGGGCAAACCCACCAACATCAACAATGTGGAGACCTGGGCCAATATCCCGTCTCTCATTGAAAAGGGATCCCAATGGTACACTGAGGTGGGCACGGATCAGAGCAAGGGAACCAAGATCTTTTCCCTGGCCGGAAAGGTAAACAACACCGGTCTGGTGGAGGTGCCGATCGGTGTCACGGTCAAGGATGTGATCTTTGAAATCGGGGGCGGCATCCCAAAGGGGAGGCAGTTCAAGGCCGTGCAGATGGGGGGACCGTCGGGAGGTTGTGTTTCTCCCCAATACCTGAACCTTCCAATAGACTACGATACGCTCCAGCGCATCGGCTCTATTATGGGTTCCGGCGGCATGGTGGTGATGGATGAAAATAACTGCATGGTGGAGATTGCCCGCTTTTTTTTGAGCTTTACACAGGCAGAATCGTGTGGAAAATGCGCCCCCTGTCGATTGGGGACCACCGAGTTACTGGAAATCCTGACCCGGATTACACGGGGAGAGGGGCGGATCGAGGACATACAGACCATTAAGGATTTAGGGGAAACCATCATGAGTGCTTCCCTCTGCGGGCTCGGCCAGACTGCTCCCAAACCCGCCCTTTCCACGCTCAAATATTTCTTAAAGGAATATGAGGAGCATATCCTCGATCATCGCTGTGCCGGGGCCACGTGTGATTCCATGGTGATCTCCGCCTGCCAGCACGCCTGTCCTGCGGGGATCGATGTACCCAACTACGTAGCTGCCATTGCAAGCGGTAAGTACGAGCAGGCAGTGGAGATCATAAGGGAAAGGAACCCCTTTCCAGCTGTATGCGGAAGAATATGCGTCAATCCCTGCGAGTTCAAATGCCGGCGCGGTGAATTAGACGAATCCGTGGCTATCCGATCGCTCAAACGGTTTGCCTCGGACTGGTATTTTGAACATAGAGACCGGCCAGTTGACCCCTTTCCAATAACAAAGGCCGAGAAGGTGGCCGTTGTGGGGGCCGGACCTGCTGGTCTGACATCTGCCTATTTCATGTCAAAAATGGGTTACAGGGTGACTGTTTTTGAGGCGCAACCAGTGGGCGGAGGCATGTTAGGCATTGCCATACCCGAATTCCGCCTGCCTGACAAGATCATACAGGATGAGATAAAATATATTGAAAGCTGCGGAGTAGAGATCCTTTATAACTCACCCATTGACGCCCGACATACGGTGAATGACCTTTTGGAGGGGGGGTATCAGGCGGTATTCATTGCTGCGGGGGCCCAGTCAAGTATGAGGGTCGGGATACCGGGCGAGGAAGAGGGCCTGGCAGGCCTCTATTACGGCCTTCAGTTCTTGACGGGGATCAGGACCGGTGAAAAGACAGTGTTAGAAGGAAAGGTGGTGGTCATAGGAGGAGGCAACGTGGCTATCGACGTGGCAAGAACGGCCCTCCGGGTAGGGGCAGACGATGTCCAGATATTCTATCGAAGAACAGTAGATGAGATGCCGGCCTGGGAAAAAGATATTGGTGAGGCCATCGAGGAAGGAGTCGTTATTAACCCGTTATGGGCGCCCAAGAAGATCATTCGCGAAAATGGGAAGATCATAGGAATGGAATTTATCCGGAGCAAGACATTATTTGATGAAGAAGGCCGTTCTTACCTGAGTGTGGACGAGAAGGAGTCTCAGGTAGTGGAGGCTGACACCGTCATCATCTCCATCGGGCAGGCGCCTGACGTCTCTTTCCTGTCCAAAGACAGCCAGCTTGAGAGAGCACTCTGGGGCAGCCTGGCCGTAGATGAAAACAACCTGGCAACCAATATCCCAGGCGTTTTTGCAGGAGGTGATTTTACAACCGGCCCGAGCACTCTCATTAAAGCCATCGCCTCAGGAAGACGGGCTGCCCTGGCTATAGAGAAATACCTCCAGGGAGAGGCAGGACGGTTAAAAATCGTTGATGAAAAGTCATCGAGACAACTCGATATCGGTCTGGCCTTAGACCAGGAGTATGAAGAAGAGAGGCTGAGGGCAAAAGTAAGCGTGGAAGATTCTGAAGAGAGGGTACGGGATTTTCGTGAAGTGGAGAGAGGTTTTAGTGAAGAAGAGGCACAGTATGAGGCCACAAGATGTCTCCGATGTGATTTGGAGCGGGATAGGAGTGAGACATGATCAGATCCATTACACAGCAAAAGCCGGAAGAGGAGTTGAATCGACTCTTAGATGGACTGGGACGGGTTTTTATCATCGGTTGCGGGACCTGTACAACCCTTACGCAGACAGGCGGCGCGCCCGAAGTGGCAGAGATGAAACAAAAGCTGTCCGAAAAGGGGAAGATGGTTACCGGTGATGTGGTGGTGCCCGTGGCCTGTGATAATTTGACAAGGGATGCCTTGGCCGAGCACGGGGGCCGTATGGACCAGGCCGACGTCCTGTTGATCATGACCTGTGCCTTTGGTGTTCAAAACATTGCCAGGCAGTTAAAAAAACTGGTGGTGCCTGCCTTAGACACCCTGTTCATGGGCCAGGAAACCTCTCCAGGTGAATTTAATGAAAGTTGTACCCAGTGCGGCACCTGCATTCTGGGTGAAACCGGCGGGGTCTGTCCGGTTACTTCCTGCCACAAGGGCCTTGTGAACGGACCGTGCGGGGGCACCAACAACGGGAAATGCGAAATCGATAAAGACAAAGAGTGCGCATGGACCCACATATATAACCGTCTGAATGAGCTGAACCGGCTCGATGCCATGAGGAAACTGCAAAAACCCAGGAACCACCAGGGAGAACTGAGCCCGGGGAAATGGAGATTGGAGCTGGAAGGTTGAAATTTGAAACTTGAAACTGGATGCTGGATGGTTGGATAATTGGTTATGGGCCGTATCCCTTGCACCTTATGCCTCGAGCCTTGCGCCTCCGTCACCCGTAACCTTCTGCCAGTACCTAATACCCAATACCCAGTACCCAAACTTGTAACCCGTAACTCGCAACCTGCAACCTTGCAACCAGTACCTAATACCCAATACCCAGTACCAATACCCAGTACCTAATACCCAGTACCAATACCCGCAACCCGTAACCCGCAAAAAGAGGTCAACCATGGTTTCTGCTTTTAAGAAAGCCCTGAACTCAGGCAAATTTGTCGTCACCTCTGAGGTGGCCCCCCCGAAAGGGACAAATCTTGATAAAATGGCCCATCATATCGAGCTCCTGAAAGACAAGGTGGACGCCATGAACGTGACCGATCACCAGAGTTCAGTCATGCGATTCCCCTCCCTCGGAGGGGCGCTTCTCGTCAAGGAGATGGGGGGGGAACCTATCTTGCAGATGACCTGCAGGGATCGAAACAGGATGGCCCTTGAGGCCGATCTTCTCTTTGCATCCCAGAGAGGGATAAATAATGTCCTCTGCCTCACCGGTGATGCGGTGATGTTTGGCGATCACAAGGAGGCCAAAGGGGTCTTTGACCTGGATTCCAGCCAATTGGTGGCAGCCATAAGGAGATTGGAAAAGGGGGAAGATCTCGGCGGGAACAAATTGGATGGAGGCGTCTCCTTTTGTGCAGGCGCCATTGTCACACCCGAGGCCAATCCCCTTGAGCCCCAGCTCATCAAGTTTGAAAAAAAGATCGAGGCAGGTGCAGAGTTCATCCAGACCCAAGCGGTTTATGATTTAGACAATTTCAAGAAATTTATGGACTATGCCAGCCAGTTTCCTGTGAAAATCTTAGCGGGCATAATCCTGCTCACCTCCGCCCCCATGGCCCGCTTTATGAATAAAAACGTGGCTGGCGTGAACGTGCCCCAAGAGCTTATTGACGAAATGGCCTCCGCACCAAAAGGGAGCGCCTTAGCCAAAGGGATCGAGATTGCAGGTCGCATGGTCAGACGGGTACAAGAGGAAAAGATGTGCGATGGCGTACACATTATGGCCATCGGCAAGGAAGAGGTTGTTCCCGAGATCATGGCTGCCGCAGGATTAGATTAGACGTTTCAGTAACCATGAATTTCAATCACATCAGAATAATACCAGGCAAACATATCCCGTCTTAATTTTGCCCTATATGTTTTACCTCCTTCTTTTCTTCTTAGATTATAGAATACGACTCCTTCCGCCATTACTTCCTTGTACTGATCCCCCTGTTTGCTTTTTCGTTTAGCAGCAAAACGGGAAATTAAATAATCCTTGAACCAATTACTCCAGTTATCAAAATTCTTCTCATGTTCATGAAAAGACCGATAGGACAGATGTTTAACTGCCTTACTAAAAGGATACCAGATATGATTATTTAAGTTATAGGGATTCCCCTGCAATTTTGGACCTATTACTTCACCTGCCTGCTCTCCGTCTATTTCAATATAACCTTTTTGAATAGACCTGAATATCCCTTCTATAATAAAAGTCTTCCCTTTTATAATTTGTAAAGGATCAATAGGATTCTTTCTATTGTATAAAGATGTTAACCTACCATTCTCCGTCAGCAGCTTAACATTAGTACCATTAAGTTTTTCAACAGCTATTGTATCATCCTCAAAAACCCACTCATATTCCGGATTAACTTCAGGGGTAACCAGATAGACTTCAGGCATTCTGAGTTGAAGTTGTTTTCCGTGTTTCCGCCAATCATCTCTATTCACCTTATATTTGTTCCGAACAAACGGACATTCAATTTTTGGAAAGTTGCTAAGTTCTTTCATTAGATATCCTTTCATAACTTTTGGGTATCACATTTATCTCAGTTGAGCAATTAGATGGTTACCATTGAATAATCTAAATATCAACAGGCAAGATAAAATTCTATCATTTGAATTTGCGGAAGGCTATCTCTTTTTGTTTTTCGGTCGCCCAGAGGAATCCTCAACAGGGGCCGAAGGTCCGTGGTTTCATGGATAGCCCTGAGAGATTTCGCAAACAAATGACCTCTCCTTTTCGGAACAATGAAGACCTTCCGTGTGGTTCCCTGCCCACTACCCGCTGACCACTGACAACTGACCCCTGATAACTGCTATTTTAGTTGACTTCTGTAACGTGTGCCTGTAAAAATGCCTAATATTTCCACACGCATTCAAATTCAGGCAGTATTTCTAAAATAATTCTCTTCTTTCAACCCCCAAGAGGGAAAAGAGGATTTGAAATGCTCTACAATCGCCAGTCTACAATCGCCAAAAACCCCGTTACTCTGAAAGCATGGAGAGCGGGGTTTTTTGTTCTTCCGGTACCCAAGGCGCCCAAAAAGGCGTCTGATAGTGATACGGCACTGGCAGTCATCACAAGGTCCAAGAAAGAAATTAATGCGGCTACCTGTGAAGGAAAAAGACAGGTCTTGAGGGAAGGAATCATTGATTTTCAGGGTATTAGAAAGACGCACAATAGGTGGAAATCGGTCCTGATTTGATACGCAATCAACTCTCGTTTATACTCGACCTCGTTGAAACCGAGAACCCATCCTTACTACCTCAAATTGAGCATCCTTTGGACCTGGAGGGCATAAAAATGAAATGCATAGAGTGTCAGTTTGATAATCGTGAAGGGGTGAAGTTTTGTGAAGAATGTGGAGCGAAGCTCGAGCTAAAATGCCCAAACTGTGATGCTAATATACCGCCCGGGAGAAAATTCTGCGGTGAATGCGGTCTCAACTTAACTGAGCCTTCTGAAATATCCTCTATCGACTACAACCAACCCCAATCCTACACCCCCAAACACCTGGCCGATAAGATTCTCACCACCCGCAGTTCCATCGAAGGTGAACGGAAACTTGTAACAGTGCTCTTTGCTGATGTGGCCAATTACACCGCCATCTCTGAGAAGCTTGACCCCGAGGAAGTCCACCAGATCATGGATGGGTGCTTCAAGATACTGATGGCTGAAATTCATATATATGAAGGCACAATCAACCAGTTCACCGGTGATGGGGTCATGGCCCTGTTTGGTGCTCCAATAGCCCACGAGGACCACGCCCAACGTGCCTGCCATTCGGCCCTGGCCATCCAAAGAGCAATGGTTGGTTTTAATGAAAAACTTAGTAAGGATAGGAGCATCGATTTCAAACTTCGCTTTGGCCTGAATACGGGGCCAGTAGTCGTGGGAAGCATTGGTAATGATTTAAGAATGGACTACACAGCACTGGGTGATACCACCAATTTGGCCGCCCGCATGCAACAGAGTGCGGAACCGGGTAGCATCCTTATAACCGATTCGACCTACAATTTAGTTGGTGACCATTTTATTGCTGAGTCTCTTGGAGAATTACCGGTAAAGGGAAAAGTGGAGTCTGTTCTCACCTATCTGTTAAAACGCACTCGCGGTATCAGGACACGGATGGATATCGCCGCTGAAAAAGGGCTCTCACCGCTGACCGGGCGTTCAGAGGAGCTTGATCTTCTTCATAGACTATGGAAGCTTGCCAAGAAAGACAATGGGCAGGTTGTTTTCATAGTGGGGGAGGCAGGAATAGGAAAATCGAGACTCGTTTTTGAGTTTCATCGTTCTTTATTGACTGAAAACATGACCTGGCTTGAAGGGCACGGTACAGCCTACGGTAAGAATATGCCGTTTCTGCCTCTGATCGACCTCCTGAAGCGAAATTTTCGGATTGAGGAAGGAGATTCTGAAGAAATAGTCATCCAAAAGATTGAAGGAGGCCTGAGTCGTTTGGGGGAGGAGACCAAAGAACGGGCTCCATATCTGAAATTTCTACTCTCTGTAGATCCTGGGGACCCACTCATCCAATCCATGGATCCCCAAGGCAGAAGGCGAATGATCTTCGACTCAATTCGGCAAATGGCCATACAGGGGAGTAAACTCCAGCCATTGGTTTTGATAATGGAAGATTTGCACTGGATTGATAATGATACAGAGGAATTTCTCAAATCCGTCATTGACGTCATTGCCACTCTGCCCGCGATGCTTATCCTTACCTACCGCCCCGGCTATGTGAATCCATTTGGCGAGCGCACTTTCTATAATCGCGTCTCTTTAAGGGCTTTGGAAC
>PVMK01148644.1_pt1 | contig 10253 bp, 10 predicted proteins | sample 1853481 | NCBI WGS metagenome assembly PVMK01 (sample SAMN08533507, study PRJNA380276) | Marine sediment metagenome, whole genome shotgun sequencing project. | reverse complement strand
ATCCGTATAACCTGTTTAATAATGTGAATGCCGCTATAATGAAAAAGATGCCTCAGATTCAGGAGGAGAGACCGGACATCATCGCGAAATTGCAGGCCTTAGGCGGAATGCCTGTGGAAGAACAGATGAAGGATCTTATAAGATCAGGTTTTTCTAACTAATTAAAGGGATAGGTGCTTTTAATGGCAAAATATGATGTGATTGTAGTTGGTGCGGGTCCTGCCGGGCTGCTTGCTGCCCGGTCAGCAGGCCGTGCCGGATTGAAAACGGTTTTAGTTGAAAGAAAATCAGATATTACCCGTTTTGACCGGATGTGCGGACAGACCCTGGTTTCTGCCAATGATTACTATTTTAATGACCTGGTTAATTATAATAAAGAAGGAAAACGGATCGGGTTTTTAAATAACGGTTTTTCTTTTAACTATGATGGTCCGGTTAAAAACTGTATGGCATGGCAGATCTTTTCACCAAAGGGAAATCGTCTGCCTTTCGGGTTGCCTGAGGAAACATCCAAAAGAGGTGATTCCGGTGCGGTGGGTCTTGCCTATGATAAAGAGATCCTGCTTTCCTGTCTGTTGAAGGAAGTCAAAGAAGCCGGTGTCGAGGTTTGTGAAGGTGTTGATATTTCTTCAGTTGAACAGGGCGCGGACAGTGTGACAGTAAGCGGAAATGATGCATCCTTCAAGGGCAGTTATCTTGTTGCCGCAGACGGCACAAATTCCAGGATCGCGCGTCTGGCCGGATTTAATAAGGATAGGGAATTTTACTGTTATCTTTTAAGCAGGGGCTTTCGCATGGAGGGTCTTAAGCTGCCTGCGGATAATATCCTGATTTCAAGTATCTGCTTTGATACAATTGCTCCGGGATACATGTTTATATTTCCCCGGCCTTATGATGGAGAGGCAAATGTTGCTTTTCTTACCCTTGACCCAAGAGTAGATCTTTCTCAGGTTAAAGACTACTTCATGAAGCAAAATCCTTTTTATGCGGAATGGTTTAAAGATTCAAAGATCATTGATCAATCAGCATCAGCCCAGTATGTTTTTTCACCGATTTCTGATCCGTACAAAAACAGGATACTACTCGCCGGAGATACGGGCTCATGCCAGGAGCTTGAAAATACCGGAGCCATGATCAGTGGCTGGAAAGCCGGAAATGCTGTTGCTGCTGCGGTTAAAGAGGATGCTGTTGGTATAGAACCCCGCGGGATATCTGACTATGTCAAATGGTGGCAGGATGCTTATGTGAATGGTTACAGGCATGAGGATTATCTCATGAATTTTGCATTGCCGTATGTGATTGACAAGGGAGAAGATTTTGATTATATCTGCAGCCTAGCGAAAAAGCCGCTTCCTCCATGCTGGAACCCATATGTTGCCATAGGTCATTTAGGACAGTTTATTCAGGGTATTATCCCGACTATTCAGAAAGAAAGGCCGGACATTCTGCCTAAACTGGCAAAGATGTCTCTGCCTATGAATGAGATTCTTGCCGAGACAACAAGGGCGTGTGAGCCAATTAAAGAGCTGGAATAATTTATTAATTTTGATTTCTAGGAGAGTATGCAGATGAGAGAAAAATATGATGTAATTGTGGTTGGCGGAGGTCCGGCCGGACTGCTTTCAGCAAAGGCACTGGGTGAGAATGGTTTGACCGTAGCTGTGATAGACCGGAAAGACGATCTTACGGTTATTGGCCGTACCTGCGGACAGTCTCTTCTGCCGCCCAATGAATACTTTTTCGGGAATCTGTTTCATTATAATGAGGCAGGTCAGAAATTTTGTTTTCCGGATGTTGGGCTTACCATTCCATATACTGGAGCTGTGAAAAATCTTTATACCTGGAACATGTTTTCTCCTGGAATGAACAAAATGCAGTTTGGCGGGGGAGAAAATGCAGGGCCTGCTCCCATAGCCCTGTCATATGATAAAGAGATAATGCTTAAATGTATGCTGGATGACATAAAAAACGAACAGGTCGATATTTTCCCTCAAACCGAATTTACAGACATGGTGTTTCAGGGGGACAGTGTTGCCGTACAGGCCGGCGATAAAACTTTTTGCGGCAGCTATGTTATTGCTGCTGACGGGACCAATTCACGGGTGGTTGAAAAACTTGGATATAATACCAATCGCACCCGGATCGCAAATTTATATGTCAAGTCCTGCTTTGTCAAAGGGTTTAACCCTCCTGCAGGAGATGCTATTATTACCGGTATTCATTTTTTTGAAAAAAAACCTGTTTATGTTTTTCTGCTGCCCAGACCTGAAGGAGATGACTGGAACTTTCTGGTGCTGACATTTGAGTCTTCAGTTGACCTTGATGTTGCCATGGATTCAGTAATGACATCTTCCGGTTTTGCTCCCTGGTTTAAAGGGGCTGAGAAGGGCCGTGAATTTGCAGCAGTGGAAGCTATCTATTCGCCGGTTATAAAACCTTTCAGGAGCAATGTCCTGATAACAGGTGATGCCGGGTCGTGTCAGGAGCTCGAGTGCCTCGGTGCCATGATTACCGGCTGGAAAGCAGGTCTTGCCATGGCCGGCGCTTTAAAGGAACAGCAGCTTGGCGTGATGCCAAAAGCAATAGCAGGCTATGAAGACTGGTGGCTGAATACTTATATTAAGCAGTATGATCACCAGGATTACTTGTCGGTTTTTGGTATAGCCTACATTTTTTCAAAAGCTGATGTTGTTGATTATATGTTCGGTTTGATGGATGAGCTTTTCCCTCCGACTTTCAACCCTTACACTGCGGTAAAACTGCTGGGGCAGAGAATGCAGGGGCTTTTTCCGAAGATTATGTCAGAGCGCCCTGATGTATTTCAGCAGCTTGCCGGCAATATGTCGGTCTTTCCTTCAGATCTTCTGGCAAAAACAATTACATCGACTTAAAAGAGATCGAATTTAACTCTGAGGTGAAGGATTAATGCGACTTAATATTTCGAATATCAAATTATTATATATTATAATAAATATGCAGGTTAATTTAATATGAGCAGTCAACACCGTGAGCAAAAAGATGCTGACCGGGAACGTGAAAAAAAAGAGGGGCGGTCCGAGGTTGTAGACAGTATTGTAAAAGCTTATAACCGGATATCCCAGGGTATTAACCCGTCTTTTCTGGCAAAAATGAGTCTGACAATAGCCCAGATGAAGGCGCTTTTTTTGTTTGAGGATAATAATAAATTTTCAATGAGTGAACTGAGTGCTCTTTATTCTGTATCCGTCTCAACAATGACAAGCATGGTTGACCGCCTTTTCCAGAACGGTATGCTTAAGCGTGAACAGGATATAAATGACAGGCGAATTGTTCTGGTGAGCCTTACCGCAAAGGGCCGGAAAGTTTTAACAAAACTTATTGATGCCCGGCGGGAGGTTCTGGAAAGTTTTTTATACACACTTGACGAAGACGAGGTGAAACGCTTTGACCGGGCAATGAATGACGCTGCTTATTTTCTTGGCAGGGCAAGGGAGAATATCGGAACAGGCCGCTAGTGAGAAAAGAGAGTACTTGAAGTACTTAAAGTAATGAGTAACGAACCATGATGAATATAGTTTCAGGCCTGGAAAAAAGAAAAAATCTAATAAATGTTTTTTTGGGGAAATTGAGATGGGTAACAAAAAGATTTTCACAATTAAATCGATCTTCTACACGGTTATATCGCTGGTCTGGATTTTTGGTCTTACGGCCATAGGTCATATTGCTATGGTTTTAATTGAGAAGTATAACCCGGCCTACAAGTTTACTTTCGGCTGGCAGATGGCGATTGCCGGATTTGTTATTATTTATATGACACGTTGGATGAAGACAGACGGATGGCAGAGTTTTTGGGGAATGCTTGGCGGCCTTGCACTGTGGTTTGCTTTTGAATACAGCCTGATGTACGGAGGAGAACGTCTGGGGGTCTGCTATACCTGGAACGGCAGCTATCCTGAATACCGCCTGATGAAATGGACCTTCATGCCGTTGCTTATGGTTTTTACTTACCTTCTGTATCAGGAAAGTGTGCGCTGCAACCTTATTTTCTTTTTGCGAAGGACGTTTAACCTGATGCGCACCAAGGCTATTGCCACTGGAAAAATTGGCAACTATGGTCCGCGTACTGCTTTTGAATATATTATGATAACCTGGACCTTCTATGTGCTTTTGATGATAGCATATGATCCGGAGCTGTTCGGACCCTATTCATGGTTTACCTATATGCTGTTTTTTGCTTCTTTTTCCGTGTTCTTTTATTTGTGCTACAAGCTGCTGGGGTATAATAGTTTTGGAGCCAATCTGCGTTATGCCATTCCAACGGTTACTATTCTGTGGAATGATGTTGAGATTTTGGCCAAGTGGGGCATGCTTAAAGAACCATGGGTGCATATTAACTGGTCCATTATGTCAGTTATTATTGCCGGATTTGTTGTTTCAACCTGGCTGATTGTGAGAGATCTTCGTGGAAAAAAACAGGTCATGATCGAGTCAGCTGATATTACATAAAACTTTCACAGGAGATAAACCTGTTCATTACTTAACAGGGAGGCAAACATGAATTACTGGAAATTCATAACTGTTTTAATATTAAGCCTGGTTTTAGCCGGCACTGCTTATGCCGGGAGTAATAAGGAAAAGACAAACAAACAAAAGCATGCTGAAAAAATAAAGAAAATGGAGGAAACATTCTGGGCAGCTTCAAAAAAAGGAGAGACTATAAAGGGTGTATTTATTGAGGGTAACTCATTTTTTAACGGTACTACAGCGCCCCAGAAAAAACCATTTGGAGAGGCTTATACTGGAGAGGAACTTTATACTGCCAGGCAGAGTGCTGAAAGGAACAGTAAGATATTGTTTCTTTCAGATGATGGCACCCTGTATTTTCCCTGCCCTGAAAAAGGTGAAAGGGTTACGCAGAGTGAGCAGTCACACCGAATTCCACGGGTCATGACAGAAGAGCAGAAAGAAAAGAAGCTATTTACCTGGTCGACTCCGCCTCCGCTTATCGGGCGGGTTGTGGAAGTGTATGGTGAAATATATCCCGGTTATGCCGGGGTTAAGGGGATTCATATTGAATCTATTTTTTTTAAAGGTGAGTATATTGTAGGAAAAAATTAGAACTATTGTCAGGAGGTATCAATGGCTGTAATCAATACGGATGTATGTGTGGTCTGCGGCGGGTGTCTTGATCTTTGTCCCACCATCGCCATAAGGATGATAGATGACCAGGTTAATATTGATGAGGAAAAGTGTGTGGACTGCGGAATTTGTGTTAAGGTTTGTCCGGTTAATGCCCCTTTTGTTCCTGATAAAGATACTGACAAATAAAAAACTAGAACAGGTAACTTAATAATATACACATTGGAGGAGGTATGACAGATCAAATAAAAACCATTAATGATTTTGCAGTGCTTCTCAAAGAAGCGGTTGATGAAAAGCGTGTTATCACTGACCCGGATATTCTCGAGGGTTTTAGTTGTGATACCAGCCTTTGCACAGCCAGGAAGCCGGATATTGTGGTAAAGGCGCTTTCAACGAAAGAAGTATCAGAAACGGTTAAGCTGGCTAATGAACACGGCATTCCGGTTACACCGAGAAGTTCAAAGGTCGGGTTTTACGGCGCGGGAATACCTGAGCAGGGCGGAATTGTGATTGATATGAGCGGGATGAAGAAGATCAGGAAGGTCGATGTGAGAAACAGGTGGGTCCTGTTTGAAGCCGGGGTAACTTATGGTGAGCTCCAGGCAGAACTTAAAAAGCATGGTATGCGGATACTGAACCCGCTTTTACCGCACAGTGATAAATCAGTTATTTCAAGTACCCTGGAGCGTGAGCCGAAACTTACCGCAAAACATCATCTGGATGAGACCATATTTACCATGGAGATGGTGATGCCCACTGGTGAGATATTTCATACCGGTTCAATGTCCATATCTCCTGATGCGCCAGAAAAAATATCAGATGAATTGCCATGTGATCTGTGTAATTTTCATGGGCCGGGTCTGGACTGGTTCAGACTTATTCCCGGAAGTCTTGGCAGTTTCGGAATTGTTACGGTAATGAATGTAAAGATTGATTTAATCCCTATAAATCAGAAAGTCGTTTATTTTGGCTTTGATTCTCTTGATGACTGTGTTGAGCCGGTTTATCGTGCCCTGCGCAAGCTTATTGGAGATGAGTGTTTTATACTGAACAGCCGTTATCTTGCAACAGCCCTGGCAAAAGATGCTTCTGAGATAAACCGGATAAGCAAAACCCTGCCAAACTATATAGTCGCTCTTAATGTGACTGCCGGCGAGTGGTTTCCGGAAGATAAGATGTCTTATCAGGATGAGGCGATCAAAGAGCTATCGCGGATGTTTATGATACAGCCGATGGAAGCCATTCCGGGCGTGCCGGAAATTGAAAAGGTGATTAACCATATGCTTTATCAGCCCTGTGATGATGGCGATTACTGGAAATCAAGGTCCAAAGGCGCTTCGTCGGAAGTTTTCTTTCTTACTCAGCTCCAGCGTGCGCCCGAATTTTTAAAAGTGATTAAAAAGGCTGCTGCGGCAAATAATTTTTCAGCAGATGAAATCGGTATTTATCTGCAGCCCAAACAGAATGGCCGGGCATTTCACATGGAGGCGAGTTTTCCTTATGATCCTGAAAATCCGGTTGAAAAGAAACAGGTTGAGGATGTATTTATGGCGGCGAGCGAATCTCTTTTAAACAAAGGCGCCTTCTTTTACCGGCTTTACGGGCCATGGGTGGATATGGTCTATGCCAGGACCGGTAATTTGCAGGAAACTTTGAAACGGGTCAAAAAATCACTTGATCCTAAAAATATCTTAAGTCCGGGTAAACTTGGTTTCTAATTATAATTAAAACAGTGTCGAATCTTTATTGCAGAGAAAGGAAAAACCATGGCACTTGAAAAAATTGAATATGATGCAACACATTGCCAGAGATGTTCAACCTGTAAATGGTCACATTTGTGGGAGGTTAAAAGTCACAGGTTCGCCAGAAACTGTCCTTCACTTGTTTATGGAAAGTTTGACAGTTATGCGGCTCAGGGGAAAAACGATATTGTTACCGCATTGTTAAATGGAGAGCTCAGCTGGGAGGAAAATAAGGATACTCTTCTTGAGGTAATTTATCGCTGTCCAGTATGTGCAGCATGTGATACCAGCTGTAAAAGAGTAATGGATCTTGACATAATCGGTGTTTTAGATGCCTTGAGGGAAGAGGCCTGCGAGAAGGGATATGGTCCGCTGCCTGCCCATAAAGAGTTTATTACAAGTATTAACCAGTATGACAATGTTTGGAAACAGCCTAGAACACGCCGTGCAAACTGGGCAAAAAAAATGGGCATTAAGGACGTTTCCAAAGACGGTGAAACAGCAGAAGTACTCTACTATGTAGGATGTACTTATGCATATAAACCCGGGATGGATTCAGTTCCAAAAAATACAGCGGCTATCATGAAACAGGCAGGAGTCGATTTTGGCATCCTGGGGGCCAAAGAAGTCTGCTGCGGCGGGATATCAGATAATATCGGTGATAAGAAAAGCTTTGAAGAGATCGCAAAAAAGAATCTGGAGCTTTTTGAGAGTACCGGCGCAAAGCTTATTGTGACTAACTGCCCCGGCTGCTTTATGACTTTTTCTGAAAAATACGCAAAGATGCAGAATATCAGCACAAGTGATTTGCCTTATAAAGTAATGCACTCAACCCAGTATATTGAGCAGCTGATAAATGAAGGTAAGATCAAGTTCAGTAAAAATATTGATATGCAGGTTACCTGGCATGACCCCTGTCATCTGGGACGCCGGGGTGAGCCTCATACTCACTGGGTGGGTAAACGGGTACAGTTCGGATTAACAGAACCGCCAAGGGTGATGAACCGCGGGGTAGACGGAGTCTATGAAGCCCCGAGAAATATTTTAAAGGCAATACCCGGTCTTAAGCTTGTAGAGATGGAACGGATTAAGGAGTATGCCTGGTGCTGCGGCAGCGGCGGCGGAGCAAAGTCAGCCTATCCTGATTTTGCTTTGGCAACAGCCAAAGAGCGTATCGAAGAAGCCGAAGCAACAGGATCCGGAACCATTGTCACATCATGTCCATGGTGTGAATCTAACCTGATTGACGGGATTGACGGTTCCGGTTCAAATATGAAGGTTGAGGATATCCTTGATCTGGTTGTGAAGGCAATGGATTAAAGCGGTTAACAGTTAATGGTCAAAAAGGCTGAAAACAACAACAGCTAAGATGGTTAATAAAAAATATAAAAGCGTATAAGCTTATAAACAGGAGGTAGTTATGGCATTTACTGAAGTCGCATATAAAGCATTGCAGGACATTGTGGGCGATGAGAATGTAACTAATGATCCGGCGCTGTGTCAGGCATATTCACGTGTACAGTGGCTGCCGGGCGGAGTTTTGCAGCGTGAGAAAGCTGGTCTTAATATGAGACCGGCATGTGTTGTTATGCCCGGATCAACAGAAGAGGTTCAGTCAATTGTAAAGATTGCCAACCGTTATTCTTTCCCTTTTATTCCCCGCGGTTCAGGTTTTACTTTTCAGGCATTTCCCACCCAGGCCGGTACGATTATAATCGACCCGAAAAGGATGGACAAATTAATTGAGCTGAATGAAAAAGATATGTATGCAGTGATTGAACCCTATGTGAGTTTTGCAGGGCTTCAGGCAGAGGCTATGAAACACGGCCTGTATACGCCTACGCCTCTGGCCGGAAGTCAGGTGTCCTGCCTGGCCAATTATACATGGCATGGCGCTTACGGAAACAGCTGGATAACCGGAATCGGCGCTCAGAATCTGCTGGGTTTTGAGTTGGTGCTTCCTGACGGTGAGATTGTCAGGTCAGGATCAATGGCCTGCCCGGGTGCCGGTGATTTCTGGAATGACGGTCCGGGTCCCTGATCTGCGGGGGTTTCTGCGGGGAGGTATGTTCGGTCATGCTGGCGGAATCGGTATGGTCACGAAAATTTCATGCAAACTGTGGCAGTGGGCCGGACCCGAAGTTTTTCCCCTACCGAAGGAAATGCGAATATGAAATTTTCAGGGTCGCTGGGTGAAAACTGGCGCTGGTACATGCTAAAGTTTCCACAGTTTAAATATCCTGAAGAAGAGGCAGCGGAACTGAGGGCGTCCGCAGAGCTGTCTATGAAATGGGAAAAGCACAGATCGCAGAAGTCGCCACTCACCTTGCCCAGCAGTTTCTGTACACCTATTCATCCGTGACCAAACAGGACCTTCATGACAACATTAAAAATGATGTTTTTCCTCACAGCTACTGTGTGGTGACTTCACGCAAAGACCTCTTCATCTACAGCTGGACTATGAGGAGAAAGGTACTCAAGGCGATCGTTGAAAAGGTCGGGGCTGTCTTTGTCGAGGAAGACGAACCCGGCCTACCAGACCTGGATAAAACGCGCGGCAAATGAATGGATCCGTTTTGGTAATGCCCAGCGTCTTGCCAGACCGTCGGATAATTTCAGTATCGGTTCATCCAATGTTGATTCAATCGACCAGATTGTTAATGAGATAACCGAGTGTAATAAAGTTGGAAGAAAGGCTTTGGAAGAGGAAGGCCTCGGGAAGGATTTTGTCCAGCCATTAAGTATGAATGGCGGATGGATCAGTCCCCAGGAATACGGATACTGGTGTCTGCACACCACAGATGTGTTTCCTGAACAGGCTGTTGACCAGTGTAATCAGGCAATGGCGATAATCGGAAAGGTTGCCAAGAGTCAGTTTGAACGAAACTCTTCGGCTAAAGCAATTCATCTTCTGGGACCGGCCTATGACATGTTCGGCCCTATGGTAAGCAATATTCATCATTATGTAAAGGCAATAAAACGGGAATTTGATCCGAATAATGTTTCAAACCCGGGTTACGCGACAACACCTGATGTAATGCCTGAAGATGAATGGAAAAAGATGATGGGAATTCTATAAAAAGGAATGGAAATGAAGATCATAAAAGAAAAATGTACAGGATGCGGGGGATGTATCAACGTTTGTCCTGTATCTGCAATTTATTTCAGAGATGACCGTGCGGTTATTGATGTGGCGGTCTGCACCGAATGCGGCACCTGTATTCCGATATGCGGCTGTGGCGCGCCCCGGGAATAATCGGAATACGGAATGTTTATAATGGAGATTAATTGAAATGCGGATTCTAAAATGACACATATAAATAATATGGTTTCAAAAATATAAACAGGAGTATTGGTTATGCAAAAAACGTATGATGTTATTGTGGTTGG
>PVMK01115653.1_pt1 | contig 10253 bp, 8 predicted proteins | sample 1853481 | NCBI WGS metagenome assembly PVMK01 (sample SAMN08533507, study PRJNA380276) | Marine sediment metagenome, whole genome shotgun sequencing project. | reverse complement strand
CGCAGTCAAAGATTACAGCGGATATCTTTTTCATGGGCACCGTGATATAATAATTCGCGTTTAAGGTTTGAGGACTTCGGTTTCCAAAATATTCAATCGTCAAAACGGGTCACTGATTACTTAGCACTGATCACTGACCACTGACCACCGACCACTGATTACTGACCACTGGCCACTGACTAGAACCCTATATCTGATTCCTCGAGGTTTGTAAATGAAAGCAAATAAAGAATCCAAAGGAAACATATTCATTTTGCTGGCTCTCTTGGCCCTGCTCTTGATTTGTTCTTTTCCCGCGCCGGTTGAGGCCCTTGAGAAACAGACCCCGGCCACCATAACCATTGGTGGCAAAAAATACGTGACCCAGGAATATGTTGTCAAAAAGGGGGATTGGATATCCAAGCTCTTGCGGCAACGGGGTGTGCTGGAAGGGAGAGACCTGCACGAGTTGCCCGCGCTTCTTAAAGTGATAAAGGATCTGAACCGGTCCCTGGCCAGCCTGGATCGGATCAAACCGGGACAACGGATCGTTATCCTGGCCAAAGCCCCGCCGGAAAAAAGCACCGAGGCTAAAAAGCCAAAGACGGCCCCATCAACGGCGCCCAAAGAAAAGCCGGCCACAACCAAAACACCGGCCGGAAAGACTCCTTCAGAGACAAAAAAGCCCCAGCCCGCTGTTCGTCAGGAACTGAAATATGAGAAGTATACGGTCGCTCCGGGCGACTGGCTCAGCAGTATTGTTGTGGCGCGTCATAACATCTCTTTAAAGACCTTTTTCAGAGAATATCTCCCTCTTTTCAAACGCGTCAACCCCTCAATAAAAGACCCTGACACCCTGAATAAGGGGCAGGTAATCAGATTGCCCCTTTACCCCCCTCAGTTTGCGGAAAAACGGGACACCCGGACCCTGATCTCCAGGCTGGTGACGGATGCCCCCTCCGAAAAAGACGCCAAGGCTAAGGCTGAAAAGCCAGTGGCAGAGCCGGCAATGGCGCCCAAAGAAAAACCGAGCACGGTAAAAAAACCAAAGCCTGCCCCCGCGCCCCCCACGGCGATAAAGACGGATTCGGTCTCAAAACCCGCGCCCGTGACAATTGAAGATATCGCTCCAACCCCTCCGAAAAAGAAGACATTGCCGGCTGCATCGGGTCAGACCCCCGAAAAACCAAGAACAAAGGTAAACCCCGCAGTCTATCATCTGGGCAGAATATTTTCGGCCATGGGTGAAGAGTGGGTCCAGTCAGGGGAGCATTTTATACCTCTCAAATCAGGAACCGGGGTCCATTTTAAGGCCACTAAGTTTCCCATGGTAAACCCGCAAAAATCCCGGTGGGTGATTGTGGATCCGTCAAACACCTTTCCGGACAAACTGGCCAAACTCATCGGATCCACATGGGACCACTACCGGGTCGTCCATCTCAAAGAGGAAGACGATCTGAAGACCGCTGTGGGAAAGGTCCTGAAGGCGAGCGGCTATCCAAAGGTGTTTGAAAAGGGCGAACCCCTTGAGTTGAGAGGCGACGTCGATCTCCGGGTTACGGGTGATTGGATTGTGACACTCACGGAACCGGGTTCAGGAGAAAAACCCAGCTTTGTTGTCATCAATCTCATAGAATCCGACAAACCACGCACCCCTGAACCAATAAAGAACTATCTGGCAGAGATGGGCGTCAAGTCCATCGAGTACCCGCCCGTCCGGGGCCAGGCCCCAGCCAAAACATATGAGATTGAAAAAACCCAGGTAGGCCCAAACCGATCGTCATTGATAGAAACCCTGCTCACCATGATGGGTCTCCCCTTCTCCTCTCAAACCGAGGTCCATGTGTACCAGGACAAGGCGGGTGACCTCAGATTTGTCGTCACAGCCGATTATTATCTGAAAATCAAGGGAAAAAATGCCATAATCGACCTGACCGGCATGTCCCCGCAGCTCACGGCCTATCTGGCAGACCAGGGATTGCGGGTCCTTGATCTGACAACCGTGGGCAGCCCCATGGACACAGTGATCAAGACCCTCACGTTCTGCGGTGTGACGTACAACCCGGGCCCCCATCCCTTTACGGCCACGGCCGGGGACAAATCCAGAAACGTTGGGATGATCATCCCGGGGGTGGTTTTTTCAGACCGGCGGGGGAAAAAGGTCCTTGCAAGCCAGCGGGAGCTCTCCGATAACCTCGTGGCATTCCTCACCCGGAAGGGATACAGATACCTGGCCCTTCCCCCTTCAAAAACCCCCCTCGAGGTAAAGGCCACCGTGCTGCCCTCGCCCAAGACCCAGAACAAGACGGGCGGAAAGTAAGGGGAGACCTTTGAAGTAGCCTAAGATTGATACGGCCGCAAAAAGGCGCAAAATTCACAAAAAATAAAATTGAAATGTAGTGATATTAGCAAGTTATAAGCAAGAAAAGTTTGGATGTGGACTCTTTACGAAACCATCAAGATTTGAAGTGAGCTTGTATTCACCGCAGACTTGTCCGCCTTGGCTTGTGTCGGAGACCCCGCCTCCGGCCCGGAGCCGGAGCGGGCGGTGAAAAGTATAATTCGCGTAATCTGCGGATCAGAAGTCCCTTTCTCTCATAAATCCAAACACCTGCAAACAGGTCTTTATCAGCACAACCACAATACCGGTGCTTATGATCGCAAGCGCAAGATACAAAACGCCAAAAAAGATAATGTATTCAATGTTCCATTGCCATTCAAATGATAGCGGTGTCATTTTTTCTCTCCCTGTGTACCCGTCTACTCGGTGACCGGGTTTAACTCCCTTTCCTTTGGAAAAATCGGCAGATACCGGTAGGCAGCGGAGAAAAGCAAAAACCCGTAGCCAATGATTGCCATCGAAATCCCCCATTCCTGCCAGGTGGGCAGATAGCTCCAGAATCTGGCAAAGGGCATCACCGGAACTGCCAGGGTGATAATGATAAAGACAAAACGGTTAAACACGATCCCGGTACAATTCAACAGACACGCGATAATGAGCAGCCCCGGGGTCTCTCTTGTCTTTTTATGCAGGAGCATTATGGCGGGAACAATACCAAAGACAGTGATCTCGGCCAATATCATCCAGACCCCATAGGGTCCTTCTCTGAAAAAATCCATAAACGTGAGCCCGGCCCTGGGGACCACACCATACATCCATCCCACGGTGTCGATTATCTTGACGACCATATAGGTTGCCAGGAGCCAGCCTGATATCTTTGCCAGGGTTTGGATTGCATTATCCGGCACAAGTTTTTTCCGGGTGATCCACTCTGTCAGCTTTGTGCACAATATGGTAAAACACGGGCCGGCCGCAATGGCGGAATAGACAAAAAGAAAAAAGGTCCACGGCCAGATATAAAAGCCTTCTCTGGCTGCAAACGGCCGGGCATACAGGACGCCAAACATCCCTCCCAGGGACCCCTGGTGAAAAAAGGAAAGTAAAACGCCTGTTGCGGCGAAGACCCCCATGATATGGTGGAGGCTGTGCCCAAAGATGCGAAACGACCGGATCTCCGTCAACTTTCTGTTCTCAATGATTATGGGGATAAACTCAATGGTCAGGACGATCAGATAGGTTGTGATGCAGAAGGACACCTCAACCAGCATGGAGTGGATGTTGGCATGCCAGAGGATAAACCACCCCCGGATGGGCTGGCCAATGTCGATGGCCAGCATGGCCATTGCACCCGAATAGCAGATAAACCCGATGATCACGGCAGGACGGATGATGCTCTTCAATTCCTTTCGTCCCACAATGTAGGTGAGGAAACCGGTAAAAAATGCCCCGGCCCCCAGGGCAATGATCGCCAGGTCAAATACGATCCAAAGGGCAAAGGCAAAGATATCACTCATGTTTGTCTGGTTCAGCCCTTTCCACAAAACCAAAAAAGCGGACACCCCGCCCCATGCCAGGAGCAAAAGCCACGGCACCGTCCAAAGCAGAAACTTTGGGGTGGAGCACCTCTTGACTCCTTCGGGTAACAATGCCGAATCCATTATTTATCCTCCCTGTAACTATTCAGGTTGTTTAGGCTGTAGGCTAGTAGATTTTGCACACCCTTCACCGATATTTGATGGAGCTGAAATCGCCGTTCTTCTCATTTGGGAAATTCCATGGTTGCTCGTTCTTCGTTGCTTGTCACTGATAACTGCCCACTGCCTACCGCCCACTGTATGTAAGCCTTATTTTTTGTGGCTTTTGCGCTTTGCGGCCATTCCTTTTCTCTGTTTTTCTAACCACTCTTGCGCCTTTCTGCGCTTTTTTGCGGCTATATCAAGCGTTAATTAATCAAAATTCGTCCCGACCGGGCTTGGTGGACCACTCCTCTTCCATCCATGTCTTGTTGATGATCGGTTTATGTTCACCGGGCAGATAATTGTCGGCCTGTCTTCTCACCCAATCCTTGCTTGACATGTAATAGACCTTTGGCTCGGTCCCGAGCCGCTCCAGGAGCCTAAAGGCAAAAGGGTGCTTTGAGAGCCTGAAGACCTCGTGTTCCCGGTTGTTGAGGTCACCAAAGGTGATGGCCTGGGCCGGGCACCCTTCGGCGCAGGCGGTGATGTATTCGTCCTCTCTGATCTCCCGTCTTTCCTCTGCGTATGCCTTGTTCTTTGCCCGCATAAGCCGCTGATGACAAAAGGTGCATTTTTCCACAACACCCCGCATCCGCGGGGAGACTTCCGGGGTCAGGTATCGCTCGAGGCCCTTGCCTTTTGGGTAATATGCATCCCACCAGTTAAAATATCTGGACGCGTAGGGACAGGCCGCCTGACAGTATCTGCATCCGATACAGCGCGTGTATATCTGGCTTACGATCCCCGTGTTAGGATCCTGCTTTGTGGCGGTGGCAACACATACGGAGACACAGGGCGGGTGATGATCACACTGCATACAGGGTCTGGGAAAATAGCTGACCTCGGTATGGGGAAACGGTTTGCCATTGGTGACCTTGTAAAGACGCATCCAGGTGATGGTCCGCTCCTTGTCCGATTGATCCGGCCTCACAGATACATTGTTTTCAGACGCACAGGCAACCATGCACGTTCCGCAACCGGTGCATTTATCCAGGTCTATGACCATCCCGTATTTGTGTTTTCCCTGGTCACTTCCTTTTTTCATGAGCTACCTCGACTATACCTTTGTTAACTTGACTCGCGTATTCCACCAGAGCGCTTGACCACTCAGGGGATCTTTTTCAGCCTGGATGATGTCGTTTGGGTTGACACCCTTGCCCCGCAGAAACTCGTCATAGGCCGTGTGACCAAACCCCAGGGGCAGATATACAATGCCCGGCATAGCGCCTTCGAAGAGGGTTACACCCACCCGCACCTTCCCCGCCGGAGACGATACAAAAACCTCGTCCCCCTGCTTGAGCCCATATTTGCCTGCTGTCACGGGGTTGATGGCTGCAAAGGAGGTCTCTTTCAAAAGCTGATTGTCAAAAATCGTCTTATAGAGAAACGGCGGGCTCGGGACCCAGCCGCTGGCAAGATTTATCATCTCGTATGGGAGCATCAGAAGGGGATACCTGGCCTTGTCGGCCCCGGGTTTGAGGGGTTCATAGTGACCCATTGCGGCCTCATCGGCCCCCGCAGCGATTCCCATCGCCCTCAGGGCCGTCTCCGGGGTGGTCTCCTCCCCATAGCCCTTTATCGCCTCCATGATTTTACTGCTTGCCAATTCAAATTTCCCGGAAGGTGTCTTAAAAACCCCCTCCCAGCTGCCGTGTCCCGGAATGGGGCGATACCAGAAACCGCCAGAACCGATTTTCTCCCACATCTCCTCAAAGGAAGCGTAATCCCCTTTTGCCTTGCTGGATCCTTTTGGCCATTTCCAGCCCGGGGACGCTTCGGAATATGTCACAAGACCGCCGCCCGCATCAAAAAGACCCTTGGCCCGCTCTGCGAGCACTTCGTCAAAGCTCTCCCAAGGGAAGGCGGCTCCCACGGATTCATCAAGTCCGTGACCTATCTGGAGGATGGCATCTCCCGTGTTCACAGTATCATAGATGGGATCCACCACGGGTTTGGATAACCCGTAGAAGGGGTATTGCAGACCCACCGGCCACACCACGTCGGTTGTTTTTTCAAGATAGGTACAGTCCGGAAGGATAAGGTCGGCCATAAAGGATGTCTCATCCCTGAATGGTGAAAAACTTACGATAAACGGTATTTTCTCCAGGGCCCGTCTGAAGGCGCCGCCATCCGGCACCGTAAAAACCGGGTTTGCGGAAAAGACAAGAAGGGTGTCCACCGGTGACGTGGGGGCCTTTATAATGGCATCGGCAAAATTATTTATCAGGCTGCGGCTAAAGGGATACCTTTTGGTGCCTGCCTGATCGATGCGCGGTTTCTCCAGACCCTCTTTGGCGACATCATCGAGTTCTATCTCGGGGAGCGGGCTCAGGGGCAAAGGATCATAGACAAGGACGCCGCCGGGTCTGTTGAATCTCCCCATCAGTGCATTGAGGCTGTGGACCGCCATAAATTCATAAAGTCCGCCGTTGAGTGTATCTTTGCCCCTTGCCATAGATGGCGACGGGGGGCCTTTGCCGCTGTGAAATGTTTGGCCAGAGATGTTATGATCCGAGGCTCGAGCCCTGTTATCTTGGCAACCTTGTCGGGGGAGTATTTTCCCAGAACCATGGACTTAAAACCCTTGTGTTTCTTGCCGTCGTCTGTGGTCCAGTCTTCAAACCCAAAACAGTGATCACTGACGAACTTGCTGTTATAAAGATTCTGTTTGATGATTTCATGGGCGATCCCAAGGGCCAGCGCCCCATCGGTTCCCGGTCTTGGTGCAACCCAGTAATCTGCCTTTGAGGCCGTATTGGATGCCCGCGATTCAACCTGGACGATCCTGGCGCTTCTCTTGCCGGGGTGTCCGCCATGCCACATGCCCCAGGCATTCATGACCCTTCCCGGCGCCCCCCAGCCCTCCAGGAGACCGCATCCAAAGCTCAGGACATAATCGGAATTTTCAAGATCGTATGCCAGGGGGCCTTCTCCCCCCTGCATGAGCCCACTGCCCATGGCATAGGTGCTTTCAATGGACGGGACCCTCTCATAGTTGGGGCTGCCCACCGCCTTCATCAGCCGTTCAACCAGAAGAGACACTGTTGTCCCCCTTCTGTTGCCGTCAACAGCAGCGAGGGCCTCCGGCCGCCCATCCTCCCTCAGGGAAGTGATTCGACCGGTGAGTGTCTCCACGGCCTCTTCCCAGGAAATGTTCTGAAACTTTCCCTCCCCCCTCAGACCAACGCGTTTCATCGGGCTGGTAAACCTGAGCGTTTCATCATAGAGCAGTTGGAGCCCGCCCATCCCCACGGGGCAGAGCCCGCCCGGGTTTACCGGGTAATCCGTGCGGCCCTCGATCTTTATTGCCCGGTCTGCCACCTTTCTTACCTTTATGCCGCATCCGCCCGGGCAGAGGTTGCACACTGTCCCAACCTCCGTGAATTCCCCCGTAGCGGGGTCCGGGACCCATGGCCAGTTCTGGGTCCAAATGGCTATATCGTCTGTCATCTTCCAGGGGAGCGGGCTCATCTGGATACCTGCGGCTCCACCCACAAGAAGCGCGACAAAATCTCTTCTGGTCACTTTCATAGTAATCTTCCCCGTAACTATTCAGGTTGTCTAGGCTGTAGGCTAAAGGCTATTAGTTATTGCGCATTGATCGAAGCAAGGCGCCCAAAACCTTCTCCGTCTCCACAATTTTTAATTCGCAGCCAGAAATGTCTACAGCCTATCTACCTGAGCAGTTCTTTCTGCGTAGACCCTTACTTGTGGCACACAAAGCAGGCGTTGTTTTCTTTACGTCCCTTTTTGGTGTGACATTCCGCGCAATCATCCATCTTCATCCGGTCATAGGGTTCTTTTTTGAAATAGACGCCCGAAAGTCGTTTTCCCCAGATGTTCCTGCTGTAGCCGGTCAGGCGGTTTTCCTCATACAGGGGCAACTGGTCTGTTTCGCTGTGCTTCCCGTGACAGGTAGCGCACTCCAGATTGGCCATCTTAACGTGGGGGATGTGCGAGAAATAGACGCAATCGGGCTGTTTTGAGTAGACAAGCCACGGCACCTCTTTTTCTTCGGCCACGTAATCGGTCAAAAATGCCTGTTCACCGGGTGACTCTCCCTGGGGGGATTCGGGATCATCGTGACATTCGGTGCAGCTTTCCAGTTTGGGGATCCCGCCAAAGGTCCCATCCTCATAAAAGACGTGACAGTAAAGACATTTTTCAGCCTTGGTGTCTCCCTCAACCCCCTCCACCTTTTCCGAATCCAGATGAACGACATGGCTAAAATTTATGGGCTGCGGCTGTTTGGAGTAGAGCACCATGGGGAAGATGACCCACCCCACGATCGAGGCGCCGACAAGACCTATGAAAAAAAAGATCCCGACCCGTGCCACACTCTCAAAGTCCATCCATGGAATCAGGTCCAAGATGGAACGGAGAGACCCGCCCTTTGAAGAGGTTTCCGAGGAATTTGCTGGTTTTTTCATGTTTTTCAGCCCCTTATAGTAGGCGTTCATGGGTTCAAAGGTTCAGGGGTTCAAGGTTCCATTCTTGCCCCCGGACTGCGTTTGGGATGCGTATTTACAAGAAAAGCGTCAGCTTCGTCAGGCCTAATCCAAGATTTGAAGCCAAATTGGCAATTATTTTGGAAAATGAGGATTCTTAACGAGGCCTTTGGGTCTTCAAGCCCTTTCTTGTCCTTAACCCTGAACGTTGACCCCTGAACCTGTTAACCGTTACCTTATATATTGTATTTAGGGTTGTCTGACAGGGGGTTTCTAGCTGTTGCGTATTTACCTATTACCCCCCTCTTTGTCAAGATAAAAAGCCGATGAATCCCATTTCTTAATGGGTGATCCGACGAGAACAATCAGGAGGAGACATTTTGGATTTTTTGTTGGCAAACAGTTCACTTTTTTGGGGCAGACAGACATGTATCTCCCCCCTCAGGGGGAGACAGATGATTTCAGACAGGGGGTTCAGCTAGGGGAATGGGTGAGCGAGCTCAAAATTGCCGCATTCTCTTGCGGCGTCTTTTGGCGGCCTTGGCCTGTTTTTTCTTTTTCTGAACACTGGGTTTGTCATAAAAACGCCTTTCTTTTATCTCGGAAAAAAAGCCGTCTTTTACCAGTTTTCTTTTTAGATCCTTAATAGCTTTTTCAATCTGATTATCGCGGACAATTACTTTCATATTTTGTATACCTCATTGATTGTTGCTAATAAAAAAGCATCCCTATCACGATGGAGATGCTTTTCCCGCCTTCAAAACGGTTACTGCCGTGGTGGCACGAAATATCAATCTACCGGGCGTTCAACACACCACTCCACCTCGCAAATTCTTTTGAAGGTTGGGAAGAAGCATTCCCTGGATCTCAGGGGGGCATGCAGCTCTTCTCTGACCGGTTGGTTTCCTCCTTTGGAACCAACTCGGAAATATTGCGGTCAAAATTACTCACCCCCTTTGCCATTTTTTATGTGCCACCGAACCCCAGGCTGTACCCGGGTCGGCACAAGAACAAGAATCAAGGTTATTTAGTTGTAACTACTCACGTAGTCAGGCTGAAGCTGTTTAGACTGAAGGCTGAAGGGGGCAGAAGAGCACAATTGCCGTACCTTGGCGGAAATATCTGATTGTTGCACCAAACATGGCTTCAAAATGCGCTTTTTCCTAACAGTCTTCAGCCTTCAGCCTATCCACCTGAGTAGTCACCTGTAATCATTATACCACGGTGCCCATGAAAAAGATATCCGCTGTAATCTTTGACTGCGACGGGGTCATGTTTGAGTCCCGTCAGGCCAATATAAATTTCTACAACCACATACTCGATCATTTCGGTCAGCCCCCCATGTCGTCGGAAGATCTGGCCTTTGTCCACGTCAGTACCGCCAGCGAGGCGGTGAGCCATATCTTCCGCAACACCTCTTTGGCCGCGGCGGCCGATGCATACCGGCTCCAGATGGATCTTTCCCCTTTTATAAGGGACATGATCATCGCACCGGGGTTAAAGGATCTCTTAAACGCCATCAAAGACCGGTTTGGACTGGCCATTGCGACAAACCGGAGCACGACCATGGGGGACGTGCTAAAATGGAACGGTCTTGACCCCTATTTTGATATCGTGGTCTCCGCGTTGGATGTCAAACACCCAAAACCTCACCCGGAGTCCGTGTTCAAGATCCTGACCTTTTTTGGGCTCAGACCGGATCAGGCGGTCTATATTGGAGACTCGGCCGTGGACTATGAAGCGGCCACG
>PVMK01127006.1_pt1 | contig 10255 bp, 2 predicted proteins | sample 1853481 | NCBI WGS metagenome assembly PVMK01 (sample SAMN08533507, study PRJNA380276) | Marine sediment metagenome, whole genome shotgun sequencing project. | reverse complement strand
GCCGCGTTCGCTGTAAACATGGCTGGGGTTTTGCGTAGTGGATGGTTGGCTGCCATCGCCGAAGTCCCATAGCCAGGCGGCAATTGCTGAGCCGTTGGTTGTGGTCGTATCGGTGAAGTAAACTGGGTTAGTGGCCAATACGAGCTCTTCACTCTGATCAAAGCTGGCCTCGATCGTCGGGGCAATGACGTTTAGCTCGACGGTCTGGGTACCCGTGTAACCACAACCATCGGTGGCCGTAAAGACAACGCTATAGGCGCCGTCTGCGGCATAGACATGAGTGGTTTCCAGGCCCGTTCCAAACAGGCCATCGCCGAAGTCCCAGTCATAATTGGTTAGCGGTGAACCGTTGCTGCTGGCGGTGCCGGTGAAGTAAACCGTGGCTCCGGCGACTGGACCAGTCGAATGCCCGAAATCGGCCGTGATGGTGGGGGTCAGGATGAGGAAGCTTACTTCAGGGCCTAAGGGGCTGGACACACCCAGGGCGCTGTCCGCCACCTGGTAAGTGTCGTTGACGGCCGAGCCGCTACAAGCTAGTTCGCCGGTAAATTGAACGTCGGTCCATAAGTCAGGAGCCAAGCTATCCACCGTCCAGGAGATGACCTGGGTGTCGGAATCGTAGCTGCCGCCACTCACATAGCTAACGCCCTCAGGCAAGAGGTCGGTGACCAGTAATCCGGTGCCGGTGTAGTCGCCGCTGTTGGTGATGGTCAGGGTATAGGTGACCGGTGTTTTGGCTATCTGGCTACTCTCGAAAGCTTTGCCGATTTCAAAGACCGGGGCCAAGGTGGTGGCCGAACCGGCCGTCGACCCTGAGAAACCCAAAGTGTCGGTGACGGTCAGACTGACGACGAAGGTGCCCTGTAAATCATAGGCATGACTGGGATTCTGTACCGTGGATGGCAGGCTGCCATCGCCAAAGTCCCATAGCCAGGCGGTGATCGCCGTGCCGTTGGTCACAGATGTGTCGGTGAAGTAGAAGGTGCTATGAATGGGCGCTTCGGCCGCATTCTGGTCAAAGCTGGCCTGGATATTGGGTGTCCCAACGTCGAGTTGGGTTGTTTGCACCGCCTGGTAACCACAGCTATCTGTAGCGGTAAAGGTTACCGTGTAGGTATCTGCTGTGGCATAGATGTGCTCGGCCGTCAGGCCCGAGGCAGTCGTGCCATCGCCCAGATCCCATTCCAGGGTTTCAGGTATGGTGCCGTCGGTATTTACCGTGGCGGTAAAGAAGACAGGGCTCCCGACGGCCGGCTCGGCCGAGTGATTGATGATGGCCGAAAGATCAGGTGCCAGGATATCAAAGGCCACATCCGGCCCCTTCGGGCTGGCGACCCCTTGATCGCTCTCCCGGACGCGATACTTTTCGTTCAGTGTTGACCCGCTGCAGGCTAGCTGAGCGGCAAAGTACACGCTGTCGCTCAGGCCTGGATCCAGGCGCTCGTAGGTCCAGGAAATGACCTGGGTGACCGTATTAAAGGTGCCTCCGCTCAGATAGCTCACCCCGGCCGGTAGCGGATCGATGATAAGCAACCCGCTACCCAGGTAATCGCCCTGGTTGGTGAAGGTTAATGTATAGGTGACGGTTGTCCCGGCGACCTGGTTGCCTTCATAACCCTTACTAATGCGGAAGGATGGGGCCAGGACTGTTACCGCCGCGGTCTTGGTCCAAGAGTTGCTGTAACCGTAGAGATCGGTGACGGTTAGGGTGATATCGAATGTGCCGTCGCCGTCGAATATGTGGCTGGGGTTTTGTTCAGTGGACGGCGGGCTGCCGTCGCCAAAGTCCCACTCCCAGGCCACAATCGGCGGGCCATTGGTCGTCGAGGCATCGGTGAAGTACACCGTACCCGTGATGGGGATGATAGCGGTGCTTTGGCTGAAGCTGACCACGATGGTCGGCGGTTCAATGGTGATGGCCCCGAAAGCGCTGCCACTATAACCGCAGACGTCGACAGCCGTGAAGCCGGGGGTGTAGAAGCCGTCTTGGGTGTAAACATGGCTGGCCGTCAGGCCTGTGTTCCCTGTACCATCGTCAAAGTCCCAGATGTAGTCGACCAAGGAGAGGCCGTTGGTGCTGGCCGAACCGGTGAAGTAGGCGGTGCTGCCAACCAAAAGCGGGCCGGGTGTATGGCTTAAGCTGGCATTGATGGCAGGGGCAATGGTGTTGAAGTTGACCGGTGTCCCATCGGCCGTGACGCCGCCCAGACTGCTGACCACGCCATAAGCGTCGTTCACGACGGCAAAGGTCTCGGTGCAGGGCAGGGTGGCCCGGAACCAGCCAGCACCCTGACCTCCACCGGAGGGAATGAGGTCAAAGGTCCAGCTAATGATTCCGGTTGCCCCGTCGTAATGGCCATCGCTATCCTGGAAAGTGAGCCCTTCCGGCAGCAGGTCTTGTAAGACCACGTCAAGGCCCGGTCCATCTCCAACATTGGTCACGGTGATGGTGTAGGTAACGTCCAGCCCGGCTATCTGGCTGGTCTCGTAAACCTTCTCTAGCTCGAAGGCGGGGGCGACAACCACCACGTCGGCGCTGTCGATATTGTTCTCGTAGTTGACCTCGGCATCGACGGCCGGTGCATCGCTGTTAATCTCAACCCAATTGCTTAGTACCTGGTCGGCGGCGGCCGTATCGGTTATACGAACGGTGAGTAGTATTTCCTGCCATTCGCCGGCCGCTAGCGGGCCAACAGACCAAACTAACTGGCTGCCGTCATTGCTAATGGGATCATAGGGACAAGGCTCACCGCCTGGTCCGCAGTTCAGCAACTCGGCGTAAACGTATTCCAGGCCGGCCGGCAGGGTGTCGGTTAGTAGAGCATCGCCTTGCAATCCCCACCACCATTCATGATCTGGAAGGTTATTGCCGTAGTGCAGAAGGAAGGTGGCCATCTCGCCGGGCAGCGGAACGCCGTCGACCCAGTATTTTTCAATGTACAGGTCGGGTCCGGTGGAGAGGAGGGCGACGTCGGTATTGTCGTCGGGATTCGTATCTTCAGGTGGCAGAGTCACCCAGGCCTGATTCAGCAGGATCAATCCTGGCGTGACCGGACCCTCGCCGGGGATGATGGTATTGAAGCCAATGTTGGCTACTTCACCGGGATTTAAGGTGCCAAGGGTTACGGTGAAGGTGCGGTTGGCCGGATCGTTAACCCAGTCCCACGGCTGTTGCCAGTCGAACATGAGACCCCCGTCCAGTTCCATCTCTGGCGGGTACTCATCAACGACAGTCACATCGGGAATCGTCTCATCGCCAACATTCTCGACAGCAAGATTGAACCAGGCGTAGAGGTTGTCGCCAAAGTCTTGCCAGGCGCCATCTTTTCGGATGCGTAATTGGGGTCCAAAGGGGAAGAGCGTTTCGACCCATTGGCTGGCATTGTCCTGGTAATCGTCTTCTTCGGGTTGGGGTGTGATCTCGACTGTGTTGGTGAGTATAGCCCCTGGTTCGGCGCCCCCATCGATTAGTAGCACGATTTCAAAATTGTCGCCGAAACCATTTTCCAGACCATCTAACATCCAGACGACCGTGCCAGCGTCACTGCTGAACGGCGGGAAAGACTGCTGATTGCCTTGCTGATCATAGATCCAGGCGGCTTCGAAGGTGGTGTCGGCCGGCAGGGTATCGGTGATATAAATCGGGCCGGCTACCGGTACGTTACCATTATTATAGAAGGAGATGTTGTAACGTATCTCGCCTCCAGGCATCAAGAAGCCCCAATTCCATTGTTTGTTTATGCTCAGATTTGTATGAGGCCAGCCGATCTCGCCCCACCAGGTCGATTCGTTGTTGCCCGGGTCGCCGTCGTTGCTGGAGTCGATGACCGCCGTATTGCTGACAGGTGTACCAGGCTCGGCCCCGGGATCGACAAATACGCTGGCAAAGACGGTGCTGCAATAGTTTCCGGGAATGGATGGGTTGCTTACTACCAGTTCTGTAGGTGATTCGGTGAGAGGAGTCCAGACCGGATCGCTAGCCCACCAGGTGTCCAGGGTGAAGGGTAGCTCAAAGGTATCGGTTAAGGTGGTCCAAGCGCTGCCAACCTCGGTATCGTTACAGACTTGAATTTCGAAGACCGTCGTTTCGCCCGGAGCCGGATCGCCGGTCCAGGCCTGTTTGTCAACGTGCAGCTGTGTGCCACCAGTGCCAACCTGGTCAACCCACACCGAAATCTTTTCGGAAGGATCTCCCTGGTCAAAGGGATTTCCGGTGGCGATCTCGGCCGTATTGGTGATCACTTCGGCGGCCGCGGCTGTTATAGATACATAGACATCGAAGAAGCCCTGAGAATTAGGCGGCAGGTTGTCGATCGTCCAGGTTGTTTGTTGGCCGTCAGTCGAAGAAGGCGGGCCCAGCGTATTGGTGAGATATTCCATGCCTTCCAGAGTGTCGGTGATGACTACATTCTCGGCTGCGCCGCTGCCATCGTTCCAGTATTCAATGCGGAAGACCAGGTTAGCGCCCTTATCAGGCAGGCCCAGGGGATATTTATTGATGCGCAAGTAAGGGGTCGGCTCGGCGAAAACGTTGATCACCCAGTCGCCGTCCGGTTCCTGGTAAGTGACGCCCACATCCTGACCAGGCAACAAATCCCATATGCCGGAGAAGTCGCAATCGTAGGGTTCGAGGCCATTGGGCAGGATTTCAAAGCTAAGTCCTGGCCCACCGTCAATCCAGACATTGCACTCGCCATAGAGTGGATCAGTGAACCAAGGCACGTCCATCGTGCCGGTGACAACATCGGCCGTGACGTCGAGTGTACCGTTAATGGAGCCGACTTGAACATCGGTGGAGAAGCCATTATCGGCCGAACCCAGCACCCAATCCAGGGGCAAAATATCTGGGCATTCGGGTAAGGCCCAGGTATCACATTCAACCAAGAAGTTGCCGTCGCCGTCGGCTATTACACTGGTTGCTGCCTTCTGGCTCATGCTGCTATCGGTGAGGGTGATTTGCACTGTGGCATCAGGGGCTGAGTGGCCCTCGATCCAGTCATGGCCGTAATTGACGCGCAGAATCAGGTCAGGACTCACAAACCAGCGATGATAAACAACCTCGGCATAACTCACTTCAGTATGGTAGCGTACTTCGCCACTGCCACCGCGGGGGATATCATCGAAAAGCGCTGCATAGTTGCCCGCTCCGTCGGTGGGGGCTACCTGGAGCTGGCCGTCATCCAGGTTGACTTCGACAAATTGATCGAAAGCGCCACCGATCTGGCCAGACACCGTATCTGTGCCGGAATTAGCTTTGGCCGTGAAGGGATCGGGCACGGTGATCACGACGGGTAAGGCGCCACTGGCGGCCGTAACCGTAAGCGTATCGCCCGGATAAATTGGTCCGGCATCGTCAATATTCCAGCAGCCACAATCAGGCTCGCTAAAGGTTGTGAACTGGCCAAGACTCGTGGTGACCGTAACCGGCACTTCCGGGATGGCCTCACCCCAAATGCTACTATTGTCCACGCCCACTTGCAGTTCAACCCGCCAGACCTCGCCGCCGCTAAAGGCTACGTCGCTGTAGAAATTGTCGCCAGGATTGATGTCGCCCGGTGGTTCGCTGATCTCGGCCGTGTTGGTGTACCAGCGCAATGGTTCACCCGGTGAGTCGGGCCTCACCCGGAAGCGCAACCAGCCAGAGTCGCCGGGGAATAATTCTGTAAAATGCCAGGCCAGGGCATCACCACTAAAGATGAAATTGTCTATCTGTTCCCAGTCGAAATCCATTTCCCACCCGTCATCCGGGTTATAGGTTGTCGAGAGGGGGATCGTATCGGTCAGCCATATATCGACGATAGTTTCGCTGCCGGTATTGGCAAAGTTGATGTCATACCTCAGCCAATCGGACCCTTCCCATTCGTGGCTCTTAGTAACCCGGAGGTTGGGCTCTGCGGCAAATATACTCTCGGCCACGCAAGAGGTATTGTCCGCTGACCAGCTGTCGGGCCCATCGATGACGACCTCGGCGCAGTTCACTGCTGCCGTATCGACAGGGAAGTCCGAGGCGATGCCTAATAGAAGATCGATGTCAAACCAATCACCCGGTTCCAGTAGGCCCAAATCCCAACCGATTATATTTCCGTTAACGGTGTCGTAGGGGAAGGGGAAATAGTCGGGACCGAACCAGGCCCAGGCGTCAATGAAGTAAGTGCCGGCCGGCAAGGTGTCGCTCAGCCAGAAGGAGGCCGGCATGTTGCCGTCATTACGAACGTTGAGATGGTATTGGTTTTGGCCAGCGGGGTACAACAGACCCCCGCTAAATTGTTTATCGACACCGCCATTCCATTGAGGACCACCGACCCAGGTATCGTAGTCGGTGAAGGTGTTGTCATCTGGATTCGCTTCATCGGGAGTTTGAATTTCAACAGTGTTGACTAGTTGGGTGTCCATTTCGACCGCTTCGTCCACCCGAACTCGCAATAATAGTTGATCGCCCCAGAAGCCAGGGACGGCCGGGGCGGTGAGTACAAGCTGGCCATTATTTGACTGCTCTGTCCAGAGGTCGTAACCATTTTGACTATACCAGCCAACCACGCTCACTCCGGTTGGCAAGGTGTCGGTGAGTACCACGGGGCCAGCGGGGACAGGGCCGTTGTTGCCGTAATTGATCCCGTAGAGGTAGGTTTCCCCGGCCGCTGGCTGGTTTGGCGTGGCATATTTACCCACATAGAGGTCGGGCTGCTCGGACACGATGTCTACCGGGGATTCAGAATAGTCGTTGTCGGGATTGAAATCGAAAGGTGTCGAAATGTCGACGATGTTCAATTCCGTGGCCTCCGGACTGGGGTCTACCAAAGCAACCAGACGGAATGACTCCTCCTGGCCAGGTTCAATCGGACCAAAAGTCCAAACCACTTGGTTGCCGTTGCCGGTAGGTGGGAATCCACTGGTATCGGTCAGGTAAGTCAGACCCGAAGATAGGGTATCGGTGAGCACGACCGTGGCGGCCGGGACGTCACCCTCGTTGCGGTACTGAATATTGAACACCGCCAGCCCACCAGGGGCGGCTTGGGCATTGCCTTCGGGCCATTTTTCTACGACCATATCGGGCGCCGGCTCAGCATAAACGTCGACGATAGCATCGCCGTCCTCTTCGAAATATACAACAGCCACTCTGTCGCCAGGCTGAATATCCCATTCGCCGCTCCAATCACAGGAGAAGGGTGTCAGGCCATCGGGAGTAGCGCTCGAGCTCTTGGGGGTTATATCTACCCCGTGTTCCCAGGCACTCCAAGGCAGGCAATCGACAGGCAGGGTGCCGCTAAGCCAGCTGGCGAATATCGGGCCACCTATGCTATCAGCGGCGATGTCCAGGGTGCCGCTGATGTTACCCACACGAAGGGCGTTAACGTAGCCGTCTGAAGTAGCAAAGTAAACCCAATCGCCGGGTATGATGTCGGGTATGGCAGAGGTCCAGTGAAAGTCTTCCGTCTGAAAGCCATCTCCTTCCCAACCGCCGCCGGGTGCCGAGTCGATGGTCGCCGTGCCTTTTACGGCTCCACCGCTTTCAGTGACCGTGAGCCAAAAAGTATGGCCGGCCGGGTAATCGGCCCCGACCCAATTCTCCCCATAATTGACCCGCACCCAAGGCCATTGCAGGATGTTGATGACCTGGTCGCCGTCGGGCTCGACATAGCTGAGGGCTACCATATCGCCCCGCTGCAGAACCCAGCTAACGCTCGAAAAGTCGCAGGTGAAGCTGCCGCCAGCGGCGTCGGCGCTGGTCACAATGGGATCAGAGTCGGGATCGGCCCAAACCTGGCAAGTGATAGCCAAGCTGCCGCTAAACCAATTGGCATCAAGAGTGCCGGTGACGGTGTCACTGGCCTCGTCTAGCTGGCCAATGATAGAGCCGATAGGATTGACCGTGGCCGTGGCGCCCGGCACCGTAGCCGTGACCTTATCGCCGGGCAACATATCGGGGCAGTTGCCCGAATCCCAGTCAGGACAATCCACAAAGAAGGTGCCATCGCCTGCGGCGGTAACCGTAGCCGTTTCCTTTACCGCGTCGGCCGAGTCGGTGACAGTTACCATCACAGTGGCCGGAAAATCAGTCAAACCGGCTACCCAATCGTGGCCATAGTTGACCTCCAGGCTCAAGGAAGCAAGAGGCAGCGCCTGGTTCAGGTTAGTTGCCTCTGGCTCGATCAGACCACGCGGATCTGCTCCGGTGCCTGACTCAGGCAGGGCGTGAGCACTCTCCAGGTTCGATCCTGGTGAATCGGTCGAACGGGCAATGGCTGGGGAAACAGTTAACAGAGTGAGTAAGAGGACTAGACCGGTGAAAGCACCGGTCGCTACCGAGACCAGCAGCAAAGGGCGTCGCATGGCAGGCTCCTTTTGCACAAATGCAGTAAAAATCAACGCTGCGAATCAAATTGTTTGGTACAACTGGTAACAAAGACGATAAAAATCGCCATCTAACAATATAAAACGACCCGGGTAACGTCGTTAGTGATGTTTAACGCGAAAAGGGGTGACATTGCTCATGTGTCACTTCCGGCCCCAGTACGGAGGTACCAGCGTGCGTTTGGCTTAGCGTTAATTGCCGCTTGGTTTTGTCTTACTGACCCGAAAACAACTTTCTAAACCGATTCGCGCCAAATCAAGGTAGGCAATGTTTACAAACACAGTTTCAGGTCAGTAGTTCTTACACGGGCAGGGGCAGCAGGGTCAGGTCAGCGACGAAAAATAAGTTGACGAGGAAAAGAACCAGTATTATTAGAGGGTGAGGCTTGCCCCCTGAGACTGCGCATAGTCATTAGGGCGACAAACTAGAACAACTGGAAATAGGGCAGAAGAAGTCTGGACTGGGGAATGAGCCGGGCAGGAAAAGCCGGTAAAGCTTGCTTAAATTATTTCCTTAATATAGACAGGCTCAAGGGGTGCATCTTTTTCCAGGAGAGATAGTGCTCGGTTTAACACGCGGCGTTGCTGAGCCTGGTCGCCTGGACGGCCGAAAACGACGCCCCGGGCCAGGCGGGTGATGAGTAGCCTGGGCACCGATAGAAGGCGTACCCGGCCGCCATTCCAGGCCACAATAACTGTGGCGATGCCCTCCATCTCCAGGGCTCGGGCAATCAGTCCCACGGACTGGTGACAGATCGGTCAGAGGGGGGCCAGCAAAGCAGCCTCGGCCGCTTCCTGTTTGGCCAGGGCGACTATTTGGGCGCACAAGCTCGTCCACAAGCCCGGCGGCATCAGGTTGGAAGCCCATGAAACTGGCCACCGAAGGGGTTACGGAGCCGATAGAACCGGCGCTGACGAGCTCCGCTAAGTGGCCCAACGGAAGCGCAACCTGGCATCCTGATCGATCATGTCATGCGGGTAATGGTCGTGGGCATAAGCCAAGGCCTGAAAGGGGGTAGCAGAAGGAAACGTCCTCAGAGTGTAATCGCCGTAGGGGCTGGCGGCGTCAAAGGGCTGCTGGGAGGCGGGCAGATAACCACCAGCGCTGGAAACCAAAATCAGGCGACTCTGGCTCAGTTTTACCCCAGGCCGGCCGGGCGTCCAGCTATTATGCGGTTTCTGGTAAATAGACCAGTCCGATTTGCCCTTGGCCTGCCTATCGGCCAGCCAATTATTGTGATAATCGGCCGACCATTGTTCCTTATTTTCCAATATTTCCATGAGCTATTCCCGGTTCAGATGAAAGTATGCGGCGTCGAAGCACAGTGTCAGGTTGAAGCTTACATTTATTATTGCTATCTGTCAGATGGATAGTGCTGTTTTTGCCGGTGCGCGGATATTAGGCGAAAACTCTTCGCATAGTCATCTCGGCTTATCATACTGATGATTCCAGAGCTGACTTTCGTTTATCGTGTATTTTTGTTTAAATCTGCTTACTGCCCAATTCAATTAATTTGCCAAAGGAGATATTATGAAGGATTTCCCAACGCTCAGAACAAAAAGACTGCTGCTCCGGGATTTTAGAATGGCTGATGCAAAAGAAGTGCAGCGATTGGCCGGGGCCAAAGAGGTTGCTATAGGCACTTTTGTGCCTCACCCCTACGAAGATGGTATCGCTGAAACCTGGATCGAGAATCAAAAGAAAGAATTTGAAGATGGTTCTCTTACTAACTTTGCGATCTTATTGGCTGCGGCGGATACCTTAATAGGGTCAATTGGGCTTATCCTCGCGGGGCAACATCAGCGCGGCGAGCTTGGTTATTGGATTGGTGTCTCTTACTGGAATCAAGGCTATTGCACCGAAGCGCTTCTCGCCGTGTTAGACTATGGGTTTAACGAGTTG
>PVMK01162307.1_pt1 | contig 10258 bp, 15 predicted proteins | sample 1853481 | NCBI WGS metagenome assembly PVMK01 (sample SAMN08533507, study PRJNA380276) | Marine sediment metagenome, whole genome shotgun sequencing project. | reverse complement strand
ACAAAGAAAGTGATGCATATAATCAAATAATGTAAATATTTTGCATAAGTTAGAAAAGAAAACTTAATCCAATAGCTCGTATATTTTATCGTATAATACAAAGTTTGAGATTGTTTCAGGAAAAAATAGGGTGCATTCAATTGGAGGATTAATTGAAATCCATTGTGCTGGTAGGAAATTATCTTCCAAGACGTTGCGGTATAGCGACATTTACCACTGATCTTTTAACCTCCATAGCAAATAAGACACCAAAAACATCATGTTGGGCAGTTGCACTGAACGACAAACCGAAAGGATACCCATTATCCGGATCAGGTCCGCTTTGAGATATCGAAGAACAAAATAAAGGAATACCACCTCGCTGCGGACTTCCTTAATATAAATCGGGCCGATATTGTTTGTCTGCAACATGAATATGGGATATTCGGTGGTGAAAGTGGTTCGCACATTCTTGAAATGCTGGGCGAACTTCGTATGCCCCTTGTTACCACGCTTCATACAGTGCTTAAAGAGCCCGATCCAACACAGAAGGAAATAATTGTAAGGCTCGGAGAACTATCCGACAGGCTTGTTGTGATGTGCCCACCGGGCAGAGGAATTCCTTCGTGAAATCTATGGCATTCCAAAAAACAAGATTACAGTAATCCCGCACGGCATTCCCGATCTTCCCTTCGTTGATCCCCTCTTTCTACAAGGATAAACTTGGAGTGGAAGGGCATAAGGTAATTTTTGCTTTCGGTTTACTTTCACCCAACAAGGGAACCGAATACATGATAGACGCCATGCCGGAGATCATATCCAGGTACCCCGAATCGATATTGATTGTCCTTGGCGCAACACATCCTGAGATTAAAAAGAGTTCCGGCGAAGAATACAGAATCTCCCTACAGCAACGTGCAAGGAGTTTGGGTGTCGAAAAACACCTGATATTTCATGACCTCTTTGTGGATTTACCCTGAGCTATGCGAGTTCCTGTCCGGTGCGGATATCTACGTCACTCCATATTTAAACGAAGCCCAGATAGTTTCGGGAACGCTTGCCTACGCACTGGGTGCTGGCAAGGCCGTCGTTTCCACTCCCTTACTGGTATGCCGAGGAGATGCTCGATGAAAAAAGAGGCCGGCTGGTGCCGTTCAGAGATTCAAAAGCCCTAGCCGTGGAAATCATAGACCTTTTTGATAACGACGCGGAAAGGAACGCGATGCGAAAGCGCGCATATATGCACTGCCGCAACATGATATGGAAAGAAGTGGCGCGCATGTATCTGGAGGTATTCAAAAAAGTCAAAGAGGAACACCAGGAAAAACCTGGGCCATCTGTTAAATAAAAGGACTCATTATATTTCACCGCAGGAACTTCCGGAAATAAACCTGAAACACCTCCGGCTTTTAACAGACGATACGGGCATGCTTCAACATTCCAAGTTTACAGTAGCTGACAGGAGCCATGGGTACTGCACGGACGATAATGCCCGCGCGCTCATTGCGGTGTTAATGGCGCAGAAAATGGTTCCGGAAAACGCGTCCTTGTATGATCTCGCAGGCCGATATCTCAGTTTCCTCGAGCACGCCTTCAACAATGAAAACGGCAGGTTTAGAAACTTTATGACGTTTGACCGGAAGTGGACGGAGGATTACGGTTCCGAAGACAGCCAAGGCCGCGCGATATGGGGCCTTGGAGTGACTGTCGCACTGTCGAAAACGGAAGGCCAGGTCAGGCTTGCGATGAACCTCTTTAAGCGTGCTCTTCCGGTATTGAGCGGTTTTAAATCTCCTCGTGCGTGGGCCTTCAGCCTTATAGGGATACACGCTTACCTTGTCCACTTCAGCGGTGACAGCGACGCACGGCGCATAAGGGAAGTGCTGGCGCTTAAACTGTTTGATTTATATGCAAAGAACGCATCCCCCGACTGGCCGTGGATAGAAGACATCGTAGCCTACTCCAGCGGCAGGATACCGCAGGCACTCCTTTTATCAGGCCAGTGGCTTCATAGAGGAGACATGATAGAGGCGGGACTGAACTCTCTTGAATGGCTTGTGAAGATACAAACCGATCCTGCAGGGTCATTTCGTACCCATAGGCAACGACGGCTGGTACGTTAAAAACGGCAAGCGAGCCAAGTTGGACCAGCAGCCTGTGGAAGCGCATTCCATGATTGACGCCTGCGTTGAGGCTTATAACGTAACCGGTGAAAAGAAATGGATCGAAGAAGCGCGCCGATGTTTCGACTGGTTTCTGGGAAGAAACGATCTCAACGTCCTGATTTACGACTACACAACAGGCGGTTGCCGCGACGGCCTTACCGCTGAAGGAGCAAATCTAAACCAAGGTGCGGAATCAACTCTGGCATGGCTACTCTCTCTCTTGAAAATGTATATAGAAATAGGAGCAACCCAGCGATACCAGAGAATAATAAGTAAAGAGCACGATTCTACATAACTCTAAGATTCTTTACGCCTCGGCTTTTAGTGAGCGGTGTGGTCAGCGGCCATCCACCACGAGTTCCGGTACGCCGTCGCGGGGAATTATGAAGACTGATTCATCAGCGATAGAACCTCCGGGACGGAAATTGTTGCTACGCTGGTTTTCTGGTCGGCTATGGCGAAGGGGAATAACAAGTTCGTCGTTGTGTATCATGGCTCCACAGGAATAGACAACGTTTGGCACATAGCCTTCCCTCTCTCCGTCGGTTGGCGCAAGTATCGGCTCGTCAAGCCTGCCTATGATCCTGGATGGGTCGTTGAGGTCCAGTAACTCGATCCCAATGCTGTACTTCCTCATGGCCCCAACTCCGTGAGTCAGCAGGAGCCAACCCTCGTCGAGTTTCGATCGGGGACCCGCAGTTTCCTATCTGAATAAATTCCCAGGGAAGAGTCGGGGTCTGGATTATTTCGGACTTTTGCCAGAAACGTATGTTCTCTGAAAACATGATGTGGTTATTCACTCCGTCCTGTCGGGAAAGCATTACATACTTCCCATCTATTTTCCTGGGGAAAAGGGCCATCCCTTTATTCTGGACGGCATCACCGTTAAGGGTATTAACCTTGAACGTAATGAAATCCTTCGTCTTTATCAGTTGCGGTAGTATTACGAATCCGTTGTATGCAGTATATGTTGCATAATACGTGACGCTGCCATCATCGTCCGTAAAACGCACGAAGCGGGCATCTTCTATCCCCTTGCTTTCATTTTCCGAGACAGGGAATATCACCCTCTCGGATATCCGGTGGTCATTGCGGAACTTTATTTCGTAGTTGGACCTTGCAAGCCACATTGCCATATCGATGGCGTCCCTTTTGCGGTCCCGGGTCGAAACCGGACGCTGATTGTAGCCTCGCAACCTCACCTTGTAATTGATCGAATGTGAAATCGTCACCCAATTCGCCAAGCATATGTGACGTCACTTCGTTGCACGCCCTTCATTTCGGCAAGCTTTAGGCCAAAAAGGTGTTTATCGTACAATTTATCTTCACACAATTCTGGCGTTTCAACATAATTGTTCATCGGGTCAAAATCCATGCTTCCCTCACGGTCTATTTTCCCGCTCCTGAATTCGATGGACGAAATATGACCCTCGCCGGTTGCGCGGAAACTCATGATAAACCTGACGCTCCCTTCCGGCATGTCTTTCTGGTTCGGATGAAGGACTATGGAGGGATTAAAAAGAGCCGCCGCTTCAACTGAGTATTCACAAGTAAAATAAGAACCCAGCAAAAGCCGCGTCTCCGTGGTGATAGAGTCACTGCTCGGCACACAATGTTCGATCTTCATGTAGTTATTTATAAGTGTCTCTTTGAAATGCCTGTGGCGGCCGGAAAAATCCCAGAGCACCTGTTGCAGTAAAGTATCAACCTCCTCGTCACTTAATCCCAGTACTCTGTTGACCACCTCTTTTATTCGATGATCTGGACCGGGGATAAAAGGTTTTGTGATTACACGGGAATTATCCGCCCGAACCGTTATGGGCTTTCTTTTCGCCAGCGACAATGGTCTTTTATTATTATCTTCCATTGTCAGTATTATCTCATAAAAATATCATCCGACAAACGTATGGCCGCTTTTTCATACTTGCATTCAACTTGTAAGTGGGCGGATTCAACTCGCAAGTGCAACAGTTAGTCGAGTCCGCCATATATAATCGGGTTATTGGGGAAGATCTATTATCCCAATGCGTTTTGGCAGTAACGGTTAATCGGAACCTGGAGATATCTACATGCAAATAGCAATGCTTTCGCCAATAGCGTGGAGAACCCCTCCGCTCAAATATGGCCCGTGGGAGAGGATGGTATCGCTCTTAACCGAAGGGCTGGTTAAAAAGGGGAGTACACGTAACCTTGTTTGCGACCGGCGGGTCTGAGACCAAGGCAGATCTTGTTTCCGTTGTCGCTCAAGGATACGAGGAGGACAGGGAGTTGTCCCCCAAGGTTTGGGAGTGTCTGCACATTTCTGAACTCTTTGAACGGGCAGACGAATTCGATATCATTCACAACCAGTTCGATTTTCTTCCTTTAACGTATACTGCAATGAGCAAAACGCCTGTGATTACTACTATCCACGGGTTCTCTTCACCAAAAATCCTTCCTGTTTATAAGAAATACAACGACCGGACTTACTACGTGGCCATAAGTGATGCGGACCGATCGCCCGAGCTAAGTTACGTCGCTACCATCCATCACGGAATAGATATAGAAAATTTCACATTCAATTCCGAACCGGGCGAATATCTTCTATTCTTCGGCCGTTTCCACTGGGACAAGGGAGCAAAAGAGGCCGTAGAAATAGCCAAAAAGACGGGAAAGAAGCTGATCATGGCGGGCATCATTCAGGACGAGGCCTACTTTGAACGGGAAGTAAAGCCCCATATAGACGATAGGCAGATCATTTTCGCAGGTATGGCCGGCCCAAAAGAGCGTGACGAACTCCTCGGGAAAGCTTTTGCGCTTTTGCATCCGATAAACTTTGAAGAACCATTTGGGCTTTCGGTGATTGAGTCGATGGCGTGCGGTACGCCGGTGATAGCCTTCAATAAAGGAAGCATGCCGGAACTCATTATTGACGGCAAGACCGGTTTCCTTGTTTCTACCGTTAGCGAGGCTGTTGACGCTGTTTCCCGTATAAAGTCCATAAACAGGAAAGAATGCCGCTCGCACGTTGAAGACCGTTTCACTGCAGACCGCATGGTAAATGATTACATGGAAGTCTACCGGAAAATACTCGACCAAAGAGAGCACTATCGCCCGTGGGGTTTTTACGATGTGCTTTCAGATGAGCCGGATCATAAGCTAAAAAGGATAACCGTGTATCCCGGTCAGCGTCTGAGCCTCCAAAGACACCGGCGCCGTTCGGAACACTGGTACATTGTTCAGGGAAAGGCTATCGTAACGCTGGATGATAGGGAAATAGGCCTTGAAGAATGCGAGTCCGTGGACATACCAAAGGGCACCGTGCATCGTATAAAGAATCCGGGGAGGGGGAACATGGTTTTCGTGGAGATCCAGACCGGCGATTACTTTGGCGAGGACGACATTGAACGTCTGGAGGACGATTATGACAGAGCTCAATAAATTTAATGGGAAAGGCTTGGTAAAGCGGTATGAAAATAATCCCATCCTTACGAAGAAAGACGTGCCGTATCCGGTTGAGACCATCCATAACGCTGGGATTACGAGGTATCAGAACAGGTACATAATGATCTTTCGCTCGCACCTTCGAAACGGTCGTTCGATTATAGGAATTGCCGAAAGTGAAGACGGGCTTGGTTTCAAAGTACACCCCGAGCCTTTTCTTGTTCCGGCAAAAGAGGGAACCTTCACCGAGTACGAGGAGTTCGGAGTGGAAGATGCGCGCATTAGTTTGATCGATGGAGAATATCTGATTACTTACAGCGCCTATTCCCGGCATGGGGTCAGGGTTGCGCTTGCCAAAACACGGGACTTCAAATCACTGGAACGCGTGGCCTTGATAACGCAGGCGGATCACCGCAACGTCGTCATATTCCCTGAAAAATTCGGCGGTCTTTACGCGCGGCTCGACAGACCGCACTCCGAAATAGCGCCGTGGTCCATCTGGATTTCATGGTCGCCCGACCTCGTTCACTGGGGAAATTCAAAACTGCTCATTAAATCCGCCGATTACCACTGGGACGAAATGAAAATCGGCCCCGGCGCAACTCCTGTTAAAACCGAAAAAGGATGGCTTCACATTTATCACGGCGTGTTCGAGACAATGGACGGCGCGGTTTATCGTCTCGGCGCCGCGCTTCACGATCTTAACGATCCGTCAATAATACTAGGGGTGTCCGACGTCTGGATATTGCAACCTGAAGACCCGTGGGAGCTTACCGGCTACGTTCACAATGTCGTCTTCACCTGCGGCGCAGTTCTAGAAAACAAAAAAACTCTCAGAATCTACTGGGGCGGTGCGGACAGCGTTATGTGCACAGGAACTGCGGATGTGGACGAGTTGATCGGACTTTGTCTTGAAAAATCACGCCCTCCGCTTGGATGATTATTTAAATCTCCGCCGAAGAATAAGAGCAAGGTGGCAATATTGGTAACCCGAAGCGTGATTACAGAATTTAACTGATCTGCCCCCGAAAAGTGGTCCAGAGTTCTTATTAATACCTGGAATAATTACCCAATGGACACCCAATCTGTGGGCCAATTTAGGGCCACTTCTCAGTGACAAATTGCAGTTTTCCACAATAAGCGTTATCACTCACCCATAGCTGACGTTCGCCTAACAGCTTCGATCGGCAGGTACCGGCCAAAAGCGGACATTCGGCTGTGGTGCAGCTATCTGGGGAAGGTCAAAGGAATAAACCGGGGTTTATATCTATCTTTATATATGTGAGCATTGAATTTATATTACCCAACAACCTTAGGGGGGAGTATGCATTCTTCAATAGGTAAATCGTGGATTAGTCTGATGAGTGGGCTGTGCCTGGTAGTTCTGTTATTTGGTTGTGAAGGAAAAGAAAAAGTTACCAAACCGGCAGCGGAGACGGAAGTCGCGAAAATGAAAACTACGGAGCCCTCCGGACTGTGCCCACAAACCCGTGGCACGTCGCCCGCTCCTGAACCGTATACCGGAATGAAAAATATCCTGCCCGCCAGCGAAGAGAATATCGCTGCGGGAAAACAGCTATTTCACCAAGATGTCCAACCAATTCCCTGCGAAACCTGCCACGGGTTCAAGGGCAACGGATTCGGAGTCATTTTTGCGCGAATGCAACCCTATCCCCGGGACTTCACCTGTTATCAAACCATGAATGAGATGTCCGATGGGCAATTGTTCTGGGTCATCAAACATGGCTCGCATGGCACCCGGATGAAACCTTTCAAGAAACTGAAAGAAGATGAGATCTGGCAACTGGTGCACTACGTCCGCCATTTCGCCGATTGATGACTTTATCCAAACAGAGAGAACCTCGTGTCAGATGATCTTACATGGGCGCTTGTGCTGGGAGCGGCTTTGGTTGATTCCATCAATCCGTGCGCAATTGGTGTCATTCTTTTTCTATCTAGCGCTTTGCTGAGAGTTTCTTCTCGAAAAACCCTTTTACGACTTGGCGTCACTTATATTATTACCGTCTATATCGTCTACATGCTCTCCGGGTTGGGGTTAATCTGGTTCCAGCATGTTTTGATCAGCAAGGGATTTGCCGAAATAACTGGAATCTTTGTGGGGTCCTTTGTCATTATCCTCGGACTCATCGAAATCAAGGATTTTTTCTGGTATGGGAAAGGCATTTCACTGGAAATATCTCCACGATACAAGGAACAACTCACCCAAATGGCGCAAAGGTTTTCCTTTTTCGGGGTTGTTGTGATCGGCGGGTTTGTCGCTATTGTGGAGTTACCTTGCACGGGAGGACCATATCTTGCGATTACGGCAATTCTTGCAAAATTATTTGATAAGCAGGCTTTTATTTACCTTTGCGTTTATAATTTAATTTTCATTCTTCCTTTGCTTGGGATTTTGCTTATGATTTACTTCGGAGCATCAACATTAAAAATGAAACAATGGCGAATTGAAAAACGAAAATGGATGAATCTGGCGAGCGGCCTTCTCATGATATCATTAGGATCTTTATTGATTGCTTATTATTGGTTGGGCTGGTTCCTATGAATCCCCCAATCATAATTTTCTCTATACTGATGTTCCTGACTTTACTTTTCGCATCCGGCCAGGCTTCTGGCAATTCCTCCCGGAACTCTGAGGTTTCTCAGGAGCAGTTGGCGGAATTTGCCAGGTGCATTACGAAAAGGGGTTGGGCCATGTATTCTTCTTTTACTTGTCCGGCCTGTCGTGCCCAACGGGAATTGTTTGGACAAGCATACGCCCATTTGAAAATAGTCGAATGCAATCCCCACGCTCCTGATACAAAGGTGGAACTGTGTCTGGAAAAGAAAATCAGATTTACCCCCACATGGCTGATGGAGAAAAACGGCACCGAGGTTAGGCGCTTTAAGGGTTATAAAGAATTGGAGGACCTTGCTTCCATGACGGGGTGCACTTTATAAATTGGCTCATTTAAAAAAACTGGCAGTTTAGAAAAGGCTATTCATTATTTTCCAACGCAATGCTTAATCAATCCCCTACAAAGGAGGAGGGTGTAATGCATTATTCAGACTTTCAGTGGTGGAGAGGCTTTGTAGGTGGTTTATGCCTTCTGGTTTTGTGGCCGGGCTGTAAAACGGAGGTTGCGGAGATGAAGGACATCGACCTTGACGGGTTCTGCTCCCAAACCCGCGGCACGTCGTCCGCCCCAGAACCGTTTGCCGGAATGACCAACATCCTGCCCGCCAGCAAGGAGAACCTTGCCGCGGGAAAACAGCTGTTTTACCAGGACGCCAAACCGATTCCCTGTGAAATCTGTCACAGATTCAAGGGTAATAAATTCGGGGTCATCTACGCCCGCATGCAACCGAATTCCCGCTATTTCACGTGTTACCAGACCATGAAGGATGTTTCCGACGGCCAGTTGTACTGGATCATCAAACACGGCTCGCACGGCACCTGGATGAATCCTTACAAAAGCCTGAAAGAAGATGAGACCTGGCAACTGGTGCACTACGTCCGCCATTTCGCCGATTGATGACTTTCTCCAAATAAAATCTATTTTGAAGATCAAGGCATAAATATGTTTGCCGAATGTATTAAGGAATAACCCTTGGCACTCTACATCCCCTATAGATGCCCGAAATGCTTTGAGATCGTGACGTTGATACAGCCACAGCATAAATGTGGTGCAACTTAAACTAGACGTTCGTCTAACGGCGTCGATCGGCAGGAACCGGCCAGAAGCGGACATTCGGCTAAGGGAAGTTTAAATGGGCGTCATTATTCTAAGGTTCTTTCTAAATTCATTGTTCTATGAGCGCCGATGAGGTTAAAGCCCGGAAGCGGAATGGGCAATAGGTATTCAGGGGGGGCAAGTCAGAATCTGAGAACCTCTTTTCACTTACCAAATACCCATATCCCACCGGTACTATAAAGCAGGGTTTCAGTTGATTGCTCCCAGTGAATCCATTGTGTAGGTATTGGTGGAATGAACGTGTAAGGCACTAGCGGTAAATGCGATTTCACCACCCGTGGCCGAAATGCTGATGTTGGTAGTTTGTTGATAACCGTAGGACGTACCGCTAGCTATGGAAACTGTACAATCAGGGGCAGTTCCATTATCCCCCCAGTAGCTTTTACAAGCCAGAAAGACGTTGTGCAAATGTGATTTTGTATCCGAATCATATGCACGAGCTTTATATTGGGCAAAAACGGGAATTGCGATCGCTGCCAAAATCCCAATGATAGCTATTACGATTAAGAGTTCTATTAGAGTGAAGCCTTTTTTATTATTTAGTTTCATTCCACACCTTAATTTCTTCGCCCTACCCGAGAGATTACCCAAGTTCAAAATGGCGATATAAACTTACCCCTCTCATCGGAACCAGTATAAATATTGAATATTACAGAGATATTTCCAAGATGTTACAGGCTGGTAACAATTAAAGTTAAATATGGATGGGAGTGTTTTCCATAAAATGTCTAAGACACGGTAATAGAGTATTTGACTACCTGAGAGCCTATTTTCGTTATTTATTCGCTAGCCATGCTCGGGGTCGTTTTCAGGATAATAATGGATATTTGGAGAGATTTTACGCTGATGCAGCCTTAGCATAAATGTGGTGCAACTTAAACCAGACGTTCTCCTTTTTTCTTCGATCGACACGACGCCCACAGAAATCTACACTCGTTC
>PVMK01123294.1_pt1 | contig 10259 bp, 9 predicted proteins | sample 1853481 | NCBI WGS metagenome assembly PVMK01 (sample SAMN08533507, study PRJNA380276) | Marine sediment metagenome, whole genome shotgun sequencing project. | reverse complement strand
TACCGCAGGTTTCACAACCAAATAAGGGTGCCTTGATCAGTCGTTCTATCCGTTCCAGTATTTTGTCTGCTTTACTATGCCGTTGTATATTCTTGACCAGGCCACTGAGTACTTTTGCACCGAGGCCTTGATCAAACAGAAAGCTATGGCTCCATTTCATTGTGCAATATTTGATTCGGTCCTGAAGTGGTGCATGACTACTGGGCCGGTTAATCATATGGCTGGACATGTACCAGGCCTTGTCCGGGACAGGATTAGCTACAAACCCTTTTGGCAGGGTCAGGGCTTCCTGCCATGCCTTATTCCAGCTGACCCTGTCTGGACATTTTTTGGCAAGATAATCGATTTGTTTATGCAAAGTCATCAACTGGTCAACCGTATGTATCGCCGTGAGCTGCACACCGGAATAACCAAGCATTCTCAAACCCAGGATTAATAAAGCAGTTCTTCTCAAGACACGTGCTGGTGCCTGTTCTGGAAATAATTCAGCTTCCTGTTGCAGAAATTCATGGTATGAGTCAGTGATCGTCACACCGGCAAGTTGATGTTTGCGGATGAAACGTGATCTGGCTGCCGTTAATGCCATTACATTTGCAACCATGGGTACGCGATAGTCACGTGTATCCATCCAGAACAGGGCTTCTTCAAATTTTTTAATATCAAAACCGATCTGTGTGATAACGAAATCAGTTCCAGCATAGATTTTTTTGCCCAGTTTTAAATATTGGGCCATGGCCTCTTCTTCCCTGTATTTAAACGGGTTGAGTGCCGAAGCGATGATCAAATCAGGGTAATTATCTTTGGCCAGTTTAATAGCAGCAACAGATTCAAGATAACGTGGGCGTCTGTTTACAGGGGGTGTTTTAAGTTTATCCCCTGTGAGCAGCAGCATGTTTTCCAGTTTTGCCGCATTCATTGCTTCCAGGGATGACTCAAAATCAGCGATGGATCTATCCTTGCCAGACCAATGTACCAGTGGTTGAGTTCCTGCATGATCGCGAATGTGTTTTGCCATCATCACAGGATCGGGGTCATTATCTGAATGCACACGATCGGTGACTGAAAAACCTGCAATTTCGGGTCTTCTGGCCAGGGCTCTGACGAATGAATCTACAGTGACCAGATCATCATTCAGTACATGATCGGATGAAGCGACAAATTCTATGGTCCAGAAAAAACGACCTTTTCGCAGGGCATTACGAATTTCATTTTTAGGCCGGAATACTCCGGCGAGATAATCTGCCGATATAGCCATAGTGGAATGCGCGTTATTTTATGATGACCGAGTCCACTTTCCAGACTTGCCACCTGACTTTTCAAGCAGGCCGACTGACTCAATCGTCATGCCCCGATCAATGGCTTTACACATGTCATAGATTGTCAGTAGTGATGTCTGTACTGCCTGCAGGGCCTCCATTTCAACACCTGTTTGACCTGTGGTCTCAACATGCGCCTGACAATAAACAGCATTATCAGCAGGCTGTATTTCAAGAGTAATCTCTATACTAGAAAGTGAAAGGGGATGGCACAAGGGGATCAGCTCTGCCGTTTTTTTGGCGGCCATAATACCCGCAACACGGGCTATGCCTAAAACATCACCTTTTTTATGTGTGCCAGATTCAATCTGTTGCAGTGTCTCGGCCTGCATACGGATAGAACCATCAGCAATGGCAACACGGTGCGTTGAGGACTTGTCCCCGACATTGACCATATGGGCCTCACCCTTTTGATTAAAATGCGTTAATTTTCCCATAGTTCTATAATAGTATTCCTGACAATACAGATTTACAGGGCATTTTAACTAAATAATATGAATATTACTGTCAAATATTTCGCCAGCTTACGTGAACAAATGGGCAAGGCTGAAGAACTGCTTACACTCAGTGATGCCACACCGATTGTCGAGGTCTGGAAAAATGTTTCTGGAGAGACATCTTCAGATAATATCTTGATGGCGATTAACATGGAATACGTTAAATCTGATGCGATTGTTGAAGAAGGTGATGAGGTTGCTTTCTTTCCACCCGTCACAGGTGGTTGATGATGCCGATTGAAATCAGAACATCATCTTTCGATCCCTGGGGAGAAATAAAACTTCATCAACAGAAGATGGACCAGGAAATGAACATGGAAGGCCAATATGGTGCGACAGCAAGTTTCGTAGGAACCATGCGGGATTTTAATGATGGTGATCCTGTGCACAATATGACACTGGAGCACTATCCCGGGATGACTGAGAAACATCTTGATAAGATATGCGCAGATGCTAATCAGAAATGGGACCTCATTGATACCCTGGTTATTCACAGGGTAGGAGAGATAAAGATTGCAGATCCAATAGTCCTGGTTTGTGTCTGGTCTGCACATCGTGCAGAGGCCTTTGATGCCTGCCGTTTTATTATGGAAGACTTAAAATCGAAAGCACCATTCTGGAAGCAGGAATCGACTACGGAAGGTAAGCGTTGGGTCGAAAAAAATACTCCAGGATGATGCATAGCAACATAGACATTGTTTATGTTGATAATATCTAAGCTAATGGCTCGAATATAAAGTATCCTTAGCGATTAATTTTTACTAAATTACATTTTTAACTTTGAGGGAGAGTTAACATGGCTGCAGTAATGAAAACCACACATCATGGCGGTTGCCCGCATGATTGTCCTGATACATGTTCCATGGTGTTTGAAGTCGAGGATGGAAAATTAACTGGGGTCAGAGGGAACAAAGAGCATCCCATGACCCGCGGAGGTCTTTGCGTCAAGTTAAAGGACTACGAAAAACGTCATTATCATCCTGATCGCCTCTTATATCCTATGCGCCGTACCGGTCCCAAGGGCAGCAAAGAGTTCGAAAGAATTACCTGGGATGAGGCACTCGATGAGATAGTCACGCGTTGGAAAGCAATAATTGAAGAACATGGGCCACACGCGATTTTGCCTTGTAGTTACCTCGGAAATCAGGGACTGGTTCATGGCTTGAATGGTGGCGATGCATTTTTTAATCGAATGGGCGCGACCGTTTGTGAGCGAACATTTTGTGGAGAAGGATCCTGTACAGCCTGGCTAACTACAGTTGGGCCAACAGCCGGTGTTGATCCGGAAAGTTTTATTCATTCAAAGTATATTATTATCTGGGCATGTAACTCTATCAGTACCAATCTGCATCATTGGGAAATTGTCCATGATGCACAGAAGAAGGGTGCCAAGGTGGTAGTGATCGATGCGTATAAATCAAGAACAGCCAAACATGCCGATTGGCATATTGCTCCAAAACCGGGTACCGATGGTGCCCTCGCTATGGCGGTAATTAACTCAATTATTGAACAAGGTCTGGTTGATAAGGATTATGTGGATAACTACACGGTGGGTTATGAAGAATTAGCCGAGCGTGCTAAAACCAGAACACCAGAATGGGCGGAAGAAATAACCGGTGTGCCTGCGGATGATATTCGTACTTTGGCAAAAGAGTTTGCAACGACACAACCTGCTGCTATTCGCCTGGGTGTGGCACTGGAAAGAAACTATGGGGGTGGACAGGCGATCCGTGCTGTCACTTGTCTTCCTGCATTAACAGGCGCATGGCGTCATGTCGGTGGTGGTGCATTGCAATTTCCGGTATGGGAGCATCCGTATAAATTTGATGTGATGAGCCGACCTGATTTAATTCCTGAAGGGACTCCTGTGGTTAACATCCTTCAACTTGGTCGTGTACTTACGGATGAATTGAATCTGGCTACGCCAATTAAATCATTAATGTGCTGGAATACCAATCCGGTCACACAATCTCCAGAGACAGACAAGATTATCGAAGGCCTGAAACGTGAAGACCTGTTCATGGTATCGGCGGAACATTTCATCTCCGATACTGCCGCTTATGCTGATATTGTTTTACCCGCATCAATGGGCGCAGAAATGGAAGACATGATCCTGTCATGGGGACATCTGTATCTTACTTATAATGAAAAGTGCGTGGAATCTCCTGGTGAAGCGATCCCGAATAATGAGATCTTTCGACGTTTGGCTGCACGCATGGGCTATGAAGAGGAAAACTTCAAATGGTCAGATACAGAGTGCCTTGAAAACTATGTCGACTGGGATTCACCTGCCTGTGATGGTATCGATCTGGATTACATGAAAGAACATGGTTATGCCCGACTGACAGTAGGTTTCAGGGATGATCGAGCGCCACATAAAGAAGGCAATTTCCCCACGCCTTCTGGCAAATGTGAGTTTCAACTTCCTGAAGGTGCAGCCAATTTTGTTGCCCCACCTTTCCGTCAAATGTATGAAGGTTTTCAACCAGGTGAATTGTTAGATCGCTTACCGGATTATGTTCCAAACAGAGAATCAGCAGAAAGCACGCCTGAATTAGCTGCAAAATATCCTCTGAATATTGTTTCGCCCAAGAGTCATGGCTTCCTGAATTCCTGTTATGCCAATATGGATCATAAAATCAAGGGGCAGGGCGAACAATTCGTGTTAATCAACACAGCAGATGCCGAATCACGAGGAATTAAAGAAGGAAGTACAGTTCGCGTGTTTAATGATCGGGGTGCGTTTGAAGGTGATGCCAGGATTACTGATGATGTTTCCGCTGGTCTTGTTGTTGCGACCCTGGGTTACTGGAGACAACTAAATAATGGGACAGTCAATTGCATCAGTTCGGCAGAATTTGTTGATATGGGGCACGCTCCGACCTTTTCAGATAATCTGGTAGAAGTTAGCGCGATTGAATAGCTGCATATCAAATATTAATTTAATGGGCGAGAATTCTCGCCCATTTTTTTGTGTTACAGGATGACATCATTACTTGTAATTGAAGACTTTAGCTATGGCCTTACCTGAAACAACAGATTTTCTGATCGCGGGTGGTGGTGTGCTTGGTCTGACATTGGCGTTGGAAATTAAATCACGTTTTCCTGATTGCACTGTCGTGCTACTTGAAAAAGAAGACAAAACCGGACTGCATGCCAGTGGTCGCAATAGTGGTGTCTTACATGCCGGGTTTTACTATTCTGCAGATTCATTAAAAGCTAAATTAACCCGGCAAGGCAATAAGGAAATGACAGAATATTGTTTGTCACACAATATCAATGTTAATCGTTGCGGCAAACTTGTGGTCACAGGCAATGAACAAGAGCTGAGCATCCTTCATGAGCTGGCATCAAGAGGCAAGGATAATGATGTTGAACTTGAAATTATTTCTGAGGAAGATGCCAGGGAGATTGAACCCAGGGTAAAAACTTTTGAACAGGCCCTGTATTCACCAACGACTTCAAGCATAAACCCAGGTCATGTTATGCAGGCTTTATCACGTGATGCGATTACTGCAGGAATTAGCATTTTGACTGGTGTCATGTACGAATCTTCTGAAGGGAAAATACATCATACAAACAAGGGACAGATTCAATCGGGTTATTTTATCAATGCAGCAGGCCTATATGCAGATAAAATAGCAAAACACTTCGGGTTTTCACAAGACTACACAATTCTGCCATTCAAGGGCCTGTATCTATATTCATCTGAGCCTGAAGGTAGTTTGAGAACAAATATTTATCCGGTCCCTGATATTGATCAACCGTTCCTTGGTGTTCACTTTACGCTAAATGCTGATAATAAAATCAAGATTGGACCTACAGCAATACCTGCATTCTGGCGTGAGAATTACCAGGGAGTATCAGGATTTAACCTCAGGGAATTTGCCGAAATTTTCAGTACGGAAGTCAATCTTGCAATCCATAATAATTTCGGTTTTCGCCAGTTAGCGATGAATGAAATTCAGAAAATGTATAAACCAAAACTTGTGAAGCTTGCGTCCAGGATGCTTGAAGGTGTTGTTGCTGATGATTACAAGCAGTGGGCAGCACCTGGAATTCGTGCGCAACTGGTTAATACCAGATCACAACAACTGGAAATGGATTTTCGTTATGAGGGTGATGATCAATCTTTTCATGTTTTGAATGCTGTATCACCGGCATTTACCTGTGCCTTCCCATTCAGTCGAATGCTTGTAGACAAGATTGAACAACTGCTTGCCTGAATAGACCCAGAAAAATCTTGAACTTTAAATTTGTTGACATGGGGCATGTGGCGACATTTTCTGATACTCTGGAGCAGGTGGAAGCAGTTTAGGAGCAAATTATGGCTAGTGGTTGGGCACGTGACGGTGCTGTTCAGGAACAAATAGATGCCAGTGTGGAAGATGCAGTAAAGCTGGCTCGGAGTCGATTGCCTGGCGGCAAGGGCTTAACTCATTGCGAAGAATGTGAAACCGCTATTCCAGAAGCACGTCGCAAGGCAATTCCCGGCGTTCGCTTATGCGTAACCTGTCAGTCAGAGAACGACAAAAAACAGTCAGTTTTCACTGGCTTCAATCGACGCGGTAGTAAGGATAGTCAGTTGAGGTAGAAGCAGTAAATTAATATTGATTTATAATTACTTTTTTCTGAGCTATTGAATTAAATATTTAACAAAACCGACCAACTTCCTTTTTTTAAAATTTCAGCTATCCAGTAGAAGTGATCATTCGTCTGAATCTGTTTAATTGGTGTTAAGTTAAATAATCTTGCTCTGGTATTTCAGTTGAGATGCTTAAGGGTTGCTATTAGTGGTTCTAGATGTTTCTCATAGCGCTTCCATCTATTAATTGAATTTCTGTAGATGGGTTGCCGTACTTGCGAAATACTTGTTGTCCTTACCGGCCGTTTGTTATTATGAAAATTAAGACAATTTTCATCCCACTCCAATCCTAAATGCTCAATTAATTGACGACTAACTTTTTCTTGATTCATTACTAAATCTTCATACTGAACCTCAAATATGTCAGAGGGAAATAGGCTGCTCCAATGCTCCATTAATCTTGTGTAGTCTATATAATATTGCCCTATCTCGGTTAGATCGAAGGAGTATTTATTACCCTCTGCGAAATAATTTAAAAAGATAGACGTACAGGTATCCATGGCATTACGCTGGCAATGAATGATTCGGGCATGCGGAAATAGGGTCTTGATGAGACCTATCCTCAAGAAATTATCAGGCATTTTGTCAGTAATACGATTTGCACCTTGTGAGTACTTACCTAATTCTTCGAGATACTCCGCAGAGGATCTGATTAGAGTAGAATCCTGACATAAGGACATACATTCTGGATAAGGAATCGATGCTTCAAATTGTTTGGCGATTGTTTTTTCAATACGTTCAAATGATGAGAGCTCGCCAGCACCGTGCACCTGTGGATGACTTGAGATTATCTGTTCAACCAGTGTTGTCCCGGAGCGAGGCATGCCAATAATGAATACAGGTAACTTTGAATCAGATCTACAGTTAGTCTTTTCATGAAAATAATATTTAGAATAGATTTTAATCAGTCTATTTATAAAAGCAGAATGATTTTGTGAATCATAGGTAACTGTTTTACGTTTAAGCGTATTACCCATGAAATGGTGTTCGAATGACTTTGTAAAAGATTTGGTATCGTCAAAAATTTTGCCAAGTGCAAAATGATAATGCATTGCATCTTTTTCGGAGATTGAAGGACTTGTTAAGAGTTTTTCTATTATTGGCACTTGCTCTCGCTTCGGCTTTATTATGGCTAAATTATAATGTGCCATGATAAAATCTGGTTTGATGGCTATGGCCTGTTCATAGCAGGTAATGGCTTCTTCAACTCGACCAAGTTCGAGAAAAATGTTTCCTAAGTTATTGTAAGCCCCGGGGAAGTCTGGTTTGATGGCTATGGCTCGTTCATAGGAGGCTTTGGCTTCCTCAGCCCGACCAAGTGCCTGAAGGGACAGCCCCAAGTCATTATGCACATTGGTATAGTTCGGCTTGATTGCAAGCGTCTGTTTGAAATAGGAAAGCGCCAAATCATGTTGGCCTATCTGATGAGCAATAATTCCCAATAAATTCATCGCGCTGTGATAGTTTGGGTATTTTTCCAATATTGACATACATAAGGTTACCGCAGCTTGTATATGTCCAGCCTGATGGAGTTCCGAAGCTTCCTGCAATAATTTTTCAGAACGTAACGAATGTTTTTTGGATAAGACTTTATTTCTTTTTGCCATAGCCCTTATGTATGTTAATAATATACCTCGAATATTCTAAACTTAATTGAAGAATTCACGCTATCTGACTGATAATAAAAACTATTTTAAAAAGGCTGAACTTCAACAATAGTCCCGGGTTCAACAGAACTACTATCCATAGGTAAGATAATGAAACAATTGGCCTGTGACATGGAACGTAAAATACCTGAACCTTGTGCCCCTGTTTTTTTCACAACCCACTGATTATTTTCATCACGTTCAAGGATGCCACGTTGATATTCAACACGACCGGGTTTTTTTCTCAATTCTGAAATACAGGGTACTTGCATACTGAATGTATCTGTCTCTGTTTCTGCCATCAGATGTCTAAGGGCAGGTTTTACAAATTGCGAGAAGGTCACCATTACCGAGACAGGGTTACCATGTAAACCAAAAAAATGGGCATTATTTATTTGACCAAAGGCCAATGGTCGCCCGGGTTTCATGGCGACCTTCCAGAAATTTACTGTGCCAGTCTCCTGTAGTATTTCTTTGACATAATCAGCTTCACCAACTGAAACGCCACCTGTGGTAATAATCACATCAGCCTGAGTTGAAGCACTTTCAAAGGCCTGTTGCAGGTCTTCCCGGTTATCTTTAATAACACCCATATCCATGATGGTGACATTTAATTCTGTCAACATGCCAAATAAAGTGTATCTATTACTGTCGTATATATTGCCATTTTTTAATTCTTCGCCGATAGAGGATAATTCATCACCCGTTGAAAAAAATGCAACGCGTAGCTTACGTGTAACTTCCACTTCGCCGATACCCAGTGATGCGATCACACCAATATCCGCTGCTCTTATTCGAGCACCTTTTTTTAATACATTATCTCCTGCAGCAATATCTTCACCCGCCTGTCTCACGTTGGAACCTGGTTTGGTTTCTGAATCAATCAGGATCTCATCGTCTGTCCTTTCAACATGTTCCTGAATAATGACCGTATCAGTGGCATCTGGTATCACTGCGCCTGTCATAATTCGGATGCATTCACCTTGTCCTATTTGCCCTTGATAAGGTTTTCCTGCAAAGGCAGTACCAACAACCTTGATTTTTGATGTTCCCTGTTCTGGAATGGTATCCCCATGCAGGGCATAACCATCCATAGCTGAATTGGTTGCAGTAGGAACATTCAAAGATGAAACAATATCTCTGGTCAGTACGCGATTGAGAGATTCTCTAATCGGCACAACTTCAGATTCTGAAATGGGGGTAATGGCAGCATAAATATTATTTAGTGCATTACTGACCGTTAAAGAATCAGGATCAAAATCATCCATACAGCTATTCTGTTTGTTTACTTTATTATTTTGGTCTGATTTATCCATTTTTGTATTAATGTTTATTGCTCAAAAATTGATCACATATAAATTCTACAATTTGATCCGGGTTATTAATGTTCAGCATGGGCAAGTCTGTTTCAACCGATAAGGGCTCATCGGTCGCGACTGCAATGACATTATCATCATTAGGGAAAAACAAATCATTGCCTAGGGAAGGTCTGGTCAGTTCGATTTTTGGAATAGCTTCCAGTTTAAATCCTTCCACTAATATCAGGTCAAGATTATCCTGATCCAGCCGTTGAATATGATCTTGCAGGGTAAATTCCTGATCTTTTTCAGCGTCTACCATGAGTGCCCAACGATTTACTGAACCAATCAGCATCTCACTGGCACCCGCCTTGCGTAACATATAACTGTCTTTTCCTGGCTGGTCGATGTCAAACGTATGATGCGCATGTTTAATTATACCAACACGAATATCTTTTTCTGCAAGTAGGGAAATTAACTTGATAAGAAGCGTCGTTTTTCCTGTACCACTGTAAGCCGTGAACCCGACGAGTGGTGTTTTTATTTTATTCATGACTTTAATTTAAGTTCTATCTCTGCCAGTTCTTCAGCCGAGTTTATATTAATAAAGGTATCTGGCTGTTCGGAGAAATCAGCAATGGCCAAATGGTGTTTTTCAAACCATTTGTCTATTTTTCGCTCGCCATTATTCAGGAAATCAAGCATTGAAGTAAGTAGCTCAGATTTCATTAATGTAAAAACAGGCTGCAATCTTCCATTGGAATGAGCTGTGCATATTTCTGCTGCTTCATCTTGCAATGTCGAATACAGCTTGTGTACCAGATCATCAGGAATCAAGGGAGAGTCACAGGGGACAG
>PVMK01116350.1_pt1 | contig 10260 bp, 9 predicted proteins | sample 1853481 | NCBI WGS metagenome assembly PVMK01 (sample SAMN08533507, study PRJNA380276) | Marine sediment metagenome, whole genome shotgun sequencing project. | reverse complement strand
GAGTCTCAACAGTTGCATTATCTGCAACAAGCGTCTGATGGCCCTCTTTGATGTATCTTTGCGCGAACGATGTAGCGCAAAAACCAAAGACCAATAGCATAATTATTCCGGATAGTCGATTCATAATTTTTTAGTTTTGTTTATCTCCTTTTATCTCCTTGTCAACGAACCTGAAAAGCACACCTTCCGCATTTGTAGGTATTGTGATGCAGCAAAAACATACTAAAACAATGATTGCTTTAATTAAATTATAAGCGTGTGTGTTTTTCATCGTTGGTGATCCTAAGTTATTTATTTCATTGATAGTTCTCCTATAAACAAAATGCTTATGTAAACCATATGCAGATGGTTGATAAAACATTAGGCACAACAATTACAAATGTTAATTTTTTAAGACGATCCTAAATCGTGCCTTACCATCTTCGAGATGTTTTATGGCTTCGTTAACTTTTTCCATAGGAAATTCCTCAACTGTAGGATAAATATTGTGTCGTACACAAAAATCAAGCATGGTTTTGGTTAATGCGGGGCTACCTAAGGGGCTGCCACTTACAGATTTTTCACCACCCAGTAAACTAAAAGCTGGGATTGCCATAGGTTCCAATACAGCTCCCACGGTATGAAATTTTCCTTTGGGAGCTAATGCTGTTAAATAAGAATCCCAGTCTAAGGTGACATTGGTTGTGTTTAAAATAAAATTGACGGTGCCCTGGATGCTTTCCAATTCTTGAGGTGATGTTGAATCGATCACTTTTGTAGCTCCCATCTTTAAAATCTGTTCCTTTTTTGCCGGATTTGAACTAAATGCAATTACCTCACAACCCCAGTGTTTTAGAAATTTAAGCGCCATATGTCCCAGCCCCCCAATTCCAATAACACCAACCGTATCTGTTGGTTTTACTCCTGCTAATATGATGGGATTGAAAACAGTAATTCCTCCACACAATAGCGGACCTGCCTTACTTAAGTCTATTCCTTCCGGTAGTGGAATTGCCCATGACCAATGTCCGCGAACATAATCTGCAAAACCTCCATGTCTTCCTACGATGGTAGCTTCGTTATTTGAACAAAGATGATGACTTCCTTCCATACATTGCTGACAAGACATACATGAGGCAGAAAACCACCCTAAACCAACTTTATCGCCAATTTTAATATTTTTGACCGCTGCACCGGTGGCCACAACTTCTCCTACTATTTCATGACCCGGTACTATTGGATATTCTGTCATTCCCCAATCATTGTTTATCATGCTTAAATCAGAATGACAAATTCCACAATGGGAAACTTTTATATCTACCTGTTCGGATCCCAATTTTCCTGGTTCATAAGAAAAAGGTGCTAATTTTCCTTTTGGCTCAGAAGCTGCATATGCATTTACTTTCATAGTCGTTTTTTAATTCTTTTTGTTTAAAATTGTTTTCATTTCGGTAACAACAGTAGCATATTCTGCATTTTCGGCCAGATTGTTATATTCTAAGGGGTCATTTTTTTGATCATATAATTCCGAACCGTTTTCACCACCATCCCATTCGATATAACGCCATTCTTTATTTTTTACCATTCGGCCCATTTTATCTCCTCTTTTGGTCACGGCATATACCTCATTTTTAAATGGCAATTCCGGATTATCCACCACCGAGGCAAAACTTTCTCCCTCTAAATAATCAGGTGTGTCCTTTAAATTCATGAGTTCGGCCAACGTTGGATAGATATCGATAAATTCGAACATGGCATCCGACTTGATGCCTTTTTTTCCAACAGCATTTCCGGCGATGATAAAAGGAGCCCTGGTACCTTGCTCATATAATGTTACTTTGTTCCACCATTTATTTTCACCCAAATGGTAACCATGATCTCCAAAAAACACAATCAAAGTATTGTCTAATTGACCTGTTTCTTCCAGAGCATCCAGTAAGCGCCCAACCTGGGCATCCATAAAAGTGGTGCATGCGTAATAGGAGCGCAAGAATTCACGCTTGTCCTGTTCATCAAATTTGTCAAATTCTTTCGACCACGGCAACAAGGAATGTTCATAAGGTGGTTTGTAGCCCTCTGGTAATTCAATAGGGTCACAATCCTCTAAAGGATACATATCAAAGTATTTTTTAGGTGCCACAAAGGGATCATGTGGTTTTTTGAATCCTACCGCCAGAAAGAAAGGTTTTTCTCTATCTGTTTTTATGATTTCGACTGCTTTTTTAGCAATTTGTCCATCTTCCTGATCATCATCTGTTCCTTCTGCGGCCTGCCAAAAAACACCATGGCAGTATTCCATCGGTTACATTCCGTTTTTCACCCGTCCAACCTAATTCGGTAGTTTCAAATTTGTAATAGGCATCCCATGCCTTCATGTCTTCATGTTCTTCGGTTTTGTCATGAAATGTTTTGCCTAAACCAATGGTCTCGTAACCATTTTTCTTAAACAAATTAGGTAAGGTAATCTTATCACCAAGAACTGATTGTAAAGGAGTTGTATTGTTAAGAATACCTAAGCTTTCAGGTCGAATTCCAGTCATGAAAGACCCTCTACTCGGACCGCAAACGGCAAAATTACAATGGGCATTATTGAACTGCACACCCATTGCTGCCAACTTATCAATATTTGGTGATTTAACCATCGGATGGCCATAAGTACCCAAAGTTGGTTTTAAATCATCAATGATTATAAAAAGTACATTTTTATCGGTTTTTTGTACTTCAATAACCTCCTTTTTTGTTGGAGTAGAACATGCTGTAATAATTGATATTAATGTAAGTGTTATGAATATTTTTTTCATCGGAATAATTTATTAAATTTTAGTTTTTGCTTGTTTCAGATTCGGGTAAACTTTCTAAAAATGCTTGATAATCTTGCATAAGTTCATTTACTTTTTCAGGATTAGATGCTGCTAAATCATTTGATTCTGTAGGATCATCTTTTAAATGAAATAATTGAATTTTGTTTTTTGGTATTTCCGGTCTTATTCCGGGATGATCTCCTGGATTAGCCTGTCCTTCTAGTTGGGCAATTATAGTTGTCCCATCAGGTCCTCTAGGGTCTTTCCATGTACTTAAATCGACCATTTTTCGATATCTGGGTTTGTTAATGAATAGTTTGTAATCTCCCTTTCTCATGGATTGAATTTCATTACCGTGCATACTAAAAACCGGTGCATGATACTCCTCTTTTCCTTGCAGAATTGGCGTGATATCCATTCCGTCTAATACCAGCCCTGTTGGAATATCAATATTGGTCAATGAAAAAACTGTTGGAAAAATATCGGGTGACCACAATGGCACATTGACTTTTTTGTTTGCAGGAAAAACTTTTGGATAACGTATCATAAACGGAACGCGAATACCACCTTCCCAAGTGGTTCCTTTCATTCCTTTAAGTCCTCCTGTACTTCCTCCATACCAGGGGCCGTTATCAGACATAAAAATAACAACGGTATTCTCCAAAATTTCTAATTCTTCCAAGGTGCTCATCACCTCTCCAACCGACCAGTCCAATTCTCGAATAACATCGTGGTAAAGGTCATTTGGCGTTTCCGGTGTATAAAATCTATCTGAAGCTGCCAAGGGTTTATGAGGCATGGCATGTGCCAAATAGAGAAAAAACGGATCATCTTTTTTTCTTTTAATAAAATCAATGGCCTTCTCGGTGTAATCTTTGGTTAAAAAACGCTGGTCTACCGGATATTGAACGGTATCTCTATCTTGAATGATTTGCACCGGGCGCATGTCATTGGAATAGAGAATGCCATAGTATTCGTCAAATCCATGCTCTACAGGAAAGAATTGCTTCTGATGGCCCATATGCCATTTGCCGATGGCTTTTGTGGTATAACCTGCTTCTTGAAAAACTTCTGCCATTGTTATTTCACTTTGTGAAAAGCCCGTATTATTTGCCAATTCACTGGCGTCAGGGGCAGGATTGCTAATAAGGCCATGCCTTAATGGAAATCTACCAGTGAGCAAAGTAGCTCTTGAAGGTGCACAAAAAGGGGTAGGTACATAAAAATCTGTACTGATGATACCATCAGCTCCAATTTTGTCAATATGAGGTGTTTTATATTGATTTTGACCATAAGATGAAATATCACCATAACCTAAATCATCGACGAAAATAATCAGCACATTAGGTTTCTTTTCTTCGTGTGAAACTTTTTCAACTTTTTTACATCCTGAAAGGGACAAAATAATGGCTATAAAAAGCATTACATGTGTACTATGACGATTTTGTATTTTCATTGTCATTCTTATTTTAAAAGATTTTTCATTTCTTTGACAACCTCTGCATATTGAGAATCTTCAGCAAGATTATTGTATTCAATAGGGTCTTTCTGTTGATCATACAATTCATGCCCTTTTGCTCCATAATCCCATTCAACATAGCGCCATTCTTTATTTTTGACCATTCGCCCGGTTGTTTGACCTCGTCTTATTAATGCTCTAACCTCAGTTCGAAATTCCAATGTGGGATCTTTAACCACTCCGGCAAAACTTTTGCCCTCTAAATAATCAGGTGTGTCTTTAATATTCATTAATTCGGCAAGGGTTGGGTAGATGTCTATAAATTCAAACATTGAATTTGATTGAACTCCTTTTTTACCAACTGAGTTGCCGACCATAATAAATGGTGCATTGGTTCCTTTTTCGAAGACAGTTACTTTATTCCACCAGTTATGTTCTCCTAAATGATAACCATGATCTCCTAAAAACACAATTAAGGTATTGTCCATTTGCCCTGATTCTTTAAGTGCCCTGATCAATTTGCCTACCTGAGCATCCATAAAGCTGGTACAAGCGTAATAAGAGCGAAGAAATTCGCGTTTGTCAAGATCTGTGAACTTGTTGAATGTTTTCGTTTCACTTGGAAGTGTATGGTTATAAGGAGGTGTCCATCCTTCAGGTAAGGTGGGAGGATCGCATGCCTCCAAGGGATACATATCGAAATATTTCTTTGGAGCAATAAAAGGGTCGTGTGGTTTTCTTAAACCTACTGCTAAAAAGAAGGGTTTATCTCTTGTTGTTTTTATCAATTCAACCGCTTTTTTGGCTATCTGACCATCCCTTTGATCATCGTCCGTTCCTTCTGCAGCCATCCAACGGCACCATTTTAATTTGCCGTCAGTTAAATTTCTACCTTCTCCCTGAGAGCCGATTTCGGTTGTTTTAAAATCGTAATATTCATCCCAGGCATTGGGGTCACTGAAACCTTTATTTTCTCGATGAAATATTTTACCCAATCCCATGACATGGAATCCGTTTTGTCTAAATAAATTAGGCAAGGTTATTTTATCTCCTAATAAGGGTTGTAAGGGCGTCCTATTGTCAAGAATATTGATGGTTTCGGGTCGTAAACCAGTGAGGAAGGAACTTCTACTCGGGCCGCAAACTGCATAGTTGCAATAGGCATTGTTGAACTGAACTCCTACTTTTGCTAATTGATCAATATTTGGTGTTTTAATAACCGGATGGCCATAAGTACCCAAGGTTGTGTTCAAATCATCTATGACTATAAAAAGAACATTTTTATCCTTATTTATGGGCTTTGTGGATTTTTCTTTGACATTAGTGCAAGCTGTTAGTATTATTAAAGAAAAAATAATTCCAATATTAATGTTTGATAGAAACTTCATATGATCAATTTAATTCTGTCATTTTATTTTTATAATATTCAATGATGGCTGCCCTATGTCCATCATCACGAGTTGTAACGTTTGGCTGATCAATTATAGGGGCATTGTAATCGAGATAGTTTTCACCAAATACGCTGTCTTTTCCCTGCCAAATAACAATTGCTTGTATATGTTCTTTTATTTCATTCTGATAGTTTGCATCATCATATAAATTATTCAGTTCCAAAGGATCTGCTTCCAGGTCGAAAAAGAGAGATTTTCCTTTTCTATTCCTAATCAATTTGAATTGTTCTGAACGTGCCATCGCCTGTTTACCTAACCAATTATGTGCAAACACATAGTCCCTGTTAAATGAACCTACCGTTAAATCATGTCCTGTCATGGTTTCAGGAATTTTTAAGCCGGCTGATTTTAAAATAGTTGGTGCGATATCAATATTTGAAATCAATTTATCATTTATGGATCCGGCGTATTGACTTTTGGGATATTTTATTATCAAGGGTGATTTCATAATCGATTCATACAAAAACCCTCCTTTTAAAATCTGATGATGATAGCCTAAGTGCTCTCCATGATCACTGGTATAAATAATAAGGGTATTATCATAGATCCCCTTATCTTTAAGTAGTTGGATCATTCGCCCAATTTCATCATCTATTTGAGTAATACTGGCGTAATAATTGGCCATACTGTTTCGCAATGCTTTTTCATTGAGGCTTGAATTTTTAAAATAACCTGCGTGTTCTTTTGTGTCATAGGCAATAGGTTGTTCAATCCAACCCGGCAGTAGTTCCAGTTGATCGGGATCATACATGTCTACCCATTTTTGTGGGGGATCAAACGGGTGGTGTGGTTTTATAAAACCAATCATCAACATGTTACCTGTTTTATCCCATTTTTCAAGAGTCTTTATAGAATGATTTGCTATCCAATTGGTAGAATAAAAAGCGTCGGGTAATCCTGTAGGTGCCGTACCAAATGAGTTCCAATATTCTTCCGGTGCCAGTTCTCGATATTCTTTTCGCTGATCTTCCAGATCGATCTTATCAACCAAATTATTTTTCATCAGATCTCTGTGGTAATCGTCGTCCCATCTACCCGGGCCATCTTGTTCGGCCAAGATCATTTCATCAAAACCAACATCTAAATAAGTTGGAGCAAAGTGCATTTTACCGATCGCTTTTGTTCGATATCCAGCTTTTTTCAAGACATCAGGAAAAGTTTCAATATCCGGGTTTAAGGTACTGTGATTGGTCCAGGCCTGATGGTCTTGCACGTCCATTCCAGAAATTAATGAATAACGTGAAGGTGTGCAGACAGGTAAGGATACATATGAGTTTTCATAAATAACACCTTCTTTTGCCAAAAGATCCAGATTTGGAGTAATTATGTCTTTATTTCCATATGCTCCAATACAATCTATGCGATGCTCATCGGCATGAATAATCAATATATTGGGTAAATCAGAGGCACTGTTTTTTTTACTGACCTTTTGTTGACAGCTTTGTAAAACCAGTAGAACAAATACTATAAAAGAAAATCTAATCATTTTTCAATTTTTTCAAGGTGTACTAGATTGATATGCCATAAACTATTTTTTTGAAGGCATTTTATTAGATAATGGTTTTTCTTTTCGCAGCATTTTTCCGGCCTCACCTGTAAGAAATAAATAGTGATCGGAATTCATGCCATCATTTCCAACGAAATGAGCGTCTTTACTATTTGGCGGGTTATCTGTAACTTTAATAATAGCCGTCCCTTCATCTATTTCGTCATACATTCCTACGTAAAGCATTTCGGCACCAGCACTTAAGGCGCTATATATAAGATCCCAATAGAATTTCCCTCCAATCCTTGGAATTGCTCCATAAGAGGTATGACGTGCCAGACCTGGACGGTCCTTCGATAAATTGTGCCAGCTAAATCCCGGGTATACTATGGGAACATAGTCAACTTTATTTTCTTTACACCATTTAATATCCGCCATCACATGATCGCGATATCTCACTTCATCTTTGTGCAAGAGTGGCGTAAAACGTTGTACCATCCATGGTAAGACTATATCAGCTGCGCGGATGATTTCATGTAAATACGGATCGGGTAAACAATCTTTATCCAATTCCCTGAAGTAGGTAGGAACTCCTAACATCACTGAACATCCACCGTATTCAGGATCATTTTTTAGAAAATCAATCAAACGATTGATTCCAATTTCTCTAATATTATAGGGTCTGTCAGGAAATCCTAAACCCCAAATAGTTACCAGTGGTTTGCCATTGTGGTGTAGGTAATTCTCGCTATTGGTTACTTTCATATCATCTACCAATCTTTTCCAGTCTTCGATTACAGCCGAGCAATCTTCTCCTTTAGGCCTTAACCCTGAAAGATCGTACATCACACCAATGGCACGTCCATTTTCTTCTGCTGCTTTTATGGCATTTCTTAATATGATATCCTGAGATTTATTCGGATCGTTATATCTTCTTGCAACACCGAAAAATCTTTGCATAAATACACCGTCAACTCCGTAATCCTTCATCCATTTGAAATGAAGCTCTGTGGTACTTTTATCTAAGGAACTAAATACTCTTGCCTTGGTACCATCCGGATATTTAAACTTAGTTTCATAAGTTTTCTCGTAGTCAGCAACGTCAGGCCAAAAATCAATGGTATTATGGTTTTTATCAAATTTTCCACTTTTTCCATAATGACCCCATTCATCACCTGAACCGTCTCCCGGTGCTCTGAACCATCCTTGGTAACCCGCCATGACAAGGCCCTTGTAACTAGGAAAATTGCTACTTTTACTATGTTTGGTTTGAGAATAGGAATTCACAACAGTAGCTGTTGCTAACAGGAAAAGAAAAATACGATTCAATTTTAGTATCATTTTTATATCAATTAAATAATTGTTTGTTTTCGGTTGGTCCCATTTCAAATTCAAGAACTCCACCTTGTAATATTTCATCGTGATTGAAGAAAGGTTCCTTCATTATTTTTCCATTTAATTTCAGCGTCTGTACATACAAATTTTCAGGACTGTTATTTGCTGCTATGACTGTGAAATGTTTACTATTTGGAAGATTGATTTTAACTTTATCGAAAATAGGACGACCAATGGAATAAGTGGGATCACCAGGAGTGACAGTATAAAATCCCATGGCGTTTAAAATATACCATGCAGACATTTGTCCACAGTCCTCATTACCCGACAATCCATTGGGGTTGTTAAAATATAAGGTGCTCATTATACTATCCGTTAGTTTTTGTGTTTTCCATGGTTGATCGACATAATTATACAAATGTGTAATATGATGACTCGGTTCATTTCCGTGAGCATACTGGCCGATCAATCCTGTGATATCTGCCGAGCGTTCTTCGCCTGTAATGTCTGAGCTGGTTGAGAAAAGTTCATCTAACTTGGTTGTAAACCCTTCTTTTCCTCCCATTAATTCAACAAGGCCTTCGATATCGTGTGGTACAAACCAGGTCCATTGCCAGGCATTTCCTTCTACATAATCATCCTTTCCGTGTTGGGAAAATTTCGGGTCGAATGGAACTCTAAAAGTTCCATCTTTTTGAACCCCCCGCATAAATCCGGTTTCAGGGTCAAAATATTTTTGATATCTTTTCGAGCGTTCCATAAACCGTTGATAATCATCTTTCTTTCCGAGAGCTCTGGCCATTTGTGCAATGCACCAATCATTATAGGCATATTCCAAAGCCCTTGAGACTGATTTATTTGCCAAATCAGAAGGGATATAACCCAGTTCTTCATTGTAATACTTGGCCATTGGTGATAATTTTTGTTGAATCATTTCTGATGGGAAGTGAATTCCAACGGTATCAAAAGTTGAGGAATGTACCATAGCTTTATAAGCTTTTTTGATATCGAAATCTCTTATACCTTTGAAATAGGCATCTACAATGACTGGTACGGCATGGTAGCCGATCATGGTTCCGGTATAATTGGCTGAAAGTTCCCATTTTGGTAAAATACCTCCATGATCATATATTGTTAATAGGTTATTGATGTATTCTCCATTTTTATCTGGTTCTATGATATTTAATAAGGGATGAAATGCCCTGAAAGTATCCCATAATGAGAATACCGAATGCATATCTTTATCTTCTGAAGTATGTATGGATTGATCCATGCCACGGTACTTGCCATCCACATCATTAAAAATATAGGGGCTCAATGCTGTATGGTATAATCCTGTATAGAAAATGGTTTTTTGATCATCAGTTCCCCCTTCAACCTCAATTTTATTTAACTGTGATACCCATGCTTTGTGGGCGTCTTGTTTTACTTGTTCAAAGTTCCAATGAGGAATTTCTTTTAATAAGTTCTTTTTGGCACCTTCATAATTTACTGATGAGATTCCGACTTTCGCCAATAGTGGTTTTTAATTTTCTTCATTAAAATTTAAAACTGCCAGTAATTTTTTACCTTTTAACTCTATGATATCTATAGCTTCAGTATTTTCCTTAAATAATTTGATTGAAAATGGTTGGTTGAATTTAGCATGAAAATAGATATGTCGATTTTGAGCCCAACCTTTGACATGTTTGTATCCAATAATTTCTGTATCACTGATCACTTTAAATTCACTGTTTACAACATTTTTGA
>PVMK01139133.1_pt1 | contig 10261 bp, 18 predicted proteins | sample 1853481 | NCBI WGS metagenome assembly PVMK01 (sample SAMN08533507, study PRJNA380276) | Marine sediment metagenome, whole genome shotgun sequencing project. | reverse complement strand
TCCTTACAAGCCCCATTTTGCCTCCAAAAAGGGCCTTTTAAGGACGTAAAACGGCTGACTTTACAACTCATTTTTAATAATTACATAGTGTTATCTTGGTCCGACCCCAATTCTAAGGTTTGACACCTAATTTTTTCCCGAATCCAACAGAATCATGGAGCAGTCATGAGAATATTAGAAAGCACCCCCCTCCTTAAGAGGGAGCGCAACGCCGTAAATTCGGTTGCCGAAGTGCTTAGAAATAATTTTCCTGTAGAGGAGATTATACTTTTCGGCTCCAAATCACGAGGGGACGACGAAAAACATTCGGATATTGATCTTCTGATAGTCACTGACCAAACGCTCCACTGGAAAGATGAAAAGGCTATTGTGGAGATAATGTTTGATGCAGGGATGGAGTACGATGTGATTTTCAGTCCTTTATTTGTTTCTTCGGAGGAATGGAACAGAGGCATATTCACTGAGTTTCCTATATATAAAGAAATTATCCGTGATGGGGCTCTGGTGCCATGATGAAAGATACTATTATCAGATATTGGATTGAAAAAGCGCATGAAGATATTGGATCGGCACTTGACAACTTTTCGGCGGGGAGGCTGCAGAATGCAGTAAGAGATGCTTACTTTGCATGTTTTCATGCCGTTGCAGCGATTCTCTTTAAGGAAGGGAAAACCTTTAAAAAGCATAAAGAGGTTCGATCGGCTCTGCACAGGGATTTGATTCGAGTTGGCAAAATTAGCGCTTTCTGGGGAAAGCATTATGATTGGCTTTTTGATAATCGCCAAAAAGCAGATTACCGCCCACTGGTTCAATTCGAGAGGGATCAGGTTCAAGAAATCATCAGTCAAACTTCAGCTTTTTTAAAAGAGATGGAGAGTTTGTTGTCAGCACAAAGATGAGGCAATTGATATTTAATAATGCGGAACTAGGTGGTAGAATGTCAACATTTCACAATCCTCGAACACAGAAAAATATGATCCGCGAGCAGTGTAAAGCCTTTGGCCGGTTTAACGATTGGGAGCAGCAATTACGGGAAAAACCTGACGATGCAAACTGCTTGGCTGCCGTGTTTGAACTATACGATTTGATGCCTGATAAGGCGAAGCAAAGACCGGTGAATGTGGAAGGCATTATAAAAATGCGTGAAAGATTGTCATGCCTGGGGTAAGGGTGTATGAAAAAGCATTGGGTGATCTGTCGATTGTATTTAAGAATGCCAATGTGCCTTATATGATCATCGGTGGATTAGCCAATGCCATATGGGGGCATCCGCGGGCGACGTTGGATATCGATGTTACCATTTGGGTGCCTGATGATCGGATTCAAAAGATATTATCCACACTTGAAAATAGATATGTCTTCATGGTGGAAGCACCCCGCGACTTTATTTCAAAAACGAGAGTGCTGCCGGTCAAGAACAATGAAAATCTGAGGATCGATATCATATTTGGTGCGTTGCCATTTGAAAAGGATGCGATTGACAGAGCTGTTGAGGTGAAGGTCGGTGATATTTCCATTAGATTTTGTACTGCCGAGGATTTAATTTTATTGAAGATAATTTCTGATCGCTCCCAAGATCTGGAAGATGTCCGCGGTATTCTTCGTTTTCAAAAGGAAAATCTTGACTATGCCTATCTGGAACCGCGAATTGGCGAGCTTTCTAATTTACTGGACAAACCTGCTATTAGACAGCAATGGAATAAATGGAAAGAAGATAAAGGGCTTTAGATTTTAAGCTGACATGCCGCGTTAAAATACCAAGAACAGGTCAGTTTACCCAACCTGTCCAGCCTGCCCAATGAAATCTTTGTTGCCCTTATTTCATCAGGGTGAAACCTGTCTGTTTTTTTGTTTAACTGGGGCACATTTAGCTGGGACGCGAAACCAAAATGCCATCGCTAAATAGAATAAAATCAGTCATTTTACTGACTAATTTATCTTTTAATAAGGATGTCCCGGTAGTTTTTCTTACATCGTAAATTATGTCCTGGAGGACAACTATGCATAAACTACTAAATCGCATTACCTTTAATAAAGATGTTCTTTGTGGGAAACCTCTTATTCGCGACCTGAGGATATCTGTTGAAATGATATTGGAGTTATTAGCTAAAGGGGCTACAGAAGAAGAGATTCTACAAGACTATCCCCAGCTTGAAGCAGATGATTTCCGTGCTGCATTGCTCTATGCCCATAATATGGTAGCTAGAGAAACTATCTTTGATCGAGTTGCGGCTGGATAAGTGTTATGAATTTCTTGTTAGATGTCAATGCAAGTGGGGCAGTAGCTATTTGGTTGATTCAACTTGGGCACAGTGTTGTTGAGGTCGGCCAGAAAGATCCAAGAATGAGGGACAATGAGATATTGAGCTGGGCGGTGAGGGAGCGTAGAATTATTGTTACAACAGACAACGATTTTGAGGAAATGATCTGGCGACAAGGTAAGCCGCATTGCGGTGTTCTACGTTTGGAAAACCTGCCGCGCTCTGAGAGAATCGCTCTCTTGCACGATGTACTTGATTGTCATAGCCTGGATTTGGAATCCGGAGCCATTGTTATTGCATTAAGCACTAAAATCCGTGTCCGGAAATAGCGGCAAGGAGTGTGGCGAGGTCTTCAGCTTTCCAGCCTCCTGGTCTATTTGTCAAGAATGAAGACTTGACTTCGTAGTTTTTCATATTTATTCACTATTCAAGCTTTGACTCCGATAGATTTTTATAGACAAAAAACAATTACTCCCTCTGCCCAACCTACCCAACGAAATCTTTTTGTTGCTCTTATTTCATTGGGGTTAAATTCTTCGCAGAAGACGAGCGTAGCGGATTTAACCAAGGTGTTCAATATTTAATATTTAAGATACGTCCCTCATGTTTTTCACCAGGAGATGAAAGAATTATGCCGGAAATTAGATTAAGAACAGATCAGTCGGAAAAGGCGATCGCGATTCTGCGTGATGTGATGCAGACTGAAGAGTCGCGGCTCGAGTATGTGCTCGATGTTGCCAAAAAACGACTTGCAAAATTTGAAAAGAAATATGGCGCTTCTTCAGAAGTTTTTATTAACGAATGGGCTGCAGAGGATTTGGAGGGAAAAGATCTGGAATATGTCGAGTGGGCCGGGGAGATTAGACTGGCCGCCGGGTTGAGGGAGAGGCTAACAATTATTAAAGGAATAAAATATGACGCTTAATGAGTATCTTGCTGCGTTTCGTAAGGAAATCGAGCGGCTTGATACTTACGGTTTGGCTGAATCCATTGACTTCCATGAGGAATTGAGAGCAGGCAAACAGGCCATAGTCAAAGTGGAAATTGGTTTAATGGATGGTTCTGTTTTGATTATCAGAGAGTATATCGATGCAAAATACCGCATTGCAAAGGTGAGTTATGCGTATCAGTATCAGGACAGGGGTGGTAACCTGATTTTTCGCTACGATAACGCAGCGCATAAGCCAGCGCTTAGTTCGCCCGCTCACAAACACATCTCTGGGGGAGATATTCAGCTCAAAGCTCCTCCTGAAATATCAAAGTTGATCGAAGAAGTAATTGGCTATTTATAGGAGACCTGGCAACATAAAGAGATTGAAAACCTAAGAGCCGACGTGGATGGAAAATTCCAGGTTGTTTTTGAAAACCTTGATCAACTGTTGACTGTTGATAGCAAACCGAAAAAGATCGGGTACCTGAAGGAAGAGCAAGCAAAATACATGAATAGGCGATAGGCTATGCTATAGCCCAGCGCCCAGTGACCCTTTCCCGCGCGTCTGGCTTTTCTCGATAGAACCGATCTCAACGTTCCATAGTTCTTTTTCAAAATGCAAAAAATATCTTTCTTTGCGGCTTTGCGTGACACTGTTTTTTCGATAACTTTCCTTAAAAGCCCCATTTTGCCTCAAAAAAGGGCCTTTTAAGGACGCAAAACGGCCATCTTTACAACTCATTTCTAATAATTACATGGTGTTATCTTGGTCCGACCCCAATTCTCCAAGGTTTCTTTTGGTGACATTTGTCAAGAATGAAGACGCGACCCCTTGTTTTTTCTCAAGTCTCCACTGAGGCTTTATCCAAGAAAGTTATAATTTTATAGGCGTCCCCAAAGACTCATGTTTCTCTTATTTTAGGAAAATAACAAATGGAAACGATTAACAAAAAATATATAGTTGATGAGCATGATAACAAGATAGCAGTTCAAATCCCCATTGAAATTTTTGAAAAAATTGAAGAGGTTTTAGAAAATTTTTCGTTAGTCCAATTGATTAAGGAGAATGAAGGAGATGAAATTCTTAGCCTTCACGAAGCAAAGGCCTACTATGATCAATTGGAAAAGATACAGTGAAAATAGAATATCGAAAAAAATTTTTAAGAGAGCTTTCAAGAATCCCGGCAGAAAAAAGATCAAGGATGGAACGCTTTGTTTTTAAAGAGCTTCCTGAGGCGAATTCGATATTTGAATCCGGAAGGGTAGAGTCAATGAAAGGATACCCCTCTTATTACAAAGTCCGTTTTGGCTCATATAGAATTGGCCTCAGAACTAAAAATGATAAAGTAACCCTGGAAAGAGCCCTGCACAGAAAAGATATCTATCGGTATTTCCCATAAGTTTGCATTAATTGTAGTTTTTAAGAATAAAACTCAAATCCATTCCACACCACAAAAACCATAAAATGGGATTTAACCAAGGTGTCTAATAGTTAATAATTAAGATGCGACCCTTATGTTTTCCGATACGTTTTGTCGTCCCTCATCTTAGCGAAGCGGTCGTCCTTCTTCCATCGGTCTTCCGTAAATCTCCAACCTCCAACCTCCAACGCCGAAGGCCTTTCTTCCAACAGCCGAAGGCTATATTTTGAGCTTATATCTATTCACTATTCAAGCTTTGACCCCGATAACTTTCACTATTGACTTTCTATTCTTGACATTTAGATATTGTGGAAGTATTGTGATATCTGCTGGTTAGCTACTATCCATACAGAAATGAGCTAATTTGTTTGAGATCAAGGCATGTGAAAATTTTAACCGCAGGAATATATTGACATATTTTGCGGATTAAAATCCCATGCATAACGCAGATATCGGAAAAATTGCCATTTATGGATGGGCACTATTGAATACGATGCGATCTTGAGCAATACCGACAGATAGGTAGAATGTCATGCATACTGAAGAAATATTACATAAAATAACGAAACCATTTATCTTAGCAGGTATTTATAAGGATGAAAAGTCTGCCTTGACCGACATCACCTTGGATTATGTTTCCCGTAAAATCGAACAATATGATAGCATCATTATATCCTTTAAAAAAAAGCATGGGTGTGATTTTGATCAATTTACTGCGCAAATAAAAAATAATGCATCACTTGAGATCGAGGATGACTGGATGGAATGGAAAAGCGCCATAGAGATGCGGCAATCTTGGAAAAGTGCAAATAAAATGATTATCAGTAATGAATAAGCGTATTGAATCTTCCAGGATCATTTCACATTTAAAATCCAACTCCCTATTTTCCGGCTATAACGACTTTTCCCCACCACTTCCATAATATAAAAAGAGAAGTTGAGGCATCCCCTTTGCAAGGATCAATTCTTGAGGATTTGGACGATGTCCTTAAGAATATTAAAAGCATATTAGTATCGAATGAAATTTGACACTGCCTTTACGAGAGTCGCAAGTGGCTTTTAATTCGGGGCTGAATCCTGTTGTTAGCGGTCATGTGAAAAAGTATCAAAATAGGCGGTTTAAAAAGGAATATCGAAAGATTCCCTGAAGATTTCATGTTCGAGCTTTCCAAGCCAAAGTTTACAAATTGGAGGTCGCAATTTGCGACCTCCAATCGCGATAAAATCGGGTTGAGGTACAGCCAATGGCATTTACCGAGCAAGGCGTGGCGATGTTTTTCCGGTAACTTTCCTTAAAAGCCCCATTTTGCCTCAAAAAAAGGCCTTTTAAGGACGTAAAACGGCCGTCTTTACAACTAATTTTTAATAATTACACGGTGTTATCTTGGTCCGATCCCAATTCCCATCTTAACTATCCTAACGAACATAACGATTTTATTTATTCACTATTCAAGCTTTGACCCGTTTCTTCTTTCAAGCGGGCTATAGAATTATAGCATAACCAAAAAGCCTGCACCGAGGTACCCCCGTGATTGTTGAGTACACACGCCACGCCAGAAGACGAATGAAATGGCGAAAAATATCAGAATCAGAAGTTGAACTTGCGATAAGCGCACCCGATAATGTCGAACCCACCGAAAAGGGACGACACAATGCATACAGAACAATAAAAGGGAAAGTTTTGAAGGTAACCTACCGAAAATCTGATAACAGAGCACAGATTATCAGTGCATTATGGAAGGGAGAATAATTCATGAAGATTGAATATGATAGAGAAGTTGATGCAGTATATATATATTTACAGGAAAAAGAGGTGGTGAAGACAATAGAACTCTCAGACGTTGTCAAGGTTGATCTCGACGGGGAGGGTAATCTTATTGGCATCGAGGTGCTTGACGCTACTCAACGATATTCATTGGCAGACATTTTTAACATAAGTACCGAAAATCTTATCCTCGACGAAGGACTCGCGGCCCAAGTGCTTAGCTTAAGCAACAAATCGTCCAATCATCCATCCTCAATCAACGATCATCGATCCTGAAACCATATTTTTCCGTAAACCTTTAATCCGCCGGAGAGGATATTCGCTGTCAACGTCCGTCAATAATTAAGACCGCCTTGTGTTCCAGCGGTCGGGTTTCGTGGCTTTTTTTTCTTTGTCTCCAACCTCCAACCTCAAACCTCCAACGCCGAAGGCTTATCGCCTCTGATCTCGATTCCTTTTTACAAAGTATGAAAAAAATTACATAATAGCTGAATATATTCATAATTGACGGCAATGCCATTGATTCCAACTACACTCTAATATGCTGTAAATTCAGAAAATATTTAATTATCCCCAAGAACTCTAATTTAACATGATATTTGCAGTATTCAAGGTACGTCCACGGCAAACGACATTTTTAGTTTTGAATTTTATAAAAGTTCAGCCAACCGCAGAACGCAAAGATCGCAGAGTCGCAGAGATTATTAAATTCATCTATTTAATTATATTATGATTTTCTCAGCGATCTTTGCGATCTCTGCGGTGAACTATTACGACATTATATCAACGAGTTACGCTATATTTTCCGATGTAACTCAGAAGGCGGAGCTGTAGGAAGGGCATGGGGCAGCCCAGCGCCCGGGGACCCTTTCCCGCGGGTCTCGCTTTTCTCGATAGAACCGATCTCAACGTTCCATAGTCCTTTTTCAAAATGCAAAAAATATCTTTCTTTGCGCCTTTGCGTGACACTGCTTTTTCGGTAACTTTCCTTAAAAGCCCCTTTTTACCTCAAAAAAGGGCCTTTTAACTTACATTTCGCTATCTAAAAAAATATTTTCTTAATTTATAGCAATATTTGATGAAAAATCAATTACATTTTAAACTGCCACCATCCCGCCTGAAGATTTTCATATGCCGGAGCAGGCATTTCTAGGAGGCGATTGATCTGTTTATGCAAATCACTGACCCCTTTAACCGTCGTTTGTATTGGAACTTTATCGCGGATAATTTCCGATAAGTGAACATTACGAAAGAAGTATCTGATATTGTTCCATGTAGGTCGTCTTTACAACTCATTTCTAATAATTACAAGGTGTTATCTTGGTCCGACCCCAATTCAAATCTCTGTCTACAGTTACCGATGGGTTATCGAAGAATTTTTCAGGAATGCTAAGCAACTCACGGATATGGAGGGAGCCACTATCAGGAGCGAACAAGGTGTAACACTAGCGTTATACCTGGTGTCCTGGATTGACTCCCTCCTCCACTATGAAAATTATAAGCGAAGCACTGCTGGGAAATTGCCAAAGGAATCACTAACGATTCCTTCGATAGTCCGTCGATTGCAGTATGAGAATTTGGAGGCTGTTTTGGACCGAGTACAAAATGAAGAAGAATTTGTTACCAAATGGTTGGAGGTTACACGCGAAAATATCAATAGGGATCGCAGAAAAAATAGTGAGTTGATATTGATGGAAGAGTGCGATGTTCAACAAGAAGAGATGGCTGCTTAACGGCAATATCAGTGCCATAATTTAATTTGTCAAAGAACTATTTTACGAAAATTAGAGTATTCACTATTCAAGCTTTGACCCCGTTTCTCTGCCGGGATGAAATCGTTGTTGCTCTTATTTCATTGGGGTTCAATTCTTCGCAGAAGACGAGCGCAGTTTACCCCATAAAACCCGTCTGTTTTTTTGTTTAACTGGGGCTTATTTAACCATGGTGTCTAATAGTTAATATTTAAGATGTGATATCCATATTTCACTTAAAATGGGGCGGCAAAAAACCTTGACAATGAATAATAAAAAGTCAATATTTAAAACAATGTGACAAGGTGCAGAGGCCCCCCACTACGAAATTAAAGGAGGTAAAATGCTATCAACATATAAAGAAAAAATCTTAAATGAATTAGAGGGCGTACCAAGTGAAATGATGCCAAAACTATATAAAATCATTCACCTTTTAACGACCGAGTTAATACAAAAGAAGGATGAAAAGGAAATTAGGGGTTCATTAAAGGGAATCTGGAAAGGTAGTCAGATTGATGAATCATTGTTTCTCGATGCAAAAAAATCAGTCTTTCCATACGAATATTAATGAGCAAATCAATGAACTTTGTAACCGACACTCACGCTCTAGTTTGGTATTTCACTGATGATTTAAGGCTGAGCAAGAAGGCTTCAGAGGCCTTTGAGCAAACCACTGATGAAGGCATAATTATAGTACCATCTATTGTTCTTGCAGAAATTATATTTATATCTAAAAAAGGGAGGATTACTCTTACCTTATTTGGTAAAACCAAAAACACTGTGCCTTTAGGCGCTTTCAGCCCCGCCTGCCCTGTCGAACCGGGTACCCTCCGGGTGTTCATCCGGGATAGCTTCGGCATTTGGTACTGGGCGGTTCGAAAAACAAAAACGAAGCGGGCAATTTCAACCCCGTCCTCCTTTTCATGCGAGAGAAAAATAGGAAGATCGTATTGGGATTAGATAAATCGAATGTGTCAAGAAAAAATCCCCCTATTTTTACGCTGGTATTTTTCGATTCCCGGCGTCTCAGCGGGAATCGAAATTAAAGATATCCCTCTACGAACTTAGCGTGGTGCAAAATATTCTGAGACTTCTGCAAACTTATGCACTGATCAAGATATGACACCGAGCTTTAACGCAAAGAAAAAAGTCCAATAGTTAATATTTAAGATGCGACCCTTTTGTTTTCACCAAACCGTTTAAATCAGAATTATTTGACCGTAACGATCCCCTTGTTTATGAGATTATTGAAAATGGCATCCAGCTCATCTAAGTTGGATACGAATTTATTTGCCTCCAACCTCAAACCTCCAACGCCGAAGGCTTCAGTTGCTTTAATGACTTATTTATATTTTTATGGACGTCCCGGTAGTTCCTTTATAATAGCAGGAGAATCGCAATGGATAAAATTCAAACCAGTGAGGTAATTGTAAAAATCCCGCCCTCAGTTGCTGCTGACATCGGAAATAGCGAAATCATAGATTTATTGCTTGGTAAGGCACTTGGGAAAAAGGATTTATATAAAAGCAAAATTAAGATGTTTGAGTCAAAATACGGGACCAATTATGCTTCCTTTAAGAAAAAATCAGAAAAAGGGGATGAAAACTTTCAGGAATGGGATGATTTGCTTCTTTGGGAAGGCTTTTTGATCGCTTACAGGGAATGGAATAGAAAGTATAGGGATCTCAAGCGTTGTATGAAATAATTTCTGCTCTCAGACAATCAGCCATTGTTCTAGATTTTGACGTCCTTGAACTTAATGATCAGGTTTCGCCTTCGCATAGAGTGACAATTGTAGATGTTCTGGATCAGATAGAGGAGAAGATATCGCGGTAAAAAGTGGAATCTTAAGTATATTCCTCCGGGGAGGTTTAAGCAATTCAGAGTTAGTTCGAACTCTGGGTGTCAGGTGACGGAGTTCAGTGGTCGGGTTTCGTGGCATTTTTTCTTTGCCTCAAACCTCCAACCTCAAACCTCCAACGCCGAAGGCTCTACCTTGAGCTTTCCAAGCCAAAGTTTACAAATTGGAGGTCGCAATTTGCGACCTCCAATCGCGATAAAATTGGGTTGAGGTACAGCCCAATGGCATTCACCGAGCAAGGCGTGGCACTGTTTTTTCGGTAACTTTCTTT
>PVMK01123944.1_pt1 | contig 10261 bp, 9 predicted proteins | sample 1853481 | NCBI WGS metagenome assembly PVMK01 (sample SAMN08533507, study PRJNA380276) | Marine sediment metagenome, whole genome shotgun sequencing project. | reverse complement strand
TTCGTTACTGGAGGCTGCGCCGAAGAATTTCTATTCTAGCACCCATTCTTGATCAATTACCCGCTCCGCCTGCTCTGATAGACGACGGATTTCGGTATTCAAATTTGCTGTAGGTAGAGACGACTCCGGGTGCCAGAATAGAAATTCTTCGGCGCAGCCTCCAGTAACGAAAGACTGTATTTCCAGCTCCATCTTGTTGTGTATAGGTATTGAAACTACACTGCTTTGAAGACCAATAAGCTTGAATATCTGGTCTATAAAATTGCCCCTGGTGAGGTTTTGCCCATCCGCCATATGCCCAAATCTTGTTATCGAACCCATCATGTAAAGTACAGCTCTGAAAATGAGATGATTCAGGCTAATGGGTGTACTGAGCACCCACTCTTGATCAATTGAAACAGTCTGCCCATCTGCCTTTTGCACGATATTCTGGGGAATCAGATCTATGAATCGTCCCGGCAGGAACACCTGATTGAGATCTTTCCAGTCTTTGGGATTGCCTCCAGCATCAATATAATGCTGCCTCACGATATCGAGATACTTTACAAAAAAAGGATTCAAATCCTCAATAGACCAACCATCTCGAGCAACGATTTCGATGAATTTTTTCGATAACAAAACACCTTTTTCATAGCGCACATTTTCTGAGCGTGAAACACTAACAATATCGAGACTATCGTTTCTGTGATTTTCTTCACATAACCAATTTACCTTCACCGCTATCTTTTCAAGTGTATCTCGGGAAAACAATGTTTCCTTACAGAAACGCGGGATCCTGCTGGTACTGTAGTGATAGCCAAGGGCTGAAGTCACTTTGTCATCGGTATCATCCGGCCCCGCCACTATTAAAAAGGAGTTTGCCAAATCAAGGCCCAGCTGATTTTCAAATATCTGCTGCCACGCCAGCTCCAGAGAAAAGTTCATTACTTCTTCTGGTAATTGAGTGTCTTTCTTAACACTCTGCCAGGCAAAAGCCGAAGCATCAAAATCCGGGGCAAGAAACCCTGGTTCTGTAATGATTGAAGCAGGCATTTTGTAATCAGGAAATGGGGCCATGAATTCGATAGAAGCGAAACCACTTTCACGCAGAATTCGCTCCAGAACCCTCCGGCCATAGGTTTGTGGCTGTCCTTGCAGGTAACGTCCCTCAATGCCGTACATCACCTGATTAAGGTGATCTTCAGGAGCCCCGGCAAAATACTTTAGTCCGAGCTGATTCTCAATCGCGATAATTACCTGCCCGTTTGGTTTTAAAAACTTCCGGGCATGATCAAGCATCGCATGAACGGGAGATTCTCCGGGCGTGAACATGCTGGCATACTCAAGAACGCCAATAAGCGTGACAAAATCGAACTTTTGATCAAGGTCGAACATATCAAAGCGATCTGAAACAACCGTGACCTGTGGTAAATCTCTAACCCTTGACTTTGCGATTGATGCTCTTCTTGGAGAGCCTTCAAGCGCCACCACCTGGGCACATGTTTCCCCAAGATAACGCGTTATAGCGCCACATCCAGCACCAATCTCAAGAACTGAGCTAACTTTAAGTCTGGATTTAAAAGGCCGAAGGATGTTGGCCCGCTCACTTGAAAGGTGGTAAAGACTTGGCCAGTCTGTGCAGTGTTTTTTAAGTTCCGGCGAAAGGACAGACAAGTCAACTGTCTCAGCGATGGCTAACCCAATTCGTTCTTCCACCACATCGCCGTCACTGTAGGGTATGCCTGTGTAATCCGGGCGTTTCCATATGTTTTGTCCTTTGACAAATTCATAGCCCTTACCAGAAAGTTCATTTTTCATACTTACATCCTTTAACTAGTATTGAACTAAATATATATATATATTATTTATATATATATTAAAAGGAGAAAAAGTTGAATTTTATGAGTGCTGTTAACCTTGCGGTGATATTTTCCAAGATTAAATCTTGTTCTACTAATATCCGTTAAAAACTCCGGCAAGAGGAATGTCGTATAGGTTGTAAATGAGGTTAAATAATGGCATCTTTTGGAGTGCTAACGTAGGAAAGTAAAGCTGTTAGCGCTAAAAACATAGTCCTCTTTTCGGTACTATATATAAAAAGCCCGGAATTATATTAATACCGGGCTTTTTATATTTAAGGGAGCATTTTATTTTTTTGCAGTCAGGTTCTTGTCAAAATATTGATCAGCATCTTCAGGCAGTCCGTATCCTCTGAAAATGATTAGTCCGTCAGGGTCAATAATAAGAGTTACCGGGAATTCCGGATACTGCATAGGTGCGTGATACTGTTTGGTCTTTATCGTACAGTATGGAATAGGGAAGCTTCTGCTTTTTTTCAAACTCTATTACCCTGGAAATCGGATCATTTGCTGCAATGTTTATGGAAATTATTTCAAGACCGCGATCCCCAAATTTTGAATGAAGTTCTTTAAGTTTCGGGATCTCTCTAACGCAGTAAGGGCACCAGGTTGCCCAAAAGGAAAGGATAACAGCCTTTTTATTTTTAAAAGATGAGAGGGTTACTTTTTTTCCGCTCAAATCGTTAAGGGTAAAATCGGTTGCGAGCTGTCCCGGTTCAATGCCTGATTTAGGCGCAATGCTTTTTTCCTGGGCTGTACAGTTTGATAGTGTCAGTAGAGTGGAACAGAATAAAATTAGTAAACAAAAATTGATTTTTTTCATGGACATTCTTTCTATATCATGAGTTGTCCGGCTTTTAAGATAAAGTATTCACCGATGAATATCATAAAGAATCCAAAACCTTTTTTTACTGTTGTCATCCAGTCGCCGGATTTTGGTAGAGACGATATTATGCCAGTGAATGTACCAACTAATAATAACAGAAAACCAAGCCCCAGAGCAAACGAAAAAAGCATTGAAAATCCCAGAAATATATTCTGTTTTTTAGCGACATAGGTTAATAAACTGCCGATAACGGGAGTTGTGCAGGGACCTGCGATCAGGGCAGATACACCGCCGAACATAAATGCGTGTAAAACATCTTTTTTTCCGCCTTTGGAGGACGGAATTAATTTTTGGAGAAAGGTCATTTCCAGAGAAAATACATCAAGCATGGAAAGGCCGAAAAACAGGAAGATGTTACCTACAAAAAGATAGGTCCATTTGTTGGTGCTGATCTGTCCGAAGAATTGTCCGCTAAGCGCTGCGAACATTCCCAGAGATGCGTAGACAAGCGCGATACCCAGCACATAAACAAGGGAAAGATAAAAGGCTCTTCCTTTGCTGTCTGCACTTTTAGCTCCGATAAATCCCACGGTAACCGGGATTAAGGGATATACACATGGGGTAAAACTTGTAATAACTCCTGCGAGAAATGCAATCATAAGGGCAATTACAGGTGCGCTCTGCAGGTATATGTCAAATTTGCTAATCAGTTCTTCCATGATTTTTCTCAATTATATTAGACTTATATTATATTCTGAACAGAACAAATAGTAAACAGAGAAAATTTGATGACTTTACATAAGAGCTTATCTTATTGTTTTTCCAAGGTTTTTTACAAAGCTGGTTGTTGGTCATTCTCCACAGGCTGTCACATATTATTTCCCCAATTTTCCTTCTTTATAGGGTTCGACATGTATTACTACATCAACAACATTCGGTCCTTTTGACATTAGCTGATACTTTACTGTTTCTGATATTCTGTGACCGTCTTGAACTGTTATTGCCGGATCAACAAGAAGATGAAGATCTGTCTGGATGCCGGAACCCACATAACGGGTTCTGATCGCATGAGCTTCTTTTACCCCATTAATTTCCATTGCAAGGGCTTTTATATGTTCAAGATCTTTTTGGGGAGCGCCTTTATCAATAAGTTCTGAGAGAGCGGGCCAGCCTATTTTCCATGCAATGCTCATTATAAAAAATGCAATTACAATTGCGCCGATATCATCCAGAAACCACAGTTTCGGGTTTATCGCAGAAGCAGCCACAGCAATAGCTGCAGGAATTGAGCTTAAGGCATCTGAGCGTTGATGATGGGCATTGGCAATTAAAGCACTTGAGCCGGTTTTCTTGCCAATAGCAAATGACCAGCGAAAAAGAATTTCTTTTGAAAAAAGGGATATAATAGCGGCAATAAAGGCGATCCAGCCTGTTTTTTGAACATCCCCCTCAAGTAAGCAAATCAGTCCGTTGTATGCCAGGACGAATCCAACTGAAGCAAGGGAGAGAGAGATAAAGATGGTGATTAAAGTTTCAATGCGTCTGTGTCCGTAGGGATGGTCTTTGTCAGGCGGTTTTGACCAGTATTCGGATCCTGTGAAAACAGCCACATCTGTAACAGAGTCAGAGAGCGTGTGTACTGCGTCAGCTATCATTACCTGGCTTTTCCCGATTATGCCACAGGCAAACTTAAGCACGGTCAGCAGAATGTTTACGGCTAACGAAATCGCAGCCGTTTTTTTTATTGTTTTCAAACTGGATTTTGTGTCATTCATAAATTAAAGTCATATTTTTATGAACTCAGTTTTTAACGATGGGTGAACGGCTTTTTAAAAACATAAATGTTTTCTAACGCTTTTATTCCTCTGCTGCTATTTCGCCCTTCATTTCCCGCGAAGATATGGTATTAAATCAAAATAGCTCTCATTATATCTTTCCCCGATTTTAGTCAGCAGCAATTTTTTTTGACGTTGTTCAATATTTAAATTATACTTATATATTACATAAAAAACAATAATCTGGAGGAAAAAATGAATTTTAACTTTATGTACAATATGCCCACAAGGCTTATTTTTGGTGTTGGCAAGATTTCAGAGCTTGCTGAAACTCCTTATCTGCCGGGTGAAAAAGCGCTTATTGTTATCGGTGCTGCAGGTGCAATGAGAAAATACGGTTATCTTGAGAAGGTTGAAGCATGCTTAAAGAAGAACAATGTTGCGTCAATTGTTTTTGATAAAGTCCTTGCAAATCCAATTGTGGAAAATGTTGCAGAGGGCGCAGCATATGCAAGGGAAAACGGATGTGATTTTGTTATCGGTCTTGGCGGCGGAAGCAGTATAGATGCTGCAAAGAGTATTGCAGTGATGGCCACAAATAAAGGTGCGTACTGGGACTATATGCAGGCAGGAACAGGAGGTCAGAAGGTGCCGGAAAATAAGGCTCTGCCTCTTGTCTCAATTCCAACAACTGCGGGGACCGGTACTGAATCTGACCCATGGACAGTTATTACCAAAAGTGACACAAATGAAAAGATAGGCTGGGGCTGTGACGATACTTTCCCAGTTATGTCAATAATAGATCCCGAGCTTATGCTGAGTGTTCCGCCGAAGATGACGGCCTATACCGGGATTGATGCCTTCTGTCATGCGGTGGAATGTTATATCGCAAACGTTAATCAGCCGGCTTCAGACCTGTTTGCACTTGAGGCCATCTGTCTGATAACAGAGTATCTGCCTGTTGCAGTAAAGGACGGGAGTAATCTGGACGCACGCACAAAGCTTGCATGGGCCTCAACTGAAGCAGGGATATGTGAATCGCTGTCATGCTGTATTGCTCACCATTCCATGGAACATGCCATTAGTGCGTATTATCCGGATGTACCGCACGGGGCAGGGTTGACCATGCTTTCAGTGGCTTTTTTCTCATATGTGGCGGAAAGAAATCCTGAAAGGTTTGAAAATATGGCCCGGGCTATGGGTGAAGAGGTGGATTCCCTAAGCGAAGATCAGAAACCGTTTGCATTTATTACCGGACTTAAAAAGCTGATTAAGAATATTGGACTTGATGATGAGACGCTCTCAAATTACGGGGTAAAAAAAGAGGATATCCCAAAACTTGCAGAGAATTCAATGCATGCCATGGGTTTTCTGTATGATCTGACGCCAGTGGCGCTTACGATAGAGGATACGATCGCTATTTTTGAAAGAGCGTATGAATAGCAGATATTCCTGCTAAAATTCAATTTTTCTGGGGCCTTCAGGGCGCCAGGCCGGTGAGATGATCTTTGCCCTGTCTTCAAGATCCAGAAGGCTTCCCCAGGTTAGAGTCAAGTCTCCAAACCGGATGTTAACACTGTCCATTGCACGGGTTACCTGTTTTTGTTTTTTTTCTTCCAGGAAAAGATCCATCTGTTTCGAGTCTTTTACAAGATTTGAAAGGGATATCCCGAGAAGTCTGACGGATTGGCTAAGGTGTATCGTATTTAGTATTTTGTTTGCGGCTGCATAGATATCCCGGGTCTTGCTTATGGGTGTTTTAAGAGATGTCTGCCGGGTAAAGGTGGTAAAGTCTTTGTAGCGGATGGTCAGGGAAATTGTCTTTCCGGAGAAATCATCTTCTCTGGTTCTTCTTCCCACCATTTCAGACAGTCTCAGCATCTGTGCTTTCAAGACTTCTTTTGATGAGATGTCATGATTAAATGTCATGCTGTGTCCGAAAAGAACAGGGGGCCGGTGAATCTTCAACCGGAACTACGGGCCTGTCGTCTTTTCCCAGCCCCATATTGACAAGGGCGTCACCGATTATTCCGAAATGTCTTCTTAACACAACCGGATCTGCTTTCCCCAATTTCCCGCAGGTCTGTATCCCAAGGTACAGGAGCTTCTTTTCTGTCTTTTTCCCTATTCCGCATATCTTAGAAACTGGAAGATCTTTCATAAGTTCAGGGATATCTTTTTGTGAGACTTCGGTTAAGCCGTTTGGTTTTTTCAGGTCGCTTAATAGTTTTGCGATAAGTTTGTTCGGGCCGATGCCTGCGGAAAAGGTAATGCCTTTTTTTTCTAAAAGTATTTTTCTTATTTCAGTGATGATTTGTTTTGCCGGGCCGAAGAGTTTTATGGATCCGGTCAGGTCCATGAATACTTCATCTATGGAAAAGACTTCCACTGTGGGCGTGAATTTTCTGCAGAGATCCACAAACCATTTACAAGTGTCTGTGTATCGGCTGTTATTTGCTTCCACAAATATCAGTTGGGGGCATTTTTTAACAGCCTCGTACCGGTTCATGCCTGTTTTAACTCCGTAGGCACGGGCCTCGTAGGATGAGGTTGTTACAATGCCCCTGTTTCCTTTGCCTGTAACCGCAATGGGTTTGCCGCGCAGATGTGGGTTGCATTGCTGTTCCACCGAGGCAAAGAAGGCATCCATGTCAAGGTGGGCTATGATTCGTTTCATTGAAGGCTTCCTTAATTTTTTGACTCGCAGAGGCAGATGCTGCGCTCTTTACTTTCACAAAGAGCTGTAGCGATTACCCGGGTATTGAGTAACTTGAATTATGTTCTTCTTCATTTTCTTTGTCGACCAATGAGCTGTAGCGGTCACCGCGATATTAGGTGACTCAAACGAAGCAAAAGAAAGGCCGCCCGCAACTTTGATCCCGACAAGCCGGGACTATCCTTGCTTATGTATTTGTCTTCGGCGGGTCCAAAAACTCGCTTTGCTCAAACAGTTTGGACCCTTCTTCCTCAGCCAAACACAGCACTCGGCTGCGTTGCATGGGATTTAAAAAAACAAAGGCACTCTCTTTCAATGCGTATCAATATTCGGGTATTTATCTTTTGCAGGGTACTTTGCTTTTTTTAGGCCTTTTGCTATTCACAGGCTTCCAGATGCCATACTAGGTTGTCCGGCTGAAAAGAGAGTTCGTAAAGGTTGACTCCGTCAGACACGGAAAAATATATTAAATTATTCTCACCGTTTTTTCTTTTCCATGAATAGGTAATTTCTTCTACTGTTATTTTTTTACTGCGGCATTGAAACCATTTTGGAAAAACATTTCCGTCTTTAAAAACAGCACCAACCTTTATTTTATCATTAAAAAAAACAACCATTTTCAATCCATTCTCCGGACAATGCCTGTAATCTTTCCGATTATCTTTACGTGTTCTTTATGGTCATTTATTAGTATGGGCTCCATTCTGGGGTTTGCCGGCTGGAGCCGGATGAATCCATCTTCTTTAAAGAAGTACTTAATAGTGGCTTCTTCTCCGATAAGGACGGCTGCTATCTCACCCTGTTCAACTGTGCTTTGAGGACGGACCATGGCAAGATCTCCATCCATTATGTGGGCATCTATCATACTGTTTCCCCGCACTTTCAGAAAAAAGGTATCTTTGTCTCCTGCAAGAGAAGGATCAATTGCGATATTTTCCTCAATATTTTCAATTGCAAGTATCGGTGTTCCGGCCTGTATGCTTCCCACCACCGGAACCATATAGGGCAGAACTTTCTTTGCTTCGTTCAGTATTTCAATAGCTCTGGAGCTTTTTGCGGTCTTTCTGATCCAGCCTTTTCTTTCCAGTATATCCAGGAATTTCTTTGCGCTGTTTGGGCCGGAAAGCCCCAGATTTTCGGTTATTTCCCGCACTGTGGGTGGATAACCGCTTTCTTCTTTATATTTTTTGATAAAATTAAATACACGCTCCTGTTTAACCGTAAGTTTTTCCGTCATAAGGCCTCCATGTGGCATGGTTGAACGTTTGTTATACTTTTAATCCAGGATTATTTTTTTGTCAAGGGGTTTTTACTTGAATTTTGTTGAAAAAAATATCTCTTTGGATGATTATTAAAAGATTGCAGAATTATTGAAGTGCGGAATGATGAATGCGGAGTGCGGAATAAGTTTAATGGGATTAATGGTATTTTAAATTCCGGAATGACATCAACAGGTACACGGATTGAAGATTTAATGAATTTACGATTTGACAATAAACGTTTTAATCATTTAACGAGTTACGGAGGAAGAAATGCGAAGCGATAAAATGAAAAAAGGAATTGAAAAGGCGCCCCACCGGTCCCTTTTTAAGGCAATGGGTTATACTGATGAAGAAATAAAACGTCCCATGATAGGTGTTGTAAATTCAAAGAATGAGATTATTCCCGGACATATTCATTTAGATATAATTGCTGAAGCTGCTAAAGCAGGGATACGGATGGCAGGCGGAACCCCAATTGAGTTTCCCACCATAGGGGTTTGTGACGGTATAGCCATGAACCATGAGGGAATGAAATATTCACTTGCAAGCCGTGAGCTGATTGCAGACTCCGTAGAGGTTATGGCAATGGCCCATCCTTTTGACGGGCTGGTTATGATACCCAACTGCGATAAGATTGTTCCTGGAATGCTTATGGCTGCAATGAGACTTAACATACCGACTGTGTTTGTCAGCGGCGGGCCCATGCTATCGGGGAAAAAGGGTGAAAAAGAGACTGATCTTATAACCGTGTTTGAAGGTGTGGGCAGGGTTAAAGCAGGAAATATGACTGAAGAAGAACTTAAGGAACTTGAGGACACTGCCTGTCCCGGATGCGGATCATGCGCCGGCATGTTTACTGCCAATTCAATGAATTGTCTTACCGAAGCGCTGGGTATGGGTCTTCCCGGTAACGGGACGATTCCGGCTGTTTATGCTGCGCGTAAGCGGCTTGCCAAATATGCGGGGATGAAAATAATGGAGCTTGTTGAAAAAGATATCAAGCCGCGTGACATTGCAACCATGGAAGCTTTCAGGAATGCGGTTGCGGTTGACATGGCGCTTGGCTGTTCAACAAATACAGTACTGCATGTCCCTGCAATAGCGCATGAGGCAGGTATAAAACTTGGTCTTGATATTTTTAATGAAATAAGCAAGAAAGCACCTCACCTGTGCGCGCTTAGCCCTGCCGGGCCAAATCATATCGAGGACCTTGACAGAGCAGGAGGGATCATGGCTGTGATGAAGGAGCTTGCAAAAAAAGACCTGATTAACGGGAGCTGTATTACCGCAACCGGTATGTTGCTTCAAGACAGCCTTGATGCAGCTGTGGTTAAGAATCATGAGGTTATTCTTCCAATTGATAAACCCCATAGTGAGGAGGGCGGAATAGCGATTCTAAAGGGTAATATTGCTCCTGATGGCTGTGTGGTAAAACAGTCCGGGGTTGCGCCGGAAATGATGACCAGTAAGGGTACGGCACGGGTATTTGATTCTGAAGAAGATGCTGTGGCAGATATTCTTGGGGGAAAGATTAAGCCGGGAAACGTTATTGTTGTCAGATACGAAGGCCCCAAAGGCGGGCCGGGTATGCGTGAAATGTTGACTCCTACTTCCTCTATCGTGGGTATGGGTCTGGATAAGGATGTTTCGCTTATTACTGACGGCCGTTTCAGCGGCGGTACCAAGGGCGCTGCTATCGGTCATATTTCTCCTGAAGCGGCAGATGGCGGGATGATTGCCTTTGTTGAAGACGGGGACGAGATCGAGATTGATATCCCGAATAAAAAGATCTCTCTGAATGTGGATGATGCGGAGATCGAAAAAAGAAAAAAAGGATGGAAAGC
>PVMK01120892.1_pt1 | contig 10261 bp, 12 predicted proteins | sample 1853481 | NCBI WGS metagenome assembly PVMK01 (sample SAMN08533507, study PRJNA380276) | Marine sediment metagenome, whole genome shotgun sequencing project. | reverse complement strand
CACGACCCGCAGATCAATGCCAGCGTGCGTAAAACGACAGGACGCTGATGCTAACGCGGCTGTATTTGCCATTGACGCCGGCGGCTTCCTTGATCGGCAGGTTGCCCTCCCAGATCCAGGTAAAACCGCCGCCGATGGTGAGGTCGTCCCGGACCTTGTGCTTGAAGCCCAGGGCGTAGCGATACATGGTGCCCAGGGGTATTACGATGGGTCGGGTGCTATCGGTGGACATGGATGAATCAGCCGAGAAACCTGCTGTCATCTCCCAGTTGGGCGCGTACTTGTACTCCGTGCCGACACCGAAATGCCAGACATCACGAAATCCCTCGTCCAGCGTTGTATGTATCCCGCTACGGTCAAGCCCGACCTGGACTTTGCCAAACTTGGAAAATTCCTCCCAACCCACACTGCCCAGCAGTGCCCACTTGTCATCCCATTGATGATGAATCCCGGCGGTAATGGTTTGCGGCATGGTGATGCCGAGATCGATGGTACCAGTATTCGGATTGTGGTCGGGCAGGCCGACACCGGAAACATCCGGCGCATCCTTGAAGTTGAGGTCGGTTTCACTCAGGTACCGAAGGCCGATGCGCGTGTGCTCCCAGGGCTCAATCATCACCCCGAAATTGTACTGCATCGCCCAGTCCGCATCGGAAATGCGCAGTTTGCCGTCGTCGCCTTCCTGGCCGAGCAGCGGTGCCACACGCATTTTATCTTTCAGGTAGCCCAGGGTCGCGGCGGCACCGGCGCCGACCGACAACCAGTCATTGACTTTGTACCCCACCGAGGGCTGAAACTGTGGCGCCAGTATGGCGACGTTGACGGAACTGTGGCGCCCCACCCAGTTATCTTTCCAGTCGATGGCCAGGCCGAAGTAATTGTGCACGCTGAAACCCAGGAACAGCCTGTCTGACATCGGCTTAACATAGGCGAAGGAACCCGCCGGTATGATGCGCCGGTTGACCTTGCCGTCCTTGCCATCGACCGTGGTGTTTTCCCGGTCGGGTTTGAAGTTTGCCTCGATATAAACGCCGGTGGCCCCGGCCAGTATCTCCGGCTCGTCGAACCGGGTCATTCCCGCGGGGTTGGAAAATGCCGTACCGGCATCATTGGCGCGCGCTACCATGCCGGCGCCGGCGTAACCGGCTTCGGAGGCACTGCTCATCTCCGGGAAATAGACTGCGCCGGCCTGCGTAGTTCCGGGCAGTGTGGTTAGGGCTGCTATGGCCAATAACCCGTATGTTTGAGTTCTGGTCATCGTATTTACTCCAGCTTGATTGTAATGGTGTGCCGGGCTATTTAACAGGCGAACGCCAGCATAAAACGCCTTTTACGCACTGTCTAGCGCCATTGGCACTGTTCGGAATTTTTCACGAGTAATCTTTACTATGTTTACGAAAATTGCATACAAATAAGAAGTGGCGTGGATCAGTTATGGAATACATACTTGATCCTGGGAATTATTGGTACCAACGCGGTGACTATCCCATATCGGCAAATTCGTGCGTGATCCTTGCCCTCATGGCTGTCAGGCATAGAGCGCAAAACGTATGCCATTTTACAGGAGTTCGCACTTATGGATCACCTCGCCCCGCGACGTAATGCAACATAGACTGACCTCAAGTGGTCAGTGTCACATATTTCAGCGCGGACTCTATTTTTGGGCTAGATTCCCCTGAACTCGTAATCACGTTTGAAAAGAGGGTCCCCCATGTTTAACAAACTCATTGTTTCATTGCTCCTGGCCATGACGGCGACACTCGCCGTTGCCAAGGCGGATTTACCGGCGGTGAGCCACGACGGCCTGCACCTGATGCCGGATACCAAGTTGCGGGCGGTGTATATGAAGCCCGGCGCCGACCTGAGTCAATTCGACAAGGTAAAAATACTGGACGCCTATGTGGCTTTTCGTAAGCATTGGCAGCGCGAGCACAATGAGGACGAGCCCTTTGATCACCGTGTAAGCGACAGGGACATGAAGGAAATTCGCGATCGCGTACAAAAGGCCTTTGCCAAAGAGTTTACCAAGGTGCTCACCAAAGGCGGGCATCAGGTGGTAACAGACGGCGGTGACGGTGTATTGATCCTGCGCCCGGCCATTGTCAACCTGGATATTACCGCCCCCGATATCATGTCACCGGATATGAGCCAGACCTTCGTGGCCTCTGCCGGCTCCATGACGCTGTACCTGGAATTATACGATGGCAAGACCAACGCCATTATCGCGCGCATCATCGACCCTGAGGCCGCTGACAATATGGGTATCGCCGAGGTGGCGAACCGGGTGACCAACACCGCCGATTTCGATCGGGTGGTGCGCCGCTGGGCGGAATTACTGAACAAGCATCTGGCGCATGTGAAGAAATAAAAGGGTAGCGTCCCCTTTAATATTTTCATTGACCAACAACCTGGGAAAGTTTTTCTTGTACATAGGCATTGAGGCTCTGCCCGGAATGCTTGGCCTGGATGAATAACGCTCGATGTAAACCCGGATCCAGGCGCAGCACAAATTGGCCAGAAAATGGTTTCTCGGCTTCCCTGCCTTCATGCTCGCAATCCTCCAGATATTCGTCGACCACAGCATGGAAAGACTGTTCCACCTCGGCAACGTCATTTCCATCAAAGATCAGCATATCGCGCGTGTTAATGACTTCGCCGATAAATGTCTCGTCTTCATCACTGTATTTAACAACAGCTTTATATCCCTTGTATTTCACGATGTAACACCTCCCGCAATAAACAAGTCCCGCAGTTTACGGGCTTGATAGGGCTTCAACTCTTTTTGTGGGTGTGGCGTGTGGATATTCAGCGACACCTCACCGACGACAATTCGAACTCTGGAACCGTTCCCCTGGTAAATCGTTCCCTCCAGGGCAAGCACTAACTTCTCAACATCACTCCACTTGATGCTTTTCCTGACAGGGTTCTCAAAAATATGCTGGAGTGTTTTACGGTTCTTGTTGTTCATTGAAGAATGATACTATTAAGCAGTATCACTATCAATAGGGGTTTTTCCTGCCCCGCTTAAAAAGGGGACGCTACCCTTTTTCCGCAACATATAACGCATTGAGTTATATGTTGCGTTGCGTTATGGTCACAACATGATCAAGTCGTTCAAGGGTCGAGCAACTGAATCTATTTTTCTCGGCAAACGAGTACGAGGTTTGCCGGGTGATATTCAGCAACGCGCCCGCCGCAAGCTGAGGATGCTGGATGCCGCGACGATCATTGAAGATTTGTTGGTGCCGCCATCTAATCGACTGGAGAAACTCAAGGGTGATCGTCGCGGCCAACATAGAATTAGAATCAACAGCCAGTGGCGCATTTGTTTTGTTTGGAAAGATGCCAGCGCCCTGGATGTTGAAATTGTGGACTACCACTAGAGGTGTAGTATGTTAAAGAATATACATCCCGGTGAGATCCTCCTGGAGGAGTTTCTACTGGAGTACGATATCAGCCAAAATCGTCTGGGCCGTGAAATTGGTATGTCTCCGCGTGCTATTAATGAGATTGTGCACAGTAAACGCTCAATCACTGCCAATTCGGCACTGCGTCTGGCCAAGTATTTCGGTAACTCCCCACAGTTCTGGCTGAATCTGCAAACAAGCTATGATCTGGAAGAGGCGGCGAAGTCAATCGATCTCAGGGGCATCAAGGGAATCCAGGCTGCCTGACATTGGTGAGGCCTCAAGAATAAAAGGGGGCGCTACCCTTTTCTTTTTTTTGTCCCCGGAATTCGTTACAGTGCCGCGTTATTCTCATATTTCTTAAAACAGAACATTCAAGGACCCGTAAGTGAGTCATGCATTCGTCCGGCTGTTTAAAGAGCCGTTGATCCAATTTTTGATAATTGGCGCCTGTATCTACGGTGCTTATGGCCTGTTCGGCGCTCCACCAGAGGAGGATGCGGACCTGACCGTCCTGGTCGATGCCAACCGCATCAATAGCTTTACAGCCCAGTGGCAGTCGCGCTGGAATCGCCCGCCTACCCGGGCGGAACTGGACGGCATCGTCAATCAGTATGTGCGCGAGGAAATCCTCTATCGCCAGGCCGTTGCCCTGGGCCTGAATGAGGACGACCCTGTTACCCGGCGCCGCATGGCGCAGAAACTGGAGTTTATGACCAGCGATCTGGCCCGTGTCATCAAGCCGACAGACGCTGAGCTGGAGTCCTGGTTCCAGGACAATATCGATCAGTTCAGCTCCCCCGATCTGCTTACCTTTATCCAGATTTTCTTCGATCCCGATGCGCGGGACGAGACCACCCTGGATGATGCCAATGCGGTGCTGGCGCAGCTGCAACAGGCGGCTGCGCCAGACCCCGAGACGCTGCAGGCGGGAGACCAGTTTATGCTGCAGAACTATTTCCAGTCGGTATCGGAGCTGGAGATTCGCAAGCAACTGGGAGGCGGCTTTGCAACCGCGGTGATGGAACTGGAGCCGGATGTGTGGCACGGCCCGGTGTTGTCCGGCTTTGGTGTGCACCTGGTCTACGTCTATGATCACTCGCAGGCGCCGCCACCGGTGTTGTCGGACGAGGTGCGACCCCGGGTGCTGGAGGCCTGGCAGGGGGAGCAAATGCAGGACTTCAACGAAAAATTCTACGAGGCGCTCAAGAGTCGTTATGACATTATTGTCGAAGACAATGACTTGGCGCCGGGCAGTATCCTGCGCACCGGGCAGGGCGCCGCGGGTAGCGATGACACCGCAACTGGAGAAAGTTCCGCGGCCGGAAGCGCATCATGAGACTGGCCGTCGTGGGCAACCCCTGTTTGGCGAGGGCTTGTCGCCTGCCTGTTGCACTTTGTGGTGCTGTTTGGCGCATCAACGGTTGCCCTGGCCGATGAGTTTCGCCCGGCGATGCTGGATATCACCGAGCGTGATGGCGGCTGGGTAGATGTCACCTGGAAAGTGCCGGTGCAGCAAAACGTCCCGCTGGGCGTAACGCCGGTATTGCCCGACTTTCTCAAACCACTGGGTCCCGGTTCCGACCGGCAGGTGCCGGGCGCCCGCATTGAATACAGCTCTTACCACAGCGGTGGGCAAGCGCTGACCGGTTCAACCATTAGCATAGACGGACTTCGCGGCATTCCCATGGACGTGTTGCTGCGCGTGACGCTGAGCGACGGCACCGAGCATTCCGCCATGCTGCGCTCGGGCAATGTGTCGTTCACCATACCGGAGAAGGCGACGCGCGCTGAGTTGGCTATCTCCTACTGGCAGATGGGGACTATCCATATTCTGGAGGGTTTCGACCACCTGTTGTTCCTGCTGACCTTGTTGCTGATCGTTAATGGCATCTGGCCGCTGCTGAAAACCGTCACGGCCTTTACCCTTGCGCACAGCCTGACGCTGGCCTTCGCCACCCTGGGCCTGGTGTATATACCACCGGCGCCCACAGAGGCCGTTATTTCATTGAGTATCGTGCTGCTTGCGGTGGAGGTGGTGCACAAAAACCAGGGCAAGCTGACCATGTCGGAGCGCCTGCCGTGGCTGGTGGCGTTCACCTTCGGCCTGGTGCACGGGCTGGGCTTTGCCGGTGCCCTGTCCGAGATTGGTGTCCCCGCCGATGAAGTGCCGCTGACCCTGCTGATGTTCAATGTGGGGGTGGAGACAGGGCAGATACTGTTTGTCTGCGCCGTGTCGTTGTTACTTGCGGGCTTGCATCGCATCCACACTCATTCGGCTCTAACCCTGGCGCGAGCGACACCCTATGTCATTGGTGGAGTGGCCGCCTTCTGGACGATTGAGAGGACGGTGAACTCTCTTGCCCTTGGCGTGTAGAGGGTGCCGATCTCAGTAACCATGTGCTGCGACTGCAGTTTCTGCTTGCAAATTACTCTAAATCACCTTGACATATCTTGATATGTCAATCATTCTCCAGATATGGAAAGTATCAAGATCAGTTCAAAAGTCGACGAAGACACCTGGAACGAACTCAAGGCGCTGGCCTCTGAGACGCACCAGAATGTGTCCGGTTTGCTCACAGAAGCAATCCGCGAGTATGTCAAAAGAAAGCGCGTGCGGCCGGAGGTCCTGACTCACCTCGATCAGTCGATGGCTGAAAACGAAGAGTTGGGAAAGTTGCTTGCCAAATAAAGCCGTTGCCTTTCTGAGCCGCGACGAAGTCCTGGAAATTCACCGTGCTCTGCTGGAGCGCTTCGGAGGAGCTGTGGGGGTGCGGGATCTCGGATTGCTGGAGAGCGCTCTGTATCGCCCGCAAACCGGCTACTATGCGGATCTTGCTGAAATGGCAGCAGCATTGTTCGAATCGCTGATCATGAATCACCCATTCATTGATGGGAACAAACGCGTTGCATTTTTCGCAACCGACGTTTTCCTGCGCCTGAACGGCTACAAGCTGAAGGTAGATGCCAAAAAGGCACACCGATTCCTGATTGGGCTATTGGAAAATGATAACTGCAGCTACGATGAGTTACTGGCGTGGATACGCCGACACGTGGAATAACCCTGGATCAGCTTGCTCAAGGGCAACGGTGGGGTGACTGGAGAGCAGAGGATAGGATCTAGTGCAGAATATCGCTCAAGCGCACCAGCTTGCTTCGGCCCTTACCTTGGCGCGAGCCACACCTTATGCAATCGGTGGGGTGGCCGCATTCTGGACTATTGAGAGGACGGTTGGTGCACTTACCGCGTAAATTTATATCCATCCTCCTGGCAGGTCTGTTGCCAGCGTTTGCAGTGCAGGCGGCCACGGACAATGACTTTCAGCAGTGGTCGCTGCTGTTTGTTAATCATCACCTCGATGACAAATGGTCAGCCAGCATGCAAGTGGAGAATCGCTTGCGCGATGACGCCTCCGAGGTGGATAAGCAGATTTTCAAGCCGGGTGGTTACTATGGATTTACCGACACCCTGAAGCTGGGTATCGGCTACAAGTACGTTAAGAAGAAAGATTCAAAAGACGAGCAGGACCCCTGGCAGGAGCTATTTTATAACCCGGCGCCGATAGGCAAGTTTGACTGGGCCCACCAGTTTCGCTGGGAGCAACGCACCGGCGGTGGTGTCGACGGGGTCGTCCACCGCTTGCGTTACCTGCTACACGTCACCCACCCACTGGGTGACAGCGGCAAATATTACCTGGCGGCGCAGGAGGCCGTGCGGTTCAACGCGGCCAGTAACGATACTGGCCCGGTGGATGGCTTTGAGCAAAGCCGCCTGTACTTCGGTGTTGGCAGGAAAATGACACCCAAGTTGAAAATCGAAGTGGGGTACCTGTGGAATTACCAGCGCGAGCGCGAGGGCCCGAATCTCAGTAACCATGTGCTGCGGCTACAGTTCCTGGTGGATACCAAGGGGCTGCATCCGTTTTTTGCTGGCACTTAGTGCAGAATATCGCTCAAGCGCACCCGCTTGCTTGCAGGATGTTTCTTCAGGGTTGCGCTCGGCAGTTCGCCAAACAGGTGCCTGTAGTCGCCGGCGAAGCGGCCCAGTTCACTGAAGCCCCAGCTGGTTGCGACTTCCGTGACACAACGTTCCGCCGGCTGGCGTAACTGCAGTTCGCGATGTACACCATGTAAGCGCTGCCCGTACAGATACTGGCGTGGCGTGATTCCCAGGGTCTTCTTGAACAGCAACTCCAGGCTGCGCTGGTTGATGCCTGTCTTGCGCGCGAATTCCGGGACGCTGATGTTCGCGCGCAAGGACTCTCCGTAATCGAGCGCCAGTCGTAGGGCCAGGCGTTGTGAGTTGCGGCGGATGTTTGGCGAATTTTGATGTGTGCTCAGGTCGAGTGCCGCCAGTTCATCCAGTAAATAGTTTCGCGCGGCTCGCTGCTCACCGGGGTCGGTCAGCAGCGCCGGCTGGCTGAGATATTTGTCGAGCATCCATTGCAGTCGATTGAGGAATCTACCGCTCAGTTGTGCATTACACTGGAAATGGTGGCGTTTGGAGAGTAATAAACTGTTGGCCGCCTCCTCACCAAAATACAACTCTAGACAATGCACGGGAATGAGCAATACCAGGTGGGGTGTTTGTGACGGGATAATGAAATCGAGTTCGGCGTCCGGCAGCGCCAGGGCGAGTCGCTGCGTAGTTAACTCGGCGTCACACCAATCGATGCCGCTGTTGGGCCGCGCCGGTCCGGCGACCGCAAGATAGTCTGCTGGCAGGGCGCCAGTGGCAACGGTGTGCTGGGACCAGTTGTCGCGGTAAATGAGAAACTCGTCGATTCTGGCGAATTGCATTGTGCCCTGAAAAGAACCGGGGGATACCTGTCGCAACATCACTTGCCAGGGGTCCACAGCATCGCTCTGTTCCTCGACAGAGTGCGTGTGCATTTGTCCGGCAAGCGCCTGCACCTGTATGGCCTCCCCTTTTAAGTCAGTCCGCGAAATTTACTTCTCAATAGCCTTTATTACAAGCGCTTTCTACGAAAACTGCATAGTAATGGTAGTCTGATTGCTACATTCTATATTGCGAATAAACACGCATGGACTATTATTGTTTACATGGTTTCGGCAGTCGCGCCCACGAATTCCCTTGAATCCTGGCGTGGCCCCGTTGGATATTTGTCAAGGATGTAGTAATGAAGGATGCCATTATGAAAACTGAAATCATAAGTCAATACAGGAAGCCCCTGGCGATACTGGCCATGATGGTGCTCGCCGGCCAGTCCGGTTTCAGCCTAGGTGCCGATTCCGGCGGTGAGCCAGGTCGCAGCTCTGGCAAGGCCAATCCGCTGAAGAATGTCTACTTCGGTGAGCAGCACCTGCACACCAGCAATTCTCCGGATGCCTTTGCAGCCGGCAGTCGCCAGTCCTGGGATGATACGTTCCGTTACGGGCGCGGCGAGGAGGTCACCCTGCATACGACCGCTACCGACAACAAGATCAAGCGTAGAACACCGTATGATTTTATGGCCATTACTGACCATGCCGAGTATTTCGGCGTCATGCCACGGATGATCGACCCGAAGGATCCATTATCCAAGTCGAAGCTGGCCAAGAGGCTGCAAAAGCAAGACCCGACTGCCGTGATGGACATTCTTCACGACATCCTCACCAGTACGGGAAGGCCCGAGTTGAGTTCCCCTGAGTTACTCGAGGGCAACTGGCAGAGGTACGTCAAAGTCGCCAACCAGTACAATGACCCCGGCAAGTTCACCACCCTGATCGCGTTCGAATGGACCTCCATTCCCAACGGCCGCAACATGCACCGCAATGTATTTTTCCGCAATGATACGGGCCCCACGACACCCTATTCATCATTCGACTCGTTTCACCCCGAGGATCTCTGGACTTACCTGGAAGCGCAGCGAGACATTGGGAAAGAAACGTTCGCGATTCCACACAATGGTAATGTCTCCGATGGCTGGATGTACTCGCCGAACAAATTCCTCGCCGGACCGATGGACGCGCGCTACGCCAAGCGCCAGCAGTTGAATGAGCCGCTGACGGAGATCATCCAGACCAAGGGTAGCTCCGACACCCATCCGGCGATGTCGCCCAATGATGAATTCGCCAACTTCGAGATGTTCCCCAATTTGATCAATATCGGACAGCCCAGCCAGATTAAATACGGTTATGTCCGCCAGGGACTCGTTCAAGGCATGATTCTGGAAAATACGCTGGGTAGCAATCCGTACAAAATGGGTATTGTCTCGGGCGCAGACAGTCATTCCGGTTACTCCAATAACGAGGAGTTTAACTTTCATGGTTCCCACGGAGCCCTGGAAGACACCCCGCAGAAGCGTCTGAACCCGGTTGCAGATGCCGCCGGTGACATGCCCTCGCGCCTTGGATCAGCAGGTACTACTGCGGTTTGGGCAGCAGAAAATACGCGGGGCGCTATCTTTGATGCGATGCAGTCCAAGGAGGTCTATGGTACCTCGGGCACGCTGATTCGCCTGCGCTTCTTTGGCGGCTGGGAGTATTCCAAAAATCTGGTCAATGACAAGAAGTTTGTTGAGAAAGCTTACAAGGGTGGGGTACCAATGGGACAGGACCTGCCGAAAAAGGCCGGCAAGGCACCGACCTTTGCCGTATGGGCGCAGAAAGATCCGGAGAGTGGCAATCTCGACCGCATTCAAATCATCAAGGGTTTCATCAACAAGTGGGGCCGCACCGATGAGAAAATCTATGATGTTGCCCTTTCGGATGGCCGGAAGGCGGACCCGAAGACCGGTAAGATATCGCCAGTCGGTAATACCGTGGATGTCAAGAAAGCCACCTATACCAACGATATCGGCGACTCCCAGCTCAGCGCGATGTGGACCGACCCCGATTTTGATCCCGCGCAA
>PVMK01124919.1_pt1 | contig 10262 bp, 9 predicted proteins | sample 1853481 | NCBI WGS metagenome assembly PVMK01 (sample SAMN08533507, study PRJNA380276) | Marine sediment metagenome, whole genome shotgun sequencing project. | reverse complement strand
GGTTCTTGTTATCGACGCGGGCGGGTTCGAGGGCGCCGCGATCTGGGGCGGCATTATGACCCGCGCCGCTGTCGGGCAAAATCTCGGCGATTTGGTCATCGGCGACGACGACGGTGTCTGCGTCGTTCCGTTAGAGCGCACGGACACGATACTCGCCGCGTCGCTCGAAAAGTTTGCCAAAGAAGAGCAAACCAATGCCGATACGACGGCAGGCACATCCGGCTTTGCTCCCAATTCCGGCTCCCAATCTTGCAACAAGCCTTGAGTCCTAGTCCCCGATGACCTCCGGTTCGCCAAAGCCCATCTGGTCGACCGGCAGTGTGCCTGCCGTCGTATCGGCATTGGTTTGCTCTTCTTGGGCAAACTTTTCTAGCGACGCGGCGAGTATCGTGTCCGCGCGCTCCAACGGAACGACGCAGACACCGTCATCGTCGCCGATGACCAAATCGCCGAGATTTCGCCCGACAGCGGCGCGGGTCATAATGCCGCCCCAGATCGCGGTGTCCTCGAACCCGCCCGCGTCGATAACAAGAACCTCGCCGGGACGCGCCATGGCGATGGCGACATGGGCGGCGGAATTGCCTCCCGCCATACAGGTCACTGTTCCGGCTTGGCCCAGAAGCTTCATGCCTTCCGCGACGGGCTTATACCAAGGAGCGCCCGCCATGACTTGTGTGCGGCTCATACAGTCGGACACGATGGCCGGTGGCAGATCCCGCCATTTCTCGAACTCATCGGCGGATAGAATTCGGAAGTCGAGTTCATAGCGTTGAATGGCCATGGGACGGGCCTTCCCTGCTGGGCAATTGCGAGACACGAGTGGTCTCAAGAGGCGAGCATACACTGAGGTAACGATCAGGAATCGATTCAACGCGAAGCGTGCCATGTTTTCTCTACTTGGTGTATTCCGGAGATTGTGACTCGCCCAAATCTTGGTATTGCTCCGCAGGTCAGACTGCTATGAGCCTGGTGGAAGCGGTTATTAGGTTCTAGCTATTTCAAAGCTCGGGACAGCTCGACGAGCTGCTGCCGGGAGCGGAAATTGATTATCGACAACTACCAGTGCTCACGCCAATTCTGCTATCGCGACGCAATAGGAAGTGCTACTGCCGCTATCTGTTTAAACCCCTCGATCAAAAAGCTATTGCCCGTTGTCAGTGACCTGTTCCTATGGAAAATATCGGAAGACAGGAGCGCCCATGCCCGATCTGCCGGAAAGCGATTTGGCCCCCAAGGCCTGGCCGGCGGAGATCCACGGCCTCTTCAGCCGCGCCGGCCTCAGTCAAGTGGCCTATGTGCCCGATGCCGGCCACAAGGCCCTGATCGAGCTTTGCCGGGATGATCCTGCGATCCGGGCCGTCGCGCTGACCACCGAGGAGGAGGGAATCGCCCTTCTGGCCGGTGCTTGGCTGGGTGGGGCCAAGGGTGCGCTCTTGATGCAGTCGAGCGGCGTCGGCAATTGTATCAACATGCTGAGCCTGGCCGCCAACGGCCGCTTTCCGCTGCTGATGGTGGTGACCATGCGCGGCGAGTGGGCGGAGTTCAATCCCTGGCAAGTCCCGATGGCCCGTGCGACCCGCCCGGCCCTCGAGCTGATGGGGGTCCATTGCCTGCGTGTCGAACAGCCGGAGGCGGTGCCGGAGGTGGTCGGCGCGGCCCTCGATTTCGCCTATGGCGCCGAGCAGGCCGTCGCCGTGCTGCTGGCCCAGCGCCTCATCGGCCGCAAGGTCTGGTAGGGACGAGCGATGGCAGCGCAGCTCTCACGGCGCGACGTGACTGCCCGCTTGGTGGCCGAACGGGGCGAGCTCCTGGTGATCTCGGGCCTGGGCTCTACCACCTGGGATCTGGCGGCGGCGGGGGAGCACCCGGGCAACTTCTATCTTTGGGGCGCCATGGGCGGGGCGGCTGCCATGGGGCTCGGCCTCGCCCTGGCGCAGCCGCAGCGGCCGGTGATGGTCCTGACCGGCGACGGGGAGATGTTGATGGGCCTGGGCGCGCTGGCGACCCTTGCCGCGATAGCCCCGGCCAACCTCTCCATCGTGGTGCTGAACAACCAGCGTTACGGCGAGACCGGCATGCAGGCCAGCCACACGGCCCTGGGGGCCGATCTGGTGATGCTGGCCAAGGGCGCGGGTTTTCGCGAGGCGCTGGCGGTGAGCGATGACGCGGCCGTGGCGGATTTGGCGGGCCGCCTCCAACGTTGCGAGGGGTTGCTCCTCGCCGATGTCCGGGTGGCGGCGGACGATCCGCCGCGGGTCTTGCCGGAGCGCGATGCCGTGGTCTTGAAACACCGCTTCCGCCACGCCTTGGGGCTAACTTAGCGGCTCTCCGCCTGGTGTGGAATCTGAAGATTGGCAGCTGACGGACTGGTGTCAGCATCGCCAACGCCATCTTGGCCGCGACCACCTTGCCGCCCATGGTCTGTCGGCATAGGTTACCCGCGATTGCGCCAATGCAATACGGCATCGATTGGCGCCCGAGATTTTGCGAGGACACGATCACCTGGTGACGACGAACACGGCGAGCAGCACCAGCGGTCAACCGCGCCTCGACAGCGAAGTCGATCCCAACTACCGGATCGACGTATCCAATCTCGATACCCAGGTACTGTGGCGCATCACAGCCATCGCCTTCGGTCACCACTGGCGCATGGCGCTCGCCATCTGCGCCGCCGTCCTGGCGGGAACCTTCCAGCTGTTCGTGCCCCAGTACGTGGGCCAGGCGGTCGACCAGGTCCAGGGCCTGCTGGCCGGCGCGGTCGCGGGCGAGAGTGGCGATGCCAAGGAGGCGGCCCGGGGCGCCCTGTTTCACACCGCCGTGCTGCTGATGAGCGTCAGCGTGCTGCGCGGCCTCTGCACCATGGTGCAGAACTACCAGGGCGAGGCGGTCGGCCAGATGATCGGCTATCACCTCAGGCTCGACTATTACCGCAAGCTGCAGACCCTCAGTTATTCCTGGCACGACCGGGTCCACAGCGGCGACCTCATGACCCGCGGCATCCTCGACATCGAAGGGATGCGCCTGTGGGTCGACACCGGTATCCTGCGGCTGTTCCTGCTGGCCGTGCTGATCGGCGGCGGCGCCTTCATCCTCATCGACATCGACCCGACCTTGGGTCTACTGGCCCTGAGCTTCGTCCCCATCGTCGGCATCCGGGCCTCGATCGCCCGCATAAAGCTGCGCGCTAGCTGGCTGCGGCTGCAGGACAAGCTGTCCGATTTGACCAAGGTGATGGAAGAAAACCTCGGCGGCATTCGCGTGGTCCGCGCCTTCGCCGCCCAGGCCTTCGAAATGGCCCGGTTCGACCGAATTTCGAAGGAGGCCGTCGCCGTCGCCCAGGAACGCATCATCCTGTTCGTGCGCAACACCACCCAGATGACCTTCATCTACTACGGCGCCACGGCGCTTGTGCTTTGGATTGGTGGCCAGAAGGTTCTCGACGGCGACATCACCCTCGGCCAGCTCGCCGAGTTCCTCGCCTTCATGGCGATCCTGCAGATGCCGGTGCGCCAGATCGGCTGGATGATCAACTCCATCGCCCGCGCCTCGACCTGCGGCGGGCGGCTGTTCGCGGTGCTCGACCTCGAGCCGTCGATCGCCGACCGACCCGGCGCCAAGCCGCTCGAGATCACCCAGGGGGTGCTGCGTTTCGAGAACGTCGATTTCCAATACCCGGCCTGGACCCACGACCAGCGCACCCTCAGCGGCATCGACCTCGAGGCGCAGCCTGGCAAGACCATCGGTATCGTCGGGCCGCCGGGCAGCGGCAAGTCGACGGTGGCCCACCTTATGGGGCGCTATTACGATGTCACCGGCGGACGCATCACCATCGACGGCCAGGATATTCGCGGCGTCACCCTGGCGTCGCTGCGCAGCGCGGTCAGCATCGTCCAGCAACAGCCCTTCCTGTTCACCGCCAGCATCAATCACAACCTGGCCTACGGCGACCCTTGGGCCGGGCGCAGCAGCATCCAGCGCTCCGCCGCCGCGGCGCAGCTCCACAACTACATCAAACAGCTACCCACCGGTTACCGCACTCTGGTGGGCGAGCGCGGGGTTTCGCTGTCGGGCGGCCAGCGTCAGCGCCTGTCGATCGCGCGCAGCATCATGCTCGACAGCGCCGTGTTGATTCTCGACGATTCCACGGCCGCCGTCGACGCCGCCACCGAGCAGCGCATCCGCGCCGCCCTCAAGGATTTGGTCAAGGAGCGCGCGGTGATCATCATCGCCCACCGGCTGAGCTCGCTGATGCACGCGGACGAGATCGTCTTCCTCGACGAGGGTCGCATCGTCGAGCGCGGCAGCCACGACGAGCTGATCGCCCTGGGGGGCCGCTACCGTGAGCTCTACGACCTGCAGTCCAGTCCTGCCGATACCCGGCCGCTGCAAGAACCGGCGGCGGGGGACTGAGACGTGGCCGACACCCAATCGACGACACAACCCGGCGACAGCCCCGCCACCGATCCGGCCAGGCCGCCGCTCGCCGTCGTCGGCTCGCAGATCTCCTACGACGAAGAACTGTTCGGCCGGGTCTTCGACAAGTGGGTGGCGCGGCGCTTCCTCACTTTTCTCAAGCCCTACCGGAGCAAGCTCTATCTCGCCATCGGCGCGGTGCTGGTGTTCACCGTGACCCAGCTATCGATCCCCCTGATCATTCGTGCGGTGATCGACGATGCGCTGGCCGCCGAGAACGCGGCGCGGGCCCAGCTCGATACCTTGGCGATGGTGTTCGCCGCGGTGATCATCGTCAATTACGTGGCCAACCACGCCCAGGAAACTATCGTCGGCAAGGTGGCCGAGCACCTGTTGTTCGACCTGCGCCGGGCGATGTACGCCCACCTCCAGGCGGTCTCGCTGTCGTTCATGGACAAGACCGAGGTCGGCCGGCTGATGTCGCGTCTCCAGGGCGACGTCTATGCCCTGCAGGAGTTCCTCGAATCCTCGATCTTTGCCATCGGCGACCTGGTGTTGCTGTTGGGCATCATCGCGGCGCTGCTCAGTCTCGATTTCCAGCTTGGCGTCATGACTTTGTCGGTGGTGCCGATCCTGTTCCTGGTGCGCATCGTCTGGCTGCCCTATGCCCGCCGGGCCTTTTTGTGGGCGCGCGAAACCAGCAGCAACACCAACGGCGCCCTGGCCGAGAACATCCATGGCATCCGCGCGGTCCAGGAAATGGGCCGCGAGGCGATCAACTACGATCTGTTCGACGAGAAGGCGACCGAGAATCTCAACGCCCATCTCAGAGCCTCGAAGTTCTCGAACGTGATGATCCCCATCGTCGACACCCTCACCGGCGGCGCCCTGGCCATCGTCGTCGTCGTCGGCGGTGGCCTGGTGCTCGACGGGGCGCTCGACATCGGCATCATGGTCGCTTTCGTATTCTATGTGCAGCGCTTCTTCGACCCGATCCGCTCGCTGACCATCCAGTACAGCATGATGCAGCGCGCCATGGCCGCCGGGCAGCGCATTTTCGAGGTGCTCGACGTCGCCGTCGAGGTCGAGGACAAGCCCGACGCCATCGACCCGGGCGAGACCGACGGCGCCATCGAATTCCGCAACGTCACCTTCGGCTACGTCCCCGACCAGCCGGTGCTCAGGAACATTTCGTTCAGCGTCGCGCCGGGCGAGACCGTCGCCCTGGTCGGTCCCACCGGCTCCGGCAAGACCAGCATCACCGCCCTGGTGCATCGTTTCTATGACGCCTGGGACGGCCAGGTGATGGTCGGCGGCCACGACGTGCGCGACATCACCCAGGCGTCATTGGGCCGCGACGTCGCCATGGTGCTGCAGGAGCCCTACCTGTTCTCCGGCGCCATCTTCGACAACATCCGCTACGCCAGGACCGACGCGACCCGCGACGACGTCATCGCCGCCGCCAAGGCGGTGGGCGCCCATGACTTCATCATGCGCCTGCGCGACGGCTACGACACCCAGCTCGACCAGGGCGGAGTCAACCTGTCCCTGGGCCAACGCCAGCTTCTCAGCTTCGCCCGCGCCCTTGTCGCCGACGCCCGCATTCTGGTGCTCGACGAGGCCACTGCCAGTGTCGACAGCCACACCGAGCTCGAAATCCAGCGCGCCCTGGCGCACATGCTCAAGGGACGAACCGCCATGGTCATCGCCCACCGGCTGGCGACCATCCGCAGCGCCGACCGCATTATCGTTCTCCAGGACGGCGGCATCGTCGAGACCGGCACCCACGACCAGCTGATGGATAGCGGCGGCCTTTACAGCCTTCTCTATCGTATGAACTACGCCTCGTTCGACGATATCCCGGAAGAGAAAATCCGCGGCTCTAATAGCGACGATGGCGAATCCAGGGACGGCATTGACGGATAGACTTTAAAAGCATTATTGCAAAATTTGTCCGGTAGCCGCATTGAGATAAATGCCCGCATCGGTGCAGATTGCGCCCGCTCAGGCTTCAATATCGGCCGTTCTCGGTCATGCCGCCGAGTGACGGCTGACCATCCGACGCCTCCGGGCCCGAGTGAGAAGCCTCTCGGCCTCACGCCAAATTCGCTACCGTTTTCGGCTAGGCGAAGGTACTGTCCGAGAAACCTCGAGCGATTGTCTTTGCACGCGGGGGGACGGGCGAAATTGAGGGGGTACACGTGGCCGAGCAAGCCGCAGATCAAAACAGCAAGAACCGCGAGATTTGGGCGTTCATCGTGCTCACCGTGGTTGTCGCCCCGGTGATGTCGGTGGTCATCGTCGGTGGCTACGGTTTCCTGGTCTGGATGTACCAGTTGCTGGCTGGTCCGCCCGGCTCCTAGTCCCAGTCGCGGTCGCCGTTCTGAGTTAAGTCAGGGCGGCGCCCTCTGCTGGTTGTCAAACTGTCGGATTGAAATGCCGATGCCGGAAGAATTTCACGTGTCCAGTCTGATCGTGCACGGCGCGGCGGAGCTGTTGCCGGCCATATCCGCGGCCATCGCCATCCTGCCAGGCGCCGAGGTCCACGCCAGCGACGGGATCGGAAAGTTGGTCGTCACATTGGAAACCGTGAGCGAGGTCGAGATTTCCAAGCGGATCGACGCGATTCGCGCGTTAGAGGGCGTATTCGCGGCCTCCCTGGTCTACCACCAGGTCGAGGACGCCGACCCAGAGGAAGCGGAGTCAGTGTCATGAGACTTACACGGCGCGAATTCATGAAGGCCAACGCCATCGCCACGGCGGCGACGGTGGCGGGCATCAGCATCCCGGCGACGGCGGCCAGCCTGATCAGCGAGGCCGAACGGACCCGGCTGACCTGGTCCAAGGCGCCCTGCCGCTTCTGCGGCGTCGGGTGCGGCGTCATGGTCGCGACCAAAGAAGGCCGGGTCGTCGCCACCCACGGCGACGTCAAGGCGCCGGTCAACCGCGGCCTCAACTGTGTTAAGGGCTATTTCCTCTCGAAAATCATGTATGGCGCGGACCGACTGACGCAGCCGCTGCTGCGCAAGCGCGACGGCCAATATCACAAGGAAGGCGAGTTCACGGCGGTCTCCTGGGACGAGGCTTTCGACGTCATGGCCGAGAAATTCAAGGCCGTGCTGCGCGAGAAAGGCCCGACCGCCGTCGGCATGTTCGGATCCGGCCAGTGGACGGTGTGGGAAGGCTATGCCGCACTGAAATTGATGAAGGCCGGTTTCCGGTCCAACAACCTCGACCCCAACGCGCGCCATTGCATGGCCTCGGCCGTGGCCGGCTTCATGCGCACTTTCGGCATGGACGAGCCGATGGGGTGCTACGACGACTTCGAGCACGCCGACGCCTTCGTGCTCTGGGGCTCGAACATGGCGGAAATGCATCCGGTGCTGTGGACCCGCCTGACCGACCGGCGATTGAGCGCCAGCCACGTCAAGGTGGCGGTGCTCTCGACCTACGAGCACCGCTGTTTCGATCTCGCCGACATCAAGATGGTGTTCACCCCCCAAACCGACCTCGCCATCCTCAACTACATCGCCAAGCACATCATCGAGAGCGGCCGGGTGAACGAGGATTTCGTCGCCAAGCACGTCAACCTCCGCAAGGGAAACGTCGACATCGGCTACGGCCTGAGGCCGGAGCATCCCTTGGAGCAGGCGGCCGAAAACGCCGACAAGGCGGGCGGGTCCGAGCCGATGAGCTTCGAAGACTATGCCCGTTTCGTCGCCGACTACGATCTCGACCGCGTCGCCGAGATGTCGGGGGTGCCGAAAAACCGCCTGGAGGCGCTGGCCGAGCTCTACGCGGATCCCGGCACCAAGGTCATGTCGCTCTGGACCATGGGCTTCAACCAGCACACCCGCGGGGTCTGGTGCAACAATCTGGTCTACAACCTGCATCTCTTGACCGGGAAGATCGCCGAGCCGGGCAACAGCCCATTCTCCCTGACCGGCCAGCCGTCGGCCTGCGGCACCGCCCGCGAGGTCGGCACCTTCTCGCACCGGCTTCCGGCGGACATGGTGGTCAACAATCCCGAGCACCGCGCCAAGGCGGAGGAGATCTGGCGTCTGCCCGCCGGGACCATCCCGGAAAAACCCGGCTATCACGCGGTGCTGCAGAACCGCATGCTGCGGGACGGCAAGCTCAACGCCTACTGGATCCAGGTCAACAACAACCTGCAGGCCGCCGCCAACCTGAACGAGGAGGGATTCCTAGGCTACCGCAATCCGGACAATTTCATCGTGGTCTCGGACGCCTATCCCACGGTGACGGCGCAGGCCTCCGATTTGATCCTGCCGACGGCCATGTGGGTCGAGAAGGAGGGCGCCTTCGGAAACGCCGAGCGGCGCACCCAGTTCTGGCATCAGCTAGTCAAGGCGCCCGGCGAGTCACGCTCGGACCTGTGGCAACTGGTCGAGTTCTCGAAACGCTTCACCACCGACGAGGTCTGGCCCGCCGAATCCCTGGAGGCCAATCCGGACTTCAAGGGCAAAACCCTCTACGAGGTGCTGTTCGCCAATGGCCAGGTCGATCAATTCCCGGTGCCGGAGACCGAGCCTCATTACGACAACGACGAGGCCGAGGCGTTCGGCTTCTACATCCAGAAGGGCCTGTTCGAGGAATATGCCGCCTTCGGGCGCGGCAAGGCGCACGACTTGGCGCCGTTCGAGCGCTACCACGCCGAGCGGGGCCTGCGCTGGCCGGTGGTCGAGGGCGTCGAGACCAAGTGGCGCTATCGCGAGGGCTACGACCCCTACGTCGAGCCGGGAAGCGGCGTACAGTTCGACGGCAAACCGGACAACAAGGCGGTGATCTTCGCCCTGCCCTACGAACCGCCGGCGGAGTCCCCGGACGAGGAGTTCGACTTCTGGCTAGCCACCGGCCGCGTGCTCGAGCATTGGCACTCGGGCTCCATGACCCAGCGCGTGCCGGAGCTCTACCAGGCGTTCCCCGACGCGGTGGTCTACATGCATCCCGACGACGCGCGCGACAAGGGCCTGCGCCGCGGCTCTCAGGTGCGGGTCGTCTCGCGACGTGGGGAGATTCTCTCCCGAGTGGAGACCCGTGGCCGCAACAAGATGCCACGGGGCATGGTCTTCGTGCCCTGGTTTGACGCCAGCCAGCTCATCAACAAGGTCACTCTGGACGCGACGGACCCCATTTCCAAACAGACGGACTTCAAGAAATGCGCGGTCAAGATCGAAGCGGCGTGAGGTGCAGCATGATCAGGATTCTGGCAATTCTGTGCGTTCTAGGTGGATTGGCCACCGCCGCTTTGGCCGGTGAGGAGACGATCGCCACCCTGCGCGGCGCGACCATCGGCGAGGCGCCGGATGCGCCGCCCATGGCCAATGTCATGAACAAGGACCTGCGGCGCACCCGCAACTATCCGGAACAGCCGCCGACGATCCCACACAAGATCGACGGTTATCAGGTCGACCTCAACTCCAACAAATGCCTGAGCTGCCACAGCCGGGTGGCGACGGACCAATCCCAGGCGCCGATGGTCAGCATCACCCACTTCATGGACCGCGACGGTCAGTTCCTGGCCTCGGTCTCTCCGCGGCGTTACTTCTGCAACCAGTGCCACGTGGTGCAGACCGAGGCGCGGCCGCTGGTCGCCAACGACTTCATCGACATCGACACGCTATTGGCCGGCGAAGGCCAAGCAGAACAGCAATAGGGCGGTCGCGATGAACGCCGTATTGTCCTTGTGGCGCACCTTGAGGCGGCCGAGCGGCTACTTCGCCCTCGGGTTCCTCGTCATGGGCGGCTTCGTGGCCGGCATCGTCTTCTGGGGCGCCTTCAATACGGCGGTCGAGATTACCAATACGGAGGCCTTTTGCGTCTCTTGC
>PVMK01129513.1_pt1 | contig 10263 bp, 6 predicted proteins | sample 1853481 | NCBI WGS metagenome assembly PVMK01 (sample SAMN08533507, study PRJNA380276) | Marine sediment metagenome, whole genome shotgun sequencing project. | reverse complement strand
GAGCCTTTGATGGATGAGAGCATTTCCCGGGCTTCTCCTGAGGCCACCGGCGTCAGGTTGAAAACGACATCCTTCATGATCTCCACATAAATACCGCCCAGGCCGAACATCACGGCATGGCCGAGGCCTTCTTCGGCCTTGGCGCCCATGATCAACTCCAGCCCGCCGGGCAAATATTTCTGGACAAAAAACCGCAGATCGTCGGCCGAAAATTTCTTTTGCATTTTTTCAACCGCCGCCCTTACCGCGGCGCCATCCGCCAGGTCGACGGCCACTCCCCCCATGTCACTTTTGTGTAAAATGGATTCGGCGTCGGCTTTGATGACCACCGGATAACCGATTTCATCGGCTGCTTTTACGGCATCTTCGGCATTGGCCGCCAGACGCCAGTCCGCAACCGGAATATTATAAGCCGACAAAATGCTGTAGACTTCATTCGCCGACAGGCTTGATTTTCCGGCTGCTTTGGCCGCTTCCATGATCTTTGCGCCTTGTGCTTGATCAACATCGCTGAATGTCTCAACGTCGCCGATTTCACGGTTGCGGATGTCGTTGTATTTGACCAGCGCCGTCATCGCCCGGGCGGCCTCACCGGGCAGGGCAAAGCACGGCACCCCGCCGTCCTGCAGTATCTTGACCACTTCGGTCCACTGGCGCTTGTCCGTCATTAAATTGCAGACGATGGGTTTTTTCTGTTGTTTGCTGACTTCGACGATTTCTCTGGCAATACTTTCATTGTCGACAAAAAACGGCGTGACAAAGTTGACATATACGCAGTCGAAATTGTTGTCGGCCATCATGGCATCCAGACAGGCCCGATAATGGGCGGCGGGACCGGTGGCCAGGACATCCACCGGGTTGTTGACGGAGGCCTCCGGAAACAGGGCTTCGGTGAGCACGGTTTGAGTCTTATCCGAAAGCGGCGGCAGTGTCAGACCGGCACCCACCATCACATCGGTGGCAATTACCGCCGGACCGCCGGTGTTGGTGATGATACCCACCCGGTTGCCCTTGGGTATCGGTTGGGAAGCAAAGGCAACGGCGGCCTGAATCAGCTCGCCTTCGTCCCTGAAAGACAGAATGCCGGCTTTTTTGAAGATTAAATCGGTGGCAATGTCCTCTTTGGCCAGACCACCGGTGTGAGATGCCGCGGCTTTGGCGCCTTCCATGGTGCGACCGGCCTTCATGGCCAGAATCGGCTTTTGGGCGGCCACTTCCCTGGCGACTTCCATGAAAGTGGTGGCATCTCTAAGTCCTTCGACATAGGTGACGATAACCCGTGTACCCTCGTCATCGCCCAGATAACGCAAGATATCCGGAATGGTCACATCGCAGGCGTTGCCGTTTGAAGCGTAAATGCGGGTGCCCACTCCCATCTGGGAGAATGCCTGGTGGATGACTTCGGCGACACCTCCGCTGAGAGCGACCATGGAGATGTAACCCGGATCCGGCATCGTGAATGTAAAATTGCAGTAAGCCCTGACGTCAGGATCGGTGTTGATCACGCCCTGGCAGTTAGGACCCATTACCCGCATGCCGTATTGTTTGGCCGTTGCCAGAAAATCCTTTTCAATGGCTTGGCCTTCGGGACCGATTTCGGAAAAACCGCCGGAGTTGATAATAACATTTTTGACTCCTTTTTTCCCGCAGTCTTCCATGGCCTGGGGCACGAATTTGGCCGGGATGACCATGTGGACGACATCGATGTTGTCCGGACAATCCATAATGGATTTGTAGGCTTTGAGCCCCCGGATTTCATCGGCCTTGGGGTTGATGGGGTAAATTTCTCCCTTGAATCCAAAGTCGATCAGATTTTTAATGACCCGGTTGCCGATGGACAGCTCTTTGGAGGACGCGCCGATGACGGCCGCTGACTTTGGTCGAAATAAAGATTCAAGCATGTCGATTCTCCTTAATTTTTGTGAAGCATAGAAAATTAGCTATTAAAATTAGGATACAGTTCTGCGTAATAATTTAGGGATTGTTAATTTAGGGATTTAGGAATTAAAGAAATACTAATTTAGGAATTTTGAATTAAGGGATTTAGGAATTAGTGGATATATCCTAATGTTATAATCCCTCAATCCCTCAATTCCTCAATCCCTCAATTCCTCAATCCCTTAATCCCTCAATTCCCCAATCCCTTAATCCCTAAATCTCTGAATCCCTAAATTAATTATCTACTATCAACTCTCATCCAGCTGTTCGATAAAGGCTTCGACGTTTGTTTTGGTCTGCTCATCGGAGAGCATCCTCAGATCGTTCAGATCCCCGTGGATGATCAGATGCGGAATCTCGGTTGCCGTTGGACAGCCGCTGGGCCATGCCGTAACGGCAGTTGGTGTTATTGGGACAGGTTTTGGCATCGTGGTAAATGATGCCGTCGATCTTGAAAAATTCCAGCATTTCCCGGATGTATTTTTCTTTTTCATCATCGGAGCGCACAATGAACAATTCCGTGTAGGCACGGGCCATGCTGTTAAAAGGATCTTCCGGATCCAGGGCCGAAAATATCCAGCTGTTGCAGTAGGTGGAGGCGATAACATTAGCGTTCAAACCGGCAAACAATTTGGAGTGGGCACTGAGCCGTCCCCAGACCGGCATGCCATCCCAGTAGATTCGGTGGTTTTCTTTGTCCACCGCACCTTCTTCGTTTTTGACGCGTTCTTTTAGTTCGGCCAGCAGAATTTCATATACGTCCAAGGTTTTCTGGGTTCCCCGGCCTACCACGGCCGGCCCCATCAGGGTGGTTCCGTCGAAAAATGTCAGCGGGGAGGGGACCGCGGCTGCCGCATCCAGTATTTGCTTCCAGATGTCCGAGCAATCGCGCGACAGCCGGACGGCTTCTTTGAGCGCATCAAGCTCAAACTTGGTGCCGGAGACTTTCTCCAGGGGCTCCACCAGCGCTTCCATCTGCTTGGCGATCGAGGTGATGTGTGCCTCGGTGACTTCGCCGATATTGCGGTGGGTGTAAACACCGATGGACGGAACGTTGAATTTCTCCCCGTACCAGTTAAACCAGTCCTGAACGTCGCGGCACTGATTGGTGTTGTAGACCAGGACATCCGGCTTGGGGATGCTGTCGATATTGTAAATCTTGGTCAGTGGGGTGATGTTTTTGACGAAGGCCCCGATGTCAGCGGTCAGGTATGAACAGATTTCCGGTGAATATCCCAGGGCATTGGCTTCCGGGATCAGATCGGTGGCCATGCGGGTGGCGCCCAGCATGGCGGAGTGGGTCTCAGGAAAGTAGACCAGAAACCCCATGGCCCGCAGGATTTCAGCCGGCCCCACGCTGGTGCACCAGGCGATTTTGGGATTGCCGGCCTTGGAAGCTTTGTCAATCTCCAGGTAATAATCCGCCATGAATTTTCCGACATCCGCAGCGGCGGCTATTTTTTTTCGAACAACTTTTTTTTCTTCTGGCATGTTGTGTCCTCCACAATTCAGTTTTTAAATCTTTTAGTGCCCTTATATTAACTTTAATCACCCAGCAATCCTGTTTTCAGCTATGAGCTGTTTAGCCTCCAACCTCTAACCTCATACCCTATGCCCCATGCGCTTTGCTGCCAAAAAACTCAGAGCCAGGTGACCAGTAACCAGTGGCCGGTTTCACTTGCCTGCGTTCATAGCATAAAGTGCGGCCCCGATAGCACCGGTCAGTTGCGGGTGCTCGGGTACCAGTATTTTATGACCGGTCATCTCTTCGGCCATTTTAATCAGAAAGGGGTTGTGGGCCACGACACCGCCGGTCATGACCACATTTTCGGTCATGGAATCCATTTCCACGACTCTTCTGATGACCGAGAAAAAAACACCCTTGACGATGTCTTCGATCTTTTTGCCGTTTCGAATATTTTCCAGTACCTCGGTGGCTGAAAAGACGGTACAGAAACTTCCCAGCTTTTCCATGTTTTTGGACCGGGCGGCCAGCCCGTCCATCTCTTCCAGGGGTACATCCAACCGGGCGGACAACTCTTCGAGAAATGCGCCGGTCCCGGCAGCACACTTGCGGTTCATTTTGAAGCTGGTGCGACGGCCTTTTTCGTCGAGCTTTATAACTTTGTTGTCCTGTCCTCCGATGTCAATGATGGTAATGGTTTTCGGAAAATACAGGTAACAGCCGCTGCCATGGCAACCGATTTCGGTTTTGGTGCCGGTGGCAAAGGGTACATTCTTGCGGCCGTATCCGGTTGATACGGCGTTGACTACGTCTGCCGGTGGCACCCCTGCCATTTTCAAAGAACGTTGCAGGCATTCCTGAACCGTGGCTGTAAAATCAATGCCTGATTTTTTTATAGCATAACCCAATAGTTGTTTGCCCGAATCCATCACGGCAACTTTGGTTCTCGATGACCCCACGTCGGCACCTACGAAGATAGGTTTATAACTCATAGCTCAATTTTATCAAACATTTAGATCCATATCGGTTAATGAACTCAATTCCTAATAACTACAAATTCCTAATCCGCCAAGGCGGATTGTCGATCTGATCCTTAATTATGATAGGTGCGCCGTTTTCGGGTTTTGATCGTTAAGAATAAATCCTGCTTTCAGCTATGAGCTGTTTTGCCTCCAACCTCTAACCTCAAACCCGATACCCTATGCCTTAATCCTCTATTTGCTTTCCAGCCCCTTGACCAATGCCCAAAGGGTGCGATTATACGGGGTGTCAATGCCGGCCTGTTTTCCGTATTCCACAAATTTTCCGTTCATGAAGTCAATCTCGGTTCTGCGATTGGCTTCGATATCCATGAGCATGGAAGGTTTATGATCCCCCGCATTGCGCATGTATTCCATGGCGTCAGAATAATAGTTCCATCCCAGATTTATCTCATTGGCCCGGGAGACCTTTAAACATTCTTTTACCAGGGCATCAACGATCTGATAAACAATGGGGTCATTCATCGCCCGGGACATGGTCAGCCCGGTGGCGGCGCATACCGGATTCATCGAGGCGTTCATGACCGTCTTGCGCCAGACCATGGAAATAATCTGGTCGGTGTGATCGGTTTTTAAGCCGCATTTGCTGAGGGTTTCTGCAACTGCAATTGCCTCACTGCGAGATGCGGGATCCATTTCCTGGATGTGGTGGGGAGGATGATGAAACGGCATGCTGACATGGGCCGGACCAACAAGCCCGCAACCATAATTAACAACAGCCCGCATCACCGGGGCCTTGCCCAATATTTTAGCAAGCTCCAGTTCGGTGTCGATGCCGTTTTGCCAGCTGACAATATACATTCCCTCACGATAAAATCCTTCGATGGCGGAAGCAATCAGCGGCAACGCATTGGCCTTAACGGTGATAAAGATGACATCCGGATCATGATCTGCCAACTCATCGATATCCGTACAGGTCCTGGTGACTTTCTGTTGGAGATTTTCTGCGCCTTCAATAATGATTCCGGGATCCAGGGCCGGTTTCAATAAATCGGAAACCACATCGCAAAGGATAACTTCATATCCACCCTGGGCCAGAAAGGCCGCCACGATACATCCCACCGGTCCGGCACCAATGACTGCAAACGACTGGGGATCAAATTCTGATTTGGTATTCATGTTGACCTCCCCCCTTCGGAATGACTAATTTCGAATGACGATTGAATAATGAAGGAATCCTGTCGATTTTAATAAAACCCAAACAGCGCGATTCCCCGGAGCCAATCCTTTTTGATCATGCAAAGGCTCATTCCAGTTAAGCCGATTCGGCAGCGGAAAAGCCCAGATCAAAGGCCTTAAGATTTGAATCCAGGAACGTTTTTTTGGTTTTGGTTTTCATGGCCTTTTTTACCTGGTCGACGGTGAGCGGCAGAATCCCTGTTTGAATCAGGGCTCCCAGAAGGACCATATTCACCGACAGAATATTTCCGGCTTCTTTTGCCAGGGCCGCTGCATTAAAGGCAATCAGTTTAGCAGTTTTTTTGCGAATCAACTCCTGCAACTCTTTTAAATCCGGATAGACACCCTGGCCGATGTTTACCGTAAAAGGCATCAAGGGTGCAAGATTGGTAATCACCACGGTGTTGGCGTTACATTTATTTAAGGCTCGCAGAGTTTCAGCCGGTTCAAATCCTACCAGGACGTCCGCCTCACCGTTGGAGATAATGGTGCTTCTGGTATCACCGAATATCAGGGAAGACTCAACAACACCACCCCTTTGTGCCATACCATGAATTTCGCTCATGTTCAGCGGTATTTCGCACAGCAGCGCAGCTTCTCCCAGCACACTGGACGCCAGCAAGTTTCCCTGTCCTCCCACGGCCACAATGATTAATCGTTTTGTCTCCATAGATTTCGTCCTATTTTAAAAATAATAATTAAATGATTAAATGCCTAAATTGCCTAAATTGCACTAAAATGCCTAAAATTAAGGTATTCTGTCTATCTTATCCTTTGTTATGTTAGGTGCACCGTTTTTGGGTTTTGATCGTTAAGAATATTGGGTTGATTGAGTTGACTAAGTTGATTAAGTTTATTTAATACACTGATCTATCAACCAATCAACCATTCAACCACTAACCTGGCTTTCAGCTATGAGCTGTTTAGCCTCCAACCTCCAACCTCCAACCTCTAACCTCAAACCTGATACCCGTTTATGCCTTTGCTTTAACCGGCAAAATGGCGTTCTCGGGACAAATTTGAGCACAGACTGCACAACCCGTACACAGATTGGCATCAATTTTTACCCTGTCGTTCCAGATATAAAAGGCCGGGCATGCCAGAGAATCAATGCAAGTCCGGTGATTCTTGCATTTATCGGTAATATTAAACGGTTTGTGCTTGGGAAGTTTAAGGGCATTGGCGTACAAGGCGCATATCTCTTCGGATATGATCACGGATACGCCCTCATATTTAATGGACTCTTTGATGGCCTCAATGCTTTTCTTTACCTTGTAAGGTTTAATAATGGTCACATGTTCAACCCCGATGGCTCTCACAACCTTTTCGATGGATACCCGGCCGAATCCGTCCATGTTCATCCGGGTCATGTCAACGCCGGGGTTGGGCTGGTGACCGGTCATGGCGGTGGTGCCGTTATCCAGAATCACCAGGGTGAAATTGTGGTTGTTATAAACACCGTTGATCAGGCCGGGTATTCCAGAATGAAAAAAGGTGGAATCGCCGATAAAGGCAATCACTTTTTTATCATTTACCTTAGAAAATCCGCCGGCGGTGCCAACCGAAGACCCCATGCATATCAGGAAGTCAGCGGCTGAGAGCGGCGGCAGCAGACCCAGGGTGTAGCATCCGATGTCGGATGGAAATATGGTCTCCATTCCTTCCGTGGCTTTTTTGACTTCGTGATAGGTTGCCCGGTGGGAACAGCCGGCACACAACGTGGGCGGACGCTGGGGCACCGGGGGAATATCGGTAAGATCCGGTACTTCAGGCGCCGTATACGCCAGGTCGAAATATGTGGCCATACACTGCTTGACCTGTACGGGATTGTATTCGTAAAGACGCGTAAACAGGTCTTTGGTTTTACCATTGATGGGAAGAACCAGGCCTTCCTCCTGGGCCATGGCTTTGACCGCCTCTTCCATGTAGGGCTCGCCTTCTTCGACAATCAGGACCTTTTGGCATTCCTTTAAGAAACCTTTGATCAGCTTGGGCGGCAGGGGATGGGAGAAGCCGATGCGAAGAACTTTGGTTTTATTTTCAATACCCATATCCTGTATGGCGTCACTGACGTAGTTGTAGCTGACACCATTGCAGATGATGCCCAGGTCACCGCTGCCGGTTATAAAATTATATTTGGAATCTTCGGCCAGTTCCTGGGCGGCATCGTAGTTTTTCAGCAGCTTGATGTGCAGGTTCCGGGCGACAGCCGGCACGACGACAAGATTCATGGGATCTTTGGTAAAATTTCCCCTGGTGACAGGTTGCCGGATTTTGTCCAGGGTTACCACACCGGTGGAGTGATTGATCCGGGTGGTGGTTCTGAATAATACCGGCTCCTGAAGTTTTTCGGAGAGATCAAAGGCATAGGGAATCAGCTCTTTGGCCTCTTCCACCGATGAAGGCTCCAGCATGGGAAGTCCGGACAGTTTGGCGTAGTAGCGGTTGTCCTGTTCGTTCTGACTCGAAAACATGAAGGGATCATCGGCCGAAAGAATCACCATGCCGCCTTTAACGCCCACATAGGCCAGCGTCATCAGGGCATCCGCGGCAACATTTAGGCCCACGTGTTTCATCACGCACATACTGCGCACACCTGAATTGGCTGCCGCAGCCGAAACTTCCAGGGCAATTTTTTCATTGGTGCTGTATTCAAAATACAGATCACTTTCCTGGGCCATCTGGAAAAAGTTGAGTGTGATTTCCGAAGAGGGGGTTCCCGGGTAAGTGCTGGCAAAGGCAACACCGGCTTCAATGGCGCCCCGGGCAATGGCTTCATTTCCCAGAAACAGCATTTTTTCACCTGGATTGTCAGTTAATAACTTGTGCATAGTCAGGTTCCTTATATTAGTTTTAGGTTTAAATTTTTAACCCTGTATTTCTCCGTTCGAAGATCTATGTAGTAAAGAATTCAGGAATTTAGGGATTTAGAAATTGAGGAATTTATATTAGAATTCATCATCATTTTGAATCCCTAAATTCCTAATCCCTAATCCGCCAATCCCTCAATACCTCAAATCCGTTTCAATCCGCAATCCGCATTCCCCAATCCGAAATATAGAGAAACCTTAATCTTCATCTATCTTCTTGCGAGTGTAGATGGTCTTAAACTGATCCGGCGATAACTCCATACAACCGGTGCAGCCTTCCTCATTTGCAGCATTAAAAGGCTCCAAGTGAACTTCAAGGCCGATTTCTTGGTACATGTCCGCCATTTCAGACAATCGCGGCTCATCATAGGTGGCCTGTTTTTCCCAGCCCCGCTGATAAGCTTTTCTTCGGGAGTCATTTAATTACTCCGCCTTGAAAAATAGAATATTTATACTACCCAACCCTGTTATGGCTATTTTCCAGGGCGGAGTAATTAAGTTCCTTTAAATTCAGGCCGTTTTCGCCCTAAACTTGACAGGCCTTCCAGGGCATCGGCCGTGGAGAAGATATCATTTAAACGCCCGAGCTCGATTTCCACGGCTTCTTCCATGGATTTTCCGACCTGTTGATCGATAATTTCGTTGGCCAACTTCAGGGCAACAGGAGCCTTGAATCCGATAATCTTGGCAGTTTTGGTTGCGATTTCTTCCGAAACCCCTTCGGGCGGTTTGCCGGACAGCAACCGGGCAACATTTTCCTGACTGCAGGCCATGGCATAGGGTTTGAATTTTTCCGGGATTTCTCGTTGGCGGTATTTTTCGGGTTTTCCCTGGGCAATGAGTTCTTTAATGGCAGAATCAACATCGGCAGGTGCGACCAGTTTGGTAACGATGCCGAGTTCGAAAGCATCCTGAGCAGACATAGTGGCTCCGGTGAAGACATAATATTTGGCTAACTCAAATCCAGCAATGCGGGCAGTGCGCAACATGCCGCCCAGGCCCGGGAAAATGCCGATACCGGTTTCCGGAAATCCCATGGAACCCGCGGGAGTGGCAATAATTGCCTGGCAGGCCAAAGCCAGTTCACTACCGCCACCCATTGAGAGCCCGTCGAGTATAGCAAGGGTACGCTTGGTAGAATTTTCGATTCTTAGAAAAAGATCATGGCCCTTGCGGGTAAACTCGTAAATGTCGGAGATTTGATCGGCCTTAATTTTGTCGACAAAATACTTTATATCCGCTCCGGCCACAAAGGCTTTGCCGGCACCCTGAAAGACACTGGCTTTAACATCGGGATGCTTTTCAGCCTCTGTAAAGCGTTCATCCAGCTGGGCCACCACCGTTTCGTTGAGCGCGTTCATGGCCTCCGGACGGTTAAGTGTGATCGTTGCGATCCGGCCTTTAATCTCCAGGTCTACGAACCTGAAATCGAAGGGTTGGCCGAGGGAATTTTGCTTGGCCAGGATTTCGGGCATCTTAAAATCCGGGTATTTTTGGGTGATGGCCTCAACCGCGGCATAGGTCTTATCCACACCGATCCGGTTCATGATTTCAAAGGGCCCCATGATCCAGCGCAAGCCGATCTTGGCGCCGCGGTCGGTGTCCTCGATGGAAGCAACCCCCTCATCGACCAGGGCTGCGGCAACGCCGAGGCAGACGCCGTAAAATCGATCGACGGCAGCCGGAATCCGGGATTCGTCAACTTCGCCTTCCAGGTTCCAGTTTTCATTTTTGTCCATCTGGGCCTTGAGGATATCGGCGGTGGCATAAA
>PVMK01128473.1_pt1 | contig 10263 bp, 7 predicted proteins | sample 1853481 | NCBI WGS metagenome assembly PVMK01 (sample SAMN08533507, study PRJNA380276) | Marine sediment metagenome, whole genome shotgun sequencing project. | reverse complement strand
AGCCGCGACAGAACCTCTGCTATGCAGCCATGTGAGATGTCTGGAAGAACTGTGGGAGAGGCTTCAGCCGCGACAGAACCTCTGCTATGCAGCCATGTGAGGTGTCTGGAAGAACTGTGGGAGCGGCTTCAGCCGCGACAGAACCTCAGTCCCGCGCCGCTTCCCACAACCACAGCAATGCTTCATAAACACTCGCCTGCCGGGCTAGCTGCTCGCGCCAGCGCTTGCCGTCACCATCGAAATACGCGTCCAACAGGTAGTTACTCTGCTCAGCCGATAGCTCATGATGCGCGACCACTGTTGCGAGGTCGAAGAACGGATCATTGTCGCAAGCGTACTCCCAGTCCAGGAATCGAATCTCGGGAGTATTGATGATATTTGCGACGACGAGGTCGTTGTGACAACAGCAGAGGTTGTGCGGCAGGGGCCCTGCCTCTATCTTTCGTAAGCAATCGCCGACCAACTCCGAATCCGCATTCTGTATTCGTTGCATGTAGTCACGCGCCGCACCGGTCGCATCAAATGTACGACCAGTCAACGCTAATGCGTGTAGTTTCCTTAGCCCTGCCGCAAGCACATCGAGATTCGTGTTGTCTTCGAGACACTCACCGGACCAGATCGTTCCCTCAAGATATTCCGTCATATAGACCGCATCCGATGCAAACAAGACCCGACCAGCCAGGCCTTTGTCAGCTGCCATGGTTTGTATCCGCGCTTCGGTATGCCTGGCGTTATACGGTAGGCGCCTCGGGCCTTCATCGATCTTGAGAACAGCTTTGGCGTCGCCCACCTCAACGAGGAACGTGCAATTAGTGAGACCGCCGTTCAGTTCACGGCAGGTCGCACCTTCCCAGCCGGGTATCGCCGACAACGCTTCTTCCGGTGTCTTACTCTTTGTCACGGATTTGCCTCGCGCCGGGAACGAGCCCAGCTAATGAGCCCGAACGGAATCATGACCACGTAAACAGCAAACAGCATTGACGTTAGCTGCAGATCACGCGACCAGTAAATAAAGATCGATGCAATATCGATGACCAACCAGTACCACCAGTTTTCCAATACTTTGCGAGCGACAAGAAACGTCGCCCAAATAGCACCCCAGGTTGTCGCCGAGTCGACGTAGGGAAACGCAGCATCCGTATAGCAACTCAACAGGTAGCCACTGATCAGGCTGGCCGCGACAATAGCCGCGATTGCATAGCCGTGCGTAACAGCGGGCCAAACAGTAACCGGAAGTTCGTGGCCATCGGAACGACCATGACTCCAGACGCGCCAGCCGTATGCAGCCATTGCGAAATAAAACACATTGAGCGCCGACTCCATGTACAGCCGGGCATTCAGGAACAGGGTCACATATATCGCAGTACTGGCACCCGCACACAACCAGCACCAGATGTTCTGCCGAATCGCGAGCAGCAGGTAGAGTACTGCCAGTACGACAGCGATCGCCTCAAGAACTGTCCAGGCCTGCGCCTGTGCAATAACGACGTCGAACGCGGCGAGCATCTAGTCCGCGATCGGATTGTTCAGAATCTTGACGACAAATACAGCTTTGGGCAGATTCTCGAATGTTGTTTTCATCTCATCTTTCAGAGCGGCCATTACGTCATCGTACTCGCCACGGATTTGCGTGCTCATCGGATTCGTCACGACCTTGAGCTGCGAGTGACGGTTCAGACGCTCGATCACATCCCGGATCGGTGGAACGAAATCCACAGCAAGCGGATACAAGCTGATATCAACAGCAACCTTCATCTTAAAACCTCTTGTCAAAAGTCACACCGAACTGACGAGGATCGCCGAGCCTGGTGTAGAGAGTGTCTGGGAAATCCGGGGGCTCGTTGCCGAAATAGAAACCGCGAACGGCATACTCTTCATCGAGCAAATTGCGGGCCCAGAGTTGCGCCGACCAGGAAGCTGCTTCATAGCCGAGGCGTGCGTTCACCAGTTGATATGCCTGCGATTTCTGGTCGTGACTCACATCGTAGTAAAACGCGTCCCGTGCAGTCGCATCCAGGCGGACGAAAAATCCATTGGCGTGTCGATAGCTACCGCCAAGAGCGACAGTATATTTCGGCGCATGCGCCTGGCCTCGCCCACTGAGGTCAACCTGTGGCGTTTGAAATGTTTCAAAGCTTGCATCGAGCAAACCGACGTTCAGGTAGAGCTCCCATGCATCACTCGGCAACCAGCGAACATCGGCCTCGAATCCGGTTGTCTCACCTTGCGCCGCGTTGTCGGTAAAGAAGACGAACGAAGCGGGGTCTCCAGGAACCAGTTGAAAAGATGTTCTTACTTGTTGGTCGTCCCGGCGATTCAAGAAGACCGATGCATTAATATGCAGTGAATCCTGTGCCAGTGCCGTTTTGATACCAGCCTCAATATTCCAAAGCTCCTCAGCACCGAAGTCGCGGCGATCATCCGGCACGACGCCAAGATTGAAGCCACCCGCCTTGTAGCCCTTCGATAAGCTGACAAAGCTCGTTAACAATGAGGAATGATCGTGGCTTAGTGTCAATTCCCCGCCCCACATTGACTCCGTCGGGCCAGCGGACAAACCCGCCGTATCGTCATAGTCTGTCGTACGGCGCTCGGTCCGTAGCCCGAAGCTGACTCGCGTCGCACCGCCGATATCATGATCATATTGGCCAAACGCGGCAATGCTGGTCGCCTCATAGGTGCTGCTAAACGTATCGTTGAGACTGTCCGCCCAGTCGTAGAAGGGGTCGTAGTAATCGCCCCAGTTGAACGTGACCAGCTCATCCTTCAGTTTCATGGCATAAGCGCCGACCAACCAGTTGTCGGTCACCAGTCGAAGTTCCTGGCTTATCGTTTCGCGGTCCCGATCACTGATCGAAATGTAGTCATACGTAACCGGCGCCCAGCTTTCATCATTACCCCAGTCGGCGTCGTAGCTGAATTCGATGTCCGATGCTGCAACGCTGGTGATCGACGTTACTGTCACGTTCGGGTCTTTCGAAAACTCGACCCTCACCGACGCTCCGATGCTTTCCTGCGCATCCTTACCAGGTTTGTCAGACAGCATGACGAAACTGTTGTCGAGAGAGAATGCATCGTAGCCATTGTCGACATCTGCGAACATGGCAGCAAGATCGATTTGCCAGTTGTCCCCCAACGACCAGTGCAGGCGGCCACGCACAGTTGTCTCGTCACGCGCGTTCGTATTCTCACGATTCAGATAGGAGTTCTCACGAAACCCGTTGCTCTCATGGTGGTGTGCGCTGAGCCGGTAGCTGACGCTGTCGTCCGCATTGAGCCCGCCCCCTACGGCAATGCCACCGGCAAGCGTATCGTCTCCGCCAACTGTCAGCACCGCCCTTCCTGAGAAATCATCCGTTGGAGCCGCACTGCGCATGTAAATGAGACCGGCTAAAGCATTCGCTCCGTAGCGGCTTCCCTGCGGCCCGCGTAGCACCTCGATTTGCTGCATGTCGAATAGAGTCGCGACAGTGCCGATGCCGCTGAAATCTATATCGTCGATCAGAAACCCGACTGACGGATTTGGCGCTCCCTGGTACTGCTCGAGTTCACCGACCCCTCGAATCTGAAAGTAGCGCGCACGATTACCATCTCCGGACCAGTTCAGGTTAGGAACGGTATTGATGATCTCTTCGAAATGCTGCACCGCCAAAGCTCTAATTTGTTCCGCATCGAGTACGGTTACGCTGGCGGGGAGTTCGCTGGCCGTGCGGCCGCGAAAGTCCGCTCTTACGACGATCTCGTCGATAGTATCTTGTGCGCTAACAGCAAGAGGGGTTATTACTACAATTAAGAAAATGGCCGAAACCAGCCGTAGCTTGCGAATGTATTGCATATTTCCCTTCCTACGCCGGCATTACCCGGGTCAGGTTCTAAGGGTTCCCAAATGGATCTCAGGCCAAAAGCCACCCCTGTTACAGCAAAATTATATCAGCATTCGAGCCGGGCGATCAGGCTCGAGGTATCCCAGCGGTTGCCGCCCATCGATTGGACCTCTGCATAGAACTCGTCAACCAGTTTTGCCAACTCGAGGGTCGCCCCATTACGCTGTGCTTCATCGAGCGCGATTGCCAGGTCCTTGCGCATCCAATCAACGGCAAAGCCGAATTCGAATTCGTTGCTAACCATGGTTTGCCAGCGATTCTCCATTTGCCATGATTGCGCCGCACCCTTGGAAATCGACTCGATGACCTTTGCAGGATCGATGCCAGCACATTTGGCAAAATGCAGTCCCTCGGCGAGGCCCTGCACGACACCGGCGATACATATTTGATTGACTGCCTTGGCGAGCTGGCCACTGCCGACACTGCCGATGAGCGTCATTGCCTTGGCGTAGCAATCCATCACCGACACGGCGCGCTCGAAGACACGCTCGTCGCCACCCACCATGATCGTCAGTTGTCCGCTCTCGGCTCCCGCCTGCCCGCCAGAAACCGGCGCGTCCAGGAATTCAACGGAATGTTCCACCGCCAGCGCGTGCATCTCGCGTGCCACAACCGCGGAAGCCGTTGTGTGATCGACGACCACTGAACCGGCTGACATTGCCTTGATAGCACCTTGCTCACCTGCAAGAACCGCTCGAACATCATCGTCATTACCAACGCAGGCGAAAACGAACTCGGCGGAGCCGGCCGCCTTCGCCGGAGTGTCGGCCATTTGGCCGCCAAACTCGGCGCACCATTGTTTTGCTTTGCTCGCGGTACGGTTATAGACAGTTACGTCATGGCCGTTTTTCGCGAGGTAGCCGGCCATGGGTAGCCCATGACACCGAGACCTATGAAAGCGACACGCATACTCAAGACTCCTTAGGTGGATTCAGTCGCGGCTGAAGCCGCTCCCACAATTTTCAATTAGTTTTGCCAGGGAGTTCCTTCGCGGCGAGACGCCGCTCCCACAAACGCCGCTCCCACAATTCTTCCGGGTATCTTCTCCAACTTTCACTCAAGCGGCACTAGCCTGCGACCTGCTCTGTTTTTTTCGCGGATCGAGGCCTATCGAGCGCGCGATGATTTCGCGCATGATCTCGGAACTGCCGGCATAGATCCGGGACACCCGCGCATTGCTAAACAAGCGGCTAATGGGTACTCGTCCATATAGCCATTGCCGCCGTGCAATTGCACGCATTGATCGGTCACGCGACCCTCCAGCTCACTCGTCCATAATTTTGCCTTGGCTGCGTCGTCCGCCGACAAATTGCCCTTGTTGTGCTCTTCGACGCAGCGATCGATAAATGCGTACCCAACATCGATCTCAGTCCGCATGTCCGCAAGTACGAAACGCGTATTCTGAAACTCGGCGAGCGTCTTGCCAAAAACTTTGCGCTCATTGACGTAGTCCATGGTCATATTGAAAGCCGCCTCTGCGTTCGCAATGTAGCCGCAAGCGCCGAGCAGTCTTTCTTCGGCCAGGAAGTGCATGAGCTGGTAAAAACCGCGGTGGAGTTCGCCCAGGAGGTTCTCTTTGGGCACTTTCACATTGTTGAAGAACATCTCGGCCGTGTCCTGGCTCTTCAAACCCATCTTCTTGAGGTTATCGCCGCGCTCAAACCCTTCCATCCCACGTTCTACAACGAACAAAGACATACCATGGCGGCTACCGGGATCCGTCCTGGCGACCACAACGACGAGATCGGCGAGGATGCCATTTGAAATAAAGGTCTTGGATCCGTTAAGCAGAAAATGGTCACCCTTGTCTTCCGCCTTGGTACGGATTCCAGCTACGTCACTGCCTGCACCGGGTTCAGTAATCGCAACTGCAAGAACATGCTCGCCCGAAATGCACTTGGGCAACCATCGGTCTTTCTGTTCGTCTGTGCCAAGCTCGCCGATGTAGGGCCCGACCAGACGACTGTGCAGGGTCATAAAAAAACCAGCATCGCCGTAATGTGCATTTTCCTCGACCAGGATCTGCTCATAGCGAAAATCCCTGACACCTGCCGCCCCGTATATCTCGTCCGCCCACATAAGCAGCAGCCCCATCTCGCCCGCTTTCAGAAACGCTTCGCGATCGACGATGCCCTGCTCGTGCCACTTATCACTATTGGGGCCGATTTCATTTCGCATGAAGCTCCGGACTGAGTCACGGAACATTTCATGCTCTTCTTCAAAAATATTACGATCCATTCTTACTTGCCTTTGAATTCAGGTTTGCGTTTCTGCAGGAATGCCGCGATGCCTTCTTCATTGTCGGCGCTCCCAAGCAGCTCATTTTGCAATTGGGCCTCAAGGTCGTACGAGCTGTCCCAATCATTGTCCATTGCGTGTCGCATGACTTTTTTCGTCGCCGCCAAAGATAGGGGAGCTCTTTGACTCAGGGCCCCGGCCCACTCTAGTGCCGCACTACGCAATTCATCCGCAGGTGCCGTCCTGTTCGCCAAACCAAGCTGCAGGCATCGAGCGGCGTCAATGCGCTCCGCCTCAATGCTGAGTTGAAAGGCACGCTTGTAGCCAAGGTGCCTGACGAGCATCCAGTTAAGGCCGCCATCAGGAACCAGCGAGATTGTCGAAAACGGTGATAGCAGGAATGCATCTTGGGCCATGATCACGAGGTCGCATTGCAACACCAGTGACATGCCGATGCCTGCCGCAAACCCGGGCACTGCAGCAATGACCGGCACAGGCAGCTTGGCTATCGCTGCAAAAACCGGGCGATACTCTGCTTGTAGTTGCTCAGTCACGGGCGGACCCGTTGAGACATCATTCAGATCTGCGCCTGCGGAAAAGCAGCGGCCTTCACCAGTCAGCACGACAACTCTGACGGAATCATCGCAAGCAACGTCATTTAGCGCCTGCGCCAAATCTGCCCGGAGCTCGGATGTGAATGCATTCAGGTTGTCGGGTCGATTTAGCGCAATTACTGCAACCGCATCCACCACCTCGACGTTAACCAGGTCCCCCATTACTCTCTCCTAAAATCGCGCTACATGTTACGGCGGTATTCGCCACCGACATGGTAAAGCGCGTCCGAAATCTGACCCAGCGAGTTCGTTTTGACGGTTTCCATAAGCGCTGCAAAGACATTGCCGCGATCGCGAGCGACAGATTGCAGTTCAGCCAGTGCTTTTGAACTTTCGTCCACGTGCGTCTTCTGGAAGGACCTCACGTGCTTGATCTGATCCTGTTTCTCTGAATCCGTTGAACGAATGAGCTCCAGCTCATGGATCTCGTCTTCCTGCCCTTCGTTCGGCAGGAATGTGTTGACGCCGATCAGTGGCAGAGAACCGTCGTGCTTCTTGCTCTCGTAGTAAAGGCTCTCGTCCTGGATCTTGCCGCGCTGGTACATCGTATCCATCGCCCCGAGAACGCCGCCTCGATCAGAGATACGCTCGAACTCCACATAAACCGCCTCTTCAACAAGATCTGTCAGCTCATTGATGATGAACGATCCCTGCCATGGGTTCTCACAGAAATTTAAGCCCAGCTCTCGCGAGATGATCATCTGTATTGCCACGGCGCGACGCACCGACTGCTCGGTTGGTGTCGTTATGGCCTCGTCAAACGCATTTGTGTGCAGGCTGTTGCAGTTATCGAACAAAGCATAGAGCGCCTGCAGCGTTGTGCGAATGTCGTTAAAACTGATTTCCAGTGCATGCAGGCTGCGACCAGACGTTTGCACGTGATACTTGAGCATCTGCGACCGGGAACTGGCGCCGTAACGCTCGCGCATTGCTCTTGCCCAAATGCGTCGCGCCACACGACCGATAACTGTGTACTCGGGATCCATGCCGTTGGAGAAGAAGAAGCTCAGGTTCGGTGCAAAGTCATCGATGCTCATGCCGCGAGCGAGATAGTACTCGACGATTGTGAAGCCGTTCGACAAAGTAAATGCGAGCTGACTTATCGGGTTAGCCCCCGCTTCAGCGATATGGTAGCCACTGATCGAAATGCTGTAGTAATTGCGGACTTGGTTGTCGATGAAAAACTGCTGCACATCGCCCATCATTTTCATCGCAAATTCGGTCGAGAAGATACAGGTGTTCTGTGCCTGGTCTTCCTTGAGAATATCCGCCTGAACCGTGCCACGAACAGCAGCCAGTGTTTCCTTGCGAATCCGTGCGTATGTTTCTGTATCCACAAGCTTGTCGCCGGAGATCCCCAGCAGCGCAAGCCCGAGCCCATCATTGCCTTCCGGCAAATCACCCTCATAACGTGGCCGCTCGCGGCCCTCAAAGTATTTGTCGATCTTTTTCTGTGCGGTGTCCCACTGGCTCGTCTCGCGCAAATGTTTTTCGATCTGCTGGTCGATAGCACTGTTCATGAAAAACGCGAGCATCATCGGTGCCGGGCCGTTGATCGTCATCGACACTGATGTCGTAGGCGCACACAGGTCGAAGCCGGAGTACAACTTCTTCATGTCATCGACACTTGCGATTGAGACGCCGCTATTGCCAACCTTGCCGAAAATATCGGGGCGCTCGTGCGGATCTTCACCGTAGAGTGTGACGGAATCGAAGGCGGTCGAGAGCCTGGCCGCGGCCTGACCTTTTGATAAATAGTGAAACCGCCGGTTGGTTCTTTCCGGTGTTCCCTCACCAGCGAACATGCGGGTAGGGTCTTCACCAAGGCGGCGATAGGGATAGACGCCACCGGTATAGGGATATGCACCCGGCAAATTTTCACGCGACAGGAATCTGAGCAGTTCACCCCAATCCTTGTAATCCGGCGCGGCAATCTTGGGAATTTTTTGATGGCTGAGGCTTTGCCGGTAGTTGTTGCCCGTAATCTCCCTGCCACGAACCGTGTAACTGTATTGCTCGCTCTGCACGCCGGCTTTACGGTCCGGCCATTCACGCAGCAATCGCACCGACTCCGGCGAGAGATCTGACAAGGTCTCCTGATAGCGTTGTCGCAGCACAACTAAGCTTCTGTCCTCACCGTTGGTTAGTGCCGTGGCGGAATAACCGGCGAACAGGTCTGGCAGCTCCGGGTCTTCAATCAACCGCAGCGCCTCGTACAGGTGTTGCAACCGGCTCGCTAGCTCGGATTGTGAGTCAGCACGGGTATTGATGGCCCGGCCCTGCTCAGCGATCTCCGCCAGGTAGCGAATTCGCGAGCCCGGAATGGCCGCCGCCGACCGGGATTCGCGATTCGATGTATCGATATCCGGTGTCCATTGTGTAGCGTCAAGACCCAGCTTCTCAGCGACCTTCTGGCACAGCTGGGCGAACATCCAGCTGACACCCGGGTCATTGAACTGGCTCGCGATCGTCGGGTAGACCGGAATATCTTCGTCGGCCGTATCAAATGCCGTGTGGTTGCGTTTCCATTGCTTGCGAATATCACGCAGTGCATCTTCGGCGCCACGCTTGTCGTACTTGTTGAGAACGATTAGATCGGCAAAATCCAGCATGTCGATTTTCTCCAGCTGGCTCGCCGCCCCGTACTCACTGGTCATGACGTAGGCCGAGAAGTCGACGAGGTCGACTATCTCACTGTCACTTTGCCCGATACCGGCCGTCTCGACGATGATCAGGTTAAAACCAAGCGACTTGAGGTAAGCAATGTGATCGCCCAGCATCTCGCTGGTGGCGAGGTGTTGCCTGCGGGTGGCCATCGATCGCATGAATATTCGATCGGAGCGCAGCGAATTCATACGAATACGATCGCCGAGCAATGCGCCCCCCGTCCTGCGACGGGTCGGATCCACGGCAAGAACTGCGATCTTCATGTCGGGAAAGAAAGTCAGGAAACGATTGAGTAACTCGTCGGTCACACTGCTCTTTCCAGCGCCGCCCGTGCCCGTAATTCCAACCACGGGTACTTTCCCGGCTTTGACCTGCCATTCTTTGCGCAAAGCGACGAGCTGCGTTTCGTCAAACGCAGTAACCTCAAGCGCCGAAATCATGGCTGCAATATCGGTTGACGCAGGTTTGTCGCTCGTTGACGGCGCCTGGATCGGACGCCGATTCTCGGCAGTCCGCTCGACGAGATCCTTGATCATATCTTCAAGGCCGAGTTCCATGCCGTCATGAGGGTGATAAATTCGCTCTACGCCATAGTCCATCAACACCGTTATTTCTTCTGGCGTAATGGTGCCGCCTCCGCCGCCGAACACCTTGATATGCGATGCGCCGAGCTCACGCAGGCGATCTATCATGTAGCGGAAGAATTCGTTGTGGCCACCCTGATATGAGCTGACAGCAATTCCGTCGGCATCTTCGTGAATCGCCGCACGTACGATGTCATCAACACTGCGGTTGTGGCCCAGGTGCACGACTTCGGTACCCTGAGCCTGAATCAGGCGTCGCATGATATTGATCGCGGC
>PVMK01184408.1_pt1 | contig 10265 bp, 9 predicted proteins | sample 1853481 | NCBI WGS metagenome assembly PVMK01 (sample SAMN08533507, study PRJNA380276) | Marine sediment metagenome, whole genome shotgun sequencing project. | reverse complement strand
TCACTGAGATTCATCTCGATTGCGGCGAAGCCGCCGATCCAGACCAGCTCGTCCCACAAATACAACCAATGTGACAATGTTGCCCAATATACGCCGAGAGCAATGAGTGTTGCGTACAGGAACAAACTGGTGGTATTGGCCGTCGCAAGCAGTTTGCCGCCAGTTACACCGCGACCTTGCAATCGCACCGTGACCTCGATTGCCACTAAAATCAAAAGCCAGACTACTGCTTCAGCAAGGTCGGCCCATGCCAGGTCACGCTCCAGAGACAGACCTTGCATATCGCTGACAACCGGATCATCGGCTAGCCAATAAAATTGTGAACTACTTGAGAGCCCGCTGCAGCTCTGCTCGTTTATCTCCGTGTACTCGAGATTGTATATGTAGGAAACATTGGCATTCGTCATGTCACAGAGGTCGTCGACGTCTTCTACAGTGACTGTTGCTTGCAGGTTCATAACAACAATGACGAACGCGTATATTGTGTGTGAAATCAGTACAAAACAAATCAGACGAATCCCGTGCAATACATTGGTCACCCAAGCAGTCAGATTTTCATCATCAACGATATAGGTTTCGATCTCGTACATGGCCAGTAGCAGAAACCATGCGGACTCATCAATGCTGGTCGCAAACGTACTGGTCCAGTCCAGAAATGTAGAGCGGGCAGTCAATGTGTGTACCGCGCTGGTAATATCCTCGAAGACGTAGAACACAAAATTGACAATCAGCAGTGCATACACAGACCACTTCACGATCTGCTGAATCTTATGCCAGTCCGGTCCGCTGCGTATTTCTACGTTCTGAGTCATTTACAGGTCATGCTTGGGCTTCCGGCGTTGTTACAGGCGATCCTTGATTTTGTAGTACATCATGCCGAGTGCAACCATGGGGGTGCTCAAGTGATGTGCCCCAGGAATTCTGAGTGGCTTGACGTTGGCGAACATGTCGAATTGCTCGACAGTGCCGGCGACCGCATCGGCCATGATTTTGCCGGCCAGGTGTGTAACGTTGACACCATGCCCCGAATAACCCTGGCAATAGAATATATTTGCTGCGATCCGGCCGAGTAGTGGAACTCTATTGACGGGAATTCCAATGGTGCCACCCCAGGCGTAGTCGATATTGATATTGCTTAGCTGCGGGTAAATTCTTAATAGCTTTGGTCGAAGTTTCTGCTTGATAATTTCCGGGTCCTCACCAAAATAGTTGCAGCGCCCGCCGAAGAGCAAGCGTTTGTCCGCGCTCAGGCGAAAATACTCCAGCACAAAATTAGGATCACAAACAGCCAGATCTTTTGGATTGATCTGGTTGACTGTTTTTTCTGAAAGCGGTTCCGTCGCGATAATGAAACTATTTACCGGGAACATGATGCCACGTAATTTCCGCTCGAGTACGTGATAGGCATTGCCGGCGAGGATGACGACGTCGGCGGTCACTGAGCCATTTTGTGTGACGACTCGTGGCCGGCTTCCCTTTTGAATGTCGATGACAGGCGACTGCTCGCAAATAGTCGCCCCGAGCGATACTGCGGCCCTTGCTTCGCCAACGCACAGTTTCAAGGGATGCAAATGGCCGTTACCCATGTTCAACAGAGAGCCGATGTACGCGTTGGTGCCTATGGTCGCGTGAGTCTCTGCAGCGGATAATTTTCGAAATTCGTGCGGAAACTCATCGTTTTGCATTCTGTCGAAATCCGCCTGCTGCTCACGAAGGTGACGTTGTTTGATGGCGACGTCGAGATAGCCGAACTTCAGGTCACATTCGATGCCGTATGTTAGAACTCGTTCGCGAATGATGTCGTGACCGGCCCAGCGCAAATCCTTGAAGACGATGTCCGCATCTTTGCCAAGATTCTTCGCGATGACTTTTTCCCCGGAAATGCCACCGATTATTTGCCCGCCGTTACGTCCGGATGCCCCCCAGCCGACCCGATTCGCTTCGACCACGTGCACGTCATAACCGCGTTCCAGGAGATGCAGTGCCGAGGAGATGCCGGTGAAACCGGCCCCGATTATGCAGACGTCCGTGCTGTGATCACCCCGTAACGGGGCGAAGTCAGTCACGTCATTAACGCTGGCGGCGTAGTAGGAGCCTGTGTGTGATTGAGATTGCATCGTGAGTTGGCCTCGTCCCTTGTTTTTGACGAAAGCGCGCAAGCAATGCATCCCGCCCTATAGGCGAAACTCTCGGCAATTTGGCAGGCCCTAAGGAGACTCGTTCAGTGCGACAGGTTGTTCTGCGCCCGACGGTATTGGGCAGGCGTTTGTCCGACGCACTTTTTGAAGGCAGCGTAGAACGCAGAATTGGAATTAAAGCCGACCGTGAAAGCGATGCTTAGGATGGCACCGTTGTGGTCATCGATTTTTCTCAGCAAATCCCTCGCGTGCTGGATTCGGTGTTGATTCAAGTAGTCAAAAAAACTCATTCCGAAACCGGCGTTGATGACCTGGGACAAGTGGTTTACCGAACAATTAACAGCCTCGGCCAGTTTCGGTAAGGTCAGGTCGGGCCGCAGGTATGCCTGCTGCACATGCATGATTTGCTTAAGTCGATCTTTGTAGTCCAGTAATTGTTGGGCACTCAATCCGGACTTTGCATACTTGTTTATTTGTAATGCATGCGGGGCAATGCTCGCGGGCCTGGATGACAAAGCCTCATCAGGACTGTCATAGTAATCGGTGATCGTCATCGCACCGTTACCGTTAAGCGCCATAAATTCGGCGCCGTTAACAGGCGCTGCGGGCTTGCTATTACCATTACTGCCAAGCGGATAAATTCGGTATTGAAATGCCAGCGTATTTCCGTTGGTCAAAATGTCGCCGACCAGTTCGTAGCGGTGGCGAAATTTTCTGAAGAATATGGACAGGCTGTTTATTAGTTCGTCGTGAGAGCGTTGTACATTCTCGGGAATGTCGCAGTAGACTCCGTCATCCGTGAGATGATCTGCCACACCCTGCGGATCGCGATGATTCCAGGCATCAAAATAGCTTTCTACAAACTGCGTTGTATGCATCCAGTGCTCCCCAACACACAATAATCCACCACCGATACTAGCGCAGAGCGACGACGGATGTCATTCAGGACTGACGTTCGGAGCCGTACAAGAGCCAGAAACAAGGTGTTACGACGGAAATCGACTCCTACGGCCGGTTCAAAAGCGGTTGGGCGGGGTAGTGCTGCGGTGCTCAGCGCTATAGAAGGGCTTTGATTGAGCGTGGCACTTCGCCCATGCCGTCTGCCATTTCAATTCACGTTGGTAGTCAAATCGCGCCCATAAATCCGTGGGCAAATGGCCGTTGGTGTATTCGATATCGGCCAGTGCAAGATTGGCTTTTAGCACCGGCGACCATATTGCACATTTGATCTCGCCGATCTGTTTGCCCTTCTTGCCGGCAAAAATATACGCCTCGCCAACCGGTTTGTTACCTTCAACGACGAGCTTGGTCAAGCGCCGTTTTATGGGTCTGGATTTTTCAGCCAGTAAGGCCTTGCGGCCCGTAAAGTGCCCCTTGTCGAGACTCACAACCCAGTCCAGACCAATCTCATACGGTGATCGATCGTAGCCATCGCGAACTGTAGCTTCGGCAGTATTGAAATCGAATCCGGGCATGATGAAGCCGGCCTCTATACGCACCATTTCGAGTGCGTCCAGCCCCATAGCGACAATATCGTAGTGTCCCTGCACAGCGAAGATCGCGTCCCATACTTGCAGTGCGTCGGTGGGTTCTACCCATACCTCGTAGCCCAGATCGCCGGTATAGCCGGTACGAGACACTGTGATCGCAACATCCCCGCATTTCAGATTCGCGATAGCAAACGGACGCAATTGGTCCAGTCCATCGATACCTGCGGCGGTGAGTACTGAATAGGACGTCGGGCCCTGCACCGCCAGAGCAGCGACGTCATGCGTCTCTGTCCTGATCTGAACGTCAAAACCAGTTGCGGACATCAAAAACCAGTCAAGTTGATGATGCTGCGCACACACGCGGTAGTCGTCCTCGCCGAGCTGAAACAAGGTCCCGTCATCGATGACTTTGCCGTCGTCGTTACACCAGACAACGTAGGTGACGCGCCCGGGTTTCAGCGCAGAAATATCACGCGTGACCAGCCGATCGAGATAGGCACGAGCACCCGTTCCTGTAATCCGGTACTTCTCCATGGGAGTGAGATCCATGACCGCACAACCACTGCGAACCGCGAAATACTCGGATGACAACTTGTCGACAACGCGTGGCACTTTGTAGGAGTTCCAGCTGGCCCATTCCTCGGTTTTGGATAGAGCAACAAGGCGATCGTGGAACGGCGTGCGTTGCAGCGGCCGGCGAAAATGTTCGCGATGGATGGTCATTTCGCTCCCCGCAGTTTGAGGACGCGTTTGGCGGCGTTCTGGCCGGGAAGACCGGTCAGTCCTCCCCCCGGATGGCTACCAGCACCACACAGGAAAAGCCCGTCTACGGGCGTGTCGTACTGCGCTGCACCGTGCAGGGGGCGCATCATGAAAGACTGGTGAATGGACAGGTCGCCATGATGCCAGTGTCCCCGGACTGCATGGAATTGTTCCTCTATATCCCGTGGCGTCAGGAACTCATGATCGACGATCAGCGACTTCAAGTCCGGCGAGTACTGGCCGAGTTGCGAAATGACTTTGTAGGCGAAAGTACTCTTCTGCTCATCCCAGCCGCCTTCAAGGTCATACGGCACGAAGGACACAATAACTGACATGACGTGATGGCCGTCCGGCGCCAACGCGTTGTTGTGCAGGCTCGGTAACGTGATTTCGAGCACCGGGTTTTCTGAGCATTGCTTGTATTTCGAGTGATTGAACGCGCGCTCGACGTATTTCATGGTCGGTGCGATCAAAAGACGATTACTTAATTGCGACTCTGCCAGCCCGGTAAATTCCGGTATTCCACTCAGCGCGAGATGCAATTTCGCAACAACGCCACTGCCACGTATTTGCGTGACCCGGTGCGCGAACATGGCATCGAGCTGCGGCGCACCAACCAGATCAGAAAATGTGGATCGTGGATCAGCATTTGAAATGATTATCTTCGCCTTCACCATTTCGCCATTCGACAATTGCACGCCGAATGCCTTGCCGTTTTCGACCAGGATTTTTTTGACATGCGTATTGAGCCGGATCGATACACCGGCGTCTTCGGCCGATTGAGTTAACGCGTGCACTAATTGCGAGCGCCCGCCGGACTGCAGCGACATAGGGCCATTATGTTCACCTTGCAGACGTTGCAGCCAGGTCAACACCGTACCCGGAGTGCGCGGCCCCATCGCGTTGCCAAGGACTGCGTCGGCAGCGATGGCGCCTTTCAGGCGCTCGTCGTCAAATTCATCGTTCAGAACATCGTAGATATTCATAGCCGCAATGCGCAGGAATTCATTCATGGTTTCGCGGCCAAGTCCCATGCGAACATTCCAACCGAGCTTCGCCAAAGTCGTTATATCCGCAAACCCCATGTTCTTGAGCCGCGGCGGTTTGTTATCGAATAATGGCCGCAGCGCCTTGGCGAAGGCCAGAAATTGCTCGCGGAATTTCGGATAGGCATTTTCGTCCTTTTCCGACAGACCCTCTCCAGCCACACTGTTCTTGCTAATGGTCAGGTGCTGGCCATTGGCATCAAGTGCGATGGTGTCGATCGCTTCTCCTGGAACGTAGCCGAACTGATCAAGCTTGAGATCACGGCGGATCGCGGTATTGACCGGATGGGACGCATGCGCAAGGCCGGGAAAGTGATAATTCTCACCCATAGAACGCGGTGCTGCCATTCCGCCTGCCGCGGCTCCCGATTCAAGGCATACGACATTCATGCCGCTACGAGCGAGATAGGCCGCGCAAACGAGTCCGTTGTGGCCCGCGCCGATAATGATTGCGTCAGTTCGGTCAGTCATCACTGTACCCCGCTGGCGTCGTATCAGGTTTTTTCAGGTCACGAAGAATTTCCCGCGCTGCGTTCGCGCCAGGTGCGCCCATGACGCCGCCGCCGGGGTGTGTGGAGGAGCCGCACATGTACATTCCCTTGACCGGGCCACGGTATTGCGCGTAGCCGGGAAACGGACGATTGAACGATAGCTGATCGAAGGTCAGCTCGCCCTGGAAAATATTGCCTTCCGTCAGTCCGACATCATCTTCCATATCCTGCGGTGTCCGAACCTCCGCATGCAGCAACAGGTCTTTGAAGTCAGGACTGTAGTCGGCAATCTGGTCAATCACAGTTTGTCCAAATTGAGCACGCTTTTCGTCGCTCCAACCACCCTCCGGTTTGTACGGGCAGTATTGAACAAAGACACTCATCATATGTTTGCCCGGTGGCGCGAGGCTCGGATCATATTGCGACGGAATCAACGCATCGCAATAAGGGGTCGGCGGACCAGCAGTCGTCCTTCCAGTCATCGTAGGCTTTTTCAAGACGCGTTAATGTGTCAGTAAAATGCATGTGACCGAGCGTCAGAGGCGAGCCTTTTGGTAGTGATGGGAAAGTGGGCATACCGTCAAGTGCGATATTCACCTTTCCCGGACGAACCGCGAATCTTGAATTTTTTTGCACGCTCCACGAGCTTGGGCGGCAAAACCGACTCGTCCATAATCTTTGTAAATGTACGTTTCGCATCCAGGTTGGAAACGACGACTTTCGCTGAAATTTCCTCACCGGAAGCCAGTCGCACACCGGTCGTCCTGTTGCCGGAAACCGTGATTTTCACGACCTCCGCATCCCTGCGAATTTCGCCGCCAAGCGACTGGAACGATGATGCTATTGCGCCGGCCACTGCACCCATACCGCCGCGCGCAAAGCCCCAGGAGCCGATATTCCCATCGACGTCACCCATGGCATGATGCAGCAACACATAGGCGGTACCCGGGCGAGTAGACGCCCGAGACCTGTGCCGATAATGCTGCCACCTGAGTAGTGCGCGAGAATCGCTTCGTTTTCGAAGTAATTCTCAAGATACTCTGCGATCGACATCGTAAAGAAGCGAATGAACTCGTACATCTGTGATTCGCTGAGTTCATAGAACTTCTTCATCAGGTAAGCGAACTCGAATACGTCACGCGGCCGGAAGGAGCCTGGGTCCGGCGGTGTCCTCAATAGAAAATTGCGAATCAGTTTGCACCATCGCAACACATCCGCATCGAAACGCACCGTGGCATCCGCATCGCGCATACTGTGGCGCATCAGCTCTCGGCGGCGAACATTTGGATTGCTGTAACTACCGAAGTAATCGCCGTCCTGTTTGAACGTCATACTGCTGATTAGTGGAATGACTTTAAGACCATGTCGGCCGAGGTCGAGAGCGTTGTAGATTTCCGGGCGAAACAGACTGGACACGTAAGAACAGTTTGAGTATTGCCAACCGTCATACAGTTCCCGGGTCACAGTGGCGCCGCCAACGTAGGGATTTTTTTCAACGACAAGTGTGCGTAATCCCGCCTTGGCGAGAAAGGCAGCATTGATCAGCCCGTTATGACCTGCGCCAATAATGATCGCGTCATAGTTGTTCATCGATTGGTATTTTTCCGATTATTGTTAGCGTTCTACAGTACGAACGTTAGCGTTTGTCAACTGCAATTACTATGCGTATTTCACACTCTGAAACGCCTCGAATTTCCTTACGATGCGTCTGCGAGTGCCGGAATCGTGCGTCGTAGTTTCAGGTACATGTAAAGATAGACGAGCATTGCCATAATGGAAGCCGAAGCACTCATTATAAACACGCCGTTGTAGCCGAGGCCCCACGAAAGCACCGTAGCGGCCATGGCCGGTCCGAGGCCGTTACCGAGGCCCTGCGCAGCGGGTAAGAGCGAGACGTAGCGTCCGGAACGATCCACATTTGCGACCATTGCAGCCTGGTATATGTCGACAAATATCCAGCAGAAATTGAATGCGAACATGCTGAACGCAACTCTGTAATTGGTGATGCCGAAGACGAGCATCACGACGATACTCGCCTGGAAAACCAGGGTCACAAGCAATGGTTTCGAAAGTCCGTAACGATTACTCAGCAATACGGCCAACAGGCAGCCGATGATTGAGAAAAAGGAGGTGTATACAAGCATGTCGGCGACCCATTCCGGCGACGCAGCAGTGCCGACCGTTGCCAGTTCAACATAGGCCCAGTAGCCACCGATGTTTATGTACGTAAAGGTAACGGCGGTCAGCACCAGCCAGGGTACGTAGTTGGGAACGTGTCGATGCTCAACATGGTGTTCGCCGCTCTGCTCCTCTACGTCGACTTCCACGTCCAGCGCGTCGTCAGCGGGACGCCGTGGCAGCCAGCTAATGAATAGAAGGCCGATCACGAAGGTGGCGGCGAATGCGATGTACATGCCCTCGATCGAGAGGTATGGCAGGAATTTCAACTCCCCGGCCTGGGAGAATGCAAACGCGAACAGTTCGAGGCCGAATGCGAAGGCGGGCCGCGAATGTCCACCGATCGTGGCTACGGCGATACCGGTGTACACACCAGCGCCTGTCCCCGCAACCAATCGCAGCGGTAGCGTGACTTCATAGCTTTGGAAATAGATGCACAGCAGGTTGGCGACAATCGCGACGCCCGCGGCAACAATCGTAATCAAGCGACGATCGAACTTTGCAACAACAAAAAACGCGATAACGGCGCCGATGGCCAAGCCGAAAAGGTCGGCGCTTGTGACGTAGCCGACCTGCACTTCGGTGAAGCCGAGGTTGTTTACCCAGGACGAGGAGATGACGGGCAATCCGACCATGACCGCGTAGCCGGTCAGCGCCATGTAGATGCCGATCGTGAGTGATCGCCAACCGTCAAAGATTGTTCGCTGGTGGAGCAGCGTGTTGCCGTCATTGCTCATACAGATAATCCCCCGCAAGCGTCTTAATTACGCCCTAATTACACATCCTATCCCATGCAGCTTCACAGTTCTGTGGGGCGTATAGGCACGGTAGTCTGGCTCACGTGCCAATGTGGACAATCAAACAATCTGTGTCCAGGAGGATCTGTAATGCCAGAAATCAGTATTCAACAACAGTGTGCGTCTCTGACTGATTTGATCGCTGTCGAATCTTTCGGCGCGCCGATCGGTGACTTGCCGGGACAAACGGACAGCGGTTTCTTTGCGGAAGGGAATCTTGCTGCCGGCACCTGGGAGTGCGAGCCAGGCAAGCTCCAGCTCGACCTTGAAATAACCGAGTTTTGCCATTTGCTGAGTGGGCATTGGGTCCTTACATCTGAGTCGGGGAAGGTTACCGAAGTGAGGGCGGGTGACAGCTGGATATTTCCACGTGGCTGGAAAGGGACAGCTGAGGTCGTGGAAACGGTGCGTAAGGTGTATATGGTAATTAGCTGACGAGCAGCGGCTGTCACTAATTGGAGGCGTGAACGCATGCTGGACAAGACCAGACAAGATTGGCAATTGCAGGCGGACGGCCTCGAGATTGAGGGGCGTGCGTTCATTAATGGGCAGTATCAGGATGCGTTGGCCGGAGAGACGCGGCCAACGATGAGTCCAGCCGACGGGCGATTTATTGCTGACGTCGCGAGTTGCGGTACAGAAGACGCGGATGAGGCGGTTAAGGTCGCACGGGCGACGTTTGAAAGTGGTGTCTGGGCGTCTATGGCGCCAGCTGACAGAAAGAGGGTACTGGTTCGCTGGTCTGAATTGATTGAGGAGCATGCCGACGAAATAGCGCTGCTTGAATGTCTTGATGTTGGCAAGCCAATCGCCGATACGACTGCTGTCGATGTGCCAGCCGCAGTACGCACCATTCGCTGGAGCGGTGAGGCGATCGACAAGGTTTACGACCAGATATCCCCGGCCCCAGCCGATTGTCTGGCACTGGTACAACGACTGCCGTTGGGTGTTGTTGCAGCGATCGTACCGTGGAACTTTCCGCTTTCCACCACTGCCTGGAAACTCGCGCCGTCATTGGCAACGGGTAACTCCGTCATACTCAAACCCGCCTCGAATACACCACTTTCAGCCTTGCGAATTGCCGGTCTCGCGAGCGAAGCGGGGCTGCCGGACGGCGTGTTACATGTATTGCCAGGGCCGGGCGGCAGTCTTGGCCGGCATCTCGCGTTGCACGAGGATATCGATGGACTGACGTTTACGGGTTCCACAGAGGTCGGCAAGCAACTCATGCAATATTCGGGCGAGTCGAACCTGAAACGCACTTTCCTGGAACTCGGTGGTAAAAGGCCGAATATCGTGGTCGCAGACGCCAACCTGGAAAAGGCAGCGTCGGTTGCTGCAATAGCGGTGTTCTACAACGGTG